>Ga0070708_100005284_pt1 | contig 10228 bp, 7 predicted proteins | sample KBSK5503metaG_FD_65469 | JGI IMG/M metagenome (GOLD analysis project Ga0070708, IMG submission 65469) | Corn, switchgrass and miscanthus rhizosphere microbial communities from Kellogg Biological Station, Michigan, USA - KBS K5-50-3 metaG | ecosystem: Host-associated > Plants > Roots >... | reverse complement strand
CCGCATTCGGAATTTTTCCGCGCGTAGCGATGATCAGCTATTCGACGGGCGAGTCCGGTTCTGGGGTGGATGTGGAGAAGGTACGTGCAGCTACCAGGCTGGCAAAGGCCACGCGGCCTGACTTGCTGATCGACGGTCCGCTCCAGTACGACGCCGCTTTCATGCCGGATGTTGCGAAAGCGAAGGCGCCCGGGAGCCCGGTCGCCGGTCGCGCCACGGTCTTCATCTTTCCTGATCTCAATACCGGCAACACGACTTACAAAGCGGTCCAACGGAGCGCCAATGTGATCAGCATTGGTCCGATGTTGCAGGGAATGAAGCGGCCAGTGAACGATCTGTCACGGGGCGCCCTGGTTGACGACATTGTTTACACGATCGCCCTGACTGCGATTCAAGCTACGCAGTGAGCCCAGCGAAAAGTTGACGCCCTTGCGCTCAATTTTCACTTTCCGGCGCTCTCGGCGGTACCGCGTTATTGGTTGAGGGCGTCTTTCGCATCGCCAGTTTGCTGATCAGGTCGATCATTTCCATATGCGCTGCTGTGTTCCGGTCACGCAGTTCATCGAGCGTGTGCGTCTCGGTTAGCCGGCTGAGCTTGACTAACGCTCTAACCCGCTGCCGCCGATGTAGCTTCAGTTCCGAGGAACGCCTGGTAAACAGGATCTTTACCAGCTCACCGCTACCAAAAAGTGAATTCAATTCGGCGCCTATCGTATAAATCAGAAACAAAACGAAAACCCAAATCTGGACAGCGACAAAGCGGTTCCAGGAGAAGTGATTCGCCACGTATTCGGGAATTCCGCTAAAGGTCCCACCCGCAAGCCAGTATTTGCCGAGCCTTTCCAAAAACCGAACCAGAAACACGACCGCACAGTATATCAGGGTCTTGAACAGAACCGGCTGAACAATTGGTGCAGGATCGAAACGGCGGAAGAAGGGCAATGCGTTCGCAACTAGGACTGCCTTTCCTACTATCAATGCAGACAAAGTCACGAGCATGAAGTTGGCAAAATGAATCAAGTAATCAGCGAGAAGAAGTTGGGTGGTCAGTACGATAAGATTGAAGCCGATCGCAAAGAACAGCGTCGGTGGCACGACTTCACGGAGCTGTTTGGTTACGAAAGCAAGAAGGCGTGATTTGGGAGCAACCGGGCCCGCTGTGTCGAGCTTTATTGACGCACTTTTCATGAGCTTGCGGGCTGGCGGCCTTCAAAAACTACCACCGAATGGGGCTGCACTTGCGACATCGTTGTTAGAACCGGGCGTTGATTTTCTCGTAATAAAATGCCGGTAGTCGCGTGGTTGGACGTATCGACGGCTGGATACCAGTCTCTGTCCGGTATCACTGGCAGAGGCGCGTCCACCGCCATGTCGGCCATGTTGAGAATTACGTGAAGATCTTCTTCGTTCGCTGTGAGGCCAGCGATGGTGAAGGCAAGGAACTGGGTCGTGTTGTCGTGCCACGCCGGTTCGTTTAGCCGTATTCCGTGCCACGCAATATCCGGAATATCCCGGCCCGGCATCGGCTTACCGGTGAAAAAAGCGTTGCGCACGAGGCTCGGATGGCGACGGCGCAGCGCGATCATACGTCGCACGAACTCAAGCATGTCTCGCTCTGTTTCAACCATGCTCCAGTCAAACCAGGAAAGCTCGTTGTCTTGGCACCAGGTGTTGTTGTTGCCGCGCTGGGTCCGCCGGATTTCGTCGCCAGCCAGTAACATTGGCACGCCCCGACTGATCATCAGAATTGCAATGAAGTTCTTGGCCTGACGGCGACGGAGGGCGACCACCGTAGGGTCAGCAGTCTCGCCTTCAACCCCGCAGTTCCAACTCAAATTATCGTTGGTGCCATCACGGTTATCTTCGCCGTTGGCCTTGTTGTGCTTGTGGTTGTAACTCACGAGGTCTCGAAGGGTGAAACCGTCGTGGCAGGTGATGAAGTTAATGCTGTTGGCTGGCAACCGCCCGTCATCAGCGTACAGATCACTGCTGCCGGCAATGCAGGTGGCTACTTCGCCGATCATGCCGCGGTCGCCGCGCAAAAATCGTCGCATCACGTCGCGGTAGCGACCATTCCATTCGGTCCAGGAGAATCCAGGAAAAGCGCCAACGTGGTAAAGACCTCTGGCGTCCCAGGCCTCAGCAATAAGTGGCAGACGCGCGAGCGTCCGCGAAAGTTCAATGTTCCACGGCAGCGGTGGATTTTCCAACGGCGCACCGTCTTCTCCCCGTACGAAAACGCTGGCAAGATCGAAACGGAAACCGTCCACTCCCATCTGCTCCACCCACCACTCGAGACAATTAACGATGAAGCGCGTTACAATGGGATGGTTGCAATTGATCGTGTTGCCGCAGCCTGAGAAATCGCGGTACTGGCGCCGATCGGCCGGATCGAGGAGGTAAAAGACGTCGTTGGCTAAACCTTTGAAGTTAATGATCGGCCCGTCCGCTCCGCCCTCGGCCGTATGATTGAAAACGACGTCCAGAATCACACCGAGACCGGCGGCATGCAACGCCTTAACCAGTTCACGAAACTCATTCTGATGGGTCCCAAGTTCGGGTGTCACACAATAGTGCGGATGCGGACTGTAGAAACTGTGCGGGCTGTAACCCCAGTAATTTCGGAGACCTCTGGCATCTACACTTGGCGGCACATCCTGATCGTCAAAGGCTACTATAGGCAGTAGTTCTACGTGGGTGATACCAAGATCCTTGAGATAGGGAATCTTTTCTATCAGTCCAAGGAACTTACCCGGATGCTGTACGCAGGATGATGGATGCCGCGTAAACCCGCCAACGTGCAACTCATAAATTACCGCGCTTTGCAGGCCGGGCGGGATCGGCGATTTCCGAGGCAAAAGTTTACTATCGGTCGTGACCAAACCGCGAATCGAAGTGCGTCCGCCGCTGTCTGCATCATTAATTGCGTGCCGTCGGTTCCAAACTGAGTCGGTTACGGCTCGAGCCCATGGGTCCGTCAGCTCTTTCCCGCCATCGATGCGCCAGGTGTAATGGAAACCGGCGGGCAAGCCTTCGACAAAAACGTGCCAAAAGAAATAGCTTCGGTTGGTACCGGGATCGAGAGCTATGATTTGAAACGGCTCCGCACTATCTGCGGCGTCATACAGGAACAAGTCGACCCGCTTCCCACTCCTACTGAAGACCGAGAAATTGACGCCCTCCGCCGTCCAGCTTGCCCCGGGCAGAAATCGCGTACCGGACCGTGTGGAATATGTTTTCAAAGCGCAGATAGTTGGCGAACCAATTACCCTATGGCAGAGTTGATTAGCTGTTTCGTAGTCTTGATTCTATTCATGTTCCTACATTTAGAGCTAGAGACCAGTGAATCAGTGTAAGACCTTGGTACCATGGTTGAGAGAGACATGGCGGTAAGCCGAGCATTTGGATTGTGCTACAAAGAGCTCCGCCGGGAGGACTCCGCCGTGGCGGAGGCGGAGTCGAGCGACGTGGTCTTGCGCGTGTAAAGGCCGATTCCAGGCGCTGCGCTGAGCCCATGGGCAAAGATGCTAAGCAGCACTGTCACGATCACTGCGAGCCGGATCGTAGCCTCGCCAGGTAAATTCATTTCCTGCTGCAGATAAACTAACCCTAGAACGATGGATGCCAGTCCGCGCGGACCAAACCAACCCATGAAGAGGACGGTGGCCAGGCTCAGACGCGTGCCGATGAGTGCTATCGCTACCGGCAACATCCGAACCACCGTCAGGCTGAGAACAGCGTAGAGCGCCAATGCCAGGTTGAACTGCGGCAAAGCTCGCACGGCTACCAAACCGAACAGCCAAAATACGGCCAAATTGAGCAGTTGTCCCCATTGCTCCGCAAACTCGATGCTGTGCTTACCGGCTTCCTTGAATCCGATCTGCACCGCCAGGCCAGCGACAAAAGCTGCGATGAACATGCTTGCACCGACCATTTTGGATACCTCTAGACAGAGCAGCGGCAGTGCGACGACGCCGATTTGTTGGAACGATTTTGCCATCCATTCTCTGCGGTGAGCGAGACCAAGTAGCCATCCGCCGATGAGGCCTACTCCTACACCGACAAGCACGCCGTATCCAAGCTGTTCGATGATGAACTGGGTCAAGCTCGCGGCAGGGCCTTCGATCCTGGCTGCGGCAAGGGCGATAAAGAACATGAGGAATGGAACGGAAAGGCCGTCGTTAAGCCCAGCTTCCACATTAAGCGCTTGGCGGATGGGCATCGGCACGCGCCGGCTGTTCACAATGATCTGACCTAGGCCGGCGTCGGTCGGAGCGAGCACGGCGGCCAGAATTGCGGCTTCCCAAATGGAAAGATGTGGAAACACCAGCCGCGCGGCGACTGCACCCAAGAATATGGTCAGGAGCATCCCGATACTCAGCAGCCGGACTGGCAGGTTTCCGATGCGCCGCAGAGTGTTCAGATCCGTCCGGCTGGCATCCGTGAAAAGGAGCAATACCAGTCCGATCTCAGAAAGCCGGAACAAAACCTCCGCATTAACACCGGCTTTAAGGATCTCCGGCAAGACAGGAAACAGCAGCATCCCCGTGGCAGTAAACACGATCGGCGCGGTGACGATCGTCCGATCAAGCCGCTGTGTGATCAGGCTGTAAAAAAACAAAAGCGAGACGAAGACGGTAAGAGAAATCATCGTCGCCCACTCCTTTTGACTGGTAACCCAGGATTCACGATCAAGACTGGCTGCCGATCGATAGCAACCCTAGTCCAACAAAGTGTTCGCGGATATTGCCCCAAGGTCCAATATCGATCTGGATTGGGCCAGGTAAGCTTTTTTTGAGCGAATGCCCGGTTGCCAACGGAGCGCAAATAACCTGAAAAGTTAAACCCGAAACATGTGTTCGCCCTCTCCAATGAGCGATAATTCCCTGAAACCAACTGAACTTTCCAGCCACCAAGCTATCCGCACGGGGCTAAGCGTCGAGGATATCAAACAGTCGTTCCTCGACAACCTATTCTATGCGATGGATCGCGTACCTGCCATCGCGACGAAAAACGATCTCTACACCGCGTTGGCCATGACCGTGCGCGACCGGGTATTCCAAACAAGCGTCCATACCATTGAAAACTATAGCGAACGCAAACCCCGCGTAGTCGCCTACCTTTCCGCAGAGTTTCTTCCCGGCCCGCACCTCGCCAACAACTTGCTTTCTCTTGGAATCACAGCGCAAACGCGCCAGGCGTTGTCCGAACTGGGCTATGATCTCGACGAACTGCTCCGACAGGAGGAGGAGCCTGGTCTCGGTAACGGCGGACTTGGCCGCCTGGCATCCTGTTTTCTCGATTCTCTTGCATCGCTTCAAGTCCCCGCCATCGGGTACGGCATCCGGTACGAGTTTGGGATCTTCGACCAGGCGATCCAGGATGGCTGGCAGACAGAGATTACCGACAAATGGCTTCGCTTGGGCAACCCATGGGAGATTTGCCGGCCTGAAATCGCATATGAAGTGTATTTCGGTGGCCGCACCGAAGGAGGGAGAGACGATCAGGGTCGGTATAGTGTGCGTTGGACTCCCGGCACGGTCGTAAAAGGTGTGGCCTATGATACGCCGATCCTCGGTTACCGCGTCGGCACCTGTAATTTAATGCGTCTCTGGAAGGCTGAGGCCATCGAGTCCTTCGACTTCGCGGCGTTCAATCACGGAGACTACTACCGTGCCGTCGAGGATAAAATGATGTCGGAAAACATCACCAAGGTTCTATATCCGAACGACGAACCCATTCAGGGTAAGATTCTCCGGCTTCAGCAACAGGCTTTCTTTGTCTCCTGTTCTCTGCGCGACATGCTGCGCATGCACAGCTTAGTCGGGGGCAAACCGGAGAATTTCCATGAGAAGGTTGCGGTCCAGCTTAATGATACCCACCCAGCGATTGCAGTAGCCGAATTGATGCGCCTGCTGCTCGACGAACATAAATTGGATTGGGATACCGCCTGGCACGCGACCTGCCGCGCGATCGCTTATACGAATCACACATTACTTCCTGAGGCTTTGGAGAAATGGCCGCTGCGGTTGTTCGGTCAGTTGCTCCCGCGGCATCTGGAGATCATTTACGAAGTTAACCGTCGCTTCCTCGAACAGGTGCGTGCCAGGTTCCCTGACGACAACACTCGCTTAAGCCGTATGTCGATTATCGATGAAAGCGGAGAGCGTTACGTCCGCATGGCGCATCTCGCAACAGTGGCTAGTCACCATGTTAACGGCGTTGCCGAACTCCATTCTGACCTGTTGAAAAGAACCGTGCTCCAGGATTTCGCCCAGCTGTGGCCGGAGAAGTTCTGCAACGTCACGAATGGCATTAGCCCGCGACGCTTCGTTGCAATGAGCAATCCAGGCCTGGCACATCTGGTCACCGAGCGTGTTGGAGACGGTTGGCTGCGAGATCTTTATGAGCTTCGCAAGTTGGAAGCGTTCGCCGATGATGCAGAGTTCCAACGGCAGTGGCGCGAGATGAAACTCGCTACCAAGGGCCGGCTCGCCGCACTGATCGAAGAGCGCACCGGTGTGCGCATAAATCCTGAATCGCTCTTCGATATTCAGTCCAAACGAATCCACGAATACAAACGACAACACCTCAACGTGCTACACATCCTCACCTTGTACCAGCGTCTCAGACGCGATCCACAAGCTGATATCCCGGCGCGCACGTTTATCTTTGGCGGGAAGGCAGCCCCTGGGTACTTCATGGCCAAGCTCATCATCAAACTCGTCCATGCCGTAGCCGAGGTCGTCAACAATGATCCGGTTGTGCGGGACCGCCTGAAAGTGGTGTTCTTTCCTGATTATAATGTGAAGAATGCACAATACATCTTTCCTGGCGCTGACCTCTCCGAGCAGATTTCTACGGCCGGCATGGAGGCCTCGGGCACTGGGAACATGAAATTCTCGCTCAATGGCGCTCTCACGATTGGCACGTTGGACGGGGCCAATGTTGAAATCCGCGAAGAAGTTGGCGCCGATAATTTCTTCCTCTTCGGTCTCGACGCTGAGCAGGTACGAGAGGTGAAATCGGGAGGGTATCGACCACGTGATCACTACGATCAAAACGTGACTCTCAGGGAGATTCTGGACTGCATCGGCTCGGGAGCGTTGGCTTGTGGCGATGCGAAGCTCTTCCATCCGCTGGTGGAAAAGCTCCTCCGAGACGACCCGTTTCTGCTGCTCGCGGACTACCAGTCATATGTCGATTGCCAGAATCAGGTGAACGCTCTTTGGTGTGATCCGACAGCATGGACGCGCAAGTCGATTCTCAATGTTGCTCGCATGGGAAAGTTCTCCTCCGACCGTTCGATTCGCGACTATTGTGAGCGGGTCTGGAACGTAACTCCGTCACCTGTGAAAGTAGAATGACGCCGATAACGCCGTGTTCGCGGGGAACGGCGGCAGGGTGATTGGTGATCCGCGAGCAGTAAGTAGTAAGTAGTGGGTAGTGAGTAGTGGGTAGTGAGTAAAGGCCGGGGAATCGAACGTAATGATTACGCCTGATAAGACCGCAATTCAGACACAGCGGGCGACCGTGGCAACTTTGTTTGGACTCCTGCTGGTTTCGGGCTCATGCAGATGGGCAACACATTCCAGGGCACGCTCCTGAGCATCCGAGGTGGTATCGAGGGTTTTACAGCCGCTCAAATTGGCGCGGTGGGTTCAGGTTTCTGGGCCGGTATCGTGATTGGATCGTTGCGCTGCGGAAGATGGATCCAGAAAATTGGGCACATCCGCGCCTTCTTAGCTCTTGGAGCGATTGCCTCGACCGCGCCACTTATGCACCTGCTGGCGATTCATCCGATTTCCTGGGTAGTGACGCGCGCGCTGACCGGGTTCTGCTTTGCCGGACTGTTCATTGTGGTTGAGAGCTGGCTCAACAGCGCTGCGACGGAACAAACCCGAGGGCAGATTCTGAGCGTCTACGGCATGACGGGCCTGCTGGCCGGAATAATCGGGCAGCTCCTTCTGCCGGCGGCCAACCCGGCCGGCTTCAGAACGTTCTGCATAATCACCATTATCATCGCAATCGCCTCGGTGCCCATCGCTTTGACTCAAGCCGTGGCGCCCACCCATGAAGGCGCGGGGCCCCGAATTAATCTGAGGCAGCTTTATCGACAGTCACCCTTCGGACTGGTTAGCGCGTTCTTGTGTGGAGTAACCACCAGCGCGTTCTTCACGTTGGGTCCGATTTTCGCGCAACGGCGTGGACTCGATACAGGCGGAGTTGCGGTATTCATGGCATGCGGCACTCTCGGAGGGTTTCTGTTGACCTGGCCTCTTGGCTGGCTCTCAGACCGGTTCGACCGGCGCCTTGTAATCATCGGGGCGGCGGTCACCGCGGCCGTGACCCTCCTTATTATGGTGGGCGTAGTACCGAAGCAGGCACCGCGCTGGATACTCTACCTGTGCATCGCCATTTTCGGTGGCACGATTGTTCCGACCTACAGCGTTGTCATGGCTCATGTGAATGACTCTGTCGGTGAGGGCGAGTTCATTGCTGCGTCCGGTGGGCTTCTCATCGTGCAGGGCGCCGGCGCGGTCGCAGGACCCATCATTGCGGGGTTCGCTATGTCGTTCTTGCAACGGGGCCTGTCACACACGATCATTGCCGCGCAAATCTTGATGGCCGCTTTTGGGGTGTACCGGTTGAGACGCAGGGCGGCACCGTCTGCACTGCACAAACGGAGTTTCGTGGTCGAGCCGGCTATTCCGGTTGCGACCACGCTCGAGTCGGAACATTCGCGGAGTGCTTCCCCGGCAACACTCGATCGTGAGCTGTGAAGCCTCTCCCGAGGTTTCTCGCCGCCGTATTCAAGATAGCACCAAGGTCTCATTTTCGCCGTACCGCTAATTGCTATCATTAGGCTTGGTATGGCCAGCCTATGCCAGGTGTCCGGGTTGTACCTGCGCAAGTCTCAGTACAGGGACCGGCACATGCACCCCGCCACTCGTTCTGCTGTGAAATTGTTTAAATCAAGCATCTTATGACTGCCATTGACCTAACCGAATACGGCCTGACGGTGAGCCAGATTCACCGCAACCTTTCGTGTGGCGCCCTTTACGAGCATGCGATCCGCTACGACACGGAATCAAGCATTGCCGATAACGGAGCTTTGGTGGCCTATTCCGGCACAAAGACGGGCCGCTCGCCGAAGGACAAGCGCGTGGTCAAGCACCCGGCCTCCGAAAACGAAGTCTGGTGGGGACCGGTCAACATCCCGCTTGAGCCTCATACGTTCGCTATCAATCGCGAGCGCGCATGCGATTACCTCAATACTCGAGAGCAGCTCTACTGCTTTGATGGCTTCGCCGGCTGGGATCCCAATCACCGGATCAAGATTCGGGTCATCTGTTCGCGGCCATATCACGCGCTTTTCATGCACACCATGCTCATCCGGCCCAGCCATGAGGAGCTCGCAAACTTCGGTAAACCGGACTTCGTCATCTTCAATGCGGGCGCCTTTCCCGCCAATCGGCTCACGGCCGGCATGGGGTCCAAGACCAGCATTGACCTTAGCCTTGAAGAGCGTGAACTCATTATCCTGGGCACCGAGTACGCCGGCGAAATGAAGAAGGGGGTCTTTACGGTGGCCAATTATTTTGCGCCGAAGCGCGGCATCCTCTCGATGCACTGCTCGGCCACGGCCGACAAGCAAACCGGCCGTTAGTCGCTCCTGTTTGGCCTCTCGGGGACGGGCAAGACGACGCTATCGGCTGACCCCAAGCGCCACCTGATCGGTGACGACGAGCATTGCTGGAGTGAAGAGGGAATCTTCAACATCGAAGGCGGCTGCTATGCGAAAGCCATCAACCTTACTCCCGAGTCTGAGCCCGACATTTTCCAAGCCTTGCGCTTCGGTGCCGTACTCGAAAACGTGGTACTCGAAGAGGATCATACGGTAGACTTCGCGGATACGAGCATCACGCAGAACACGCGCGGTGCCTATCCCATAGAGTTTATCCGAAGCGCGAAGATCCCGTGCGTGGCCGGCCACCCGACAGACATCATTTTCCTGACTTGTGACGCATTTGGCGTGCTGCCGCCGGTCAGTTCCCTGTCGCCTGCACACGCCATGTACCATTTTATCAGCGGCTATACGGCTAGGGTAGCGGGCACCGAGATGGGGGTGACCGAGCCGCAGGTTACCTTTTCGCCGTGCTTTGGCGGACCGTTTCTGATGTGGCATCCGAGCAAATATGCCGAGTTGTTAGCCGCGAAGATGCAG
>Ga0070708_100005282_pt1 | contig 10228 bp, 11 predicted proteins | sample KBSK5503metaG_FD_65469 | JGI IMG/M metagenome (GOLD analysis project Ga0070708, IMG submission 65469) | Corn, switchgrass and miscanthus rhizosphere microbial communities from Kellogg Biological Station, Michigan, USA - KBS K5-50-3 metaG | ecosystem: Host-associated > Plants > Roots >... | reverse complement strand
CGGCGAGCGCGTCGAGGTCGAGGATCTCGCCCCGCGCCGCGTTCACGACTACGGCGGTCGGCTTCATCTTCGCGAGCGCGACCGCATCGACGAGCCCACGAGTCTTCTCGGTGAGGGGCACGTGCAGCGAGATCACGTCCGCGCTGCGCACGAGCTCGTCGAGCTCGACAAGCCGCGCGCCCGCCGCCCGCGCGGAGGCTTCGGTCGCGAAGGGATCGTGCGCGATCACCGTCATGCCGAAGGCCGCCGCGCGGCGCGCGACCTCCCCGCCGACCCGTCCGACCCCGATGAGCCCGAGGGTCTTGCCGCGCAGCTCGCGGCCGATGAACTTCGACCGCGTCCACTCAGTCGCGCGGACGCTCCGGTCCGCGTCGACGATCCGACGCAGGAGCGCGAGAGTGAGCGCGATGGTGTGCTCCGCCGCCGCGACGATGTTGCCGAGCGGCGCGTTCACGACGTACACGCCGCGCGCGGTCGCCGCCGGTACGTCGATGTTGTCGACCCCTACGCCCGCGCGGCCGACCACCTGGAGACGTTTCGCGGCGTCGAGGATCGTCGCCGTCACCTTCGTCTCGCTGCGGACGACGAGCCCGTCGACGTCGGCGAGGCGGACCGCGAGGTCGGCCTCCTTGAGGCCGGTCGTCTGCCGTACCTCGCAGCGTGCGCGGAGCAGCGCGAGACCCTCTTCAGCGAGAGGGTCCGCGACGTGGACGATGCTGCGGCGGCTAGCGACGAGAGGCGACCGCGGTCGGGGGGCTCTGCCCTCCGGTGCCCGCGACGCGTGCGGTCGACGAGGCGCGGGCGGCCGGACGCGTCGGCTGCTGCGCCGTCTCCGCATATGCGCGCAACGCAGCGGTCATTGCGACGCCGGGCTCGACAGGCTGGTTGAGGTCGCGCAGCGTCAGCTCGAGAGCGCTGAAGAACGCAACGATGTCCTGAAGCGTCACGAACCCGAGGTGCGCGACCCGCACGAGCTGGCCCTCCATCTTTCCCTGACCGCCGGCCACGATCGTGTCGTGGTCGTCGCGGAGGATGCGAATGAGGTTCCGCGCGTCGACGCGCGCCGGCGGCCGGAACGCGGTGACCGCGGGCGACGCGTAGCGCTCGTCCGCGAAGAGCTGCAGGTTGACCGCCTGGAGTCCGCGACGCGTTGCCCGCGCGAGGTCGCGGTGGCGGCGGATGATCGACTCGAGGCCTTCTTCGGCCATAAGCCGCAACGCTTCCTGGAGGGCGATGAAGATCGTGACCGCCGGCGTCGCCGGCGTCTGCGCCTTCTCCAGCGCGGCCTTGTACGCGGCGAGGTCGAAATAGGCCTTGGGTAGATTCGACTTTTCGTACGCCTTCCACGCGCGCGGGCTCATCGTCACCATGGCGACGCCCGGCGGCGCGCCCCACGCCTTCTGCGAGGCCGTGATGGCGACGTCGATCCCCCAGGCGTCGATCTCGAGCTCCGCGCAGCCGGCCCCGGAGACGCTGTCGACGATGAGAAGCTTTCCGGAGTCGCGAACGACGGCTGCGATGTCCTTGAGCGGATTGAGGACGCCGGTCGACGTCTCGTTATGCGTGATCAGGACAGCTTTCGCGCTTTCCTTACCTTTTTCCTTGGCGAGCTCGTCGCGCACGAGGTCGGGCTCGATGGCCCGGCCGTACGGCACGTCGACCCGCCGGGCGTCGACCCCATACGCCTTGCAGATCGCCGCGAAGCGCTCGCCGAACGCACCACAGCTGAAGGCCAGCACTTTGTCGCCAGACGAGAGCGTGTTGGCGATGGCCGCCTCCATCCCGCCTGAGCCCGAGGCGGAGAGGAGCAGGACGTCGTGCTCGGTGCGGAGAAAATCCTGGAGCGCGCGGGTCAGCGCCGCGAGGAGCGCGGCGAACTCAGGCCCGCGATGGTTTATCAGCGGTCTCGCCGACGCGGCGAGCACCGACTGTGGAACGAACGTGGGACCGGGGATGCGGAGGTTCTGCGGACGGTACATTGGCGCCCTCCCAGTGGTGATGATGCCAGCCGCCAATCGCGGCCACAAGGCGAAAGTCGTGTATGGCTGAACCGAAGTTCGCTCCATCCATTCTCTCCGCCGACTTCGCCCGCCTCGCCGATGCGGTGAAAGCCGCGGAGCAGGCCGGGGCCGACTGGGTCCATGTCGACGTAATGGACGGTCACTTCGTGCCCAACCTGACCTTCGGACCGAAGATGGTGGCGGACCTCCACAAGGCCACGCGCCTGCCGCTCGACGTGCACCTGATGATCGAACGGCCGGAGGACTGGGTCGACAGGTACGCCTCGGCCGGCGCCACGTATCTGACCATCCACGTCGAGGCCTCAAACGACGTGGCGGGTACGCTCCAGGCGATTCGGGCGCGCGGCGTGCGCCCCGGCATCACCCTGAACCCCGAGACTCCCGTCGACGCCGTGCTCCCGCATCTCGGCGCGGTCGATCTCGTCCTGGTCATGAGCGTCCGTCCTGGCTTCGGCGGCCAGAAGTTCATCGAGGGCGCGTTCGACAAGGTGCGCGCGCTCCGCGCCGTGCTCGACCAGCGCCGGCTCGCTGCCGACCTGGAGGTCGACGGCGGCATCAAGCCTGACAACGCCGCACGCGTCGCCGCAGCGGGCGCGACCGTGCTGGTCGCCGGCTCGGCGATCTATGAAGACCCTGACGGGCCGGTTGCGGCCCTCGCGAAGTTCAAGCGCGCCGTACTGGGTTAGGTGAGGCGCGACCCGACGCGGTCTCGCGTTTCGTGCGTTCATGTGGCGGAGTGGAACCTCGCGCGGCCGCGGCCGCGTTCATCCGCGAACGCACCGCGGCGATCATGCCTCGCGTGATCGCCGAAGCCATCGCCGGTGACGCGTCGAGCGTCGACCCGGCGAGGACGCAACGCCTTCTTACCGAGTACCTCGAGCGACGCATTCCGTCGTGGCTGGTCGCGCTCGCCGCGAGCGACGAGCAGCGTGACCAGGCCATCACGCGCCTCCTGCGCATCGACGAGGAGGCCGGCGTCGACGTTCCTCCGGTCGTGGTCCTCGGGACGATCGCCATCGGCTACCGGGTGACGGAGCAGGACCTCCGCGAGCACGCCTCCGAATACGGCCATTCCGCGGACGACCTTTGGGCCGAGGTCGACGCGCTCCGCCGGCTGGTCGCCGCGCGGCGGCAATCGATGGCCGATCGTGGTGAGGTGGCCTGACCGGGACTACTCCGCGTCGCCCAGGCCCAGCTCCTCCAGTCGCGCGTCGCTGATGCCGAAGTGGTGGGCGATCTCGTGGACCACCGTGTCGCGGACGATCACGGCCTGCCGCCTCGGCGACGAGGTCATGCGCTCGATCGGGCGGCGAAAGATACAGATGCGATCGGGGAGGTACGGCTCCTGATAGCCGCGCGCGGTGAGCGGCACTCCTTCATAGATCCCAAGAAGAGTCGTGGAGGCCTCCGCCCCCTCGGACCCCCCGCGCACCTGATCTTCGCTGGGCTCGTCCTCGATCACGATCTCGAGATTGCGGATCCGGTCGCGGAACTCCGCCGGAAGCTCCGCGAGCGCGTTGCGAACCAGCCGCGCGAAGCGCGCGCGGCGCAGATCGGACACGTCCGCACTCTAGCGTTCGGGGACTCCGCCCCCCATCCCCAGGCTCCCGTCAACTGCCGATCGCATTCGCTCGAGCGCACGCGCGCGCAGTCGGCAGACGCCCGACTCGGAAAGGCCGATCTCGCGTCCGATCTCACGCAGCGTGAGGCCGCGCCCATACGAGAGCACCAGGACGCGGCGCTCGAGCGGCGGGAGATCGCGCAGCGCACGCGCGACCAGAGACCAGCGATCGTCCCGCGGCTCCGGGCGGCTCTGGCGTTGCGCGATATCGCCGATGCGATCGAGGGAAACCTCGACATACGGCGGCGGAAGATCCTCGCTGGCGCGTTGCGCCGAGCGGAACGCCCGCCGTGCGGACCGGGTAAGCGGGTCGCGTTCGCGAAGCGCGTCGAGGACCTGGCCGCGCACCCGGCGTGCCGCATATGCGCCGAACGAGGCGCCGCGGTCACCGCGATAGCGTCGCCCGGCCTGTACCAGGCCGACGAGGCCCCAGGCGATGAGGTCTTCACGGTCGGCGCCCCGGCAGCGTGGATCGATCGATCGCGAGGCGACCGCCCTGGCGAATTGAAGGTGCGCGATGATGCGGTCATCTCCAACAGCCGGCTCGACCAACCGCTCCCCCGTGGCGGCGACCGTAGACAGGGGCTGGCATGGTGTCAATAGCGAATTGACGCAGTTATCCACCGAAGCCGAGCGGTTCTTCACCCGGTACCGCTATCCCGATTGGCTCGTGACGCATAGCCGGGTCGTCGGACGGATCGCGGCGGCGTTCGTCGCGGCCCGGCGGCCCGGCGCCGAGCCGATCGACGACGAGGCGGTCGTGCTCGCCGGGTATCTCCATGACATCGGGCGGAGTCCGCTGCTTGCCGGCGATCCGCGCGAGCACAACATCCTCTCCGCGCTGGTGCTGGCGGCGGAGGGCCTGGAGCGCTGCGCCGAGCCGGCTCGGCGCCACGCGATCTATACCGTGCTCGATCCCGTGCTGGCGCCGCGGACGTTTGCCGACAAGCTCGTGTACGTCGCCGATCGCCGCGGGGGCCAAGCGGTCGAGGCACTCGAAGAGCGGGCACGGGACACGGCGTTCCGGAACCCCAAGTACGCGACCGACATCGAGCGCGCGATCCCGATCGCGAAGGAGCTCGAGCGGGAAGTCTTCGCGCACCTCACATTCGCGCCGGCGGATCTCGCTGAGCGCGTGCGGTGATCGATCGCGGACGTCTCGAGCGTCACATCGCCGAGCTGTCGGCCATCGGCGGGAAGGGCACGGCCGTCACGCGACTCGGCCTCTCCCGCGAGGAGCAGCGGGCGCGCACTCTCGTTGGCGACTGGCTTGCCGCGCGCGGTGCTCGCGTCAGGCGGGACCCGGCCGCGAATCTCTGGGCACGCTTCGACTCCGCGGGGTCCGAGGGGCGGAGCCCCTCGATCCTTCTCGGCTCGCACCTCGATTCCGTTCCGGAGGGCGGTCGCTTCGACGGGGCACTTGGCGTGCTGTGCGCGATCGAGGCCGTGGAGTCGCTCATGGATCTCCAGGCGCCGCTGCGGCGGCCGATCGAAGTCGTCGCCTGGGCCGACGAGGAAGGCGCTCGCTTCGGCGTTGGTCTTTTCGGGTCCGCCGCGGCGTTCGGTCGCCTCGCGCCTGGCGTCGCCGAGCGGAAGGACCGCGACGGTGTCTCGATCGGAGACGCGCTTCGATCGCTCGGGGAGACCGGTGATCCCGCGCTCGCAAGGCGCGAACCGAAGGACTTCGCCGCGTATCTCGAGCTGCACATCGAGCAGGGCCCGCGTCTCGCGGATGCCGGGCGCGCGCTCGGCGTCGTGAGCGACATCGTCGGCATCTACCACGCGCGCGTGACGCTCCGCGGGCGCGCCGATCACGCCGGCGCCACGATCATGAGCGCGCGGGCCGACACGCTCGCGGGTGCCGCGGAGATCGTCCTCGCGGTCGAGCGGATCGCGCGGGCGCATCCCGACGGCGTCGGCACGGTTGGTGAGATCGCCGTCCGACCCGGCGCCAAGAATGTCGTTCCGGGAGAGTGCGTGTTCTCCCTCGACCTCCGCGCGGCGCGCGGGCACGAGGAGCTGGTGCGACGTGTCCTGGCCGAGGTCGAGCGGATCGCGCACGCCCGCGGCCTGCAGGCATCCGTGGACGAGCTGGCGCGGGTCGAGGTGACGCCGCTCGATCGTGGGATCACGCTGCTCCTGCGCCGGGCGGTGAAAGATGTCGGCGTTGAGGCCGATCTCTTCGTGAGCGGCGCGGGGCACGACGCGCAGAACGCGCAGCTTTCTGGTGTGCCGACCGGAATGATCTTCGTGCGCTCTTCCGGCGGCTCGCACACACCGCGCGAGTTCGCCTCGCTCGATGACGCGGCACTGGGAGCGCGGGCGCTCGCGATCGCGGTCCGCGAGCTCGCCGCCTGACGTGGCTAGTCTTTAGTCGTGGCGAGCGCGTACGTTCCCGGCCTGCAGGGAGTGGTCGCGGCGCGCACGCGTCTCTCGAAGGTCGATGGACGCAGGGGCGAGCTCGTCATCGCCGGCTACCCGCTCGAAGAGATCGCGGGCCGCGCGACCTTCGAAGAGATGGTCTTCCTCCTCTGGAACGACCGTCTGCCGGGCGCGCGCGAGCTCGAGGCGTTCCGCGCGCAGCTCGTCTCGGTGCGCGAGCTCCCCGCCATCACGCGTCAGGTACTCGAGGCGGCCGCCGCACAAAAGCTCCCGGCGATGGACGCCCTGCGGATGGCGGCGGGCACCCTCAGCCTGCGCACGGACGGTGAGCCCATTTCGGACGGTCCCTACCGCGACGCGCTCGTCTCCGTGGCGCGCTTCGCGACGATCGTCGCAAGCTACGGCCGGCTCCTCGCCGGCGAGGGCTCCATCGCGCCGCACCACGGCCTCTCGCACGCGGCGAACTACCTGTACATGCTCACCGGGAGTCGTCCGAGCGACGCCCGGACGCGTGCGCTCGAGACGTACCTCAATACGGTCATCGACCATGGGCTGAACGCGTCGACGTTCGCGGCGCGCGTCATCGTCTCGACCGAGTCGGACGTGATCTCGGCGATCGTCGGCGCGATCGGTGCGCTCAAGGGTCCTCTGCATGGCGGTGCCCCGGGTCCGGCGCTCGACATGGTCTTCGAGATCGGCCGGGCCGCGAATGCCGAACCGTTCATGCGCGCGAAGCTCGATCGCGGCGAGCGGCTCATGGGCTTCGGCCACCGCATCTACAAGGTTCGCGATCCGCGGGCCGATGTCCTCTCGGCCGCCGCCGAAGCGCTGTTCCGCGCCGACGGGGACACGGAGCTGTACGAGCTCGCGCGCGAGGTGGAACGAGTGGCCTTGCGGCTCCTCGACGAGTACAAACCCGGTCGCCATCTCCGCACGAACGTCGAGTTCTTCACCGCCCTCGTGCTGCAGGGACTCGGTATTCCCGTCGATCTCTTCACGCCCACGTTCGCCGTGTCGCGGGTCGCCGGTTGGGCGGCGCACTGCCTCGAGCAGCTCTCCGGGAACCGCATCATCCGGCCGGAGTCCGAGTATTCCGGCGAATCTGATCGTCACTGGGTGCCGGTCGAGCGCCGCTGACCCTCCCGTTCGCCAGTTGACGTAAACTGGCGAACGTGGCGACGGCGACGCCCACCAGCTATCGCATCGGCGAGGTCGCGGCGAAGGTCGGCCTGACCGAGCGCACGATCCGCTACTACGAGGAGCGCGGCCTCCTCGAGTCGGTGAAACGCCTGGACGGCGGTCAGCGGGTGTACACCGACGACGATGTCCGCCGTTTGAAGTTCATCCTGAAGCTCAAGGTGCTGGGCCTCTCTCTCGCCGAGATGCAGGAGCTCGAGACGCTGTACGGCCGACACCGTACGAACGCCAAAGTCCTGCCACGGCTGATCGAGCTACTGGATGCGCATCTCGCGACGACGAGGGAACGGATCGGCGAGCTCACGGCGCTACGCGACGAGATCCGCTCGTACCGCGAGCACGTCTCGCGGCGGCTCGCCGAGGAGGGCTCGAGGTGAGTAGCGTCATCCTCGGCGCGTCACGCACGCCCATCGGCGCGTTCCTCGGCGGTCTCGCGCCACTTCCCGCTCCAAAGCTCGGCGCGATCGCTATCAAGTGCGCCCTGGAGCGCGCGGGTGTGAGGCCCGACCAGGTCGACGAGGTCTTCATGGGCAACGTAGTGCAGGCCGGCGTCGGGCAGGCGCCGGCACGGCAGTCGGCTCTGGGCGCGGGCATCCCGAACTCCGTCCCCTGCACGACCGTGAACAAGGTCTGCGGCTCGGGACTCAAGTCGGTCATGTTCGCCGCGACGCAGATCGCGGCCGGGGAGGCTCGCATCGTCGTGGCCGGCGGCATGGAGTCGATGTCCAATGCGCCGTATCTGGTCCGCGGTCTGCGCGCGGGCCTGCCGCTCGGAGAGCACAAGCTTGAGGACGCGAACCTTACCGACGGCCTCATGGATGCCTACGGTCACGGGCACATGGCTCTCGGCGGCGAGCTCGTGGCGGAGCAATGCGGGCTCTCGCGCGAGGATCAGGACCGCTTCGCAGTCGGCTCGTACGAGAAGGCCCTTCGGGCGCAGCGCGAGGGGGCTTTCGATGCCGAGATCGTGCCGGTCGAGGTGCCAGGCCGAAAAGGCGCGGTGACGGTGGTGAGCAAGGACGAGACGCCGCGCGAGACGAGCCTCGAGTCGCTCGCGAAGCTTCAGCCCGCATTCAAGCCCGGCGGCACGATCACCGCAGGCAACGCGTCCAAGCTGAACGACGGCGGTGCCGCGGTGATCGTCGCATCGGAGGAGCGCGCTCGCGAGCTCGGCGTGAAGCCGATCGCGCGGATCGTCGCGCAGGGCCAGTTCGCGCATGAGCCCGAGCTGTTCCTCGCCGCGCCAAAGGGCGCGATCGAGCGTTGCCTCGAGAAGGCCGGGTGGAAGGTCGATGACGTCGACCTCTTCGAAGTGAATGAAGCGTTCAGCGGCATCGAGTGCGTCAGGCGCGAGCTCGACATCCCCGAAGAGAAGTTCAACGTGAACGGCGGCGCGGTCGCGCTCGGGCATCCGATCGGCGCGTCCGGCGCTCGTCTGCTGGTCACTCTGCTCTACGCGCTCCGCGCGCGCGGCAAGCGGCGCGGGGTCGCGTCTCTCTGCCTCGGCGGCGGGGAGGCGGTCGCCCTCGCGGTGGAGCTGCTCTGATGCGGCAGCCGGCGCTCACCAACGTGTTCGCGTTCACCGTGAAGCGCGAAGAGGTTGCGCACTTCTTCGAGGACGTGCTGGGGCTTCGCCGGCAACGGCCGCACCAGGACTCGGTCTGGTTCGAGTCCGCCGGCGGCGCGACATTCACCGTGCACGATCCCGAAGACGAGCCGGTGGAGAGCGGATTCGTGCCGTGGTTCCACGTGCAGGACCTCGCGGCGGCCTACCAACGCGCTGACGCGCGAAGCGCGGTGGTCGGCGGGATGCGCGACGGATATTTCCTCGCGCACGATCCCGACGGACGCGTGTTCGGGGTGCGGCAGTGGCGGTGACGTCGGCCGAGACCGGGTTCGACCTCGCGCTCACAGAAGAGCAGGAGCAGGTGCAGCGCATCGCGCGGGACTTCGCGACCGAACGGGTGCTGCCGCGCGCGGCGGAGATCGACGAGCAGGGGAAGATCCCGCGCGAGCTTCTGGTCGAGATGGGAAAGCTGGGGTTCATGGGCACATACGTGCCCGAGCGCTACGGCGGCTCGGGCCTCGACGCCGTGTCCTACGTGCTCATCGTCGAGGAGATCAACCGTGCCTGCGCCTCGACCGGCGTCGTGCTCTGCTCGCACGTCTCGCTCGCCGTCGATCCCATCCTGCACTTCGGCAGTGACGCGCAGAAGGAGCGCTACCTTCCGGCCCTTGCGGGTGGGGAGAAGATCGGCTGCTTCGCGCTCTCGGAGCCCGCGTCGGGAAGCGATGCGGCCGCGATGCGGACCAGCGCGAGGCGCGCCGGCGATGTCTGGGTGCTCAACGGCACCAAGAACTTCATCACCAACGGGTCGATCGGGGAGATCGCGGTCGTCTTCGCGCAGACAGACCCGTCGCTTCGCGGCAAGGGCATCGCGGCGTTCATCGTCGAGAAGGGCACGCCGGGGTTCTCGGTCGGGAAGCTCGAGCGCAAGCTCGGCATCCGCGGATCGGACACGGCGCAGCTCGTCTTTCAGGACTGCCGGGTCGCGGCGACGAACCTGCTGGGCGAGGTCGGGCAGGGACTCAAGATCGCGCTCTCGACGCTCGACGGCGGTCGCATCTCGATCGCCGCGCAGGCTGTCGGCATCGCGCGCGCGTGCCTCGAGGACTCTCTTGCGTACGCCAAGCAGCGCGAGGCCTTCGGCAAGAAGATCGCCGACTTCCAGGCGATCCAGTGGATGCTCGCGGACATGGCGACGGAGATCGACGCGGCGCGCCTCCTGACGTGGCGCGCCGCCGCGCTCAAAGACGCTGACGAGGATCACATCCTCGCCGCCGCCGAGGCAAAGCTCTTCGCGAGCGACGTCGCCGTGAAGGCGGCGCGCGACTGCGTGCAGATCTTCGGCGGCTACGGCTACCTCAAGGACTTCCCGGCCGAGCGCCATTACCGCGACGCGAAGATCACCGAGATCTACGAGGGCACGAGCGAGATCATGAAGCT
>Ga0070708_100005281_pt1 | contig 10230 bp, 6 predicted proteins | sample KBSK5503metaG_FD_65469 | JGI IMG/M metagenome (GOLD analysis project Ga0070708, IMG submission 65469) | Corn, switchgrass and miscanthus rhizosphere microbial communities from Kellogg Biological Station, Michigan, USA - KBS K5-50-3 metaG | ecosystem: Host-associated > Plants > Roots >... | reverse complement strand
GGCGAACCGGACTATCGTCGTATTGGTTTTTACTGTCGCGCTCTGTCTGATCGGCTATTTCGGTTTGCGGGTCTTGGGCCGGACGCCTGCGCCCTCCGGACGCGTAATGCTCGCGGTGCTTCCCTTCGAAAACCTTAGCGGGGACCCAGGCCAGGAATATTTCAGTGATGGATTGACCGAGGAAATGATTACTCAACTCGGAGCATTAAGCCCCGAGCAACTTGGAGTGATCGCCCGCACCACATCGATGGTATACAAACGAACCTCGAAGAGTGCCCAGCAGATCGGTCAAGAATTGGGAGTGGATTACGTACTAGAGAGCAGCGTCCGCCGTGATGGCGATCAGTTACGAATCACGGCCCAGCTAATTCGCACACGCGATCAGATCCATGTATGGGCGCACAGCTACGACCGTCACATCAGTGGTTCGATTGCCCTCCAAGAAGAAGTGGCAAAGGCGGTGGCGGAGCAGATCGAGGTAAAACTCAGTCCTGCGTATGCCAGACGGCGCGTTAGATCAGACCCTGATCCGCAGGCGACTGAAGCCTATCTGCGAGGGCGGTATTTCGGGAACCAATTCACCCCGGAAGGCTACCGCAAGGCGATTACCTACTTTCAACAAGCCATTGACCGGGACTCTGGTTTCGCAGAAGCGTATTCGGGCCTGGCGGATTCCTATCGCTTTCTGGTTGTCACCGATACTGTCGCGCCATCCGAGGGCTCGCCCAAAATAGCCGATGCAGCACGTCAGGCGGTGCTTCTAGGCGACGGTCTTGCCGAATCCCACAATTCATTGGCTAACGCAATGATGGACCAATGGGATTGGCCCGGAAATGAGAAAGAATCAAGACGCGCCATCGCGCTCAATCCCAGCTATTCCTATGCGCACCGGATCTACGCGGCCCTTCTGTCAGCCGAGGGGCGTCATAGCGAGGCCTGGCAACAGATCAACGAAGCCATGCGGACGGATCCGCTGTCTTTGCCGAACAATGCCGAGCTTGTTCGGACTCTTTACTACGCTCGTGACTACGATGGAGCGATTCTGCAGGCCCAGAGGCCGATGCAGTTAGATCCCGGGTACTATCGCACCCACTTTTGGCTGGCCAGAGCTTATGCTCAGAAACATATGTTTAAGGAAGCTATCGCGGAATCAGAGATCGTACTTAAGGCGACACCCGATAGTAATTTGGCGTTAACCGAGCTGGCCTACAGTTTGGCCGCCGCAGGGCGCCAGGATGAAGCGCGAAAGATCCTGCGGCGTCTGGAGGATCGAACGAAGGATGGCTTCGTTCCTGCTTACAATCTGGCAATCATTCACATCGCTCTCAACGAGAACGATGCTGCCTTGAAGTACTTACAGCAAGGCTATGATGAACATGATTGGGCAATGTTTGTTATGGCTGTTGAACCGCGACTCGACCCACTGCGGACCACCCCCGGCTTCCGTGAGCTCGTGAGGAAACTCGCTTTGCCCATGTAAGGGCTGCTCGAAACCACTGTCGGTGCTCGAGTCCTCGAAGTCGCTAACCAGCCGGTCTTCGACTTCCTGTATTCGAGCGAAGCTATCGTGCCATCGTGAAGAAAATGGGGCTGCCGCCTGCGTATCGAACAGTGCTACATTTTGTAAAGCATCCCGCGTCGATGCGCTGACAATGGAATACCGACTCATCCTGATCAACTTGCTGGTGAAGCTGGGCGTCGCTGCGGCTGTCGCTGCTGGACTCGTGCGCTCGGTCGAATTCAAGTCGCTGCTGTTCCGTGAAGAGCGCACGGTCAAGCAGAAGATTTATCTGGCGCTCTGTCTGGCGGTCTCCGAGTGGATCGGATTCCACCTGGCGCTCGGTATCTGGGTAAGGTTCGGCGCTGAGAGCACGTTTACTGGCGATCTCTCGTTCGAAACGATTATTCTCTTGGGCGCCATCGCGGGCCGGTTTGCTGGAGTGACTGGCGGAGCCTTGCTGGCGCTGCCTGCGGTATTCAGTGGCGCATGGCTGATGCTGCCGCTGAACGTTGTAGTCGGCCTGACCGCTGGGCAACTCAGAAAATTTGCCCCGAACCACGAAGAGGTCTGGAGATTCTCGCCATTCAACTATCTCAGCCTTTACCGCTGGATTCGACGTACCGAGCCGCGGCCCAGCTTCTCTGACTGGCAGATGATGTTCCTGATCATGATCCTGGGGTTGCACTTCGTCCAGTCCCAGGCGGCGCGCTGGATGCCCGGTTACGCCTATGTCCCGCATCCGCGCTGGGTGGACGTGCTGATCTACGCGACGTCAATCACCGTAATTGTTATCGAGCTGAAAATCTGGACCGGGGTACGGCTGCAGATCAAACTAGAGGAGCAAGAACGGCTGCTGCTGCACGCGCGGATGGCCGCATTGCAGAACCAGATCAATCCTCATTTTCTTTTTAACACGCTGAATTCGATTTCGTCGCTGGTGCGGTTTGCGCCGGATACCGCCCGCGAACTGATCATCAAACTTGCGACTATCCTACGTCGCCTTCTGCACTCGAGCGATGCCTTCGTTCCCCTGCAGGAGGAAATTGATTTCATCGACAACTACCTTGATATCGAGGTGGTCCGCTTCGGCCGCGACAAACTGAAGGTCGTCAAAGAATTGGATCCGGGTTCGCTCGATGTGATGGTACCCAGCATGTTGCTGCAGCCGCTGGTGGAAAACTCCATAAAGCACGGTCTGTCGTCAAAGATCGATGGCGGCAGCATCTATCTGCGCAGCGTGCTCTCAGATTCACACCTCACCATAGAAGTGGAAGACGACGGTATCGGGATGGCCTCGGTCCAGCTTCTCGAGCGTCCCACCGGACTTGGCGAGGGCGGAATTGGAATGGCCAACGTCGCCGAGAGGCTGAAAGTTTTGTATGGAGAAACCGCGCGGATGACCATCGATAGCCGGAATGGGACCGGCACTCTAGTACGATTGCGGCTGCCTGTACTGCCCGGCGATGCCAACCTGCCCGCGACGGTCTACGAAGAACGTTCCAGCACCCGCCGGTAGAAGTCTTCGTATTGGGGAATGATTTTTGTGGTGCAGAAGCGTTTTTGCGCGGACGCTCTGCATTTTTTCCCGATCTCGCGCAGGCGCCCTTCATCGCTGAGGATTTCGATGGCGTAACCCGCCATTGCTTCTACGTCTCCAACGCTTGCCAGGAACCCGGTCCCGCTCTCGATCACTTCCGGCACGCCGCCTACACTGGTTGCGATAGGTACGACCTCTGACGCCATTGCCTCCAGTGCGGCCAGCCCGAAGGATTCGAGCTCACTGGGCAGCAGCAAAACGTCAGAGATCCCGAGCGTCTCGTACACCTGCTCGCGTTTCCCCAGAAAGATGACGTCATTATGAATCCCCTTTTGGACTGCGAGCCACTCGGCTGGAGACCGGTCTGGTCCATCGCCTAGCAGAAGCAGTTTAGCTGGGATCTTTTTGCGCACACGGTCAAAGATTTCGATGACGTCGGTCACGCGCTTCACCGGCCGGAAATTCGACACATGCACCAGGATGCGCTCTCCATTCGGAGCACATTCGGCGCGCTGGTCCTCCAGTTCCTTGCCTTTTTTTCTGCAGTAGATATCGCAATTCACGAAGTTGTAGATCACCTGGATAGGGTTCTTGACCTCGAACTCCCGCACTGTACGCTCGCGTAGATACTCGGAGATTGCCGTAACCCCGTCACTTTGCTCGATCGAAAAACGAGTGATGGGCAGATAGGAACGGTCCTGGCCCACAAGAGTAATGTCGGTTCCGTGCAGCGTAGTAACAAACGGCAACTTCCGGTGCGTTGGCCCCGCCGCGAGCATTTGCCGGGCCAGCATTGCGCTCACGGAATGGGGGATGGCGTAGTGCACGTGCAGTAGGTCGAGTTCATACAATTCGGACACTTCCGCCATGCGAGTGGCCAGCGCCAAGTCGTAAGGAGGGTAGTCAAACAGCGGATAGCGGGAGACCTCGACCTCATGATAGTGAACGTTAGCGGAGGGACCGGTAAGGCGGATCGGCTGAGCGTAAGAGATGAAATGGACATCGTGTCCGCGCTGGGCTAGCTCCAACCCAAGCTCGGTGGCAACTACGCCGCTTCCGCCGTAGGTCGGATAACAGGTGATGCCAATTTTCAGCAGTTCCTTGCGCATGTCCGATTCGATGGCGAAAGCTGGGCAGAGATTCAGATTTTGCCCAGTGACGGCTAATTTACCCCTTGGTAGGGCGCGGCTTCCAGTCGCGCCATTACCTGGCTTAGAGCGACCTACGGCACGGCCGGAGGCCGTGCCCTTTCAAAGCAGTTTGGGATTTTGATGTTCCGCAGTTGGATATGCGGGCTAAGTGCTCTGGCTAGCAGCGTTCGCAAAACCTTGGTCGATTTTCTCGAGATACTCTTGCAGCCGTTGCTGAATGTGGGATTCTATCGTAGTAAACTCAATTCCCATTCCTACTCCGGGATCGCTGGCTCGGACTACACCGTTGCTGCTGAGTTTTTCAGAATCAATCCAGAACGTGATGATGACTTCCGCACCAATCGACAACGGCAGGAGAGTTTCCACGTAGCATCCGCGTCCACCGATGTCTGTCGCATTGCACTGCATGTGCGCCCGCCGCTGATCCGAGAAGCTGATCTCAAGCGGAAAGAGGACTTTGTGCCGGGCAAACATTCTCTTCTCAGCCCCAGGCTTCGTTCTAAGTCCTGCAGGACGATTTTCTGCCGTAACCTCTCCCCACGGGGTCTGCTGGTTCACAAGAATTTTGACCCCTGCCTCGATCCGGTCGGGGATTCCCGATTCCTTGACCCAAATGACGTGAAAGCGCGCCTTCTTGTCCCCGTACTGAATTCCGATGATCTCGCCAGTTTTCAGGGAATGGTGGACCCGTGAGAGCTGGGCGCCTTCACTGCTGAGATTGCACGCCAAAGCATTTTGAAAAAATGGCCGCCCATCCGCATCCATGCCCCACACTCGCACAGGGATATCGGCTGAAACCCGAGATTCGGGCCTTTTGTCCATAAGTTGGCACCATAATAACCTGCGCTCGGACGGTCGCGTAAGTAACAATCAGTCACCCTTTACAGTCAAAGGTGATGGTACTTCCGGTGCCGCGCCCACAACCTGCGCGAGATCATGGTAAGAGATCATTTCAATTCGCTCACGATGCAACAACTGTTTCACTGAATCTGAAGTCAGGATAGCCAGTTCTTTTTCCCGCGAATCTCGCAGCCGGGTCTTGGCCTGATTCAGGTCCGCGTCGTTGTATCCGGGATGGCTGACGAACTCCCACGTGCCCTCAGGCAGATTCTCGATGAGCGCCTGAAATGTTGCCAGGGTCAGCCCTCCGGTCGCGGCCATGCCGATGCAGCCATCCGGCGTGAACATCCCCGACTCAGCCAACTCCTTGCGGAAAGTTGCTCGATAGCCTCGCAAAATTCTGAGTTGAAATTGCCGCTTCCACTGCCGCACGTTCGTGAAGATGAAGATAAGCGGCTCGAATGGATTTCTTATGGCTCGCACCCCGCACTTTCTCGCCGCCCCAAGCATGGATTTCAGCACGACCGGAAACATGTGCGTGTGTTTGTGACTGTCCAGGTGTGACACTGAGATCCCCGCGGCTTGCAGCTTTTGGATCTGGGCAGTGATTTCAGCTTCGATCTGCTGCTGGTCGAGTCGGCCAGTCGCCGCCAGTAATGCGAAGCTGACCAGGCTCTCGCGAAAGCGTAATTCAAGCCCTGAATTCGGCGCCATTAAGCTAGAAACCTGCGACCCGGGGAGAATCGGCGAACCATCCACCAGGACTACGTGGCAGCCCACCCTCAGTTTCGGGGCCTGTGCCGTCAGGGCCACAGCTTCATCAAACCGCGCTCCACAGGCCATCAAAGTGGCGGAAGTTACCACTCCGTTCTCGTGGCCCTCCACAACTCCTCGGTTCACTCCGGAAGCGATGCCGAAGTCATCCGCATTCACGATTAACCGGCGCACGCTTGAAGTCTAGCAGGGAAGAGTTGCAGCAGTTTGACCCGCATTTCGCGCGGACTCTATATACTGCAACCAAGCCCTTCTCAGAGTTAGTCGAGCTCCGGCAAGCCTTAGCGTGACAGATTTGCTGAAAGCTGAGAGCTTCTCCAGGGCGGTTAGCTCAGTTGGTTAGAGCGCCTGCCTTACAAGTGGGATTGTTTATTCCAAGAATTCCATTTCCCGCTTTGGTTTCTTTTGTTTTCAATAGTTTGGGGAATCTGCTTTTCGTTCAAAGGTAACCCGAATGGCCTGAATCTCGCTCATAAGTGCACGGTTTGTGCACGGCTGCCTTCTTGTGTTCGCCGCGAGTTGATCGGTGATATTTGCGCATTCAGCGCCGCAGCGAAACGGCGCTTCCTAATAAGGAAACCGGAGGGGGCGTTCTGCGATCCCAAGGCACAGGCGCGTGTCGGACTGGAATGGAAGGCATTGTTCCTGACCCCGCCACGCGGGGTTGAGCACGCTTGTTACACTCAAATGAGTCTGAAGGTCAACGGAATGCCCACAATTTGGCCACGCTTTTTTGAGAATCTCGATCTGCATACTACGCCGCTATTTCACAGTTGTTTTTTTTTGGGCCGGCGCTGACTGGCCGAAGTTTTCCCATTCGTCATTTTCCGGCCTGGCTTCTTCTGCCACTCCTTTGGAAGTTCATCTCCTTCCAAGGGAGGGTTTCCGTTTCCAGCCCGTTCGAGAATCCGCAAGGTTTCGGCGCGATTGGCACGGCGCCCCCTTTCCCGGAAATACTCCTCAGTGCGTAAAGCAGAAACCTTTTCCGCCACTGCCACATTGATGAGCTGGTTTAGAGCTACGCCTTCCAACTGCGCAGCTTTGCGCAACTCCTCCAGTAAAGAGGACTGTAGTCGTAATGCGAAATTACTCCGTCTCATGGGTTCGACCTCCTAATCTGTTGTAGCGCTGTTGCAGGCAGAATCACCGTACACCGAAAGCCTTTCATCCCAGACGCAAAATCACTCTGATTGAATGTCACAATTGCACTGGCACTCCCGTTTATTGCCGTTTCCAACACCATATCGTCATCAGGATCAGATAGCCTGGGCCGCCATCGGAACGCAAGCTGAATCGGTCTCGCGACCGTAGCCAGGTCATCAAGGACGCGCCCGACTTCAGGACCGCTCAATCCACACGCAGCCAAATGTTGAGGGCGGGTCAAGACCGCCTCGTATTCAAGGATGAGCGGAACCGAGAGCAACAATTCAAACTGCTGATTTAAAGCACCCATCAAAAGCTGGCGGGAAGCGCCTCTGTTGCTCCGCAACGCTGCAACTATCACGTCAGTGTCGAGAACGTAAGAACCCGCCATCTGCTAATGATATTGCTCGCAATATCATCCGTCAAGTAGGGATGTACTCAGGCCTTCTTGCTCGTTGAGCGTAATCGGGATGTTACGCCAATTATTCTTGTGTGGACGATTGAGCTGGGATCGTCCCGGCCGACCGCCTGTGCCTAAGATGGGGTTGCCTTAACTGAACTCCGATGTGGGCATAACATCGCGCCGTTATCAAGCGAGGTGAACTATGGCCAAAGGAAAAGAAAAACCGAGTAGCGAAAAAGGTAAGGGTTCAACGAGCCCAAGACGTTTTATGGAAGCATTAACATGGACCCAACCCGCCTCGGCCGTGATGGGGGCCGAGTTGCGGATGAAGTTGTCTCGCACCTCGCCGGGCTGATGGGATCACGAGTTGAACTGACGCTGGCATTCTGCAATCTGCATTTACCAGACCTCGCACCGCTTCTCGGCCGGGCGGACCATCGCCGAGCCTGCCTTGCACGAGAACGCCTTGGCAAATGGCGGCATGTTCGAGAGCGGTCCGATGACGCGGTACTTCGCCACCGGGTGCTCGTCGCCCTGGATCATCTTGCGCGCGAACTCCGGACGCTCCTCGTCGCCGCGGAACTGTCCCCAGGCGATGAAGAACTGCTGGTCCGGGGTGAAGCCGTCGACGTCGGGCGCCGGCGTCTTCTGCTGCGCCTTCTGGAACGCAAGGTACGCGACCTTCGCGCCCGCCAGGTCGCCGATCGACTCGCCCAGCACCAGCTTGCCGTTGTGGTGGATCGTCGGCTCGATGTAGTAGTTGTCGAACTGGTCGACCACGCACGCCGTCTTCGCCTGGAACTTCTTGAGGTCGTCGGCAGTCCACCAGTTGTTGAGGCGGCCCTGCGCGTCGAACTGCGCGCCCTGGTCGTCGAAGCCGTGCGAGATCTCGTGCCCGATGATCACGCCGATGGCGCCGTAGTTCACCGCGTCGAGGTTGTCGACGCTGAACCCCGGCGGCTGCAGGATGCCGGCAGGGAAGACGATCTCGTTCAGCAGCGAGTTGTAATACGCGTTGGAGGTCGGCGGCGTCATACCCCACAGCCCGCGGTCGGTCGGCTTGCCGATGAGCGAGCGCATGTACTGTACGTTGCCCTCGTTGCCCGCCATGACGTCGGCGAAGTAATCGGTGCCCGTGATCTTCTCGTGGCTGTAGTCGCGCCACTTGTCGGAATACCCGACCTTCGGGTTGAAGGTGGACAGCTTCTCCAGCGCCTTCTTCTTCGTCTCCGGCGACATCCAGTCGAGGCCTTCGATGATGTCGTGCATCGCGAGCAGCTCGTTGTGCACCAACTCCTGGATGCGCGCCTTCGCCGCCGGCGGGAAGTACTTCTCGACGTACTTTTTCCCCAGCGCCTCGCCCAGTAGCGCGTCTTCCTGCTCGACGCAGCGCTTCCACCGCGGCTTCATCTCTTTCGCGCCTTCCAGCTGCTGCTGATAGAAGGTGAAGTTCGCGTCGACGAAGGGCTGCGAGAGCGTCGGCGCCGCGTTGTTCAGCACCTGCCACTCTAGATAAGTCTTCCAATCGGCGAGCGGCGTGGTCGCCAGTTCCTTGTCGACCTCGGCCATGAACTTCGGCTGGTCGACGTTCAGGTCAGTGGTCGAGATGCCCGTTTCCTTGAAGTACGCGGCCCAGTCGAAGTGCGGGACCATCGTCTTGAGCTGCTCGAAGCTGGTCATGTGATCAGTCGCCGCCGGATCGCGCAGCGCGACATTGTCCAGCGACACGTCCGCCAGCCGCGTCTCCATCGCCATCACCGTGTCGGTGGCCTTCGCCGCGTCGGCGGCCTTCATGCCGACGAGATTGAAGATCTTCGTGGCGTACGCCTTGTAGTCCTCGCGCGCCTTCTGGAAGCGCTCTTCGGTCTTGAAGTAGTAGTCGCGGTCGGGCATGCCGAGTCCGCTGGCGTAGAGGTCGCCGATGGTCTTGGTCGGCTCGTGGTTCGCCGGCGTGGAGTTCATGCCGAACGGCGCGCCGACGCCGAGGTCGTGCAGCTTGCGGATCATCGCCTGCACGTCCTTGGGCGACTTCATCGCGTTGATCTGCTTGAGCAGCGGCTCGACCGGCTTCGCCCCGAGCGAGTTGACGCGCGACTCGTCCGTGCACGCGCCGTAAAAGTCGCCGATGAGCTGCTCGACCGAGCCCTTCGGCCAGTCCTTCTTCTGCGAAACGTCGTCGAGGATGACCTTGAGCGCGCCCTTGTTCTCCTCGCCGGCTTTCCAGCGGCGACTCCAGCGCGGCATCGAAGCGGGGATCGGGTTCGCCTTGCGCCAGCCACCGTTGGCGTAGTCGAAGAAGTTGTCGCACGGGTCGGCTGACTTATCCATGTCGCTGACCACGATCGACTTCAACTCGTTGGGGTTCTGCGCGAACAGCGCGCCGGTGAGGAGGAACAGCAGGACGTAGCGAAGAATGCGCATCACAGCTCCTGTGGAAGAACCTCGATTGATACACGTTTCCCATTCGTCCGGATTCATCCGATCTCCACCCTAAAGATGACGGCAGTACCACGGCTTCGGATATCAAGCTGTCGAAATCAAGCTGTCGAAATCAACCTGTCGAAATCAAGCTGTCGAAATCGCATTATAAGAGGGCGCCCCAGATGGAGTAGGTTGTCATCGTCCACATGATCACCTACGAAAGGAGCACCCTCGATGAGCAGTGAAAAGTATATTGGGCTGGACGTTCATCAAGCAACGATCTCGGTGGCAGTGATGGATTCCCAGGGCAAGATCGTCATGGAATCCATTTTGGAAACAAAAGCGTCGACCATTCTGGAGTTCTTTGCCGGACTTCGTGGAACGTTGTCGGTCACCTTCGAGGAGGGAACCTCGGCAGCATGGTTATACGATTTGCTCAAGCCGCATGTAGCCAAACTGT
>Ga0070708_100005280_pt1 | contig 10231 bp, 8 predicted proteins | sample KBSK5503metaG_FD_65469 | JGI IMG/M metagenome (GOLD analysis project Ga0070708, IMG submission 65469) | Corn, switchgrass and miscanthus rhizosphere microbial communities from Kellogg Biological Station, Michigan, USA - KBS K5-50-3 metaG | ecosystem: Host-associated > Plants > Roots >... | reverse complement strand
CGCCCCAGCCTGTGCACCAGCGGCCTGCCGCCGACCCGGCCGACCGCGTACGAGGCGTACGACCCGGCGAGCTCGGCCAGCGACCCGACAATGATGACCAGGGCGAGGTTAAGGTGCCCCTGGTAGGCGAGCACCCCGGCGAAGCCGAACGTGATCTCGGACGAGACCGGGATGCACGCCGCCTCCAGGAAGCCGAACAGGATGAGCGCGGCGTAACCCGCCGAGGTGAGAAAGCTCTCCATTAGGCCGCGTTCCTGTGCGTCACGACAAAATGCCGGGTCATCGGGTTCTGGCGCAGCCCGATGCCCTGAATGATCAGCCCCGCGCCGTCATCCAGGTACAACGTCAGGGTCTTCACGTTCAGCCGGGCGGCGAGCATGGCTCTGGTCCTTTCAGTCCCGGAGGCGCTCGAAGGCGACGGGCAGCGGTTGAGATCAACGACGACTCGCACGGTCGCTCCCTTCGCTAGCTCTGACGAACACGTCGGCTGGCCTCCGCGAGGCGTGCTGGAGGTCCCGTCGGTGATGCCCTTGCCCGATTTCTTGCTGAGTGGAGTTGTCATGAGTTTCCGCCTGTATGAGCCGTAGGGTGCTGTGGCGCCACAGCAAGTCCACCCGGATGGCGCGGATCACGACATCGAGGAAGCTGACCATCTTGGCCGCTATGCAGGCCGGAGGCCTGGACGTGAAGGAGTCCTACCACGTCGCCGGCACCATGCAGGTGGTTCCCGGCCGGTGCCGGACTGTCCAGGATGGCCCAGTTCTGGATGCCCAGGATCACGCATGGCATCACTCGGCGAGGAGGCGGTTCACAAGCTAACGGTCAGCGGGTCCCCCCGGCCAGCGCCGTCCGGGTCTGCTGCCGCGATGATCAACAACGGCGCGGGCCGCGAGTGCGTCAATCTCGGCAAGTTCGGCGTGGAGCTTGCGAACCTCGTGCTCGTCCCAGGTCGGCGAACTGAACCGGTGATGGGTGATGGCCGTGACCATGAGAAACCGGGCAGACGCCGAATCCAGGCCCTCATTTATCCAGTCGGTGCACTCCATACTGACCTCCTGCCTCGTGCACGGGAATGTGAGATATGCTCCGGCCGGCTCGCTAGATCCGGTCAGAGCGTTGGTGGGAACCCTTGCTAATGCTCACGCCCGGCCTGGTGAACCGGCATCACATGACTGATGTGATTTCTCAAGGGCGAGCATGTGAGGCGCACTCACTTCCTGTGCATAAGGATGGCGAGCATCAGCCCTCATGACCGGCGAGCACAGACCGCGACGTGACGTCCGGCGAAGATACCGCCGCGAGTCGCAGCGGGCGTCTACTCCGGGTACTTCACAATCCGGTGATGTCAGCATGGTGAGAGCAGGCCGAGGGTGCGGGCCCGTTCCACGACGTCACGGCGGCGGTGCGCCTGGAGCTTGTCGTAGATGTGGCGCATGTGCGTCCAGATGGTGTTCACCGAACAGTGACAGCCGACTGGCGATCTCCGGTACGGACAAGTCGCCGGGTTAGCTGCCGCCTTCAGGCGGCAGAGCAGGCACGATCCCGTGCCCGCTCACCCGGGTGACATGCACCACGTTCCGTTCGGGAAAATCTCTTCGAGCCTAACGGACTGTGGCTCAACTTGCCGGAACCCTGCTCCTTTTTCCTGACGGGACGCCCCCCAGGAACGACGCGACCTCGCCAGCAACGGCCGCCAGCCGCTCCGAGTTCTATCGAGCTTCGTATAAGTCCCGGGCATCCGGGCGCGATCAGGCTGCCGTAACGGTCGCCGACCGCCCGGGACGCGAGGGCGAGCCGGACCAGGGCCGCGGCCGCCTTACGGCAGTACTCCGGGACTTACGGCAGCGCTCAATCTCCGCCTCGGCGGACACGCGGCCGGACCACCGGCAGGTCTCGACCATCTTGCCGGGCTCGAGGGCCTTGTAAACCTCGAAGAACTGCTGGATCTCCGACAGCGCGAACTCGGGTACGTGATGGATATCTTGCAGGTGTTCCATCCGGGGATCTGCTGCGGTGACGCAAAGAATCTTGTTATCAGGTCCCTTCTCGTCCCTCATCTGGAGCATCCCGATGGCTCGCGCCGTGATCAGGCAACCAGGGAAGGTTGGTTCATCAAGCAGCATCAGGGCGTCGAGCGGGTCGCCGTCCTCGGCCAAGGTGTCCTCGATGAACCCGTAGTCGGCGGGGTACCGGGTCGCCGTGAATAGCATGCGGTCAAGCCGGATCCGGCCCGTGCGGTGGTCCATCTCGTACTTGTTCCGTTGCCCCTTGGGAATCTCGACGATTACCTCTACGTCCATGTTCGCTCCAGTTTTCCTGTGTCCCCCATGGCTCTTGCCCGGGAACTCCTCAGCAGCGCACCACCGTGCACAACAGACTGTGGGTTTGAGTTTCGCTGTTCCTGGAACAGCCTTTTCCAGGTCCGTATTCACTTTCGCCAGATTAGCATGCCGTGTCGATGGAGCCGACCACAAGGCTTGTTGTGGGTGGCGATAAACGCCATCGAAGCACAAGACACGGTGTGGCCATAATCATATTCGGATAGCAGAACAAACTGACGGTATGGCGAAATGCGCCTCGGCTGCTTCCAGATACACCGCGAGCACGCGCTGACGTGCAACCCAGAACCTTGCGCGATGTCCGGCCTTCGGCAATTTAGCTTCTCCTGCGGGCCATCCTCGCGACGACCAAGACGACCAGCGCGACGATCAGCGCCGGGAGCACGTTGTGCCCAATGTCGCGACCTATGTGGGCCGCCGTGTTTGTCGGCTGGTCCCAGCCTTTCTTCCAGCCCGTCATCCACGCGGACGGGGAGCTCAGATGGGTGGTCATTGACGCCTCTCTTTCAGTGCCACTCCTTCGCTTCGCTTCCCGGCCCGGGAGCGGCTAGCTATAGCTAGCAGGTGAGGACCCGCCGCGGCTAGCACACCGTGGCGTCATAGAAAGTCCTACCGAGGGTCCCAGGGCGCTGGCATCACCGAAATCGACCATCTTGACCGCTGTGCAGACCAGAAGCGTCACCGTGCAGGCGGACTCCCGGCGACTGTCCAGGCGGCTCTGACGACGGCCGGCAGATCACCCGGGCGCCCGTTGATCTGCCGTGACCCGCACTTGGTGACGAATGCCGTGCTCGCGCGCGCCAGTGAAATCACATGCAGGTGGTGATGACAGCTCACATCACTCGACAGTGATGATGAGTGATCGCTGGGACTAACGGAGACGGGCATGGCGGTGCTCACGAAGCCGTGGTCGGCATCCGTCCCCGGCTGGGTCCGTCACTTCTCGTCTGATGGGGTTCTAGGTGGCTCAGCAAACTGTTCTTGAAGCGGTACCGCGCTTGCCTGTACGGGCGGGCGATCGTGCCGGACGCCGGGTGATGGTGGCTGCCTCGGCGCTGCATCCACCCGCGGGGCGGCCGGGGACCGTGGCCCGGCAGGCGCTGCTCGACGGGCTGGCCGAGAGCTTGGCGGCCAGGCTGGTGCTGATGGTGGCGCCGGCGGGGTGGGGGAAGACTTCCCTCCTGCGCGATTGGTGGCTGGCCGCCCGGGATTCCGGAGCGGCGTGGCTGTCGGTCGGGGAGCGTGACAACGACCCGGCGCGGTTCTGGTCGGGGGTCATCGCGGCGCTGGGCACAGTGGCGCCGGGTACCGGCGCGGAGGCGCTGGAGGCGCTGACCGCCCACGGGGCCCTGGCGCTCGAGTGGGTGGAGACGCTGCTGCTTGACGACCTGGCCTCGATGTCCCGGCGGATCACATTGGTGATCGACGATTTTCACCTCATCAACAGCCTGGAGGTACGTGCGGGCTTCGAGTTCTTGGTGGAGCACATGCCGCCGACCCTGAGCCTGGTGGTAGCCGCTCGCTGTGACCCGGAGCTGCCGCTGGCCCGCCTGCGCGCCCGCGGGGAACTGGCCGAGGTCCGGGCCGACCAGCTTCGCTTTTCCCAGGAGGAGGCGGAGCGGCTGCTCAACCAGACGCTCGGCCTGGCGCTGCCATCTGATGAGATCCATGCGCTGTGGCAGCGCACCGAGGGCTGGGCCGCGGGCTTGTACCTTTCCGGGCTGTCGCTGCGCGGCCACAAAGACGGTCACACGGCCGGGTTGATCAGCGCCCTCGCCGGCGATGACCGGCACATCTTCGACTATCTGGCGACCGAGGTGCTGGCCGGGCTGCCACCCCGGATCCGCGCGTTCTTGCTCCGCACTGCGGTGCCGGGCCGGTTCTGCGCGCCGTTGTGCGACGCGGTGACCAGTTCGGTCGGCTCGCAGGACCTGCTGGATGAGATCGAACACTGCCAGCTGTTCCTGATTCCGCTGGACAACGCCCGCCGCTGGTACCGCTACCACGCCTTGTTTGCCGAGGCGCTGCGCCATGAGCTCGACCGCGCCGAGCCGGGGCTGGCGCTGCTGTTGCACCGGCGTGCTTCAGCGTGGCACCGCCAGCACGGGACCGCCGCCGAGGCGATCGACCACGCTATCGCCGCCGGCGACTTGTCCGAGGCCCGGGAGCTGATAGCCGTGCACTGGCATGAGGTCCTCGATATGGGGTCGGCCGCGACCGTGGAATCGTGGCTGGACCGGCTGCCGCCCGAGATGGTCGCGAGCGACGCGCAGATGTGCCTGATGCGAGGTCTGCTGGCCAGTCTTCAAGGCTGCCCAGAGGACATGGAGCCGTGGCTGGCAGCGGCCGAGGCAGCCGCGCCGCAGAGCACCTTCTGTCACGGGTCTGCCTCTGTGGAGTCAGCCACCTGCTTCTACCGGGCGCTACGTCACTGCCTCGATGGCGACCTGGCCGCTGCCGAGCCGGTCAGCCGCCAAGCCGCAGAGCTGGAACTGGAATCGGGTAGTGCCTATTGGCGAGCTCGGACGATTGCGGTGCTCGGCGCGATCTTGTTCTGGCGGGGCCAAGAGGCCGACGCGCGAGTATTTCTCGAGCGGGTGATCCGGCCCGCTGACCAGCCGACTGACAACCTGGCCAGTCAGCTGGCGGTGAGCTTTATGGCGGCGATCTCCGCCTGGCAGGGCGATCGCGAGGCGGCCGGGCGCTACGCCCGCGAGGCGGCGGACCTGGGCGCCAGTCACCGGATCACCGTGATCGCTGACCTGGTGTGGGCTGACCTTCTCGCCGAACGCGGTGAGCTGGCCGCGGCCGAGACGGCCACGCTCGCCGCGCTGGACGTTGCCGGGCATCATCGGTGGCGCCTTGATACAGCCGCCGCGGTGATGTGCCTGGCCAGGATCTATACCCGCGCTGGGCGCGCCGCCGACGCCCGCAGCCGCCTCGGCGAGGCCAGCGAGCTCATCGCCACCCTCCCGGACCCAGGTATTCTGGCGAGCCTGCTAGCCGACGCCAAAGGCCCGGTCGGCCAGCCAACGCCGAGCCCTGCGCCTCGTGGCCGAACCCGCAGGCCAGACGGCCTGACCGACCGCGAGGCCGAGGTCCTCGGCCTGCTGACGCAGGGCCACACCAACCTCGAGATCGCCGCCGCGCTCGTGGTCAGCGTGCACACCGTCGAACGGCACCTGCAGAACGCCTACCGCAAGGTCGGCGTGCGCAACCGCGCCGACGCCGCCGCCTACATGGCGCGTGGCGGCAGTTGACGCCACAACCCGGGTCGTCAGCGCAGGCCCACCTGCGGGTTGGGCCAATCATCCTCTGAATCATCCCGGGCATGTGACGACAGCTCACATCGTCCCGCATGAAGGTTGGCATTGATCAGGAAGGAGCTAGACATGCGAGTTACTGGCGGACTGGAGAGTGCGGTCGAGGACGCCGCGGTGACGCTTTTTCGCCGTCAGCTAGCGCGGCAGCTCAGGGTGGATTCCGTTCGCGCGAGCGCTACTGCTGGCTCGGGTCGTCCTACATCCTCGATGTCTGCTGCCGAGTTGATGGCGGTGCTGCTGGATGGGCATCTCAGGCTCGACTTCTCTTACTCGCAGGATCGGCGCCGTGACCATCTGATTTTCTCCCAAGGCCGCGCTTGGCCGTTGTACTACGCGATGCTGAAGGCGGCGGGGGCGATCGGCGATGAAGAGCTCCTGGGCTTTCCGAAGTCCGGGCGCTGGCCGCTGGGCAACTCGTTGCAATGCACTTTGCCGGCGGACGTGGCCACCGGCTTGATGGGACCGGGGCTACCCATCGGCGTCGGCTTGGCCCTGGCCGGCCGGCGCCTAGACCGGCTGCCCTACCGGGTCTGGGTGCTGTGCGGGGACACCGAGATAGCCGAGGTCTCCACCTGGGAGGCGTTCTGCTACGGCGGCCGGGCGGCCGTGGGCAACCTCACCGTGGTCGTCGACGCCAACCGGGTGGGCCACGCCGGTGAGATCATGCTGGGCAGGCAACTGCGGCAGGCCAGGGCCTTCGGCTGGCGTGCGGTGGCCATTGACGGGCACGACGTGGACGCGATCGACCGGGCTTACCGGCAGGCGGCCGCGAGTACCGGGCGGCCCACGGTAATCTTCGCGCGCACGCGCACGCGCACGCGCACGCGCACGCGCGCGAGCCGCGGCGTCACGGCGGTCGCCGGTCGGCCGGGCCATCCCGGCACGCCACCGGACGATCCCGGGGTGATGATTGCCGAGGCTGGCCGCGAGCGCCTGCGGGTTCACGTCGTGGGACCCGGGACAGTGCGCCCGCCGCATCGTTTCCAGGTCTGCGGACAGGAAGAGCTGCCACGCTGGGACGTCGGAGCGCAGATCGCCACCGGCCAGGCCTACGGCGAAGCGCTCGCCGCTCTCGGGCACCGGCGGGGCGACGTGGTGGCGCTGGACGGCGAGGTGCCGGGCGCGACGTGCTGCGAACCGTTCGCACAGGCGCACCCGGATCGCTACTTCGAGGTGTTCATGGCCGAGCGGCAGATGATCGCGGCCGCCGCGGGCATGCAGGCGCGCGGCTGGGCGCCGTTTGCCTCCTTCTTGTTTTCCCGCGATGGCGACTTCGGCCGCCTGGCCGCGATCCCACGAGCCAACCTGCGTTTGATCGGTTCCTACGCCGACGTCGCCATCGGCGAGGACGGCGCCTCCCGGATGGCCGTGGAGGACTTCGCCTCGCTGCGTGCGGTCCCCGGCAGTACCATCCTGCACCCCTCCGACGCCAACCAGGTGCCGCCGCTAGTGGCGCAGATGGCCGACCGCCCGGGAATCTCCTACATGCGAACCCTTCGCTCGAAGACGGTCGTTCGGACCCATCCTGATGAGGACATCCGGATCGGCGGCAGCCGCCTGGTGCGCGGCAGCGACGACGACGACGTCACCGTGGTCGCCTGCGGCGTAACCGTAGGGCAGGCAGAACGGGCGGCGGCGGAGCTCGAGCACGACGGCGTGCAGGTGCGGGTGATCGACTGCTACTCGATCAAGCCGATCGACGCCCACGCGCTGCGGTCGGCGGCCAGGCGGACCAAGGTGATCGTCACCGTCGAGGATCACTGGCCCGAGGGTGGCCTTGGCGACGCCGTGGTGAGCGCTCTGGCCGATCAGCCGCATCGCCCGCCGATTCTGCGGCTCGCGGCGTGCGACATACCCGACGTGCCAGGGTCCGCACAGCCTGCCGACTTGCTGCACGCCGTCGGCATCGACGCGGCGGGGATCGTACGCGCCGTGCGCACCCAGCTGACCCTCACCGCCGCGGATGCCGCTAGGAGCGTGGACGTGCTCGACGAAACGGCAGTCGCCGACGGTGTCCCGGTCCGGCTCGACCCGATTCAACCGGAGTCAGCCTCGAGCTCGAGGTCCGGAGAACGGGGAAAGCGCCGGCCGGCCTACGGCTGGACCCAGCCTCACCAGCGCCGAGCGCAGCGTCGCCGCGGTCATTGCCGAGTGCACCAACCGGCGAATCGTCATTAGCCTGACTGGAGAAAGTGAATGAGCGAAACGCTGCGCGTCCTGGCATTCGATCTCGACGACACACTTACTGTATCGAAATCTAGGATCGACCAGCATATGGCCGACCTCCTGGGCGACCTGCTTGCCCGGCTGGATGTCTGCATTATAACAGGGGGGAAGTTCGAGCAGATCCAGGCTCAAGTGCTCCAGGATCTGCATGCTCCGGCTGGCAGGCTGGCCCATCTGCATATCATGCCTACCTGCGGCACGCGCTACTATATCTGGAGAAACGGCGCCTGGCACCGGCGCTATGCGGAGGACCTGACCGAAGATGAAAAACGCCGCATAGTAAATGTCCTGGAAGAAGGCGCCAAGGACCTCGGATTCTGGGAACAGAATCAATGGGGAGAAATCATCGAGGACCGGGGCAGCCAGATAACCTACTCAGCGCTTGGCCAGCGGGCGCCTGCTGACGCAAAGCGTGAATGGGACCGGGACGGTTCGAAGAAGCGAAAGCTTCGCGACTATGCGGCCGAGCGGCTACCTGACCTGGACGTTCATGTCGGAGGGACTACGTCCGTCGACATCACGCGGAAGGGAATAGACAAAGCGTATGGTATCAAGCGCTTGATCGAAAAGCTCAATATCTCGCCAGATCAGTTGCTATTCATCGGCGATCGACTACGCGAAGGCGGCAACGATTATCCGGTGCGAGCGCTCGGGGTCCGCTGGGTGGAAGTTACCCGGTGGCAAGACACAGCGCGCTACGTCCAGGACCTCCTGCGACGAATCTAGCCCATGCCGGTATCCGGCTCAACGGCAGGGTGGAGCCACGCCGTCACCGAACTCACCCTCGCCCTGCACGCCGACTACCTCACCCCGGCCGCCTGAGCCAGAACCCGGACCATCCCAGAATCTCGACGAAATGATTGAAGGTGTACTAGACGTGACTGATGTGACCAAGGCCGTGATTCCCGCGGCCGGCCTGGGCACCAGGTTCCTGCCCGCGACCAAGGCGACGCCCAAGGAAATGCTGCCGGTCATCGACAAGCCGGCCATCCAGTACGTCGTCGAGGAAGCCGTCGCGGCCGGCCTGGACGACGTGCTGCTCATCACCGGCCGCGGCAAGGTCTCCATAGAGAACCACTTCGACCGGGCCTACGAGCTGGAAGAGGCGCTGGCCGCCAAGGAGGCCACCGAACGCCTGGCCCAGGTGCGCGAGTCCAGCGAGCTCGCCACCGTGCACTACGTACGCCAGGGCGACCCGAAGGGCCTCGGCCACGCCGTGCTCTGCGCCGACCGGCACGTCGGCGACGAGCCGTTCGCGGTGCTGCTCGGCGACGACCTCATCGACAGCCGGGACCCGCTGCTGACCCGGATGCTCGAGGTGCGCAATCAGCACGGCGGCAGCGTGGTGGCGCTGATGGAGGTCGACCCGGAGCAGGTCTCGCAGTACGGGGCCGCGGCGATCACGCCGACCGCCGAGGAGGACGTGGTCACGGTCACCGACCTGGTAGAGAAGCCGGTGCCCGGCTTGGCGCCGAGTAACTGGATCGTGATCGGCCGGTACGTCTGTGATCCGGCGGTGTTCGGCGTGCTGCGGCAGACCCCGCCCGGCCGGGGCGGGGAGATCCAGCTCACCGACGCGCTGCTGACCCTGACCAAGATGAGCCCGGCCGAGGGCGGCGGCGTGCACGGGGTGCTGTTCCACGGCCGCCGCTACGACACCGGGAACAAGCTGGACTACCTGCGCACCCTGGTGCAGTTCGCCTGCGAGCGGTCCGACCTGGCCGAGGGGATCGTGCCCTGGCTGCGCAAGTATCTGGACAGCCTGCCATGAGGGAGGCCCACACGCACGTGGCCGAGGGAAAACACTCACCTAGGGCGAGGGCACCCAGGCACCCCGGTAGAAACGAACGAAGTGACGCACTTTCTCAGAGAGAACTGAGCGAGGAAACATCAACGATGTCTAACCTACTAAGGAATGCTCGACTTGCACGTCCTAGTACAAGTGCTCTAGATCGCGTACTGATCGTCACAGGCGACTACCTTGACGCTAAGCTTTGGGATTCAATCCTTCACCAGAACACCGCAGATGGTCCAAAGTACTGGGTTGAAAAGGGCAAGAAAGGAAATCTTCTCGGTGCGTTGCAGGCTTACTCAGCCGTACGTGATAATCACCGTGGTGACAACTCTCCAATTAACCAGATCGTCATGCTTTTTGGCTCCGGCACTCGCCTAAGTCCATTCACGCAGTCCTTGCGCAATATTAAATCTGCTTTCCCGCTCCCAGATGGCAGCCGTGGTTCAAGCGGACTTACGATTGGCGAGGCAGCGATTCGATCAGCCGCGCCCTTGATCAATTGTCTGCGCCAGGCCGGATTCCACGGTATTGTTCTTTCCTGGGGAGAT
>Ga0070708_100005279_pt1 | contig 10231 bp, 14 predicted proteins | sample KBSK5503metaG_FD_65469 | JGI IMG/M metagenome (GOLD analysis project Ga0070708, IMG submission 65469) | Corn, switchgrass and miscanthus rhizosphere microbial communities from Kellogg Biological Station, Michigan, USA - KBS K5-50-3 metaG | ecosystem: Host-associated > Plants > Roots >... | reverse complement strand
AGGCATGTGAGCCGTTCGCTGGTGAAGAGCTGGTACCCAGTGAGATAGATGAGGTCGGCGCCAGGAGAGGCGAGCAGCGCCGCGAGGTCTCGCTCGCGCAGCTTCGCGGCAGCGCGGGCACGTCGATCCGCGAAGCTCGCTCGTTCGGTCGGCATTCGTTCTGCACCCGGAGAATAGCCGTATGCCCCGTTGGTTCGTCGCGCTCGCCGGCGCGCTCGTTCTCGCGCTCGGCGTCGCGCTCGTCGCGATGGGAGAGCGGCCACGCGCGGACGCCGTCGCTCCGCTCGCCATGCCTACGGCCAGCGCGATCCCAAGCAGTGCCGCGAGCTCCAGCGCATCGCCAGCGCCGACGGTCCGGCCCATCGGCGACGGCTATCGCATCCAGATCCCGCGACTCGCGATCGACCTTCCGATCGCCGAAGGTGACGTCGAGCGGGACGTGGTCGTACAGCAGACTCCCGAGAACTTCGCGTTCCATCTGCCGGGCACCGCGATCCCGGGGATGGGAAGCAACACCTACCTCTACGCTCACGCGCGCCGCGGGATGTTCCTGACGCTCTGGAACGCACGAGCCGGCGACCAGGTCGTCATCAGCACTCCCGACGGTGTCGCGCTCAAGTACGTGGTCACCGAGATCCATCCGCGCGTCCCGCCCGAGGACACGAGCTGGATCCTGCCGACTCCGGGCGAGCGTCTGACCCTTCAGACGTCAACGGGTCCGAACCGCGATGACCCGCGCTTCGTCGTCGTCGCTGTGCCTGCCTAGCGCTCGCTTCCTTCACGTAACGATCTCGTATCGCGAGAAAGTGAGGCCGGGCCCAGCGACGACTTTACGCACGGTCTGTCAGCGGGAGTCCGTCATGTTTACGAAACCGACACATCGTGGAACTCGGCGTGCAAAGGCCGGCGACCCGTGGTGCGGGATGCGTTGACACGGGTGGGCGTATGCGCGTTCGCGTTCGCTCTCGGTGCTCCGTTTGTCGCGCCATCGCAGCAGCCCGACCTCGGACCGGCCGCGGTCGCGGCCGCGTTCGACTCGGTTTCTGCCCAAGGGGTGGCCCGAGGTCCGCGTCGTGTTCGCGACCTGGTGCGACCGGAAGTGGTCGCGGGAATCGCGCAGCCCGCGGTGCCCGAGCCAGAGCCCGCCGCAGCATCAACGCCGGAACCGGCGCCCGTCGAAGTGCCCTCACGCCAGGTCGTCTTGCCGGCACTGCCCGATCCCCCGACGAGCGGTGTGGTCCTGGCCTCCTGGTACGGCCCGGGCTTCTACGGCAACCGGACCGCCTGCGGGCAGACCTATTCGCCGCTGATCGTCGGCGTCGCTCACCGCACCCTCCCCTGCGGGACGCTGGTCACGCTGACCTACGGTGCCCGGTCGTTGACCGTGCCCGTGATCGACCGCGGCCCCTTCGTCGCCGGGCGCACGCTCGACCTTTCGAACGCGACCCGGCTGGCTCTCGGCTGTCCTGACCTCTGCACGCTTTCCATGCGCATCCGGCCTTGACTGTGCTGCGACCGTTCGCCTGGACGGTCGCGTGCTGAGCGGGCGGCCGAGCGATGGCATGGGACTTGCTGCCACCAGTCGCCATCTAGCCCGGGTAGCGGACGGCCGATTTTATCGCCGAGAAAGGGTGCCTCGTAATGTCACGGAACAAAGGAGCGATGACCGTCGCCGAAGCCGGACGGCGGGGAGGCGCGACCACCGCGCAGCGACACGGACCCGAGTTCTACGAGCAGATCGGCAAGAAGGGTGGACGCACGACCGCGCAGCGGCACGGCTCCGACTTCTACGAGCAGATCGGCAAACAGGGTGGCCAGAAAGTGAAGGAGCTCTACGGTCCTCGCTTCTACGGTCGCATCGGCAAGATCGGTGGCGACACCGTCTCCGAGAAATACGGTCACGAGCACTTCGAGGAGATCGGCAAAAAGGGCGGACAGAAAGTCGCGGAGCTCATCGCCAAAGGCAGGCAGGCGACATAGCGGCTTTCAGCGACGGCACGGCGAGCGGGCGAGGAAGCAACGTGGGACCCTCGTTCGGTGTGACCGATCCGATTCCGATCACGATCCACCCGCGTTTCCCATTGACACGCCTAGGCCCCCCTTTATCTTTTCGCCGTGTACGCGGAGGTTCCGCTCCGGAACCTCCATGTACCGAGAAGCGAACGACTGGGAAGGTCGTAGAGGGAAGGGCTGTGGATCAGGTCGCGGCGCCGCTCGTCGCCGTCGAGTGGGAGGACATCACCGCCTACTCGCGGACCGCGCTTCCCGAAGATTTTGAACCCTACCGGCTGCGAAAACTGACCTGCGGGCTCCTGTGGAAGGACACACCCGAATACGTCGTGGTCGTCGGCGACTACGACATCACCAATGAGGGACGTGACTACCGCCACAACGACTTCCACATCATTCCTCGGGGCGTCATCCGGCAGCTGACCTATCTCCGGGAGTCGTCCGCGCCGCTGGTGGCGCTCCAGGCCGAGGCGAGCGCTAGCTAAGGACCACTTAAGAAACAAGCCCGCGAGAGCAACCACCCCGCTCGCCGGTGCGTATCCACTGATACGGAAACCGTTACGGCCGATCGACGGTATTGGAACAAAGGATCGGTCGTTTCGTTTCCCAAGGTGGAGGTCACGGGTTGATGGCTCTTCGAGCCGAGCTTTACTGCTATTTCTGCGGCCACGGCCTGGGTGAGGTCGTCGTGCCGACCAATGCTCGCCGTCCCACGGTCGAGCAGCTTCGTACTGCCTACGCCAACGTCCGGGGCGGGGAGGCGCCGGTCTGGAACGACGGCGACCAGCCGCTCTGCCCGCGCTGCGGCGGCCAGCTGTTCCTCGAGCGTTTCGAGCACGAGGTCGTTCGTTCGTCGGAGCGGCGCGCGCTGAAGCGCGCGAGCTAGGGCGAGCGCGACCCCGCAAGCCACGGCCGTTCACCCAAGAGGTGCACGGCCAGCGCGCGGCGTCGCTCATCCTGGGTTTTCTGGCGGGCTATGTGTTTTCCCGGCGCGTCCTTGACCGCCGCGCGGTCGAAGAGGCGCTGACCGATCGCCAGCGCGAGATCCTGCGCGCCGTCGCCGTCGGGCGGACGACGAAGGAGATCGCCTCCGAGCTCGGGATCACACCGGCGAGCGTGAACACGCACATACGTCGAGCGCGTATGAGCCTCGGCGTGCCGACACGCGCGGCGGCGGCCACGCGTGTGACCGGTCAGGTGCTCGTCGTGCCCTGGAGGCCGAGGCGGTCGGCGGCGGCGTCCATAGCGCGCACGACCTCAGCGACGAGATCGTCGAACGGCACGCCGAGATCCTCGGCACCCTTCAACATCATGTCGCGGCTGACCGCTCGCGCGAACGCCTTGTCCTTCATCTTCTTTCGCACCGAGGACGCATCCACATCGCGGACCGCTTTGGACGGCTTGACCAGCGCGACCGCGGTGACGAAGCCGCAGAGCTCATCGACCGCGTAGAGCGTCTTCTCCATCGCGGTCACTCGCGGGATACCGGTGTGGTCACCGTGGCTCTGGATCGCGTGCACGATCGTTCCGGGGACGCCGGCCTGCTCGAGGATCGGTTTTCCGTTCTGCGGATGTCCCTGTGGATCGCGCTCGTAGTCGAAGTCGTGCAGTAGGCCGGCGATCGCCCACGACTCCTCGTTCTCACCACTTCGTCGCGCGAATTGCCGCATCGCTGCTTCGACCGCGAGCCCGTGCTTACGCAGGCCCTCAGATTTCGTGTGCTCGCAGAGGAGCTCCCAGGCTTCATCGCGCGTCATCACGCACCTCTTCTACGCGATCGTACCGAAGGCGCTAGCGTCGGCATGTGACCGGATGCGGCTGCCTAGGGGTCGTGGCCGCCCTCGTCGCGCTCCTTGTGATCTTCGTCCGCGGATCGTTCGACTCGGGCGAGCCTGTCGAGCAGGCCGTCATGCTCGTCGCCGCCGCTCTAGCCACCCTCTGGTGGGAGCGGAAACGGTCCGCGCACGAGCTCGTAGGCGCGCGCGGCACGTAGCACGGTCGCTTCGTCCCAGAGCCGCCCGGCGAGCTGCAGCCCGATCGGCAGACCATCGGGATCCTGGCCGCACGGGACCGAGATCGCCGGCTGTCCGGTGAGATCGAAGATGCGCGTGATGCGCGTCCATTCGCTCGGACGGCCGATCTCCTTCGCCTGCTCGATGGTCCACGCCCGCGTCGGTACCGTCGGCATCGCCAGGACGTCAAGCTCGGCGAGGGCCTCGTCCGCGGCGCCGGCCCGAGCCTCGATCAGAATCCGCAGGGCGCGCGCGTACGTCTCGGCATCGACGTCGCCAGCGGAGCGCAGACGCGCCGCGATGAGCGGACCGTAATCGGCTTCGCGTCCGGGGTAGGCGGCCAGGTGATACGCGCGCGCCTCGATCGCCAGGACCTGGCCCGCCGCCCTGGCGTACTCCGCCGCTTGGGGCCAGCCGATCTCGCGGACCTCAGCACCGGCCGCGGCGAGCGCGTCGATCGCGGAGTGCACGATCGTCGCGATCGCCGGGTCGCATTCGTCCCACACGTGCTCCCGCGGCACGCCGATCCGCAGGCCGCGCGCGCCGCGCTCGATGCCGCGGAGGAGGTCCGGCACTTCGCGATCGGCTGACGCCGGGTCGCCGGGATCCTTGCCGGCGATGGCTGTCGTGACGATCGCGACGTCACGCGCGCCGCGTGCGAGCGGTCCCGGGTGATCGAGCGACCACGAGAGCGGGACCGCGCCGGCCAGCCCGACGCGCCCGTAGGTGGGCTTGAGACCGACACAGCCGCAGAGCGATGCGGGGATGCGGATGCTCCCGCCGGTATCGCTCCCGAGGGTCGCGTACGCCTCGGCCACGACGACCGCGACGGCCGAGCCGCCAGAAGATCCGCCGGGGATCTTGGTCGTGTCCCACGGATTGCGCACGTCGCCAAAGTGCGGATTCACGGAGCTGATGCCGTATGCGAACTCGTGCAACCCGAGCTTGCCGAGAAGCACCGCGCCGGCCTCGCGGAGCTTGCGCACGACGGTCGCGTCGTCATCAGGGATCCAGTCTTTGAGGATCCGTGACCCCGCGGTTGTCCGGATGCCCTTCGTGGCGAAGAGGTCCTTCACCGCCACCGGGATGCCGTGGAGCGTGCCGCGATATCGGCCGGCAGCGATCTCGTGCTCGGCCTCCGCCGCCTGTGCTCGCGCGAGATCCGCCGTGACTGTGATGAACGCATTGACCAATGGCTCGACCGCCGCGATCCGCGCGAGGCAGGCTTCGGTCAGCTCGGTCGGCGAGATCCGCCGCTCGCGTATGAGCGCAGCGGCCTTCTCGAGGTCGAGCGCCGTGGTCTCTTGGATCAGGGTTGGCGGCGCTTCTCCGACGCGCGCGCGCTCCGCGTGCGCTCCGCGAAGATCGCGCCGAGGATCACGGCGACGACTGCGCCCAGAAGGAGCGCCTCGAGCGTGCCGCTGCCCGCGTCCGGAGAGATGCCGAAGAGCTCCTCGATCCAGTCCATGCCGACCTCCCTGCTGGTCGCCGCATCATCGCATCTCGCGGCGCCGTGCGCCTGCTATCCGGGGATCGCCTGCACGACGAGCGTTCCCAAGTTGACCGTGACCGTGGTGACGCGCAGGCCAGCGGGGATGTTCGCGGCCAGCGTGCGCGCGAAGGTGTCGGCGATGTCCTGCTTGGTCGAGTCGGGAAGCCCGAAGCCCGCGAACGTAGCGGACTCGATCCTCGCGCCCGCCGTCCCGTTGGTCACGATGGGCGAAGCCACCACGACAATCGGTCCGCTGACGAAGAAAGCGCGGCCGGTCGCGGTCAGGGTGAGGCGTCCGGCGGCGAGGCGGATACGCGGATCGGTGACGGTGATCCCGCTCACCGTCAGCGGTGTGTACGACTGCGCGGCCTTCGTGAGCTCGTCCTCGGTGAGGGTGATGGTGATGGCGCGGTCGCCGCTCGCAGTGGGGGAGGCCGAGGCGGGTGGGCGCGTGGCGCTCTGTGGCGAGGTTGGGACGGCCCGCACGGTCACCGTCGGACCGAAGCTGCCGAGCGCGGCCATCATGATCAGAACAAGCGCGAGGATCGCGACCATGGCTTCGAGGAGGCGCATCGGCTACACGCTAGAGCCCGAGCGGATCGATCAAGGCCGCTACGACTCTGACGCGGTCATCTGTCGGAGGACCGCCGCCTGGCAACAACGAGCAGCGAAGCCTAGATCGCGCTCAACGCGCGCGGGTCATGGCAAGAACGAAGATCGCCCCAAGAACGAGGTGAATGAGAAGGCCACCGCCCGCCTGTAGCGGAAGAGCACTCACGGCGATCTCGGCCGCGTTCACCACGAGCTCGAGGGCTTGGACGACGACGTTGCCTACGAGGATCGCTCGCAGCGGCTCACCGGTCGCGTTGCGCCCGATCCAGTTGATGACCCCGAGGCCGATGAGCGTCACGCCCACGTCGCGGGAGAGGACGACCGCCTCGCCCGGGACGGCGAGCCCGAAGCCGGCGAGCATCGTCGTCGGAAAGACCGTCAGCGCGAGGCCGAAGATGAACGCTGCGACGGCACCGATCATGAGCGCGAGCCGGGGACTCACGGCGGCAGATTATGCGCGAGCGCGCGAGGGCTAAATGTTGCGCAGGTCCTCCGCTGAGCCGGCCGGTGTCAGAGCGCCATCAAGGGCTCGGGAAAAACCGCCACGCCAGCCGCGTTCGACTAGGCTCGCCCGCTCATGCGACGTGGAGATTCGCGCGTATTGCTGATCGGCGTCGCGCTCATGATCGCTACCGGTCTCCTCGATTACCTCACACCCGCCGAGGTCGACTTCACGCCGTTCTACATGCTGCCGGTCGTTCTGACCGCCTGGGTACTCGGTTGGAAAGCGGGCTTGGCATTTGGCGTGCTCGGTGCGGCCACCGAATTCATCGCTGACGACGTCATGCGCGGTCTCGTCCTCGCCACTGCGCTCTGGAATGGCCTCTCACGGATTGGCGTCTTCTTCGCGCTCGCAGTCGTCACTGATCGATTCCATCTAGAGCGGATCGCAAAAGAGACCGCCCACGACCGCGAGCGTCTTCACTGGGAGGCGGTCGACGCGGAGCGCAACGCCATCCAGCGAGTGCTGATACGTGAGTTCCCGCGGCCGCTCCGCGCACTCGACTGGTTCGCCAGGACCTTCGAGGAAGCGCTCGTGCGTCATTCCACCGAGGCGATGCGTATTCAATTCCGCGCGCTTCGCCACCACATTCAGGAAGTGACGTTCCTGGGGACCGATCTAACGGCGTTGGGACGACTCGACAGCCGAGCCCTTCATATCGAGCGGAGACGGGTTGACCTCGGGCAGATCCTGACAGAGGCTGCGGACGCATCGCCGGCTCGCAACCGCGTGCTCCTTAGCCTGACGAATCAGCCGCTCACGCTCGTGGCCGATGCCGACCGGCTGCGGCATGCCTTCGCCTGCTTGATCGATCGCTGCTTGGAGCTGTCTCCTCACGACGATGTGACGGTCCTGGCTCGGGTCTCCGCGGACGAAGCGGCGGTCGAGGTCAACTGCCGAGCGCGCGAGGTCGAGGACGCCGACGTTGAGCTACCCCGGCTCCTTGTCGCAGGGAACGGTGGCCGCCTGGTTTTGATCACCCGCGGTGCGACACGCGGCTCGCTGGTGACGGTCCATCTCCCGCTCGATCGGGACTCGCGCAAACCGCCGGCCGAGGAAGGGGCAGCGCGGGATACGGTCGTGGACTGACCCGCGCTAGGTGAGGTTGTTTCCGATGTTGCTGAAGATGTTCGAGATCTGGTCCCGAAGGAAGATCATCGCCACGATCACGGCAACCGCGATGACCGCAAGGATGAGCGCGTATTCCACGAGGCCCTGACCTTGCTCGTCGGCGTAGAAGCTTTTCATCGCGTCGCGCCTCCAACTACTCCCGAAGACTTCACCAGAAGTCCTAACACCAGAGGGGCGCCTTATCTCCCCCGGTCGGGTGAACGACGGCGCGGTGTGATGCCGGGAAGATAAATATTGAGGATTCGTTGAGCGCAGCGACGCGGAAAACCGCGGTCCCGACCGGATTCGAACCGGCGATCTCGTCCTTGACAGGGACGTATGCTAGGCCGCTGCACCACGGGACCGATCGTGAAGAAAGCGCGTTCTGCGCTCCCCTGTTCCCATTATGAAGAAAAAGAGGCGGCGAGTGCGCTTCCTTTCACTCGCCGCCCCGCCGGTGTGGCCGAACTGATCGCTAGCTCGCCGCCAGGAGCCCTCCCCGAAGCTGCCGGTGCTCCGTTCGCATCTCACGCGTGACCTCGTTCGCGATTCGGCTCGTTCGCACGAGCCCACTGAGCGTCAGATCGAGCCCGATCTCGCGGAGCTCCCCGTAGCCGAGACCGCGGTAGAGCCTGTTCGAAGCCACGTAGCACATCTCGTCATACAAGAGCGGCCACTCCACGGAGCGCCGCGAAAAGCAAAACGAAATGAAATCAATCGCCACCTGGGCGATCCTCTCTTCGGGCACTCCTTCCTTCCCCTTCGCCGAGCTGGACCGGCGCATCATCGGCAGGTCACCCGCATTGGACAAGACTCTCTGTCCACGAAGTTCTCCACAGAGTTCTCCACACGAGCGAACCACGGAATCCACAACCTCATCCACAACTCGTGACGGTCATCGCGACCTGTGTCCGCTGAAGCGACGACGCTCGTTCACCTCGCGCGCGCTCGCACGATCGAGCGCGTCCTTTCCGAACTTGGCGCGAACTGCGTCTAACGCGGCATTGAGCCGTGCGTGACGGGTCACGTCGAACAATCCGAGCTGCTCACCTTCGCTCAGCCCCGAGACCGACACGCCGATCAAACGAACGGGGCTGGTCCGGCCGGCCTCGCGATCCTCCGCGAGCGCGTCGCGAAGGAGCTGTCGCGCGATGCGATAGATCGTGAGGTCGTCATTGGTTGGCTCGCGGAGCGTGCGCTGGCGTGTCCGCGTTTCAAAGGGCGCGACCCGGAGCGTCATCGTGATCGTCCGACCGCGGAGGGCGTCCTCACGCAGGCGCCGGCCGACGCCCTCGGACAGGAGCAGGAGGGTCGATTCGATCTTCGCTGGCTCCAACGTGTTCTCGTCGAAGGTGTGCGAGTGGCCCACCGACTTGGGAATGTGCTCGGCGACGACCGGAGCGTCGTCGATCCCGTTCGCGCGTTGCCAGATGTCCGTCCCGTGTTCGCCCAGCCGCGTTTCGAGGGCCGTACGGTCGAATGCCGCGAGCTGGCCGATGGTGCGCAGATCCCACCCCGCGAGGACTTCGCGGGTCTTGGGACCCACGCCCCAGAGACGCTCGAGGGGGAGCGGCGCGAGGAAGGCCGCTTCGCCGCCAGCGGGTACGACGACCAGCCCGTCGGGCTTCCGCAGATCCGATCCCACCTTGGCGCAGAGCTTGTTCGTCGCCACGCCGACCGAGACGACGAGCCCGCAGCGCGCGCGGACGGCCCGTTTGATCTCTCTGGCCATCTCGACCGCGCCGCCGAACAGATGCTCGGTCGCTGTCACGTCGAGAAAAGCCTCGTCGAGCGAGATGGGCTCGACGAGCGGGGTTCGCTCCTCGAAGATCGCCATGACCGCATCGGATGCTTCGACGTAACGATCGAAGTTGCCAGGCACATAGATGCCGTCGGGGCAGAGCCGTCCAGCGATCGCGAGTGGCATGGCCGAGCGGACGCCGAAGACACGCGCCTCATAGGAGGCCGCCATCACCACCCCTCGCTCGTTCGGGCCGTCCCCGCCGACGATCACCGGCTTTCCGCGGTACTCGGGGTGGTCGCGCTGTTCGACTGACGCGTAGAACGCGTCGAGGTCGCAGTGCAGGATGGCGCGCCGCTGGTTCATCACCCGACGCGCACCCCGGTGGAGGTGGCGTCCGGGGCGAGGAAGCGCGCGAGACGCTCGCCCTCTTCGGTCACGGCGGCCCGATCGCGCGGCCCAAGCCGCGCGAAAGGCACGACCCGCAGCACCGCCTCGGCCTTCGCGGATTCGAGCCCCCAGGTACCTGCGGCGAAGCCATCAACGAGGACCACGGCCTCGATGATCGCGTTCTTCGCATAGATGGCCGGCCGGTGGCGGGGAGCGATGACCCGGTCCCGGTACTGGTAGCTGATGAGGAGCTCGTCGTAGCGCGGGAGAAAGCGCACCGGCGCTCCGGTGTCGCCGTCGGGGCGCGGCGCGCGCGGAAGGTCGAAGAGCGTCCTCCCCTGCTCGTCGCTGAACCGGCGGAG
>Ga0070708_100005277_pt1 | contig 10233 bp, 8 predicted proteins | sample KBSK5503metaG_FD_65469 | JGI IMG/M metagenome (GOLD analysis project Ga0070708, IMG submission 65469) | Corn, switchgrass and miscanthus rhizosphere microbial communities from Kellogg Biological Station, Michigan, USA - KBS K5-50-3 metaG | ecosystem: Host-associated > Plants > Roots >... | reverse complement strand
CCACACCGCGGGGAAGCGGTCATGTTTCAACAGGTCGAGCAAGTGCTGGGCATCGCGGCGGTCGGTCTTCGTCTTGCGCACGACCATGGCCCGGATCTTGGCGGCCTCGCCCACGAGCAGCGTGTGGCCGAGGCGCTGCAGCAGTTCGTGAAACCACAGGGCGTAGCCAGTACTCTCGATGCCGACGATCACCGGGCGGGGCAGCGTGCGGTAAAACTGCTCCACGGCATCGCCCGCGTGGAGGAGCTCCTGCTCCACGACTTCGCCCGTGTCGGCATGCAGGACGGCGACCTGCTGCTTTCGCGTGTGCAAATCACATCCGACGATCGTCATGAGGGCGGCCTCCTGGCTGAGAGTGTGGTAACGGTCCCGCAGCCTGAGCCTACTCGCCGCGGGCGGCCGTTCTCATGGCATCAGTGATGGAGAGACGGGCGTTCATCGGCACCTTGGCGGCCAGCCTCCTCGTCACGCCGCTAGCCGCCGAGGCGCAGGAGGGGGCCAAGGTCGCTCGAATAGGCTACCTGGGCCCCACCCTGGCCGCTAACCCCCACATGATCGAGGCCTTCCTTCAAGGACTGCGTGACCTCGGTTACGTCGAGGGCCGCAACGTCGTGATCGAATACCGATCTGCCGAGGGGAAGCTCGAGCGGTACCCCGCTCTCGTGGCCGAACTGCTTGGGCTCAACGTTGATGTCATCTTTGTCCCAGGCACACCCGCCGCCCTGGCCGCCAAGCAAGCGACCAGGACCGTCCCCATTGTCTTCGTTGCTGCTACCGATCCGGTGGCGGACGGGCTCGTCACCAGCCTCGCGCGGCCGGGCGGCAATGTCACGGGGTTGTCCTCCCTCGCCCCGGAGCTCGTCGGCAAGCGTTTGGAGCTGCACAAACAGGCCGTTCCGGGGGTCAGCGGGGTCGCCGTCCTGTGGCAGCCAGGTGCTGTCCCCGAATTCACGGAGAAGGACGTGCTGAAGGCAGCAGACGTCGCGGCCCGGGCGCTGGGAGTGCGCCCTCAATTCGTTGAGGCGCGAGGGCCCGACGATTTCGACAGGGCCTTCTCGGACATGACCAGGGCGCGCGCGGGTGCTCTGACTGTGATGGGAACCCCCATGTTCTTCACTCAGCGCAGACGTCTCGTGGACCTGGCGGCAAAGAACCGGCTGCCGGCAGCGTACGGATCGAGGGACTATGTCGATGCCGGGGGCCTTATGGCCTATGGGCCCAACGTTGCTGATTTGCTTCGGCGCGCCGCGACCTACGTGGACAAGATCCTCAAGGGCGCCAAGCCGGGCGACCTCCCCGTCGAACAGCCGACAAAGTTCGAGCTAGTAATCAATCTCAAGACCGCGAAGGCGCTCGGCCTGACGATCCCGCCGTCGCTCCTGCAGCGGGCGGATCAGGTGATCGAGTGAGTGACAACGGCCCGCGTTGTCCGAATTGTGCGAGCGACGACGTGGCCATTCAGGGAAGCTCTAGCGTGAAACATGGGCACTGTCCGCTTCAGATGTGGGAATGTAGGGCCTGTCGTTTCATCTTCGCTTATCGGCCACGGAAGCCTGCGCGTTGACGACTCCCCGGTGGGGGTTGATCGAATGACGAACACGCACTGGCTCGTCATCTGCTCGTGCGGCTGGACCACGGAGTGCTCATCGCGATGGGCGGCGGAGAGCGTGACGAAGCTGCATCCCAAGCTGAGCGCGCCGGGTGTCACACACACCGTTACGGTAAAGGAGCCACCGGACGAGACCATGGGCGGGCCACAACTGACGCTGATCTAGCGGGGTACACTGAGGGCACCGGGCGCCAGCCGACACGCCCGGCATAGTTAGACCGTGCCCCGGCGTCGCCCTACGTCGGTGGGCGGACGCTAAAGTGGCTCAAGGTGAAGCAGAGGGACTACCGCGTCCAGGAGCGGGGGTGGCACAGAGGCCAGTAGTTCATCTCGGCGGCCACGGGGGAAGTTCCGAGTATCGGCCACGCGAGCGGCGGATGTTCTCCTCCACGGTGTGCGCTATTGCGAGGCGTTTCTTCGCCTTGAGGGCTGTGAAGAGCTTTCTCACCGGACGCTGTTCGGCTTTCACCACGGTATTGGTGAAGTGCTTGAAGGCCTCGTAGGCCAACATGTCTGCGGCCTGGAGCCCGCGAAACGCGGCTTTCGGCATGAAGGTCAGGCCGCCGAGCCGCCCGTCCACACTCGGTTGGCGCTTGAAGTCGTCGAACATGGTCGCCGCGAAGCCCTCGACCCCTTCGCACTCCTCGCAGACCACCGATACCTGTTCGTCGGAAGGAGGATCGAACATGAAAATGATGTCCTTGAGACAGCCGTAGAGCAGCATGCCGTAGGCAAAACGCTTGACGTGGTGCATCTGGACATCGGGCGGACACATGATGGCCTTGAATGGCGCGAGGTGGACCGAGTGCGCCGTGCCAAACGCCTCGTTGCCCTGGATGCCGTCGGCGAGCGCAGCGATAAGCGGGATGCGCTGCTTTTCTTTCGGCCAGGTGGCGAAATCGCCACGGCGACTCTGAAAGTCTGTCATGTGGAAAACTCGCGACCCGAGCCTCGCGTTCCATGCCGACTCGATCCGCGCCCATCGCTTCTCTCGCGCGACCCAGCCACCCACCGTGAACACATCATCGGGCCCACCATGTGCGCCACTCTCATCCAGGTAGGCGATCACGTCCCGGCTCCCTGAGGGCAACTATCCAGTGAGCTATCAGAAGCGCCAGGCCGCCACGCAGGACCCGACCGAGAATGCCGCCAGGCCCAGCAACGCGAACGCGATTCCGACGACCTGAAACTTCACGTGGCCCCCACCCTTAACGTTCCCGATTGATTCGTTGTAGAGGCAGAACTGGGTGAGGTAAGTGAACAGGAAGGCGAGGCCGCAGGCGGAGAGGCCGACCACGTAGCAGGCCATCGGAAGCCGCATGTTGGGGACTGGCATGCCCTTCCCGGCTACGTTCCCCAGGTACGCGAGCAGCGCGACGGCCGCGCCGCCGTTGAACAGCGCCAAGAGCTTCAGGCCCTCGAGGCTGATCTGGACCAGCGACTTGAAGGTCTCGACCGCGTGCTCCTTCGAGATGTCCACCATCTAGCTCGCCTCTCCCATCCTGGTGGCATCATCGGCTCGTAGTACAAACCACTAGGACAGGACACCTAGATGAACATCTTGCCCCGCCGCCAGGCCGTGTCGAGCGGTAGCTTCAGACCACGGCAGACGTGTATGGGCCACCGGGTCTCGAAGGGCATGGCGTAGGGCGACGCGACGCGACCGACCACCTCGACCTGGGCGAAGGAGGGGGCGAGATCCTCAGTCGACCAGCCGATCGCGATCACGACCGGTGCGTGGGCGGGGCCGGGGCCCCAGAAGTAGTAGTTGTTGTGCGGGCTGTGCGCGGGCGGCAGGCCATAGCGTCGGCCGTAGTAGTCGATCGCCCCGGCTTCCCCATAGTTTTTCGTCACGATCACGGCCCTCGCGCGTTCGTTGGCGGGCAGCGTGGCGTAGATGCGCGCGACCTCCCTGGTCATCTCCGGCCAGCCAAAGCGGTCGGCGAAGTGTTGCCCTAGCGGACCGAGGCGGCTGTTCTCGCCGGCCGCCGGCATGATTCGGAGTGCGCGCTGGTAGGCAATTAAGGTCTCCACGGGCAGGACCGGGATGGCCAAGGGGGCGATCAGCGCGCCACCCGTCACCAGCAGCACGAGCACTGCCGGCCTGACCCAGCGCCAACGGTGCGCCTCGGAGACGGCCTCGACGACAAGGGCACCGGCCGCCAGCAGCATGGGAAAAGCCGGACCCAGGTAGTACGGCTTGCTGTGCTGTACGGCTAAGACAAGAAAGGTGGCAACGAACACGATGCCGAGCACCCGGAAGCGTCGCCCCGTGGACGCGAACAGCAGCCACGTCAACCCCAGCAGCCAGATCGGCGCGTTGAACGGGTGGAGCTCGCGAAGTTGCGCAGTCGCGAAGCCCAGCGGCGAGAGTGCCACGTTCTTATAGCGCGTGACGTTCCGCATGAACTCCAGAGTGGCCCAGTCGTGCTGCACCTCCCAAAGCAGGTACGGGCTGAAGAGCGATACCGCCAGCAGCACGCCTTCCCACAGTTCGCGCCGCGCCAGATGGCGCCTGAGCGGGCTGATCAGCACGGCAACACCCAGACTGAGGGCAAAGAAGAGCAGGCTGATCTTGTTCAGCAGGCCCAAGCCGATCACCAAGCCAAGCGGGCGCCACAGCCGCACATCGTCGGTCCGTGCCAGGCGTGCCAAGAGCAGGGCGGCGACAGCCCAGAAGACGAGATCGAAGGCGTTCATTGAGTAAAAGCTGGTAGTGGCCAGGTACTCGGGGACGATCGTCACCGACAGGGCCGCGAGCGACTGCGCAAAACGTCCCCCGCCTAGCTCGCGCGCCAAGGCCGCCGCCAGCCACACCAGGAAGCCGAAGAGCAGCGCAGGGACGAGGCGCAGGGCGAGCAGCGAGTCGCCCAGGAGCCAGCGCACGCCCGCCAGCACAAGGATCGAAAGCGGGGGATGATCGACATAGCCCCAATCAAGGTGGTTGGCGCACGCCAGGTAGTAGAACTCGTCACGGAACAGGCCGTAGCGCCACCCAGTGGCGAGTTGCAGCATTCCCACGGCCAACGCAGTGACGAAGACGAAGGCTGGCGTGCGCCCGCCCACGAGGGAAGACGGATCGGATGACATCGACGTCGTCGTCACGCTGGCCATTCGATTACTTACCGTGGACGATCTCGTAGACGATGCGCCCCAGGGCGACCAGATCCTTAACCACGTGGAAGACGATGGCCAGCGCCAGCACGGGCACCAGGATGACCGTCACCTTCACCTGCCACGGCTGCCGCTCGAACCAGATCATCGGGTGCTGATTGCGGTACCAGCGGTTGAGCTTGCCGCGCCAGGGCACCCGATAGAGACGGCAGTCCTTCGGACAGCGGCCCATGAAGTAGGGCGAGGTCCCCGTCGTCGGCTCGAACGAATTCCGCTCGCAGATGACCTGGAAGGCGATGCCCTTGGCGTGCCCCACGGCAAGGGGGAGCAGTGAGAGGTGGGCGCACCGCTTCAGGTAGCCGCGGCGTTGCTGCTCGGCGATGGACTGATACGCCGCGTGCGGCGAGGGCTCGATCGGGAACAGGCCGCTCGGGAGGGGTAGGGGCTCGCCGTCCTCGTCCATCGGGCTCGACCATATCAGAGCCGCCGCGGCGTAGGCCACTGGCCGATGCGCGTGGCATACTTCGGCCATGCCCAAGCATCCGACGAGGCCCCGCGATCCCAGCCAGCTCGCCACGGCCACAAGGTCTACCTGGAGGCCGTTGAGGGCGCCTTCGGCAACGACATTGACTATGCGATGCTGGTCAAGACCTACGAGGGCGACTCCGCGAAGAAGGCGCCCGCCGAGACGCGCTACAGCCCGGCCGAGTGCACCGGCTCCTACACGCAGCGGATCACCGGTGAGCCCGACGGAGCGCATATCTCCACCAGCATCGCGGAGCGCCAGAACCTCACGATGCAGATGAGCATGCGGCGCTTCACCCGGCTGACCAACGGCTTCTCCAAGAAGGTGGACAACCACAAGACGGCGGTAGCGCTCCACTTGTGGTCGTTGGCCGAAATCGCTGCGCTAACAAAATAAGGAGGCCCGATGATTCCATTCAGAGTCGGGACCGTGGCACTCGCCGCATTGGCGGGCAGCCTGTTCTGCGTGACTCCTGCGGCGGCCGAGTCATGGGTTCTCTGGAAGAAGGCCAACGTCACGGAAATGTTTGGGCGAGCAAAAGATAAGACGACCGTGACGAGCGTGAGCGTCTTTGAGACGAAATCAACCTGTCTGGAGAAGGCGAAGGACTACGCTTTGGGAGAGTCTGGCAAGCCCTTCAACGCGGATGGCGGTGTGCATGAGATGGGGAACGGGCAGGGGTTTGCGTTCACCTCTGTCGGGCCGATGGCGACCGGGCGGGTGGAAATGATCTCGTTTCAATGCTGGCCCGTCGGCGTCACCCCTCAGTAATGACGAGACACCCAAGGTGTCCAAGTCAAACTGAGACACTACCCTTTGCCCGCCAGACTTGACATCCTCCTCGGGTGAGGTATAGTTCCAAAGGCTATGAGGCTCTACGGACGGCATACCAATCGAGCGCAAGACGCCGGGCGACTTCTGTCCATCGTCGGCGGCACGAGCTCGTTCATGGAGAAGCAGCCGACGTAGGGCGTCGCGAGAACCGAGAAGGTAACGCGACGCCCGGCCCCGAAAGGGATCGGGCGTTTTGCTTTGTGTGGGACGTCGGGGTGTAGCGCAGGGGTAGCGCGCTCGCTTCGGGAGCGAGAGGTCGCTGGTTCGATCCCAGCCTCCCCGACCATGAAGACACCGGGGTGTAGCTCAGTTAGGAGAGCGCGCGCTTTGGGAGCGTGAGGTCGCTGGGGCGGAGCCAGCTACCCCGACCATATAGCAGCACGGCTTCAGCCGGGTCTAGCTCAGTAGCAGAGCGCCGCGTTGCCAACGCGGAGGCCGCGGGGGCGGAACCCGCGACCCGGTCCAGTGGTAGCAGTACGGTGCGGGCAGGTGAACGAGTGGACACGGCTGCCTCATAAGCAGCAAATGGCCGGCGCGACTCCGGCGCCCGCTACCAAAGATGGGCTGTAGATGTACGGCGTACCGGGTGGCACAGGCTAACTCGCAGGCTGAGTGGCGCAGGACACCGGACGGCGTTGACAACCGAATAGGTGAGAGATCGAGATAGGGGCTCCCCCTCTCGTAGGCCGGCACCGTGAGACTCGGGCCGGGGCGACGGGGCCCGTTTTTTTTACGGTCCCGTGATCTAGTGGCCAATGATGCGCCCCTGTCCAGGGCGTCGCGAGGGTTCGATTCCCTCCGGGATCGCCAGTTCGAGCCGGGTTCGTTCAACAGTAGGACAGATCCTTGGTAAGGATCAGACGGAGGGGCAGCACCTCCACTTGGCTCCATTTCGTGCAGGCGTCGCCTAGTGGCGATGGCACCAGACTGTAAATCTGGCACCCTTGCGGAAAACACCGGAGGTTCGACTCCTTCCGCCTGCACCAGACACGCCGCTCTAGCTCAACCAGAGCGCCCGCCCTGTAAGCGGGACGATGGGTGTGAGACTCACCCGAGCGGCTCCAGCTTCGCGCTACGGTAGCTCAGACAGCAGAGCAATCCCTTCGTAAGGGAATGGTCGGGGGTGCAACTCCTCCTCGTAGCTCCAGTTCAACGCAGTAGTGACAGAACGGCCATGTTCCACTCTTCCAAAGTGGCGAACCGGGTTCGACTCCCGGCTACTGCTCCAGCTACGCAGCCGCTTCGTTCAATAGCAGGACGCCAGACTCTGACTCTGGAGACGTTGGGGCGGTACCAGCAGTGGCTGCCAAGCATCATGGGCTTGTGCTAGAGGTAGCGGGCCTCCCTTGCAAGGAGTGTCATCGGGGCGCGACTCCCCGCAGGTCCACCAGTCTCACGGCGCTGTCGTCTATCGGCTAGGATTCCGGGCCTTCATCCCGGGGGAGGCGGGTCGGCACCGCCCAGCGCTACCAAGTCACGGAGGGGTCGCACGAGTGGCAGTGCAGCGGTCCCGAAAACCGCCGAGTCCGGGCGAACCCCGGACGTGAGGGTTCGAGCCCCTCTCCCTCCGCCAATCTGGAAGGGTGTGCTGAATGGTAAGGCGCTCGGTTGCTAACCGAGTGCGGGCAACCGCATCTGGGTTCGACTCCCAGTCCTTCCGCCAAAACAGTTGTGGGCTCGTGGATGGAATGGCAGACACGCCTGGTTCAGAGCCAGGTGCGCGAGAGCGCGTGGGGGTTCAAGTCCCTCCGGGCCCACCAAATTTCGATGGTGAGTAGCTCAGTCGGTAGAGCGGGCGGCTGTTAACCGCCAGGTCGCTGGTTCGAGACCAGCCTCACCAGCCATTCGTAGAGAGTAGGGAACTGGGGTGAGATCCCCCGGCGGCCTGACCGTGAGGGTGCCCATACACGGCGGCACAGCTAGCGGCTTCGCAAGCACGCGGGTTCCACGATTCACGGGTCGAGCGCCAGCGCGCGGCCGGGTCTCCAAAGCCTAGCTCGCAGGGGGCAGCACCTTGGCGGCCCGCCAATATGTCGCTGTGGTCGGAATAGCAGACGCGACGGGCTCAAACCCCGGTGCCGCGCGAGCGGCGTGCAGGTGCGAGTCCTGCCAGCGACACCAGACAGTACCGCGGGGTGGCGAAACAGCAGACGCGCCAGGTCGAGAGCCTGGTGGGGCAACCCGTGAGAGTGCGACTCTCTCCTCCGCGACCATGTGGGGCCTTCGTCTACGACAGCTAGGATCTGTGGTTCTCAGCCACAGGAAGACGCGGCGGCACCGTCAGGCCCTACCAAATCAGATTCACCGACCAGTAGCTCAGGATGTAGAGCGCGCGTCTGAAGAGCGCGAGGTCGTCCCTTCGCCGGGACCTGGTCGGCCATACGCGGGCGTAGTTCTCGGGGAGAACGGCTGCCTTACAAGCAGCGTCGAGGTGGGTCCGATTCCTACCGCCTGCACCATTTCCTGTCCCGTAGCTCAGGTGGAGTAGAGCGCCGCCCTCCGAAGGCGGAGGCCGGGCGTTCGAGTCGCCCCGGGACAACCAGATCGACCCGTACCTGCTTTGGGGGCCTTCGCGATGTGACGGAGGGCCGCGGTGGACGCGGCGCGGGTCGTATTGAACATGAAGCCCCGTAGCTCAGTGGACTAGAGCACCGCGCTACGAACGCGGGGGTCGAGGGTCCGAATCCTTCCGGGGCTACCAAGTCGCCGGGCTCTAGCTCAAGTGGACAGAGCGACGAGCTTCTACCTCGTAGGCTCCGGGTTCGAGTCCCGGGAGCCCGTCCAGTTCGGAGGCGCCTAGCTCAGTGGAAAGAGCATCCCGGTCCTAACGGGAAGGTCGGGGATCCGAATCCCTCGGCGCCTACCAGTTCGGTGGCCCATAGCTCAACACCAGAGCGGCCGGCCTTTAACCGGCGCGATGCAGGGGGAGAACCTGCTGGGCCAACCAGTCGGTGGAGCATAGCTCAATAGCAGAGCGCCCGGCCGATTACCGGGCGACGGCGGCGCGCTACCGCCCGCTCCTACCAGTTCGATCCGGCGGCCCACGGTGGGGAGGGAGCCCTTGAAGCTCCTGATCTTCGTTCGACTCGAGGCGCCGGAGCCATTTGCGCTCGTAGCTCCAAGGTAGAGCGCCGGCCTCTTAAGCCGGGCGGTGGAGGTTCAAGTCCTCCCGGGCGCACCAACATACCCGACCGGGTGGCCGAGCAGCGAGGCGCGCGGCTGCAACCCGCGTTTAGGCGAGTGCGACTCTCGCCCCGGTCTCCAGCTTCACGGTGGCTGTCATTCAGCGGTCAGGACGTGCGGCTGTGAACCGCACAACGGCGGGTTCGACTCCCCCCGGCCACCCCAACAAGTGAGAGCGGGCCGCTGCCGGAGCGACCGGCGGGGACCCCGGCCGCGGCCGCGCCTGAATCTACAGGCGGCTCTCAAAGTTGTCGGCCGGCGCCCTAGCAGGCGCTCGAGCCCGACGTCCTACAGGTCACCACCGATCTCTTCGCCTAGGTCTGCGCCGGCCCCACCGGCCGGATGACGCGCCGCACTTCAACCTCCACAGAGTCTCGGTAATCTAATTTCGGCGGTTGCAACCGAAGCCTTCGCCCGCCGATCAAAAGAGCGCATGGTCCACTCGAGTGAGGCCGTGGTAGGCCGCCCCCGTCCCGCGCGCCCTGCCCACGGGGCAGCACGATGAAGATCCCCGAGACCCCCACCATCACGGTGCCCGAGGTGAGCCATGAATCCTCCGCGGTGAAACTTGGCGTACGGTGAGGTAGCCGCGCGTGCTTCGAGTCGGCGGTGAAGGGGATCAGCGCCCGGGGCCACTCGGGGACTCCCGGACCCTCGCCGACTGCTGCTCCCCCAATCCCGTGCCCGCGCCGATCCCTGAGCTCGCGCCTCATGATGTGCCGACCCCGCCGGTCCCGCCCGCCACCACGCCTCCAGAGGAGCGCGAGCTTCTCACCATCAAACAGTTGGTAGCCTACAGCGCCCTGAGTGAGCGGACGCTCCGTGACTACATCAAAGCTCCACTGCGGGCCTTGCCTTGCTACCGAATCGGTGTAAAGGTGCTGGTCCGTAAATCGGAGTTTGACGCCTGGATGCTGCAGCACCGGCAGGTCGGGCCGGCTGGGTTGGATCGGGTGGTGGATTCCGT
>Ga0070708_100005275_pt1 | contig 10235 bp, 6 predicted proteins | sample KBSK5503metaG_FD_65469 | JGI IMG/M metagenome (GOLD analysis project Ga0070708, IMG submission 65469) | Corn, switchgrass and miscanthus rhizosphere microbial communities from Kellogg Biological Station, Michigan, USA - KBS K5-50-3 metaG | ecosystem: Host-associated > Plants > Roots >... | reverse complement strand
ACCGAAGTCATCGTTCATCTGATCGCGCTTTCTAAGGAACACACGCTGCCGGAAGCGGTCGCGGATGCGCTGCGGCGGGTCGAGGGTGCGTTTTCGCTGGTGATGATGAGTAACGACCGCGTCTTCGCAGTGCGCGACCCGCGCGGCTTCCGGCCCCTGGCCATGGGCCGGATCGCAGCGGTGGAGGGACAGAAGCAGGACACCATTGTCTTTGCCTCCGAGACTTGCGCGTTCGATCTGATCGGCGCGGAGTACATTCGCGATGTAAAGCCGGGCGAGTTGATCGTGGTCGGGCCGGAAGGCGTGAGCTCGCGTTTCTATACGACCGCCGCCCCGCAATCCAGTTGCATCTTCGAGCATGTGTACTTCTCGCGCCCTGACAGCATCGTCTTCGGCCGCGCCGTCCAGACCAGCCGTGAGGAATTGGGGCGCCAACTGGCGCGGGAAGCGGGCGTGGAAGCCGATCTTGTGGTGCCTGTACCGGATTCCGGAGTGACTGCTGCGGTGGGTTATGCCGCCGAGAGTGGAATCCCGTTTCGCTTCGCCTTGATCCGCAACCACTACGTCGGACGCACGTTCATCGAACCCAGCCAGAGCGTGCGCGACTTTGGCGTGAAGCTGAAACTGAATCCGGTGCGCTCACTTCTGCAAGGCAAGCGCGTGGTGCTGATCGATGATTCAATCGTGCGCGGCACCACCAGCCGCAAGATTGTCCGTATGATCCGCATCGCGGGAGCAAAGGAAGTACACATGCGCATTTCGTGCCCGCCCACGATTTCACCCTGTTATTACGGCGTGGACACGCCTTCGAAGAAGCAACTCATTGCCGCAAACAAGTCGGTGGAAGAGATTTGCGACTACATCGGCGCCGATTCGCTGGCTTATCTCTCGCTCGAAGGTCTCAAGAAAGCTTGCGGTGAGGGCGAGAAAATTTCATACTGCTCGGCGTGCTACACCGGGAAGTATCCAACCGAGATCATTGACGTCGAAGAAATTCAGCCGGCGGCGGCGCGACGCTAGCCAAAACTAATTTGCTCGTGGAGGGGCGGACGCATTCGTCCGCCCGGGGAGCGGCACGGGCTGCGACGGTTGTGGCGCTGCACCCCGGAAGAGGGCGTCCGGGGCTCCATGTGTTCCGGGGCTCCACAACTAGCTGGGCTTCCGCGCAACCGCCACCCGCGGAATCGATTGCAGATCCGGCTTGATCACGACTTCGCTCCAGCCCTTTAGTAGACTCCTGACCCGGCCGGCGATGGTTCCGCTGATTTCCATGACCAGCCACCCGCCGGGTTTGAGAGTGGCTTGGGCGGTGGGAATCAATCGTTCGATCACTTCTACTCCGCTGGCTCCGGCGAAAACCGCGTTGCGCGGCTCGAATCTGCGAACTTCCAATTGGACTTGATCTGCTTCCGACTCGCCGACATAGGGCGGGTTGGAGACGACGAAGTCAAAGGGTGGGTCCAGTCCTGCGAGCAAATCGGCCTGGTGGAAATGAATTCGGTCGGCGAGTTGATGGCGAGCTGCGTTGGCGCGGGCGATCTCTAGCGCGGGCGCAGAAATATCTGTGGCGTGGATCTCTGCATGGGGAAATTCTTTGGCTAGGGCGAGGGCGATTGCGCCGGAGCCCGTGCCCACGTCGACGATCCGCAGGGCTTCCGGCGTTCGGCTTCCGGCTTCCGGTTTCATTCCTGCGATCACGGCTTCGATTACATGCTCAGTCTCCGGGCGCGGGATTAACACTGCGGGCGAGACGATGAGGTCCATGCCCCAGAATTCCTGATGACCAGTGATGTATTGCGCGGGCACGCCGCGGGCGCGTTCGGCGAGAGCGGATTCGTAGCGAGTTTGCTCGTCGGCAGTAAGTTCGCGCTCGGGATGCGCGAATAAGTATGCGCGGTCACAGCTTAGCGTGAACATCAGGAGCAACTCGGCGTTCAGACGCGGGGATGGAACGTGGTTTTTGGTGAGGCCGGGGATGGCTGAGGAGAGAGATTCTTTTAGCTGCACGGAGAAATTTAACCACAGAGGACATAGAGGACACGGAAGAAAACGACGACAAATCGAGTTTACGGAGTTGCGCCTGCCTGCCGCCGTAATTCGTAACCAAGATAGATCATCTGGCCGATGTGGTGCTGCATGTGGGCCGCACAGACGACTGTGATGTCGAGACGAGTTGACGCATCCGTGCCGGCGCCCGAATATTTTGTAGACCAGTCGTCGGACGACTGCGCGCGGATCGTTTCCACGACCATGGCGACCGTGCCATCCAGGCGTTTCAGCGCTTCCTCTTTCGACGGCGGATTCGGGTCGTTGAATTCGCGCGCGCGGTCGCGGACGCATCCGGTCTTCGCGATCTGCGCGCCGATGTAATAGTTCAAGTTGCCGGTCAGGTGAAGGACAAGATGGCCGAAACTGTTTCCGTAAGGGAACGGCTTTTGCCAGAATTGTTTGTCGTTGAGCGGAGCGGCTAGTTCGCTGATGCGGGCGGCATTTGCGGTATAGCGGCCGACGAGAACTGACGCGAGCGTCCCATCGAGTCCTGGCATCTTCTCTCCTGCTTCGCGAGGATGGATGCCCACGGTCTTCCCCTAGACCACGCCAGCGGTTTCCTGCTTCAACTTTTCCGCCTGGTAGTGTGTGGTCAGGGCCTCGATCAGCGGTTGCAGTTTGCCGTCCATCACGGCTTCGAGTTGGTGGATCGTAAATCCGATGCGGTGGTCGGTCAGCCGGTTCTGCGGAAAATTGTAGGTGCGGATTTTCTCGCTGCGATCGCCCGAGCCCACCATCGCCTTGCGCTCTTTTGCCAGGGCCTGCTGCTGCTTCTCCATTTCAATTTCATAGAGGCGCGAGCGCAGCACGCGCATTCCTTTTTCGCGGTTCTTGATCTGCGACTTTTCGTCCTGGCAACTGACCACCGTGTTGGTCGGAATATGCGTAATGCGGACCGCCGAGTACGTGGTGTTCACCGACTGGCCGCCGGGACCGGACGAGCAGAACGTGTCGATGCGCAGGTCTTTGGCTTCGATCTTGATGTCGACGTCTTCAGCCTCGGGCAGCACCGCAACCGTGACTGCCGAGGTGTGGACGCGCCCCTGCTGCTCTGTCGCAGGCACCCGCTGCACGCGGTGCACGCCGCTTTCGTACTTGAGTTGGGAAAATACGCGGTTGCCTTCGATGATGGCGATCACTTCCTTCAGGCCGCCGGCGGACGATTCGGAAGACGAAAGCACTTCGACCTTCCAGCGCTGCGTCTCGGCGTAGCGGGTATACATACGGAAGATTTCGGCGGCGAAGAGTGTGGCTTCGTCTCCGCCGGTGCCGGCGCGGATTTCCAGAATGATATTCTTTTCGTCGTTGGGATCCTTGGGCAGGAGAAGGACTTTCAACTCTTCCTCAGTCGTCTTGACCCGGCCTTCCAATTGGTTGAGCTCATCCTGGGCGTACGCGCGCATCTCGGGATCTTTTTCATCAAGCAGAACCGCCCTGCTTTCCGCAATTCCCTTGGTCAGATCTTTATACTCGCGGTATTTCTCGACAATGGGCGCGATTTCAGCATGCGCCTTGGCAGTCTTCTGGTATTTCGCCGGATCGTTGACGATATCCGGCGAGGCGAGAGCGCTGTTCAGTTCATCGTAGCGAGCTTCGATTTGGTCCAGGCGTTCAAACATTGAGTTCTCGGTTCTCAGTTCTCGGTTCTCAGTTGCGTACGTTCTCAGCTCGGATCGTTCTCGAGCAAGATTCAGAGGGAATTCCGCCGTGGTTGGACGAAATTCATTCTAAGCGTTTTTCACTGAGAACTGAGAACTGGGAACTGAGAACTAATTTTCGGGGTGGGAACCCCTATGCAATCACCAACTCGCCGCCACGTTCTTTCTCAAGAGACATGGCGTGGTCGAGGGCGGTGATGGCGCATTGCGCCATTTCATCGGACGGGGGCTTGGTGGTGATGCGCTGCAGCCACAAGCCAGGCGCGGTCATCAGTGCAAAGAGGGATCCGCGATGCTTGGCGGCGAATCGGATAATCTCGTACGAAACTCCGGCGATGACCGGCAGCAGCGCGATGCGCGAGGCGAAGCGCGCCCAGAAAGTCGTGAACGGAACCACCATGTAGAAGCCGATCGAAATCAGCATCACGGTCATCAGGAAGCTGGTGCCGCATCGTGGATGGTAAGTCGAATATTTCTGCACGGCTTCTGTGTTCAGCGGGTCTCCATTTTCGAAGGCAAACACCGTTTTGTGCTCGGCGCCGTGATACTCGTAGACGCGCCGGATATCCTTCCACAGCGATACGCCCCAGATAAAAAGCAGAAACAATATCAGGCGAATTCCGCCGTCGATCAGATTGAAAACAATTCGTCCGCCCAGGGCGGGATCGATTTTTTTCAGTTCCGTCGCAGCCAACAGCGGGACGTACTTGTACATGAAAATGAAGAAGGCCAGCGAGATCAGGAGATTGCCGGCAGCCAGCCAGTTGCTGACGGTGGCAGCTTTCTCGCGCGACTTCGCCTGTGGTTGGGAAGAATCCGCCGCGCTTCGCATTGGCGGGACGGGCGAGGCGGCCGTCGCCACATGGTTGTGCTTGGCGTCGTCCTGCATCATGTCTTCGATGGCCACATTAGCCGAGAAGCGCAGGGCGCGGTAGCCGAGGTTCATGGCGTAACCAAGCGTCATCACGCCGCGGACGACGGGCCAAGCCATCCATTTATGCTTCTCCGAGGGCCGCTCCAGCGGCTCGCTCATGGTCACGACTTCGCCAGAGGATTTACGGCAGGCGATGGCCCAGGCGTGCGGGGAGCGCATCATCACGCCCTCAAGCACGGCTTGTCCGCCGACCAGAGTTTCTTCCCCACTTTCAAGCACTGGCAGAAGCTGCACGGCGGCGAGAAATCGCAAGTAATTTCGGAGTTTCAGCACGAGTATTGGATGCTCCTGGCAAGCGCACGACGCAGCTTCTAGGGTAACACAGGCGAGGAGTCGTTTAAGATTACGCTGTAGGCCTGCTAAGTCGAAGTAAGAGCGAGAGTTAGGCAACCGAGAATGCGAGGGCGAGACGCCCCTTCGGCAAGCTCAGGCCCGGCTTTCGCGACAGCCGGCGAGGTGCCGGCGCTACTGATTGCGTAGGAGATTCATGCAGCGGTTCTCGTCAGCTTGCGAAGCGATTGCGGGGACGACGAAGAAGTTGTTGAAGATCGGCATTGTCGCGGAATATCTCAAGTCGCGTATGACGGAGGAGGCGGCCGTGTCCGCGGTCTTCCTTTCGGGGCGGGCGTTTCCCGCATGGGAAGAAACGACTCTGCAAGTCGGCGGACGATCGCTCTGGCAGATCGTGGCTGAGTTGGCGGGGAAAGATCCAGACGACCTTACTACTGCGTACCGGCGTCACGGGGACCTGGGAGCGGTCGCGGGCGAAATCCTTCCCGAACGCGCTGGTCAGGGACTGGGCGTGTTGGAAGTGGAGGCGACGTTTCGTCAGATTGCCGCAGCAGGCGGAGCCGCGGCGAAGGCGGCACTGGTGCGCGATCTGATTTCGCGCGCGACGCCGCTCGAAGCCAAGTACATCGTCAAGATCATCACCGGCGATCTGCGGATTGGACTGAAAGAGAGTCTTGTCGAAGAAGCGATTGCGCGGGCCTATGGGGGCACGCTCGCCGAAGTACAACGGGCGAACATGCTGCTCGGCGATCTCGGACAGACCCTTCGGCTCGCGGCCGAGAACAAGCTGGCGGAAGCAACAATAAAGACGCGGTCGTTTCATCCCTTGGGATTCATGCTGGCGAGTCCGATCGAATCGGCGGAGGAAGGGTTGAGCTACTTCGCGGAAGCGGCGGTAGAAGACAAGTATGACGGAATTCGAGCGCAGGCGCATGTGGCGAATGGCGAGGTCAAATTTTTCTCCCGCACTCGCGATGAAATTACGGACTCGTTCCCGGAGTTGCCGGAGGCGCTAGCTGGGCTGCCGCAGGACGCCATCCTCGATGGAGAGATTGTGGCGTGGGACTATGTGTCTGGGCGGGCGCGGCCGTTCAGTGTCTTGCAGCAACGGCTGGGACGGAAGAAGGTCAGCGACAAAATGCTGCGGGAAATTCCGGTTGCGTTTCTCGCGTTCGACGTTTTGTATGCGTGCGGGGAGTTGGTGATGGATCGTCCACTGCGCGAGCGGGCGCGAATTCTGGATGAGTTGCTGGGGGAGAAAAACCTTCAACACAGGGGGCACAGGGGTTCACAGGGTAGATCGGGGTCTCAGTCGAGGTTTACTTTTGGCGAAGAGGAATTGTCGACCGGTCAATTCGTTCGGGCGCCGGTCTTTCGCGCCTCGTCCTCCGAAGAACTGGAGCAGCTCTTCGTCGCGGCCCAAGCGCGCGGCAACGAAGGATTGATGATCAAAGATCTCAATTCAGCGTACACGCCGGGCAAGCGGGGAAAATCCTGGCTGAAAATGAAACGCGAGCTGGCCACGCTCGACGTCGTCGTGACCGCGGTCGAGTACGGACACGGCAAGCGCATCGGCGTGCTCAGCGACTACACTTTCGCGGTGTGGGATAGGAATAAGGAGCAGCTGATGAACATTGGCAAAGCCTACTCCGGCTTGACCGACGCCGAGATCGCCGAGATGACGCAATGGTTCCTCGATCATACGGTGGAAGATCAGGGATTCCGCCGCGTGGTCGAGCCGAAGATCGTGCTGGAAGTGGCGTTTAACAACATGATGCAGTCCGACCGCCATGAGAGTGGGTATGCGCTGCGCTTCCCGAGGATCGTGCGCCTACGTCCCGACAAGTCGGCGGAGGAGGCGGACACGATTGAGCGGGCGCGGGAGATATACGAGAAGCAATCCCCGTGAGTTCGACGATTCGGGACGGAGGTCGTCCGCATCCTTCACGGTGCGCAGATGTGGCCGTAGTGTCAAAGCTTAGGGTCTTGCTCAGGTTCTACGCGAGACGTCACTGACTGTGGTGATGATGGTGTTCTTCGCTTTCGCTCACCGGGATTACGCAGCCATGCGCCACCTCGCACACCGCATGCTCGAACTGGATGGTCGTATGGTCGATACGGAAATCGTGCAGCAGGCACTGCTTCACGTCGCGCAAAATGCGTTCGCTGACCGACGGCGGAATGTCGGCGATGGATATGTGGCAGGAGAGCGCGTGCGTCTCCGATCCGATGCTCCAGACGTGGAGATCGTGCACATCATTGACTCCGCCGATGGCGCGAATGGCGGACTCGATCTTTTCCAGTTTCATGCCGCGCGGCGTGCCTTCGAGCAAAATGTTAAGCGTCTCGCGCACGATGCCGAAGCCCGACCATAGGATCAGCACGCCGATGCCAAACGACAACGCGGAATCAATCCAATAATTTCCAGTGACCAGGATGGCCCAGCCACCTGCAATCACGGCGGCGGTCGAAAGCGTGTCTCCCACTTCGTGCAGCAGCGCGCTGCGGAGATTGACATCGCCACCGAAACGCCCGCTCGAGCGTCGGCTCGAACGATAAAGCAGCAGCGCAATCGCTCCATTCATGACCACGCCCGCGGCGGCAGCCCACATCATCACACTTGCCTGCACAGGCTGCGGATGCTGCAGGCGGCGGAAGGCCTCATAGAAGATTCCGAACGAAACGGCGACGAGCGAGGTGGCATTGACCAGCGCAGCCAGCACTCCGGCGCGGTGGTAGCCGTAGGTCTTCGTGGAATTGGCCGGACGTGACTGGAAATAGATCGCAACCAGCGAGAGCAACAGCGCGAGAAAGTCAGAAAGATTATGTCCGGCCTCGGAAAGCAGCGCCAGAGAGTGCGCTCGGACGCCGGCAACGACGAGCAGCACGATGTAGGCCAGGGTCACGGCGAGAGATATCTTGAGAACTCGCGTCGGACCGCCGGCACCATGAACGTGCACGTGCATGCTTCCAGTGTAAAGGCCTGTGCGACGGGCTTCAAGCGCATCAACGGCTCCGACGGCCGAGCGGAAAACACTAGCGAAACTTAAGTTGCCTGTACGGAACGCCGATGTGGCGTAGAGAGGGAAGGCACTGCATACCGGGTTCGCGTGGCAGGAATCGCTTATGGACGAAATCGTTAAGGATTTTCTTACCGAGAGCAACGAGAACTTGGATCGGCTGGACCAGGAACTCGTGAAGCTGGAGAGCGAGCCTTCCTCCACAGAGCTTCTGGCCAGCGTTTTCCGGACGATCCACACCATCAAAGGCAGTTGCGGGTTTCTAGGTTTTACTCGCCTGGAAAAGCTGACACACGCTGGCGAGAGCCTGCTGTCGCGGCTGCGCGATGGCATGCTTAGCCAGAATGCTCAAATCACCACGGGATTGCTCGCGATGGTGGACGCGGTTCGTCACATGCTCGCGGCCATTCAAGCCTCCGGCCAGGATGGCGAGGAGGATTATGCACCCCTCATTGAAGTGCTGAAGACCTTGCAGGGCAGCCAGCCTCCGGTGGCTGCTTCGTCCCCGGTTCCTGCTTCTGGCCCCGAGAGTTTGCCTGGCGCCCAGCCCTCACCCGCGAGGAAAAGCGCGGTGAACCGCAGGGTGCGCAAAAAGCCCGATGCATTCGCCGTGAATCAGACCGCGCCGGCACCTGCATCAGTGGAAGGTTCCGAGGCCGAGTTGCCCGACTCTTCGAAGATTGGCGGAGTACTTCTGGAGCGCGGCCAGGTCCTCGCTAGGGATCTGGCCACGGCCCTCGAGCAGCAAAAGAAAGGTCGCCTAAAAATTGGCGAGATTCTGGTCGCACAGGGGGCGACCCGGCCGGAGGACGTGCTGGCCGCGCAGCACACGCTGGAATCGCGAAATCCCGGCGCGGCGGCAGAAACCATCCGGGTGGGCGTCACTCTACTCGACCGGCTGATGAATTTGGTCGGCGAACTGGTGCTGGCGCGTAACCAGTTGCTGCAGTATTCCAACAGCACGCAGGATCCCGCGCTTCAGACCGTCTCTCAACGAATGAATCTGATCGCGACCGAACTGCAGGCAGAAGTCATGAAAACCCGCATGCAGCCGATCGGCAATATCTGGAGCAAATTTCCCCGCACGGTCCGAGACCTCGCCGTCAGTTGCGGCAAGGAAGTTCGGCTCGAAATGGAGGGACAAGATACCGAACTCGACCGGACGATTATCGAAGCGATCAAAGATCCCCTGACCCACCTGGTCCGCAACTCCATGGATCACGGCATTGAAGAGCCAGAAGCGCGCAAACGTGCGGGCAAGGATCCCACGGGAATCCTGACGTTGCGGGCCTTCCACGAGGGGGGGCAGGTCAATATCGAGATCTCGGACGATGGCGCTGGCCTGAACGGCGACCGCATCCGGCAAAAGGCCATTGAGCGCGGGCTCATCTCTTCCCAACAAGCAACGGCCATGCCGGAGCGTGACGTCTTCAACCTGATCTTTCTCCCCGGACTTTCCACCGCCGAGAAGATCACCAATGTGTCGGGCCGCGGGGTTGGGATGGACGTGGTGAAAACCAACGTGGAGAAAATCGGAGGCACGGTCGATGTCCAATCGGGGCCGGGGCGAGGCACTTCGGTTCGCGTAAGAATTCCCTTGACCCTGGCCATCATTCCGGCGCTGATCGTAACTTGCGGCGGCGAGCGTTTTGCCATTCCGCAGGTCAGCCTGTCGGAACTGGTGCGCTTGGACGATCAGCACGGCGGCGCAGGAATTGAACTAGTCCATGGCGCTCCCGTGTATCGCTTGCGCGGACGCTTATTGCCCTTGGTCTACCTCGATCGGGAACTCGCAATTCGAAGCGGAACGAACCCCGGTCCCACGAATCCTGGTACCGGCCGGCCGGGCGCGATCAACATTGTTGTTCTGCAGGCGCAAAACCGGCAGTTCGGTCTGATCGTCGATGGAATTACAGATACCGAAGAAATCGTGGTGAAACCTTTAGGCAGGCAGCTCAAAGGGATCAGCGCCTTTTCGGGCGCGACCGTCATGGGGGACGGTCGCGTGGCGCTGATTCTAGACGTCACCGGCCTGGCGCAACGCGCCAAGGTGATCGCGGATGCGCACGAGCCGGCCCCGAACGAAGGCCACGGAGAAGCGGGCGTGGAAGGATTCCGGAACGAACACGCACTCCTGCTCGCCGAGAACGGGTTGGAGGGGCGGGTTGCGATTCCTTTGTCCATGGTGGCTCGCCTCGAGGAGTTTCCGAGGACGGTGATCGAACGCGCCGGAACTCAGGAAGTCATGCAGTATCGTGGCCAGATCATCCCGCTGGTGCGGCT
>Ga0070708_100005273_pt1 | contig 10236 bp, 6 predicted proteins | sample KBSK5503metaG_FD_65469 | JGI IMG/M metagenome (GOLD analysis project Ga0070708, IMG submission 65469) | Corn, switchgrass and miscanthus rhizosphere microbial communities from Kellogg Biological Station, Michigan, USA - KBS K5-50-3 metaG | ecosystem: Host-associated > Plants > Roots >... | reverse complement strand
AGCGTCGCGTAGCCGGTGGCGATGCCGACGCCGAAGCCGAGCCCATAGCCACGCCTGGTCCAGTCGGCCGAGAGGACCTCGAACCGATCGCGCATCGCCAGGGCCATCCGGACCGCGCGCTCGACGTGGTCCTCCTGGAGCACCGGGTCGTTGAAGAAGACCATCATCCCGTCGCCCGCGAAGTGCTCCAGGGTGCCGGCATGCTCGACGATCAGCTCGCCCATCATGCGGTGGTACTCGCGCAGCACCCCGAGGACCTCCTCGGGCTCCGCAGCCTCGCTGAACGGCGTGAAGTTGCGCAGGTCGCAGAACACCGAGGTCGCGAGGCGGCGATGGCCCGCCAGGAGCGCGACTCCCTCCGGGCTCGACACGAGCGCGGCGACCTGCGGCGAGAGGAACCGGCTCAGCTCCTCCTTCTGGCTCTCGATCGTGCGCAGCAGCTCGGCCTGGCGCGCCGCCGACTCGACCTCGAGGTCGTGCAGGCGCTTGCCCGCCAGCGACGAGCGAACCCGGGCCTCGAGGATCGCCGGATTGAACGGCTTGGGCAGGTAGTCCGTCGCGCCCATCTCGATGCACCGGACGACACTGTCGAGCTCCTCGACGGCGGAGATCATGATCACCGGAATGTGGCGGAGGGCCTCGTCGCCCTTGATCGCGGCGAGGGTCTCGTAGCCGTCGAGCTCGGGCATCTCGATGTCGAGCAGGACGATCCCGACGCCGGCGCCGTCCCCGTGCAGCAGCTCCAGCGCCTCACGGCCGTTAGCCGCCTCCCGTGCCTCAATGTCCAGCGTGGCGAGGTGCCGGGCGAGGACCTTCCGGTTGACCGAGCTGTCGTCGACGACGAGGGCGACGGCCCGTCCCGGGCTCATCGGCGGAGGCCGGCAGCCGCGAACGCCTCGAGCGTCGCGACCCAGGTCGCCTTCGCGAGCGCGACATCGTCGGCGAGCCCGTCGACACGGCCCGCGCGCCCGGCCTCCTCGACGGTGCGCGCGATCACAGAGAGGCGCATCGCGCCGAGGCTCGCGCTGCTCGATTTGAGGGTGTGCGCAGGGCGGACGATTGCCTCGGGATCCCCTGCCGCGACGGCAGCGATCATGCCGTCGAGGTTTGCCGCTCCCTCCTCCACGTAGGTCTCGACGAGGTCGACTATGAACTCGGCATCGTCGCCGGTCGCCGCCCGCAGCTCGTCGAGCACCGCGCCGTCCAGGACCGGGACCTCGTCGGGGTTCACGAGCGGCTCCGTCCCGCAGGCGCAACCGGTTTCGTCGGCTTGGGGGCGGCCTCCGTCGCCGGCCGGCGATTGGCCTTGCGCCTGGCCGATGGCGCGCGCGCGAGGGCTTCGGCCAGCACCGCCGGGTTGATCGGCTTGCTGATGTAGTCGTTCATGCCGGCAGCGAGGCAGGCATCTCGATCCCCGGCCATCGCGTTGGCGGTCATCGCCACGATGTGCAGCTGCCGTTGGGGCCAACGCGTTCGAATGCGTCGAGTCGCCTCGAGCCCGTCGAGCTCGGGCATCTGGACGTCCATCAGGATCACGTCGTAGTCGCCGGTCTCGACGGCTGTGATCGCACGCTGCCCATCCGGCGCCACGTCCGCCGCGTAGCCCATGTTCGACAGCAGTCGCAGGGCGAGCTTCTGGTTCACCGCGTTGTCCTCGGCCAGCAGGATTCGCAGTGGGTGGCGAGTCGCGAGCTCCGGGTCGATGGCCGGGCGCTCCGGAGCACGGGCAACGCGATCCGCCCGATCCCCGGATTGCGCCAGCACCGTGACGAGGACGTCGTGCAGCGCGGACGGCTTGACGGGCTTGGTGAGCACGGCATCGAGCGACGGGTGCGCCCGCTCGCGAACGGCCGCGGAGGAAACGAGGACGAGCTTTGGGCCATGGTCGCGGTTGATGGCCTGGATCGCGTCGGCCAGGGCAAGCCCGTCGAGCTCGGGCATGAACAGGTCCAGGAGGACGACGTCGAATGACTCGCCGGCGCGGATCCAGTCGAGGGCCTCGGTCGGCGACGCAGTGGCACGCGTGGCCATGGACCAGCGCTTGAGCTGGGCGTCCAGGATCCGGAGGTTCGTCGCGTTGTCGTCGACGAGGAGGACCTTCCTGCCGGCAAGATCAACGAGGTCCCTCTCGCCATGCCGGCGCACGGCCGATGCCGGCGCTGCCTCGAGCCGGACCCGAACGTGGAACGTCGCGCCCTCGCCCGGCACCCCGGAGCTCTCCGCCGTCAGGTCGCCATCCATCGCCTCGGCGAGCCGCCGGCTGATGGCGAGGCCTAGGCCGGTGCCTCCATAGCGTCGCGAGATCGAGGCGTCGGCCTGGCTGAACGATTGGAACAGCCGGTCCATGCCCTCGGTGGTGATGCCGATGCCCGTGTCGCGGACGTCGACCGCGATCTCCCACTGGCTCTTCGACCCGCGGCCGCGCTCGCTGGTGACCGGCGTGCTCCGGAGCGTGACCACGATCTCGCCCTTCTCGGTGAACTTCACCGAGTTCGACAGCAGGTTGAGGATGACCTGGCGCAGCCGGCCCTGGTCGCCGGTGACAGCCGGGGGCAGCTCGCTGCCAACCTCGTACGCGAGCTCGAGGCCTTTCTTCGCGGCCGTCGGTGCGATGAGGTCGAGCGCGCCCTCGACGCACTCGGCAAGGTCGAACGGCTCGTCAACGAGGTCGACCCGGCCCGCCTCGATCTTCGAGAAATCGAGGATGTCGTTGATGATCGTCAGCAGGGCATCGCCGGACGTTCGGATCGTGTCGGCAAAGTCGCGCTGCTCGTCGTCGAGCGGCGTATCGAGCAGGAGGCCGCTCATGCCGATGATCGCGTTCATCGGCGTTCGGATCTCGTGGCTCATCGCGGCCAGGAAGGCGCTCTTCGCCTGGTTCGCATCGTCGGCCGACCGGCGGGCCTCGTCCGCCTCGCCGAACAGCCGCGCGTTGTCGATCGCGACCGCCGCCTGCTGCGACAGGCCCACCAGGAAGTCGAGCTCGTGACTCGTGAACGCAGGCGCCGCGCCCGGCCGCCACACGGCCATCATCCCGATCACGCCGCCACGGCCGATGAGTGGCGCGCACATCAGGCGCTCCTCTTCGCTGAGGTCGTCGGCGACCCCGGCGATGGTGACTGCGCGCGGGTCATGGAGCACGTCGTTCACGATCTCGGCTCGGCTCTCCGCGGCGGCCCGGCCGATGATCCCCTCCCCAAGGCGGATCGGGTCGGCCTTGAGCTCCTCCGCGTTCTCGCCCAGCACCGAGATCGCTCGGAAGACCTTGCCATCCGGTTCCGCGAGGAAGACACCGCTCGTCCGGACCTCGAGGAGCTCCTTGGCCCGGATGGCGATGCGCTCCAGGAGGCCTTCGAGATCCAGCGTGGCCGAGATCTCGCGGCCGACCTCGGCCAGCTCCGCGGTCTCGAGGGCTCGGCGCTCGGATTCCCGGTAGAGCTGGGCGTTTCGGATCGCGGTGCCGACGTTCGATGCGATCGTGGACAGGAGCCGGGCATCCGAGTCGCCGAAACGGCCCTCCTCGTCGATGCTCTGGACGCTCACGGCACCGATCGCATCTTCGCCGACGAGGATCGGCACGCCGAGGTACGACTTCGCGACGGTCCCGATCGCGGCGCCTTCCATTGCCTGGAACTGCTCGGCCCGATTGAGCAGCAGCGGCTCGCGCGAGGCCAGGATCTTCGAGGTGAGCCCCTCGCCGAGGCGCATCGGCGGCCTGGGTGCGGGCTTGCCGCGCTCGGTGCGGTACGGGAAGTCGATGAACCCGGTGTCCTTGTTGAGCAGCGCGACGTAGACGATGTCGGCGCGGAAGGTCGTCCGCAGCTGTTCGCCGGTCAGCTGGATCAGCCGATCGAGATCGAGCTGCGCGGCGGCCGCCTGGCCGACGTCGTTGACGATCGCCAGCTCGGCCGCTCGTTGCCGCGTCTCCTCCACGAGGCGGGCGTTTTCCAGCGCCACGCTCAGGCTGGCAGCGAGGGTCGAAAGGAGGCGCTCGTCGGATTCGCTGTAGGCGTCCGTCCGATCGAGGTTCTGGAGCGAGATGTGACCCCGCACCTTCGAGCCAACCAGGACGGGTGCGAACAGCACCGACCTCGACGGGTCGCCGTGCTGGGTCCGCTTGACGCCTCGCTCGGCGGCCCACGCCTCGACATCGGGGATCCGCAACGGAGCGCCGGACTCCAGGACGGCCCGCGACATCGGCCCCATCGGCGAGGAGAACTCCGGGTGCCGCTGTCCCTTCTCGAGGAAGAACGGATAGGAGAGCGTCAATGCGGCCGTGTCGTAGACCGCGATGTCGATCGACTGGGCATCGAAGATCTCGGCGAGCTTCTCGCCGACCAGGTCATACATCGCCTGCATCTCGAGCTGCGAGGCGAGGCCCTGCTGGACACTGTTGATGATCGCGAGCTCGGCGGCACGCTCGGTGCTCTCGGAAAGGAGCCGCTTCGTCTCGTCGAACAGCCGCGCGTTCTCGAGCGCGACGCTCAGGCTGGCCGCAAGCGTCGAGAGAAGCCGCTCGTCGGACTCCGAGAACGCCTCGAGGCGATCGATGTTCTGCAGCGAGACGTGGCCACGGACCTGCGTGCCGACGATCAGGGGAACGAAGAGCACTGACTTGGACGGCTCCCCGGCCGGAACCATCTGCTGGACGCCTCGCTCGGCGGCCCATTCGTCGACGTTGCCGATCCGGAGTGGCGCAGCCGTCTCGAGGACGGTCCGCGACATCGGCCCCAACCCAACCGTGAAGTTCGGAAAACGGACGCCCTTCTCGATCCCGTACCGGTAGGTGACCGTCTGCGCCTCGACGTCGTAGAGGGCGATGTCGACCGTCTGCGCGTCGAAGATCTCCGCGATCTTGTCGCCGACGAGCTCGTACATCGCCTGCATGTCGAGCTGTGCCGCCAGCGCCAGCTGGACGCTGTTGATGATCGACAGCTCGGCGGCTCGCTCGTCCGTTTCGGCCAGCAATCGCTTGGTCTCGTCGAACAGCCGCGCGTTCTCGAGCGCGACGCTCAGGCTGCCGGCCAGGGTTGACAGGAGGCGCACGTCGCCGTCGCTGAAGGCGTCCTCCCGGTCGACGTTCTGGAGCGAGAGCGTGCCCTTGACCTCGCCGCCGGCCATGAGCGGGACGAACAGGACGGACTTCGTGGGCTCTCCGCTCAGGACGTAGGGCTGGCCGGCAGCCTCCGCATTGCCCTCAACGTCCCGGTTGATGAGCAGCGGCTCCTTTGACTCGAAGACCCTGCGCCGAAACCCGATGAGGGCCATCGGCTCGTCGTGGTAGCGGATGCCCTTCTCGATCGAGAACGGGAAATGGAGCAGGGCGTCGGACGGATCGAGGATCGAGATGTCGACCGCCTGCGCGTCGAAGATCTCGCGCACCTTCTCGCCGACCAGCTCGTACATCGATTCCATGTCGAGCTTGGCCGCCAGGCCCTGCTGGACGCTGGTGATGATCGCCAGCTCGGCGGCGCGGTCCTTCGTCTCGTTCAGCAGCACGTTGGTCTGCTCGAACAGGCGAGCGTTCTCCAGTGCCACGCCCATGCTCGACACGATCGTCGAGACGAGGCGCTCGTCAGCCTCGCTGAATGCATGCTCCGCCGGAGCCGCGAAGGCCACGACCCCGATTGCCTCGTCGGCAGACATGATCGGCACCCCAAGCCACGACGGCAGGATCGTGCCGACGTCGCCTTCCTCGTAGAGGCCCGCGATGGCGCCGCGTTCGCGTTGGTCCGCAAATGTCCCGAGGCGCAGCGACCGGCCGGTCCGAAGGACCTCGGAGACGAGGCCCTCGCCGGCCTGGATCGGCGTGCCGTGAAGCCGGCGGCCGGCATCGAGCTCGTACGGGAACGTGATCATGTTGGTGACGCGGTCGTAGAGGGCGATGTACATGTCCCGGGACTTGAACACCGAGGCGACCCGCTCCCCGACGACCTCGATGATCGCCTCGAAATCCAGCTGCTTCGCGAGCGCCTCGCCGATCTGGTTGACGACGGCGAGCTCCGCGTTCCGCTGTTCGGTCTCGGCGAGGAGCCGCTTCGTCTCGTCGAACAGGCGGGCGTTCTCGAGCGCGACGCCCATGCTGGAGGCGAGTGTCGAGAGGAGCCGCTCGTCCGACTCGCTGAAGGCGTAGGCCGGCAGACGCTCGAGCGCGATCGCGCCGAGCACGCCGTCGCCGGCGAGGATCGGGACGCCCAGCCACGATTCCGCGTCGTCCTTGCCGAAGACGATCGCCCCGTGCGCTCCGGCTTCGGCCGCCGTGTTCAGCCGGAGCGACTGTCGGGTCCTGATGATCTCGGACGCGAGGCCTGGTCCGAAGGGCCGGGGCGGCCACGTCGAGCGCTCGCCCTGGTCGATGCTGTAGGGCGTGACGAGCGTGTTCGTCTCGGCGTCGAAGAGCACGATCGTGCCCGTCTCGACCTCGAAGATCGACCGGATCCGGTCGCCGACGAGGTCGATGACGGCCTGGAAGTCGAGCTGCTTCGCGAGCGCGGCACCGATCTCGTTCATCACCGCCAGCTCGGCATTCCGCTGCCGGATCTCCGCCGCAGCGCGGGTGCGCTCCAGCGCCGCCGCGATATGGCGTCCGACGTATGTCAGGAGCTGGACATCGGCCTCGGTGTAGGTGATGTCTTCGACGTAGCTCTGGATCCCGAGCATGCCGACCGTCCGTCCCTCGGTCTCCAGCGGGATCCCGAGGAAGTCGACGGCCACCGCGCCGATGACCTCGACCTGCTGCTCTTCGAAGAGCCGATACAGCGCCTTGGTGTCCGCGTGCAGCGTCCGCCGGGTGGCGAGGACGTATGCGGTGAGGCCCTTCCCGTGTCCCTTGCCAAGCGGGTCCCATGCACGCGGGTCCGGCCAGTCGGTGTCGACCGTGTCGACCCAGTACGCGAAGTTGAGCTCTCGTCGTTTGTCGTCGAAGAGGGCGATGTAGAAGTTTTCGGCGTACATCAGCTCGCCGAGGATGGCGTGGACGCCGCGGTAGAAAGAGTCGAGGTCCTCGGCGCGACTGGCGAGCTCGGCGATCCGGTACAGCGCCGCCTGCGTCTTCGCGGCGTCCGCCTGCCGCTCGAGCTTCTCTTCGAGCTCGGCGAACTGCTCCTGGGGGGTCAGCTTCGGCGGCGTCGGCCGACGTCGCACCTTGGTCGCGATGCCCGTACCTCCCTGGACGCGATGTGCGCCCCGCCCCGTATTCCGCGGAGCATAGCCAGCCGAGGGCGGCCGGAGCGATAGCATCGCGACATATGGCGCAGCCCTGGGTCCTGCCGGTCACACTCGAAGGCCGCATCGTGCGGCTCGAGCCACTCTCGCTGGAGCACCTCGACGGCCTCGCCGCGGTCGCCTTCGACCCCTCGATCTGGCGCTGGACGCTGGCCCGGCCGATCGACGTGGAGGGCCTGCGGGCGTGGATGGACGCGGCGATCGCGCACATCGCCGGCGGCTCGGAGATGCCGTTCGCGACGGTCGACGTCGCCAGCGGGCGGCCCATCGGGAGCACGCGATTCATGTCGATCGTGCCCGAGCATCGCCGGCTGGAGATCGGCTGGACGTGGGTAGCGCCCGCGTGGCAGCGCCGCGGCGCCAACCAGGAGGCGAAGTACCTGCAGCTCCGGCATGCCTTCGAGGACCTCGGCGCCAACCGGGTCGAGTTCAAGACCGATTCGCTCAACGAGAAGGCGAACCCGGCGCTGCTCGCGATCGGTGCCACGTTCGAGGGGACGTTCCGGAGCCACATGATCATGCCCGAGGGCCGGCTCCGGCACTCCAACTACTACAGCGTCACGAAGGAGGAGTGGCCGGATCGGAAGGCGAAGCTGGAAGCAAGAATCGCGGGGATCCTCGAGGCCTCTCGAGCACGGTCGACTACCATCGAGTGAAGGGGTGCCTCCCGGTCCCGCACGAAGGGGGATGACGTGAGCAGGGACGGCCTTCGACTCGGGGGTGCGCTCTGGGTCATCGCCGGCGTGATCTGTGCCGGGCTGTTCGTGTTCGTGTTCGTGGGCGAGAACCTTTTGGCGCAGAACCCGGGTCTTTCTGCCGCGGTCCTGGGCGGCGCCGTCGCTGCCCTCCTGACCGGGCGCCTGCTGCTTGCCCGCCCCGGTCCTGGTGTCGTGCGCTGGTCCACCGTCCTGGGCCTGGCGTGGCTGCTCGCCTTCGGATCCTTGATGCTCTCGTCGCTCAACGGCCCCGAGGGCGGCCCCACCCTCTCGTCCGGTCTGATCACCGGCTTCGGCGTCGCGGCCGCGCTCGTCACATTCCGCGCTGGGCGCCGGCTCGCGTAGCCGGTACGCGGCCTGTCCGGGAGCTGTCAGTCCGCCAGATAGGTCCCTTGCCGTCACACCGGCCGCGCGATAAGGTCCGCTCGGCTGGAGGTGACCGTTAGAGTGTTGGACTTGCTGGTCAAGATCATCATCAACGCCATCGGCGTCATCGTGGCCGTGCTGATCGTGCCCCAGATCAAGTTTCCGGCGGCAAACGACCTGCTCAAGCTCCAGGGCGACTGGCTGCAGGTCGTGATCCTCGCCGTGATCCTGGCCGTGATCAACTCGTACGTGAAGCCGATCGTGAAGGCCCTGTCCTTCCCGATCACGTTGCTCACGCTCGGGCTGTTCTCGCTCGTCCTGAACGCGCTGCTGCTCCTGCTCGCTGCGTTCATCGCCGATTACGCCAAGATCGATTTCACGATCGGCGGGTTCCCGCCGAACCTGACCGCTGACGCGTTCGTCGGCGCGATCCTCGGCTCGATCGTGATCAGCATCGTCTCGATCGTTCTCGGCATGCTCGATCGGGGGCGACGCATCGTCGTCTGAGGTGTCCGACGACGCGAGCGAGTCAGGGCCGTCGCCAGGCGACGACGATCCCCTGCCCCGCCTCGCGCCCGCGCTGATCGCGGCCGCCCGCCGCTTCGGCACGCCGGTCCAGGTCACCGACGCCCCCGAGCTCGAGGCGGCGGCCGACGCGGTTCGCGACGCGTTCCCGGACCCATGGCTGCGCGCGTTCTCGGTCAAGGCCAATGACGTCGCCGCGATCGTCGCGCGCATCTCGAAGCTCGGCTTCGATGCTAACGTCGTCTCGCGCGGAGAGTGGGCGATCGCCCGTCGGGCGGGGCTGCCGAACGAGCGGATCACGCTCGAGGGCGTCGGCAAGACAGACGTCGACCTGCGCGCGGCACTGCGAGCGGCGGCGGATGGCGCGCCGCTGCGTTGGCTGGCGATCGAATCGCTCGACGAGGCGCGGGCGCTCGTGCGCCTTGCCGGTCGGTTGCTCGTCCGTGGCCGTGGCCCGGGCCGCGGCGCGGCGTCCGAGATGGATGTCCTCTTCCGGCTCAATCCCGAGGTCGCGCCAGAGACACTGCATGAGCTCGCGGTCGGCGCGGCCGGCTCCAAGTTCGGGATGACCGCGGACGAGCTCTCGGAGGCCGTCGAGGTGGTCGGCGCGGCGCGTGGCCTGGTGCCACGCGGCGTGCACCTCCACGTCGGCTCCCAGCTCGGGGCCGTGGACGCCTGGCGGGATGGGGTTCGCCGGGGATTGGCAGTCGTCGGGCTCCTCGGCGGCTCGCGCCCGAGCTTCGACACGCTCGATGTGGGCGGCGGCTTCCCGGTCCTGCCGCGCGGCAACCCGGCACCGGATCCGGCGCGATTCGCGCGGGAGCTGCCGGCGCTGCTCGAGGCGATCCCCGCCGATCGTCGGCCACGCCGCTTCGCGATCGAGCCGGGGCGCGCGCTCGTGGCCCGCGCGGGCTACCTCGTCGCGCAGGTGCTCCACGTGCGCGAACGCGGCGGGCGCCAGGTCGTGCTGGACACGGGCATGACCGAGCTCATCCGACCCGCGCTGTACGACGCCTGGCATGAGATCACGGCCCTCACGTCGCTGGGCCGCCGGGTTGATCAGCAGGCGATCGACCCTGGAGCGCTCGAGAGCGCCCAGGTCGAGGGTCCGATCTGCGAATCGACCGACCACCTCGGCGAGCATCAGCTGCCGCCACTCCAGCGTGGCGACCTCGTGGCGATCCGAGATGCGGGCGCCTATGCGGCCTCGCTCGGATCTGCGTACAACGGCCGACCACGCCCCGCGCAGGTCATCCTCGAGCGCGACGGAGGTCTCACGCTGGCACGCCCGCGCGGGCGGGTGTCCTCGCTCGGCTGAACCGCCCGGACTCGGGCCGGGGCCCGGGGCCAGACCAGGGCCGGACGGGGCCAGACTCGGCTCGCCAACGGCAGCCGCTCCGGACCT
>Ga0070708_100005271_pt1 | contig 10238 bp, 7 predicted proteins | sample KBSK5503metaG_FD_65469 | JGI IMG/M metagenome (GOLD analysis project Ga0070708, IMG submission 65469) | Corn, switchgrass and miscanthus rhizosphere microbial communities from Kellogg Biological Station, Michigan, USA - KBS K5-50-3 metaG | ecosystem: Host-associated > Plants > Roots >... | reverse complement strand
GGGCAGGCGGGCGGATCAGTGACGGCGGGGATACGCGCGGGCCACGGCGAGAAACGCGTCGTTGGCCTCGTGATCGCCGGTCGAGACGCGCGCGCCGTCCGCGCCGTACGGCCGCACGGCCACGCCCTCGCGCTCGCAGGCCGCGGCGAAGTCGGCGGTGTCGTCGCCCAGGCGCAGCCAGACGAAGTTGGCCTCGGTCGGCGGCACGGTCCAGCCCTGGGCCAGCAGCTGCCCGCGGACCCGGACCCGCTCCGCGACCACGGCCTCCACGCGTTCCAGCAGCTCGGGCTCGGCCTCGAGCGACGCGATCGCCGCGGCCTGCGCCAGGGCGTTCACGGTGAAGGGCAGCTTGGTCTTGCGCACCGCGGCGGCCACGGGCTCGTGCGCGATCAGGAACCCGACCCGCAGGCCGGCCAGGCCGTAGGCCTTCGAGAACGTCCGCAGCACGGCCGTATTCGGCCGGCCGCGGTAGAGGCGCAGCCCGTCCGGCACGTCGGGGTCGCGCACGTACTCGCTGTAGGCCTCGTCGAGGACGACCAGGCAGTCCCCCGGGACCCGGCCGAGGAACTCCTCGAGCTCGGCCCGGTGCACGACCGTGCCGGTCGGGTTGTTCGGGTTGCACACGAAGATCAGCCGCGTCCGTTCGGTGATCGCGTCCGCCATCGCGCCCAGGTCATGCGCCTCGTCGCGCAGCGGCACCCGCACCGACGTGGCGCCAGCCAGGTCGGACAGGGTCGGGTAGGACTCGAACGAGCGCCAGGCGTACAAGACCTCCGCGCCGGGCTCGCCAACGGTCTCCAGCAGCTGCTGGGCCAGGCCGACCGACCCGCACCCGACGGCCACGTGCGACGCGGGGACCCCGAACCGGGCCGCGATGGCCTCGGTCAGCTCGGCGGAGACGTTGTCGGGGTACCGGTTGACCTGCCCGGCGGCCTCGGCGATGACCTTGAGCACCGAGGGCAGCGGTCCGAACGGTGACTCGTTGGACGACAGCTTGAACGACCTGCCGTCGGGGGCCGCCACGGTCCTGCCCGCCTGGTAGGGGGCGAACTTGTCGAGGATCGGCCGGAAACGCGGAAACTGTGCGGACACCATTGTCCTCCCAGCTAGGGATGCCGTGAGTCCCAGCATGCCACGGCGCAGCGGCTTCGATAACGCCACCGGCGCGCCGCGCATGCCAGCAAAGCGCGGCTGGCCTGCGGGGACGCGCCCGGTGTCAGCCGGCCGCCGCCTGGAACGCGGCCAGGACGTCCTGGCGCAGCAGCACGAAGCGCGCCTCCTCGACCCGGCAGTCCGCGGCGCGGACGGCCGCCACCGCGATCCGCGCCGCGTCGTCGAGGGGCCAGCGGAACGCGCCGGTCGACACCGCGGGAAACGCCACGGTCCGCGCGCCGATCTCGTCGGCGACCCGGAGCGACGCGGTGTAGCACGCGGCGAGCAGCGCCGAGCGGTCCTCCTGGCGCGACCACACGGGCCCCACGGTGTGGATGACCCAGCGGGCCCGCAGGTCGCCGGCTGTCGTCGCGACGGCACGGCCTGCGGGCAGGCCGTCCCTGTAGGCGCCCGCCCGCAGCTCCCGGCAGGCGGCGAGGATCGCGGAACCACCGCGGCGGTGAATGGCGCCGTCCACGCCCCCGCCGCCGAGCAGCGACGAGTTAGCCGCGTTGACCACCGCGTCGACCTGCTGCTCGGTTATGTCGCCGAGCACCATCGTGATCTTCGCGCCCGTGTGACTTTCCACGATAGTTGGCCACTTTTCAACGAAGTTGGCCAGTCTTTTTCAGCTAACCTGGCCAGTCGGGAGTGCAGGGGTGATTTTTGTGGGTTGCAAATGTTTGGCCCTTTTGCTGCGAGTTTGGCCCTAGGGCCAAACCCAGTGGTCGTGCCCGGGGCTTTGGTGGTATCAAGGACCGCACTTGCGGGCCCTACGAGATGGCCCGCGTGGCCGACCGGCTCGGGAGTCCACCCGCGCCGCGCCCCCTGGCGGCTCACGCACGCCGCACTCGGTGAGGTAGGCCTGCGGGCGCTGAGCAGATGTTGCCATCGGCCGTTTGCCGCAGGCCCCCTGCCGAACCCGGCGTGCGGCTCGAGGAGGCTGTCGCGGCCTAGGGGTGCAGGTGACGAATCGCGGTATCCAGCTCTGCGCCGGCCTGGTTGCCGAGGGCGATGGCCGCGTTCCTGACGGCGGTCTGGCCGCGAGCTTGAGTGGGCTCATGACGGCGTTGACGGCCCGGCGCATGCGTCCCTTGTCGGCCGCAGGGTCGTCGATCGCAGCGCGCAGCTCGCTGGCGCCAGCGTCCAGCTCGGCCTGCTGATCGGCGCTGAGGTCGAGGGTCCCGGAGATCTCGCCGATCAGCTCGGCGAACTCCCGGACCGTGGCCAGGTCGAAGCTCTCGTTGTAGGCCTGGCTGAAGTTGGAGCTGCCCGCGGCGACGTTGCCCTTGACGCCGCCGAAGTTGTACTCGCTGTGTTGGGTGGCCACGATTCCCCCTGCCTGGCTGGTCCCGGTGAACACATTCAGATTGGTGATGACCGCCTGCACCAGGAGGAGGCTGCGGAGCACGCTGTCCGCCTGATCGGCTGAGGGCTGGGCGTCGTCACCGTCGTCGACCTCCGCGCCGAGCTGGCCGACGAATTCCGTGAGCACCGCGCGGATCTTGCCGAGCACGCCGCGGATGAGGGCGGGCGGGAACTCGGCGTAGAGCGCCACGATTCTGCGGGACGGGCCGGTCCTGGCGTTCATCGCCGCCATGTAGGCGTCCGCCGCCTGCAGTCCCAGCTGGACTCGCTGCTGCTGGGCCTCGTGGTCCGCGGCAAGCGCCTCCAGCTCGGTAACGCCCTGGTTGAGCCGCACGACCTCGGTGATGTGGTCGCGCAGGTAATCGGGCAGCTCCAGGACGTTCAGCAACTGGGTGTTGTAGTGGGCTCCGTAGTTCTCCACCTGCAGGACCTGGGCGCGGATCGTGCGGTAGTCCGGGACGGTGAGTCCGCGGTAGCCGTCAAGCTCGGCCTTCGCCCACTGGTGCAGGGAGGGTGCACCGATCCTGATCCCGGCGAACATGCAGGTGTTCAGGATGTCGGACAGCGACGATTCGCGGTCCAGCACGGCTTCGTCGAGCCGGGCCATCAGATCGGCGTGCGATCGTGCCACGTCGCGCTCCTGCCTGCCACAGTCACTGCACTTTGTGTGATCGAGGCTATCGAGTCACGGGCCTAACGGTGCAACGTCGTCGCCGCGCCGCCGCCGACCTTCCCGGTGGGGCCCTCAGCTTTCCGGGCCGGGCGGAACTGCCGGACAGGATCGTCGGGCGGCATGCCGTCGCCGACGGGCGGCAAGGTCAGTCCGGCAGCTCGTAGCGCGATCCGAGTACGTAGCCGCCTCGGCGGACCTGGTCAAATACTGTGCCGTCGTGCTCCCTCAGGAACTCGCGGAGGCGGTCTGCTCGCAGCCGAATGGCCGGCTCGAGCTGCTCGGCAAGCTGGGCTGCGGACAGCGACTCGGGCGCCAGCGCCAGCTCCCGCATGATCGCCGCGGCCGGCGCCCGGACCTCAGGCCGCGGGACCATGCAGGCCCGCAGCTGCAGCCGGGCCCGGAAGACGCCGTCCGCGGACTGGCTGTACTCGTCGAGCAGGTGCGTGCCGATCGTGCCGGCGACTTCCCTGACGCGGTCGCGCCGCTCCGGCGGCTGCCGGCAGTACCAGTAAATCCCGCCGCCGATCAGGAACGCCAGGACAACCCAGGCGCCAGGACCGAACCGGTCGCATGCCCACTTCATGCCGGCGCCCGCAGCCCGCAACGGGACCGCGGGGAGCATCAGGGCGGCCTGTACCCGCGTCTCCCCGACCCTGATCTCCGCCACTGCCAGCACGCCATCACGGCCCTGGTCGTAGGTCCGGACTCCGAGCGGACCGAAGTGCTTGTAGTTGCGGGTCAGCAGCAGGCACGGCGACAGCAGCGCTGCCAGCGCGGCCGCCGGGTAGTCGGCTGCGTCCCGGTCACGCACGGCCAGCGCCCGCGGATCCGCAGCCCGCAGTGAGGAAGGGAGCTGCACGACCTCGATGTGCGGCAGCCAGTCCTCGTTCAGGATCCGGCGAAGCTCTGCGACCGGCACGCCCAGCTGGCCCGCGAACTTCGGCAGCTTCTCGCTCGTCTCGGTCAGGGTGTTGTACTCCATGAACAGGCGGAGCGACCCGGCGCGGGCCGAGCGCACTGTACTCGGCGGGATTCGCCACGTCAGCTGGTTCTGCAGCCCGTCCCGGATGAAGTCGGTGTCCAGGACCCCCGCAATCCCGCGACGAGTGCCGAGAGAGCTTAGGTCCGCCGCTTCAGCAAACATCGTGTTCAGCTGGTCCTCACGGAGGACACGCTGGCCTGTCAATGCAACCGCTCCGTGGGCCTGGGCATGACACAACGTTATCCGCCGGTTACGACAATCTGCGAACGGCTATGCGGCCCCGGCCTGTCGTGAGCCGCCCCGGGCTGGACCGCGACGCCCTGCTCGCGCTGCGCTGGCCATGTGGGTGTCGGAGCGGGCGATGTTGGAACAGGCCGGGTCGATCATCCGCCGGGGCGGCTGGTCCGGGGACCCCCTCGCCCTCGGGCGTCGCCTTGGAGTAGCGACAGGTTCCACTGCGGCGCACCGTAACGTGACACGCTCTGCGCAGACGCAGCGTTTCCCGGGCGCCGAAAGTACGCAGTCGCGACCGAAGGCCGGCATTCCCGCAGCGCCGTCACGTCCTGGATGCACCGGGTTCGCTTCCGGGACGCGACCCGGGTTACCGGGATCGCCGACGCGAACCTGGCGGCCATCAGCAAGCCGCCAGGGTGACCCGCGTGGGCACCTGCCCGTCGGCCGTCCGCTGACCGGGTTGCAGGGCCGGGCCTTTAGCCCGCTTGGTCACGGTCTTCGCCGGTACCGGCCGGTCGCGCGGGAACGCATGATTAGTTCTCCTTAATGCAGGACACTTGACGCGTGCCTGGAGCCGAGGTCCCCGTTCAAATCCGTCCGGCTGCCCTTCCCCGTAGCCTGGACCCGCTGCCCGGTGAGTCGCTGGTGGGATTTCTCCTGCGCCTAGCGCACCGTCTTGAAACCAGCCCGGCCCGCATCCTGGAACGGGCCGGCTTCGCCGGAACGCGGGGACGACAGGACACCAGCGCCATCCCTCACCACGTGATGCTGCAGCTCACCCCGCGAGAGCGTGACGGGCTGGCCCTGGCAGCCCGGCTCACACCACAAGAAGCCGAGGCACTGTGCTTCGACCAGTTGCGGAGCCGTTTCCCCCTACCACCGCCAGCCACCGGCAGGCAAACCCCGGCCTTTCGCTTTGACTGGTGGCTTAACACGATGTTCAGCCGCTACTGCCCCCAGTGCCTAGCCGGAGACGGGAGCCCCATCCAGGACGATCACGGCGGACCGTGGAAGCGCGCCTGGCGTCTCCCGGTCGTCTTCGCCTGCGAGATGCACAACAGGCTTCTAGATCACCGCTGCCCCGCCTGCGGTCATCTCGCGCTTGGCGTCTACAGCACCCGGGCAGGCACACTCGTGCCGGGCATGTCACGCCGCGGCCTGCATCCCGCGCAGTGCCGGGCTCACAGCTCCACTGCCCACTGCGGTCGGAGGTTCGATGCCGCTGACGCAGCCGCGGCTCCCCCAGGGGAGATACTCGAACTTCAGTCCCGCCTCACCGCGCTTCTCCAGCCAGATGGCCCCGTCAGCACCCTAAGCGCCGGGGAACCATGCTCCCCACAGCAGTACTTCACCGACTTGCGGCTCATGTCCTATCTCGCCGTCACTACCTGGCCGCGGACGCGCCACCTGGCACCTAGCGACCAGCTCGCCCAATCCGTTGACCAGCTGGCTGGACATCAAGGCCCTGCAGGCGAAAACCTGCCGCGAACTCCGGTGGCGCTAGCCCGACCGGCCGACGCCGGCGCGGCCGCGTGCCTTCTCTTCATTGCCGATCAGCTGTTGCTAGGGCACACCGCCGCGGTCCGCGACGCGATCCGGGCCCTGCTGCCCCACTGGACTGACCCTGCCAGCAGCACAGGGTGGCGGCTTTCTTTCCGCAAAGCCGACCAGACCGCCTACTCGCCAGGGTTCAGCGCGGCAGTATGGCCCGCGGTCAGCCGCGACCGCTGGATCCCCGGCAAAGGGCGGCGTCGTCAGCCTGAGCTGCAAGCCCAGTTCGGCCCCGAGCACGTCCCCCAGCACCTGCCCGAGGAATGGCTCCGCCGGCACCTCGGCACCTCGGTAACCGCAGTTCCCATCCCCGCCCTGCAGCGCTTCACGACGACCCGCCTGGTTCAGATGCTGGCCGGCGGATCAAGGATCGAAGCGACCATCTACCTCGGATTCCCGAATCCTCCCCAGCGAACGCAGATCCTGGCGAAGCTCCCGGCCACGGCAGGCCTAACGCCAATTCGGCGGGCCGATGAGCGGTTCGACGAATTGATCCAACCTATCGTCGGCGAGCTGGCCGCAAGGAAGCCCATCAACTACCAGGCCCGCCGCATCGCTCTCTCCAGCTGGGAACTCGACGAGGACACCTGGCAGCGCCTCGTGACTGAGGCACGCGCTCGGACCGACGGCCGTCACCTGTCGCGATGGCCGCACGACCCAGTCGATCGCCTCCTGGCTTCCGTCAGCATCTGGCAGCGCGTTACCAGCGGCTTCTACCGCTATGCTCCCTTGCTGAAGAGCCTCTACCGCTACACCGCCCCCTTGCTGGAGACCCCGTCAAGTAACTGGCACCAGCGCAGCGACCACATCACCTTTGAGATCATGACAGGCCGCGCCTCAAGCCCCTTCAGCATCGAGCTTCAACGATCGCTCAACGCTTACGCCGACGACCTCGCTGCCCGGATCGACTCCGGCGACCATCCCGGGCGCTGCCCTCGATGGCCCGGCACGGCAGTAACATCACGGCTTGAGCTTGGAGTGCCCGGGAGATGCGCCATCCGAGAATGAGGCGTTATCAGAGCAGGCCGCAAGCATTGCCACGTCAAGATCCTCACCGCAGTCCATGCGCATTGCCAGCGCGTCCGCGAACCTGTCAAGACTTGCTTCATCCCGATTTCGTGGTTCCTGGCGTGCTGATTCGGGTCTTCAGGCGCCCCTTCAAGGCATAAGCGCCAAGCCGCCAGGAGCGCCGCCCCTTGAGCGGGCATGGGATGGCTGATGAGGTACGGCGCCAGCTGGTGGTCTCCCTGGGTAATGCGAACCCACACCAGCATGGAGGCAGCTTCACGTTTGTTGTCGCCCAGGTCTGGCGGGTGTTGGCGGCACGTTTATCTGGACAACATGTCATGATCAACGGCCACGATTTTTGTCCACCGCTGTCCTTGCTCGCGACCCTCCGGTCGGCGGCCACCGCGGTCCACGAGGAGGCTGTGTCGCGGCGAATACTGACGGCCGACTGCCGTCACGGACGGTGAGCGGACCAGCCTGACGCTGGCCGCCTCCTGTCGCAGAACCCTGCCGAATCGGCGCTCGAGGGTGTAGGGGCGTAAGCGTCGTCGACGGCGCACATATCAGCCAACCCGAAGCGGGCCACACCGCTAACACTGCGTGCCCTAGATCGCGCCCGACGGGCTGCGTCGACTTTGATCTAGCGGGACGCCGGCCGTTCAGGCGGCGACGCTCCCTCGATCCGGGCCGTGGCCTGGACCGAGGACGGGATGATCCTGGGGGGTCGGGACATTTGTCCCGTGACAGCGGGACCAAAAGGACCGATCGTGAAGGTGTGGGTCTGGTCCTTCTGGAACGGCCATGACGGTCGAGGTCGCTTGGGCGGCGTAGGCGGAATCCAGGTCATCATGGCTTTAAGGGGGCGTGAAGTTGATACGAGGACTCGAGGAGAGGCCTGGAGACATCTCGCCGACCATACGTCAGGCGCCTCCTGTGGAACTCCGTGACGTGAGCGCGCAGGCTCGTGACGTCGCCGCCTCTGATCTTTTGGGGGTAGGTGAGCTGGGCCGAGCACCGCCAGAGGCTGGATCGGTCCGCTGGCCAGTTTCGGTTGGGTTCTCGTTGAGCCTGGCCTCAGCGGCGCTCGTGCTGGTCATGGCCACGGTGGTGCTGGCGGTCGCTGATGGCGATGTGTTCATCATCCCAGGGCTCCTAGCGGTGATTAGTGCGGCTTTGATGGGTGGCCTGGTGGCGGTGCGACGCCCGGGTCAGCCGATAGGGACGCTCCTGTGCGCGTTCGGGCTGGCCGGCGCGGCCTGCGACGCTGCATTCGCGTACGGGCACGCTGCCGTTGTCCACTTCCCGGGTCGGCTGCCATACGGCGTGCCCATCATGTGGGTGACGTCGTGGGATTATGTGCCGGCGATCGCTTTGCTGCTTCTGGTTTTGCCTTTGGTCTTCCCGGAGGGTCGCCTGGTGTCGCGGCGGTGGCGGCCCGTCTTGTGGGCGGCGGTGGCTTTTGTCCCGCTGTCGGTGGTAGGAAATGCGTTCGCTCCGCAGAGCATGGGTGGCTGGTTTGCTGACCGGCCGAACCCGTACGCGGTGCACGGACCGTTGTTCAGTGTGATTGTCGATCTGGCCAACGTGTGGGGCCTGGCGGTTGCGGTGGCTGCAGCCGCTAGTGTGGCGCTGCGGTGGCGCCAGAGCGGGCATGTAGTGCGCCAGCAGCTGAAGTGCTTTCTCGCGACGGTGCCGCTTTCGGTCGCGACTGCGATGGTCGTCCAGTACTTCCCTGATGCGCTGACCCTGGGCCTGGGCCTAGGGACGGTGGTGAGCGCGCTGGTAGCGGTGGCGATCGGGCTGGCCGTGCTGCGGTACCGGCTGTATGAGATCGACATCCTGCTGAACCGGGCGGTCCTGTACGGGGCGCTGAGCGTGGTTGTGGCCGCGGTTTACCTGGCTGTGGTGGGGGTGTCCCGATCGATCTTCGGTGTAGAGCGCGGCCTCGACGTGCAGGTGCTGGCCACAGTCGTGGCGGCCACAGCGTTGTGGCCGTTGCGCGGGCGGGTGCAGCGGCGGGTGGACCGGCTGTTCTACGGCGACCGGGGCGCGCCTTATGACGCGCTGGCCAGGCTTGGCCGCCGGGTTGAGGAGGCAGCCGATACAGAGTCGGCGCTGGAGTCGGTGGTCAAGACCGTCGCGGACAGCCTGCGGCTGCCGTATGCGGCTGTTGAGCTGCGGCTCGGCGATGGGTGGAGTCCGGCGGCCGCGTACGGCACGGCGCCGTCGCAGGTGGTCGCGTTTCCGCTGATCTCCCAGCGCGAGACGGTCGGGCGGCTGCTGGTGGGCACGCGGGCGCCGGGCGAGCAGCTCGGCTCAGACGACGAGCGGCTGCTCGCTGATCTGGCCAGGCAGGCGGGCCCGGCCACCCACGCTGTGGCGTTGCGCGGGGCGCTGGATGCTTCCCGTGCCGATCTGGTCACCATGCGGGAAGAAGAAAGGCGTCGGCTGCGCCGCGACCTGCACGACGGGCTCGGCCCGACCCTGGCCGGCCTGACGCTGGGCCTGGACACCGCCCAGGCGCTGTCGCCGGGGCAGCCAGATCTGCGGGAATTGCTGGACAGGCTCAAGGCCGAGACGCAGCGGGCGGTGACCGACGTGCGGCGCATCGTCTACGGGCTGCGCCCGCCCGCGCTCGACGAGCTTGGCCTGGCGGGGTCGCTGCGCGAGGAGATCGGCCGCCTTCAGTACCAGACGCCCGCGCTCGCCGTCAGCCTTGACGTCTCCGGCGATGGCCTGGCCGATCTGCCCGCCGCAGTCGAAGTGGCCTGCTACCGCATCGTGACCGAGGCCCTGACCAACATCACGAAACACGCACGCGCCAGGCGATGCTCGGTGCGGCTCCAGCTCGATCACTGCTTGGCCGTGGAGGTGTGCGATGACGGCGTGGGCCTGGCCGACGGCTGGCGGGCCGGCGTGGGCATCGCCTCGATCCGCGAGCGCGTCGTCGAGCTCGGCGGGGACCTGATGATCGCGCCGGCTGTTCCGCACGGGACCAGGATCGCCGCCCGCCTGCCCGTCCGGGGACGCCCATGACTGATCCGGTCCGGGTGCTGATCGCTGATGACCATCCGCTGTTCCGCGACGGGCTGACCGCGCTGCTCAACGACGGGGCCGACACCGAACTCGCAGGCACGGCCACCACCGGAACCGAAGCGGTCGGCCTGGCCCGGGAGACCCAGCCCGACGTGGTGGTCATGGACTTGCACATGCCAGGGCTCAACGGCATCGAGGCAACCCGCCGCATCGTGGCCGACAGCCCGCACATCA
>Ga0070708_100005270_pt1 | contig 10238 bp, 13 predicted proteins | sample KBSK5503metaG_FD_65469 | JGI IMG/M metagenome (GOLD analysis project Ga0070708, IMG submission 65469) | Corn, switchgrass and miscanthus rhizosphere microbial communities from Kellogg Biological Station, Michigan, USA - KBS K5-50-3 metaG | ecosystem: Host-associated > Plants > Roots >... | reverse complement strand
CGCGCAGGTGCTCCGCCCACAGCGCCTCGAGCTCGCGCGCGGACAGCTTCGTCTTTCGCTCTGCCATCATTGGCTCCCTCCCTCACGCCGCGCGAGGAGATCGACGTAGGCCCCCTCGACGAGCTGTGCCGGCGTGATGCCAAGCGCGGCCATGAGATCGTGCGCCTCGGCGATGCCCGAGGCGGCCGGCTCGCCCTCCGTGAGGACGACCTCCAGCTCGAGGAAATTGCCAAGATCCTCGACGCGGTCGAGATGCACGCGCGTTCGTCCCACGACATACAGCGTCCGATGCTTGCGGACGCGACCGGTCAGACCATACGCGAGCGACAGCGCCTCGCGCAACGTGTCGGGCGACGCCGTGGGCGAGATCGTGAAGACGGATTCCTTCGGGCCCGCCGCGTCGGCGCGGCGATAGAAGATCAGCTGCCCTTCGCCGGCCGACAGCGCGCGCAGCTTCAGCCGGCCGCGCTCGCACGCGAAGAAGGTGTCGTCCTGCGGGATCTCGATGGGGCCGCGATCGGCGAGCGCGGCCACGCGGCCGACCACGGCCTCGATGCTGTCGATGCGCGCCTTGATCTCGACGTTACGGGGCATGGCGGGGGCGAGTATGGCGCCGGACGCGCGTGGCCGGCAAGACATGCGCGTCGCTGCGCGGCCGGACGCTTGACTCGCGTCCCGGCCGCCGGCTAGCGTGCAGCACGTCATGACGAGCGGTCGCACGAGCGAGGCGATGGCGAGCGCGTTCACTTCGGCGAGTACTTCAACAGCGGCGGCACGACGAGTCCCGGCATGGTGACCGTCCATCCGGTCGGGCTGCCGCACGGCCCGAAGCCGCGAGCGCTGCAGGCATATCTGAGCGGACGGCGCGGGACGATCCACAACGAAGTCGCCGTCATGGCGGACTTCGCGAACCCCGTCCGCATCTCCGACTTCGCGCTCGGTCTCGGTCGCCCGGATTACATGGACGCGTGGTCGGGATACACGACGAGCGAGCGGTTCGCGCACGATCCAGGGCGGCTGGCCGACGTGCGCGCGATCGCGGAACGCCTGGCGGACGCGCGGGACACGCTCACGCCGCCGCAGACTCCGTGAGGCGGAGGACGAACCCCCTCCCTACGTCACTCGCTCGATCCGGCAGAGGGTCGAGCGGTGGGGCGTGCCGCCACTGATGGGGTCGTGGACATCGTTGAGGACCAGCAGATTCTGGTTCGCGCCGGCCTCGGTGAACGGATCGAAGCCGGGCAGTCCGAGATCGGGGCACGCTTCCCACCAGCCGTGACTGCAACAGACGACACCGGGCATGATCGCGTCGGTGAGGTGCGCCTGGACGCGTACGCGGCCGCTCGGTGTCTCGACCACGATCCACTCGCCGCCCCGGACGCCGAAGCGCGTGGCCGTCTCGGGGTGAATCTCGGCCGTCGGGTTCGGCGCGGTCTTTCTGAGCGTCGGCAGCCCGCGGTGCTGGCTGTGCATGTACTGCGGCCGCTTGGCGTTCGTGAGCACGAGCGGGAAGCGCTCGGCGAGATCGGGACGGCTGCGCGGGCTGAGCGCCGGCTCGACGTACGCCGGCAGCGGGGGGAGACCCCGCTCGGCGAAGGTGAGCGCGAAGATCTCCACCTTCCGCGTCGGTGTCGCGAACCCGTGCGGCGCGCCGCGTGACTCGTCGATCTCCGCGAACTTCCGGTGCCGCAGCGGCGCGCGCGGCACCGACGTGCCGTGCGGCATCGCGCGCAGCTCCTCGAGCGTGACGCCGCTCGGCGCGAGCAGGTGCCGGTAGCCCGCCTCGACGTCGCCGCCCCAGAACGCCTCGCCGAGCCCGAGCCGGACCGCCAGATCGAAGATGATGTCAACGTCCGATCGCCGCTGGTGGAGCGGCGGCACCGCCGCCTCGCGCAGCTGGATGGTCGCCATGGCGTCGATCGGATAGCGCTGGCCGACCTTGAGCGCCGAGCATTCCATCCAGCTCGCCGCCGGTAGCAGGACGTCTGCGAACCGGCTCGTCGGCGTCTCGGTCAGCTCCACCTGCGCGAAGAACTCCAGCCGCTCGAGCGCGCGACGGCCTCGCAGCGAGTCGCCGTTGGCGAGGAGCGCGTTCGCCCCGAACGACACCAGGGCCCGCACCGGATACGGCTCGCCGTCGAGGATCGCGCGATAGAGATCGTACGCGGTCACGGTGCCCGGCGTCGCCGGAGGCCCGACGGGACGCTCGGCGCGTCCGAGCCGTCGCATCTCCATCGCCGGGCCGAGCACCGCGCGTGCGCTCACGTCCTCGACGCGTGGTCCGGAGCCCGACACGTTGCCGCCGGGCCGGTCGAAGTCGCCGAGCAGCGCGTAGAGGATCTCGATGGCGCGTGACGCCTGGGTGGCGTTCGTGTGTTGCACGAGGCCGTTGTGGAAGTAGTGCGACACCGGCCGGTGGTCGGCGAGCAGCTGCGCCGCGGCGAGGATTCGGTCCGCCGGCGCGCCGGTGATCTCCGCGACCACCGCGGGCGTGAGGTCCGCCGCGATCGAGGCCAGGCGCTCGAACACGGGCCGGCACGTGACCTCGCCGCCGTCGGCGAGCCGGACGGTGCGCCGGCCCGTGAGCGCCAGGCGCGCGTCGCTCGCATACGCGCCGCGCTCGGCGTCGTAGACCACCAGCCCACCGTCCTCGGCGGCGGCGACGTACCGGCGGGCGGCGCCGGCCGCGCGATCGAGGTCGGCGGCGGCGAGGAGCATGCTCGTGTCCTCGCGCACGAGCAGTGGGGCGTTGGTCCACTCACGGACGAAGTCCGCGTCATGCCGCGCGTCGCGGATCAGCAGATGGATGAGTCCCAGCGCGAGCGCGCCGTCCGTGCCTGGACGGACCTGTAGCCACACGTCGGCCTTGTTGGCCAGACCGACACGGCGCGGGTCGACGACGAGGAGCTTGGCGCCGCGCGCCTTGGCCGCCGCGATGTCGCTCCCCAGGCTCAGGAAGTTCCCGTTGGGATTCGACCCCCAGACGACGATGCAGCCGCTGCGCGCGACGTCGGGCATCGGCAGCACCGGCACGCCGAAGGTGTAGAGCGCCCCCGCCGTGTCGCGCGGCCACTGGCAGAGATGGGTCGTGCCACCGATGTTCGGCGTGCCGAAGTGATTGATCAGTCGCTGGAGCCAGCGTTCGGTATCGGTGAGCGCGGTGCCGCCGGTCGTTCCCTTGTTGAAGGCGACCGCCTGCGCGCCGGACGTCGCGCGGACGTCGAGGAGCTTGCGCGCGACGAGGTCGAGCGCCTCGTCCCAGCCGATGGGCTCCCATCCCGGGTCGGGATCGGTCTTGGGCCGGGTGCGGCGTAGCGGAACGTTGACGCGATCGCGATGGTCGTGGAACTCGGGCGCGGCGCGGCCCTTGGCGCAGATGGCCCCGCCGAGCGGATGCGAGCGATCGGGCTCGACGGTCCGGACGTGCGCGCCGTCGACCGTCGTGACCACCGGACAGTGGACGGCGCAGAACCCGCAATAGCCCGCGACGCGACGTATCACCGGTGCACAGAGTATAGCGGCTGCCGTAGAGTGTCGGCGTGACGGCGTTGATCGGCGTGGTGACGTCGGGGCTCGGGCACGGCGCGGGGTTCATGGCCCTGGCGTGGGTCCGCGACGGGATCCGCCAGATCGCCGGCTTCGATCCCTACCCCGGCACCTTCAACGTTCGCCTCGTGGATCCCGCGATGCTCGCGCAGTGGACGCGGCTCGGGGACGGCCTCGCGCGCCGGCTCGATCCGCCGAGGTCGGGCGAATGCGGCGCGCGGGTCGTCCCGGTCATGCTGGCGTCCGAGGTGGCCGCCGCCGTGATCGTCCCCGACGTCACCGCGCAGGCCGGCGACGTGCTGGAGCTGGTCGCGCCCGTCCACGTCCGCAGCGTGCTCGGGCTGCGCGACGGTGAGCCGGTGACGATCGAGGTGCCCGCCGGCTGAGCATCGCGTCCGTGTCAACGGCGCGCGCCGGTCCGTCGTCGAAACCGGCGAGGAGGATCCCCATGGTCGCGCCGTTCGCGCTCTCGCCGATCGTCTCGCTCTGGCTCGTGGCCGTCGGCGTCGGCCTCGTCGTGGGCCTGATCGCCTTCGGCGTCGCCTCCCAGCGTCTGGAGCAGGAACGCCGCCGTCGGGGCTAGGCCGCCTCCAGCTTGTACAGACGGGCGCAGTTGTCCCACAGGATCTTCGCCTTGGTCTTGTCCGACACGCCCTCGAGCCCGACGAACTCCTCGATCGCGTGCGGGAACAGCCCGTCGGAGTGCGGATAGTCCGTGGACACCACGATCGAGTCGTCGCCGACCGCCTCGACCACCTGCCGCAGCACCTTCTCGTCGGCGTCGGTGGCCACGTAGCACTGGCGGAAGAAGTACTGGCTCGGCAGCTGCGAGATCTGCACCTCCGAGCCCGGGCCGAACTTCTCCCACGCCTCGTCCAGACGCCACAGCCACCACGGCAGCCACCCGCACGTCCCCTCGAGGAACGCGCACCGCAGGCGCGGGTGCCGCTCCAGCACGCCGCCCGCGGCCATGCTGGCGAAGGCGTACATCAGCTCGGTCGGGTTGCGGCCGGCCACACCGATGACGCGACCGTTCGGATGGTCGAGGTAACGTCGGGCGATGTCGTCGCGCAGCGAGGACTGTCCGGTCGGATGGAAGCCGACCGGCACGTCCAGCTCCTCGATCGCGTCCCACAGCGGCTCCATCTCGGGATCGTGGATGTGGCGGCCGTTGATCGGGTTCGGGTTGCCGATGACGGCGACCGCGCCCAGCTCGCGCACGGCCCGTCGCGCCTCGGCCACCGCGGCCGGCACGTTGTGGAAGGCGAGCTGGGCCGCGAACCGCAGGCGGGACGGCGAGTGCTGGCAGAAGTCGTGTGTCCAGTTGTTGTGGGCCCGGGCGAGCGCGGCGGCCACCTCGGGATCGAGATCGTCGTGCATGAGGACCTGTCGGCCGCGCGTGCCGTAGAGGACCCCCACGTCGATGCCCTCGATGTCCATCGCCTGCACGTGTGACTCGGCGTCGTAGCCGCGCGCGTGCGCGACCTCGTAATGCGGATGGCGCGCGAACGCGCGGCGCTGGAGGTCCTTGCCGACGACGGCGGTGCGCGGTCGCTTGCTCATCTCGGCGATCTCGAGGTCGCCGATGCGGATGATCGGCTGGTTGGTGGCGTTCTCCGCCTTGCGCGCGAAGGTCGGCGCGAACTTTTTGAAGGGCGCGTCGAGGTAGCGCTCCCAGAGGCCGTCGGGCTCCATCGTGTGCAGATCGCTGTCCATCACCCGGAATCCGTTTTTCATGCGGCGGCCTCCTTGGTAGCGCTCCGGCGTCGGTGACGGCATGTTACCGTAGGTCGTTCCACGCCGTCCGACTTTGCTTCGAGGAGACAGCGACCGATGACCAAGATCGTCGAGGGCCGCAAGGCCCCGGACTTCTCCCTGCCCGACGCCAGCGGCAAGCGCGTCTCGCTCGCGGACTTCCGCGGGCGCGACGCGATCGTCTACTTCTACCCGAAGGACGACACGCCCGGCTGCACGAAGGAAGCGTGCGGGTTCCGCGACGAGTGGAAGGAGCTCCAGCGCGCCGGCGTCGTCGTGCTCGGCATCTCGGCCGACGCCCCGGCCTCCCACGCGAAGTTCGCCGAGAAGTACCGCCTGCCGTTTCCGCTCCTGTCCGATCCCGAGCGAAAGGTCATGGAGGCGTGGGGCGCCTATGGCGACAAGATGATGTACGGCAAGAAGACCAGGGGCGTCATCCGCTCCACCGTCTGGATCGGCCCCGAGGGCGTCGTCCGCAAGCATTGGGCGCGTGTCGCCGACGCCGCCAAGCATCCCGCCCAGGTCCTCGGCGCCGTCCGCGGCGCCCTCGGCGCCGTCCGCGGCGGCGCGAAGTCCAAGTAAGCGACTCGATGAGCACGCAACCACGCAAGCACGAGACGTACACCCACGGGCATGCGCCCGCCACCGTCCGCCAGCACGGGCAGCGCACGGCCGAGGAGGCCGCCGCGTTCCTGCTGCCGGAGCTGCGTCCCGGGATGCGGCTCCTCGATGTCGGCTGCGGCCCCGGCAGCATCACGCGCGGTCTGGCCGAGCGGGTGGCGCCGGGCGAGGTCGTTGGCCTCGACCTGTCGCCGGAGACGCTCGAGGCCGCGCGCCACGACGCGGCCGTTCGCGGCCTTCGCAACCTCCGATACCAGGACGGCAGCGTCTACGAACTCGCCTTCCCCGATGCCTCGTTCGATGTGGCCTACGCCCACCAGGTCTTCCAGCACCTGCGCGAGCGCGAGGCCGCGCTCCGCGAGATGCTACGCGTCGTCCGTCCGGGCGGCCTCATCGCCGTCCGCGACGTCGACTGGGGAACCGTCGCCTACTGGCCGCGCGACACGTGGATCGACCGGTTCATCGCAGTCCATCACCAGACCTGGTATCGCAACGGCGGTGAGCCGCGGATGGGGCGGGAGCTGCGCGCGCTCTTCAACGACGCCGCGATCGCCGACGTCCGCATCACGGCCAGCGTGTGGTGCTACGCGACGCCGGGCGAGACGACCGAGTGGGGCGAATCGTACGCAGAGCGCCTGCTCACCTCACCGATGGGGTCGCGGGCGGTTGAGTACGGGTACGCGACGCAGGTGGACATCGAGGCGATGGCCGCAGCGTTTCGCGCGTGGGCGGCGCACCGCGACGCCGTGTGGATGTTCACGCACGTCGCGGCGCTCGGACGAAAGGTCGGCTGACCTACTGGGTCGGCGGCGGTCCCGGGGGCGGTGGCGGCGGGCCGGGCACCCAGACCCAGTGATATGCCGTCCGCACGCCGTCACCGTAGAGGACGTAGCGGCCGTGCGGGTAGATCACCTCACGATTGATCAGCGGGGCCGAGGGCGCGGAGGACCGGACGACAGCCGGACGATACACCGGTGGGGCATACGCGACCGGAGCCGGCGCCGCGTACACGGGCGGATACCACGTCGCCGCCCACAGCGGACCGAGGAACAGGAGGTTGAACGCCGCGAAGGCGCCGAGCGCGAGGGCCGCGCTGGCGGCGGCGCTGGCGTGCGCGGGCGGGACGACGAGGGCGACCACCGTGAGCGTCAGGATGATGATCGCGACCAGCTTCTTCATGGGCGATCCCTCCCGGACGACAGTGTACTGCCGAGGCGTCTCTACGAACGCCCCCTCGACCCCGAGAGGTGCTCCTGCGTGCCGTGACCGGCCGGCAGCTCGGCGAGCTCGATCAGCACGTTGCCGGTCGCCGCGGGATCGATGAACGCGATGCGCGCGCCGCCGTGGCCGATCCGTGGGGTCTCGTCGCGGAGCTTCACGCCCTTGGCCTTGAGCTCGGCGAGCGCGCCGTCGATGTCCTCCACCTCGAAGCAGATGTGGAAGAGGCCGGTGCCCTTCTCGCTGATCCAGCGGGTCACGCCGGACTCGGGCCCCTGCCCCTCGAGCAGCTCCAGATAGGTCTGCCCGACGGGCAGCATGGCCAGGCGCGTCTGACCGATCTGCTCCTCGTACTCGAGCGACAGGCCGAACGTGTCGCGCAACAGCTCGACGGACGCCCTCAGCGAATCGACCGCGATGGCGATGTGCTCGACGCGCTTGATCCTCATGGCTGCTCTCCTCTGCTGCGCCCCTGGCGGCTCAGCGTCGCCCTCGTGCGTGCTGCTCGGCCTCGGCGATCTGCTCGCCCGCGCACGCCCGCAGCGCGAGCGTGGCTTCGACTCGGGCGAGCGCCCGGATGACGCGCGGGTCCTTGGGATCGATCCCGCGCCGCGACGTCTCGCGCGCGATCAGCTGCTCGAGCGGGCGACAGTCGGCGACCACCGGGTCCCACGCGAGTGCCATCGCCGCGCCGCCCGCGTCGCCGAGGCCGCGCGTGAGGGCGGCAAACGCGTGATAGCGAATCGCCGCGCCGATCGGCCGGAGAATCTCGTCGGGGACGGAGGCGTCGCCGAACGCGGGCGTGGCCGCGCGCCTGGCCTCGTCGAGCCGCGCGGCATAGTCCTCCACCGGCAGCGGCGTGGCCGTCGCCGCCTGCAGCCGCTCGAGCCCGGCCAGCGCCGCGGCGATCGGCGGCAGGCGCGGATCGGCGGGCGCGACGCTGGGCGGCGCGACCGGTTCGGGAGCCGGCGGCCGGGGCGCGGCGGCGGTCACCGGACCGGGCGACGGCGGCGTCGACTGCGCGGACTCGAAGGCGATGGAGCGCACGTCGGCCTGCAGGATCCGCGTCTCGCGGCCGTCGACCTCGATATGTATCTCGGCGTCGGCGACCTCGGTGATGGTGCCCTCGATCCGCTGTCCGTTCGTGAGCTCGACGACGTCTGCTCGCCCGGCGCCCGGCACGCCGAGCGTCCACGCGACCGCCAGGCCGGCGAGCGCGCGGCCCGCGCGCCCTAGCGGCAATGCGGGAGCACCTCGGTGGCGAACAGCGTCATCGACCGCCTGACCGCGGCGTGGTCCATGATCCCGCCCTGGTTGAAGTAGCAGATGAACTCGTCCATCCCGTAGTCCTCGCGCAGCGCCTGGACGCGCTCCACGCAGTACTTGGGGTCGCCGAACACACCCATCTCGCGGTCGACGTCCTCGTACGTGACGCGGTCGATCCGGGCCAGGACCTGGCGGAACGCCTCGTACGTCTTGATGTCGACGTCGCCGAGGGGCCGCAGCCGCTCGCCCGCCTCGCGGAAGAACCGGCGCAGGCTCGCCTCGCAGTCGTCCCGGGCCTGGGCGCGGCTGGTCGTCACGTGGACCGGAAACGCGAGCGCGGTGTCGGCGTCGAGGCCCGCGGGCAGCGCGCAGCGATAGACGGCGAGCCCCTCACGGAGCTTGTCCGGCGGATTGATGAGCGGCGTGGCGAAGATCGACAGGTGGCGGCGCGCGGCGAGCGGGAAGGTGTCGGGGCTGTTGGCGGCGACGCGCACGGGCGGATGCGGCAACTGCAGGGGCCGTGGCACCACCGTGAGGTCTCGGGCCCGGAAGTACTTGCCCTCGAACGAAAAGCGCTCCTGGGTCCACGCGCCGACGATGAAGTCGAGCGCTTCCTCGAACCGCTCGCGGCTCTCTTCCTGCGGGATGTCGTAGCCGGCGTAGTGGATGGGCGCCGTCCCGCGTCCCACGCCGAACTCCAGCCGCCCGTCGCTGAGGATGTCGGCGATGGCCGCCTGCTCGGCGATCTTCACCGGGTTGTGCAGCGGCAGGAGCGTGACCGCCGTTCCCAGGCGAATGCGCGAGGTCCGCTGCGCGGCGGCGGCCAGCACCATGAGCGGGTCGGCGAGGATGGAGAAGCCGCGGGTGAAATGCAGCTCTCCGAGCCAGACGGTGTCGAAGCCGAGCGTGTCCCCGAGCTCGATCTGCGCCAAGAAGTCGCGGTAGCGCCGGTGCTCAGAATCCCCGCTCGCACACGGCAGCTGATCGAAGAAGCCGAAGCGCATGCATCCTCCTCGAGGACCCGTTGACCTGCGTCCCGGTCGATCGGATAGCACGACGAGGGCTCCACGGGCAAGGGACGTCGGGCGATTTTGCTGTTCGCCGGCCCAGGGGCGTCGCACAATAGAGCGACCCGCGACGCAGGAGGTCAGCCGTGATCACCGACATCGCGTCCTACCTTCGCTTCTTCGACAGCGTGCGGCGGCGCACCGAGCGCGACGTCGCCGCCCTGCCGCCGACGGCGGCGGCCTGGCGGCCGCCGGCCGAGCGTGGCGACTCCGAGTGGAGCATCGGCCAGATCGTCGGTCACATCGGCGCCTCGCGGCTCTACTTCGCCAGCGCGTATCGCGACGAGGGATGGATCTGGACGCCGCCCGAGCTGGACTCGCACGATCAGCGGACGTGGCTGCCGTGGCTCGAGGCCTCGGCCCGGCGCTTCAGCGCGCTCCTCGCCGACACGCCCGGCGAGTGGCTGAACCGCCGGATCGAGATGATCGACACCCCCGGCGCCACGCTCGCGGGCTGGCGCCTGCTCATGATGATGCTGGAGCACGAGGTCCACCACCGGTCGCAGATCGACAGCTACGCCGGCCTCGAGGGCTGGCCCGTGCCCGACATCTTCGGCCGCTCCGCCGAGTCGATCGACGCGCTGCAAGCCGGTCAGCGCGCCAAGCATTCGCCGTAGCACGTGCACGTCGGAGACCGCGTCCCCGCGGAGCTCGCCGCTGCCGAGGTCCAGGGCCCGGGCGGCGCCTGCCGGCTCGGCGATCTCGTGCGCGGGACCACGCTCCTGGTGTTCCTCCGTCACTTCGGCTGACCGCACGCCGCCCGTC
>Ga0070708_100005267_pt1 | contig 10240 bp, 5 predicted proteins | sample KBSK5503metaG_FD_65469 | JGI IMG/M metagenome (GOLD analysis project Ga0070708, IMG submission 65469) | Corn, switchgrass and miscanthus rhizosphere microbial communities from Kellogg Biological Station, Michigan, USA - KBS K5-50-3 metaG | ecosystem: Host-associated > Plants > Roots >... | reverse complement strand
TGAATGTCAGCATTATTTCAAGATTTTTCTGGCTACACTATGCAGTCAGCCGGACACCCTGCTGCGCAGGTCAGGGTACAGAAGTTCTACAGGGAGTCACCGGAACTTCGGGTTAAGCCTGATGTAGTCGTATCTGCGGCCGGGTGCCGCATCGACGAGCACCTCGAGCAGTCGTCGGCGCAGGCCTCAAGTGAACCAGTCATACCGGTCCGTCCTGAGGTTGCCCCCAGAGGCTACGTCGACCGATACATCACACTGAGTGACTGGTAAGGCTAGGGAGAACGCTCACCGAGCCGCCGTTCTGGCGCGGATCTCTGCCGCCCGGAGTGGCTGACCGCGGCGCGCAGATCGGGCTGCTCTGCGCGCTGCCACCGCGTGGGCGGCAGGCTGAACCGACGCTCCGTCGTACCGATGAACGGGCGGCATCGTCGAATGGCTGGTTAGTTTTCAACATGGCCGAGGAAGGGCTGTTCTGGTAGAGCCGGATCTCCCTTGAGTTACACTCTTCTAATATCTTGTCGGGTAGCTCGTACGATGGGATGGCGAAGCTGCTCGTACCGGGGAGAGCTCAAGAATCTCCAGTCTCGAGCAGCTTGAAAGCGCTGAAACAGGCGAAATGTCGGCGCTGCTAGCACGACAAGAGCCAGGCATAGCAAAACAACGATTGCACCATAATAATCTCCAGTCCACATCAACCAAACAGCCCCAAGGGCCAGCATGGCAAGAATTACGGGTATAGGCAGGTACCACCAAAACCGTCGCCGGTAGATTCGCCGCCACGGATGCCCTACCTCAAGCGCGCGCCTGGCCTCCGCCGCGTTCAGCCGGCGCAGGGAGAACGCCCTATGCAGCCGGCCCGCCAACGTGCAGGCCCCGGCGAGGTTGTTGCGTGCGGTCAGGGTGCCCGGGTGGTCGGGGCCGAGCAGCCGCTCGCTGTCGGCGAGGTTGCGCTCGTGCAGGGCGATCGCCTCGCGCAGCCGGCCCGCGTACCTGTAGGCCAAGGCGAGGTTGTTGCGTGCGGTCAGGGTGCCCGGGTGGTCGGGGCCGAGCAGCCGCACGCGGTCGGCGAGGTTGCGCTCGTACAGGTCGATCGTCTTACGCAGCCGGTGCGCCCACATGTAGGCCGAGGCGAGGTTGTCGCGTGCGGTCAGGGTGCCCGGGTGGTCGGGGCCGAGCAGCCGCTCGCGGTCGGCGAGGTTGCGCTCGTACAGAGCGATCGCCTCGCCTGACCGGCCCACGTTTATGTAGGCTCCGGCGAGGTTGTTGCGTGCGGTCAGGCTGCCCGGGTGGTCGGGGCCGAGCAGCCGCACGCTATCGGCGAGGTTGCGCTCGTACAGAGCGATCGCCTCGCGCAGCCGGCCCGCCGACCCGTAGGCTCCGGCGAGGTTGCCGCGTGAGGTCAGGGTGTCGGGGTGGTCGGGGCCGAGCAGCCGCTCGCGGTCGGCGAGGTTGCGCTCGTACAGGTCGTTCGCCTTGCGCGGCCAGCCCGCCGACTCATAGGCCCCGGCGAGGTTGCCGCGTGAGGTCAGGGTGTCGGGGTGGTCGGGGCCGAGCAGCCGCTCGCGGTCGGCCAGGTTGCGCTCGTACAGGTCGATCGCCTCGCCCAGCTGGCCCGCCGACTCATACGCCGCGGCGAGGTTGTTGCGTGAGGAAAGGGTGTCGGGGTGTTCGGGGCCGGACAGTCCCTCGCAGTCGGCGAGAACGGTGACACCCAGGCCGATCGCGCGGGACAGGTCTGCTGCGACCGTCAACTGACGCACCGACCAGTTCCGCAGCGATATCAGCTGCCCGGTAACTTCACGGAATTGAGGGTCGTCGTCGGCGGCCCGACCAGTGGATGCAGCCCACACCGCGCTGACCTGTTCTACCAGCTGGCTTCCCGCCTCACGGCGGAGCCACCCGTCCTCCTCGGGAACTTGAAGCCCTTGCAGCAGAGCCACCGCAACGCGCAGAGTCGAGAGCAACCGCTCCTCCGCCTCGTCACGTTCCCGTACCACACGGCTGACCAGGCGGTGCATGCTGAACGCCTGCCCAGTTTCGGAGCGGGTGAGGATCGACCCGCCCACGAGCCGCCCAAGGGCCTGGTCCACGGCTTCATCCGATTTGGGAGCCGAGCCGATTGCAAGGGCAGTACTCGGCGCACCGGCCAGACCTGCGAGAATGGACCTGCTCACCCCCTCGGCTGACAAGACCGACAGCAACCCCATGATCACACGAGTCAGCCCGGAGTCATCCTGGTCCTCGACGCTGTGGATCGCCAGCGCGATCGCCTCGACCGCTCCCCTCGGATACGGGTCACCGGCGTGCCGGGTCAGGTACCTGGCGGCAGGCGCCTGGTGCAGCCGCCGTTGATAGGTCGCATAGTCCAGGCTCTGCTGGCTAATCACCGTGGCGGCTTGCGCCAGCGCCAGGGGCAGGTACCCGAGTTCGGCAGCGACCGCGGCAGCTGCGTCCGCGTCGGCCAGGCCGGTCCGTTCCTTCAGGTAGGCCACCGACTGCTCTGGCGTGAACAACCCGATGTCGACTGTCATCCCGAGCCGGGTAAATGCCCGGTCTGTGCTCGTGATCACTACCTGTGCCGCCCCCACCGTCGGCAGGAACGCAACCAGCCCATCGACGTCGGTGGCGTTGTCGAAGACCACCAGCGCCGGGCCAGGACATTTCTCCAGGTAACGGCGCACGTTTTTGGCCGAGACGGCCGAGTCGCCATCGGCATCGGCGACGTCGACAGCGACCGCGACGTTGGCAAGCCCGGTGAGCAGCTGGTCGCGGGTCTCAGCCGTCACCCACGCCACCAACGGCCACCCCGCAGCTGCCCGATCACGAGCGTAAGCGGAGGCCGCCTGGGTCTTCCCCACGCCCGGACCTCCCGTGACGGCCTGCACAACGGCCACCCGCATGCCCGCATCCCATGCGGCTGCCAGCTGCGCTACGGCCTGACGCTCCAGGAAAGCCGCTGGCCGCGCCGGTATCTCCCCGACCATAACCTGCCCGGCCCCATCCGGTGAACCACCAGGCGGGCGCGGCACGAGCCGAACCGGCTGGCCTTGCCGCAGCTGGCGCGGCAGGACTGGCAGCGCGTCAGGGCCAGGCACCCCCAACTGGTGCCACCACTGCGCTTCTGCCGGCAGCCCAGCGACGGCGGTGATCGGCACAACGGTCAGCGCCGACTCTCCCTCCGCCCGGTGATGTGTGGTGACGACCCCTACCCCCTGCTCACCATCGTCAGGATCAGTAGCGAACACGACTGCCCCGGACATGCCCTCCCACGCCGATCCCGCCAGCGAGGCCAGTGACGTCCGCGGGGTGCTGGTCACCTGCAGGGAAAGCAGCCCCGATCGCAGTTTCCCGCCGGGCAAGACGTCACCGCGAACCTGCCAGGTCTCCCTGCGACTACCGCCCCCCAAGACGGGACCGGCTTCGCCGAACCGAGGAAACCCGACCGCCCAGCAGCCCGGCATAGGTGCCGGGCTGTCCCGGTCGACCCGCACGAAAACGATAGGCGGCAACGTCTCACCGAACTGAGGGGCGCTGATTTCCAGCAGCGCCAGATCAACCAGGGACGGCTCATCGCAGACCAGCAGCACCTCGGCGGGGAACTCGCTCCCCTCGATAGTGCGCACCAGAAGCTGCTCGCCATCGCCGAGGTCACGCCGGTAGTCAACGGCGTGCGCGGCCGTCAGCACCAGCCGGCCGCCGATCAGATAACCCGATGCGCCGGTCCACCGATCCACATCCACCGGCGTGGCTGGGCCCCGGTCGTGGAGTACCTCCACGGCCCGGCGGGTTCCAGTCGTCGGCGCTTCCACCAGGAAACCGTACTGATCAGGGCTTCTGGGCAGAAGCCCGGTAGATCTTGACCGGGTCGCCGTTCTGATCCACCGGTGCCCCCAGCGTCACCGTCACCGTCTGGATCTCCTCCCGGGCATAGCTGCCCGAGCCGCCCAGCTCCACTACCCAGAACCGCACCCCGGCCCTGCCCTCTCCGGTCTTGGTCACCCCAACGTGGAACTCCAACTGCACCCCGGCCACTGGGAACTGGAAACCCGTCCCCGCCCCGGCCGCCGCCGCGCGGGCCAACTCGGCCCACAGAGCCTCCACCGTCTCCGCAAGCTCCAGTTGCTTCATAACCGACCTCCTAAGCAACCCAGACGGCCACCCGAATCCGGCCGATCACCCGCTCGCCTCTGACCACGATCTATTAACCCACGCGATAGTCACAGGATCCAAAGCAACAACCAGAGCCGCCCCACACCAGGCCTATACCCTGACACAGGGTGAGGTGCGCCGATCCTCTGCCTTGGGTTTCCCCTCCCAGCGGTCATGTCGGTGGGATTCATGCCGCTGCTGGCGGCAAGCGCGAGCCGTTCGAACTTCCTGCGCCAGCAAGCAGCGCGGATCGCCGGGCCAGACGCAAGTCGGTCGACCAAAATTGGCTGATCTGTGCGCAGCGTCCGCATGAAGATCGGCAGCGAAGATGCGCACAAAATCGGCGTTACGCGCGTCCTGCCTGTCCGTGACATCCCGGTTCGGTCACCCTCCGTAGCGATTGCCGGCAAGGCGCGGAGTCACGGCCGCAGCTCTTACCAAATTGGTGCTCACGATCCTGTCGCTGGCGGGCAGGACAGCACCGCTGTGGCCGTGCTCACCACTGTGGCGATGCTCATGGCAAGCGAACGCGTAACACTTATCTCGGCGGCGGACACGAAGCGCGGGCCGGTTGTCTATGACGACCCCGGCGATGCTAACCGAGCGGCAGCCGGGGCACCTCAACGGCTCGCTCCCTGCGTGGGCCCTGCCTTTGGCGAGCAGTCGTCAGACTCAGGTCATGGCGCGACGCGATGTTCCGGTTATGGGCGATTCAGGCCGAGCCGCACTCCGTCCCGAGGCCGCGGCTTAAGAGTCCGCTGTTGGCGCCGCATTCTATTCCTGAACACGTTCTCCGGGTAAACGCCCGGCCGCCTTGTAGGCGACAGCGAGGTTGCTGCGAGAAATGACGGTGTCGGGGTGGGTATCACCCAGGACTTTCTCGCGGTAGGCGAGGGTGCGCCTCCTGCCCCAGCTCCCGGGCCGCACCCAACGCCAGCAGCCCGGCCACCGCCTGCGACACCGCTACTACATCCACGACTCAACCCCCACGCGAACGCCCGGCCCGGGCCACTCGCCGTAGTGACACGGCGGTTACAGAACACCATACAATGCCCACACCGGCCCAACCGGCACCCAGGGATTAGAGCCCCGCTAGCCCGGCCCGCCCCCCGCGTGGGCCCTGTCTTTGGCGACCAGTCGTTAGCCTCAGGTCATGGCGCCACGTGATACTTACCATCTATCCACGTTTACGCTGTAGCCCATCTGCGATGACGCAGGCCAGGTCAGGGGCTGTGTGCTCTGCTGTAGGCCAACTTATACGGTCATCAAACCGACGGTCTGACCGCCACGTCGCCCGTGTCTTCGCGGAGCCCATGGGCGTGGATCTCATCGGCTACGCCGATCGTAACCCGGTCAGTCGCAGCTGACGTGAGAGACAGGGCTGGCGCAGCCCGTGCGCTCTGAGATCGACACGCCCGGACCCGTCGCGGGCCAACGCCCTGGCCTCGCTCACATGCCGATGAGCGCGCGTTGCGGGTTGGTATAACTACACGCTGGAGTCCATATTGTCAACGGCCGCAGGCCGTCTTAACGCAGCATTAACGTCTGTCTCGACAACGCCCGTAAGAATGATAGACGGGTGATTATCTCGGTATATTTTTTCAAAAAATTGGGCGATGATCACCGGTGTATCTGGCGTTATACGGCCGATTACGCTCAAACAGTTACCGCCAGCACCAGGATCCGTAGGCCCGGATTCGCCGGAACGACATGAAGCCCCAGTTCGATATCGTCCTAACGCCACGAAAGTCCGGTTTTCATGTTACCGGTGCCGCGCCAGTCATAATAATCTAGTTAACGTATGCGATAGCGGTTTCAAGACAATTCGGCCCGTCCGCCACTATCCCAACTGCAGGAATGGGAACAGCTCATTAATCTCCGTTCGAGTTTCGTCATCGATGACTGCTTTGCTGAAATCTACGTGAGTAAAATCCGTCTCGCTGTCGATACGCAGAAGCAGCATTGTTGTCCCGATCAGTTTGCAATCCCTGAGAATCGCACCATTTAGTACTGCTTTATCCAGGTGTGCGGCATCAAGAATCGCGCCTGATAGGTTTGCATTCGTCGCGTCCGTGAGCGTGAGGTCAGCGCCTTTGAGGACCGCTCCAATAAGATCCGTTTCAACTAGCAAGGCATCAGTAAGCTGGGCCTTGTCAAACCGCGCGTGTGCAACTGTAGCCCCTGTTAGATCTGCATTCCTCAAGTCAGCTCCTCTCAAGTCAGCGTCCTTGAGAGAAACTCGGCGCAAGTCTGCATAACTCATTCGCGCGCCCCTCAGGTCCGATCCGTCAAGCACCGCACCGAGCAGTATGATCGCGACAAGATTAACGCCGCTCAGGTCTGCGTACCGGACATCAATGAAGGACAGGTCGAGTCGACCTGGCATGGTCCGCGCCCAAAGTTCGTCTGCCACAAGGATACGCAGGGCAGCTTGGAGGTCAGGCCGGAGCCGTACTCTGCTGGCGTCGACACCGACACCCGACACCGTCGGCGACCCCTTCTTTGGCGAGTCATTCCCCTGGTCTCCTGCATTGGTCTTCAAGTAGGCCACGAGAATCTCGGCGACTGGCCGAGCGTATTCAGGCCTCTCGGCAATCTGCTGCAGCGCAAAGATCGCCCCGAGCCGAACGTCGACCGCGTTGGCGCCTAGTTGCTCAACTGTCTTGGTGAACCGGTCGACCAGCTGTCCCTGCCGAGCGACAACGAGCTGCCCGAGTCCGACAGCAAGCGTGAGCAGCACAACTGCGCCACCAAGTGCCTGTACTAGCGTAGTGCGCACCGAGTTGCGCGCCTCAGCGAGAGAGATCTCGGCCGTGACCCGCTGGTTGCCCGTAAGCTGGCTGAGCCCAGTCGGCTTGTGTACCAACCAATCTGGGACGAAAAAAACCGCAAACACCAGAAGAGTGATGACCAGACCTACGAGGAGCAGGCCACTGCTGCCCCAGCGTAGCTTCTGTCCAGGAATGAAAATGCGCCACCAACTGCGTCCTTCTGCAGGCAGATCGTGACGCCCGAACCGATCGAGCAGACGCTCTTGTGGTAGCTCGGCGCTCATGGCTTACCCTCACGCAGGGCACTAACGGCAAGCATGTATGAGAGATCGAATAGGGTTCGTCGGCCGGCGTCGGCGACGAGTACGCCAATCCCGAATAGACGCTTCTCCGCCACCGAGCACACCCGCCGTGCGTTCCGTCTGCGGGACCACCAGGGCCACTTTTCCCCCAGCGCGCTCATAGTCTGTTCGTGTAGCCATTCCAGGTACCCGACAAGCTGCGTGGTGTCTGCAATATCTGGAGGGTGCTCGCCAGTCGCGATGAGCTCACGTGCTCGGCGCACGTTCCCCAGTACCTCACGCCGGTCGTAACCGAAGTCCTCGCCGAGCGCGGCCTCGCGCTCGATCAGATCATCGTCCGCTAGTGCAGTCACCTTCCACCGGCGGGTCATGAGTTCCTGATCGAGAGCATGGCGACTCTCACTACTGCACAAAAGAGACAAAAGCTCTCTAAAGCACCCGTCCATGTCGTCTCGCGACGCCTCGTGGTATGCTTGCCGCAGATTTTTCACGGAGGCGAGTATATCAACGATCCATATATTGTTCTCGTTTAGCAGAGCTGGCCGTGCGCGTCTACCCACTCCGCAACTTTACGACAATCGCGAGCAAGACGCAATCAATGACGCAACGGTCTAAGGAAGGCATACGTATCTGGTGAGGTCCAGACTTCTATCGTCGGTATCCCACGCATCTCCGGCCAAGGCGAATCCGTCAAAATGACAGATCATACAGCTGAAGCGGGCGGACCGCCGAAATAGCATGCAGCCGGGCTCTGCGACACGCTGTACTGGATCTGAGCGCCGCACGGCGATCGGAACCCTCGGCCGCGATGCGGCCATAAGGCGGCTCCGCACACGATTACAACTGCTGTTCGCGCTGCTTGCTGCACGATAGCCTGCCTGTCGACCCAACAGGCAACTACCCAGGCTCAGACCTCCGGAAGTCGGTCCTTGATCGTTGTTAAACCGAAGTTCCCCTGAATGCTGGCCGTCGAGGGTCCGCTTATGCCTGCGACCAGGCAGGATATCTTCGGGCGGCATCGGTATGTAGTCATGTAAATAAACGTGTCTTAGCTGGCATATCGCCGGTTTCCGGCTAAGATAGCAGTCATGTACGTGACCAGGGTGCCGAACCGGGGCTCGCCCCCCGCGGTGCTGCTGCGGGAAAGCTACCGCGAGGGCGGCGCGGTGAAGAACCGGACCCTGGCCAACCTGTCGTCCTGGCCGGAGGCCAAGGTGGAGGCGCTGTCGCGGGCGCTGAAGGGCCTGCCGGCGGCCGGGCTGGAGGGCGCGTTCGAGATCACCCGCAGCCTGCCGCACGGGCACGTGGCCGCGGTGCTCGGCACGATCCGGTCGCTGGGCCTGGAGGAGCTGATCGCCCCGGCGCCCTCGCGGCAGCGGGACCTGGTGACCGCGATGATCACCGCGGCGGTGATCGACGGCTCCTCGAAGCTGGCCACCGCCCGGGGGCTGCGCGCCGGGACCGCGGCCAGCTCGCTGGGCGGGCTGCTCGGGCTGGAGGCCTGCGACGAGGATGACCTGTACGCGGCGATGGACTGGCTGCTGCGCCGGCAGGGCAAGATCGAGGACGCGCTGGCCGCCCGGCACTTGCATGGCGCGACGCTGGTGCTGTATGACGTGTCGTCCGCCGCGTTCGAGGGCCGCACCTGCCCGCTGGGCCAGATCGGCCACGCCCGCGACGGGGTGCGCGGCCGGCTGCAGATCGTCTACGGCGTGCTGACCAGCACCGAGGGGATCCCGATCGCCGTCGAGGTGTTCAAGGGCGCCACCGGCGACCCGGCCACCCTGGCCAGCCAGGTCAGGAAACTCAAGGAGCGGTTCGGGCTCGGCCACGTGGCCCTGGTCGGCGACCGGGGGATGATCACCAGGGCCCGGATCAAAGACGACCTGCGGCCCGCGGAGCTGGACTGGGTCACCGCGCTGCGCGGCCCGGCGATCAAGGCCCTGATGGCCGGGGGCGCGATCCAGCCCGCCCTGTCCGGCGACACCGACATGGCCGAGATCACCTCCCCGGACTACCCCGGCGAGCGGCTGATCGCCTGCTACAACCCGGTCCTGGCCGCCGAGCGGGCCCGCAAGCGCGGCGAGCTGCTCGATGCCACCGAGGCTGAGCTCGCCAGGATCGATGCGGCGACCCGGCGGGCGCGGCGCCCGCTGCGCGGCAAGGACGCCATCGCTCTCGCGGTGGGCAAGGTGATCAACAGCAAGAAGGTCGGCAAGCACTTCGCCGCCGACATCGGTGACGATAGCCTGGCCTGGCGGCGGGACGAGCACAAGATCGCCACCGAGGCGGCCCTGGACGGGATCTACGTGATCCGCACCAGCCTCTCCCCCGCCGCGCTCGGCACCGGCCCCGCGGTGGAGTCCTACAAGGCCCTGGAAAACGTCGAGCGGGTCTTCCGCGGCCTGAACACCGACCTGCTCATCCGGCCGATCCGCCACCGGCTCGCCGAGCGGGTCCGCGCCCACGTGCTCATCCGGATGCTCGCCTATTACATCACCTGGCACATGCAGCAAAAGCTCGCGCCCATGCTGTTCAAGGACGACGACCCCGCCGCCGGCAAAGCCGCCCGGCCCAGCCCGGTCGCCCCCGCCCGCCGCTCCGCGGCCGCCCTGGCCAAGATCACCACCAAGGTCACCGCAGACGGCGCCCCGGCGCACAGCTTCGCCACCCTGCTCGCCGACCTCGCGACCATCGCCGCTAGCCGCATCCAGCCCGCCGCAGACCTGCCCGCCTTCACCCTGATCACCACCCCCACCCCCCTCCAGCGCCAGGCCCTCGAGCTGCTCGGCGTCTCCCACCGCCTCGGCTTCATGTAGTCATGCAGCCAGCGGCTCCCGCCAGCGTTTCCGCACGCAGGCCGCTGGGTGCTCGGCACGCCAGGGGGGAACTTCGGGTTAATGGGGACGGGTGGACAGCCCCGGCGTCTTCCGCGCATCGAGTCGGCGCGGAATGGGTTGGATGCCGCACCGAGATGGTCAATCTGGGCGCTACCAGTGACCGGGACGCTTTACGGGC
>Ga0070708_100005266_pt1 | contig 10240 bp, 2 predicted proteins | sample KBSK5503metaG_FD_65469 | JGI IMG/M metagenome (GOLD analysis project Ga0070708, IMG submission 65469) | Corn, switchgrass and miscanthus rhizosphere microbial communities from Kellogg Biological Station, Michigan, USA - KBS K5-50-3 metaG | ecosystem: Host-associated > Plants > Roots >... | reverse complement strand
CAGCTCCATCAGCCGCGCGACCGCGACGTTCAGCCGCGATCCGTCCACCAACCGCGTGACCTCGTCGATCGTCCGGTGAGTGACCTTACGCAACTCGGCGTTGCCCGGTCCCGGGCTGGGGTCCGCAGCGCCAGCGTCCGCCGCGACGCGCCACACCCTTCCCAGGAACTTAACGGAGGCGTCGGGGTTCACGTCAGCCCAGTCGATGTCGTCTTCCGGGGGGCTGGCAAAGATCATCGTCAGCCGGATGGCATCGACGCCGTGCGCGGCCAGCTGCTCGCCCAGGTCAACGCCATTGCCCAGGGACTTGGACATGGCCCGGCCCTGGTTGATCACCTGGCCTTGGTTGATCAGCTTGGTGAACGGCTCGGTGAACTCGACCATCCCCATGTCGTAGAGGATCTTGGTGAAGAAGCGCGCGTACAGCAGGTGCAGGATCGCGTGCTCGACGCCGCCCACATACAGGTCGACGGGCGCCCAGCGCCGTACCGCCGCCAGTTCGAACGGGCCGTGCTCGTACCTGGGCGAGCAGTAGCGCAGGAAGTACCAGGACGAGTCGACGAACGTGTCCATCGTGTCGGTGTCCCGCTTGGCGGGCCCGCCGCACTTGGGGCACTCCGTGTTCACCCAACTGGCCGCGCCGGCCAGCGGGGAGACGCCCCTGGGAACCAGGTCCTGGCCGCGCAGGTCCGGCAGCACCACCGGCAGTTGCTCGTCGGGGACCGGGACCTCACCGCAGGAGCCGCAGTACACGATCGGGATCGGCGTGCCCCAGAACCGCTGCCGGGACACCAGCCAGTCGCGCAGCCGGAAGCTCACCGCCGCCCGGCCCTGCCCGCGCTCCGCCAGGATCTCGGTGATCCTGGCGATCGCGGCGGCCTTGTCCAGGCCGTTGATCGGGCCGGAATTGATCAGCGTCCCATCCCCGGGGGTCGCGGTGCCGGTGACCGCGGGGTCCGCACCGCCGGTGTCCACCACCTGCACCACCGGCAGGCCGTGGGTGCGGGCGAAGTCCAGGTCACGCTGGTCATGCGCGGGCACGGCCATGATCGCCCCGGTGCCGTAGTCGGGCAGCACGTAGTCGGCGGCCCAGACCGGGATACGCTCGCCGTTCGCTGGGTTGACGGCGTGCCGGCCCAGGAAGACCCCGGTCTTGGGCCGGTCCGTCTCCTGCCGCTCGATGTCGGTCAGCTTCCGTACCTGCGTCGCGTACTCCGCCAGGGCCGCACGCTGCCCCGGCGCGCACACCTCCTCCGCCAGCGGCGAGTCGGCCGCGATGACGAAGAACGTCGCCCCGTACAGCGTGTCCGGCCGCGTGGTGAACACGGTGACCGGCTCGTCCCGGCCCTCGACCCGGAACTCGATCTCCGCGCCCTCGGACCGCCCGATCCAGTTGTGCTGCATCAGCAGCACGCGGTCGGGCCACTTGCCCGCCAGGTCGGCCATGTCGGCCAGCAGCCGGTCCGCGTACTCGGTGATCTTGAAGTACCACTGGGTCAGCAGCCGGCGGGTGACCTCGCACCCGCACCGCTCGCACCTGCCGTTGATGACCTGCTCGTTGGCCAGCACGGTCTGGTCGACGGGGCACCAGTTGACGTAGCCGTCCTTGCGGTAGGCCAGGCCGCGCTCGTAGAAGCGCAGGAACAGCCACTGGTTCCAGTGGTAGTACTCCGGGTCGCAGGTCGCCAGCCGGCGCGACCAGTCGAAAGACACCGCGTAACGCCGGAACGACGCCGCCTGGGTCTCGATATTCGCGTAGGTCCAGTCAGCCGGGTGCGTGTTGTTCCTGATCGCCGCGTTCTCCGCGGGCAGCCCGAAGGCATCCCAGCCAATGGGGTGCAGCACGTTATGCCCGCGGTGGAAGTGATAACGGGCTATCGCGTCCCCGATCGCATACGCCTCCGCATGTCCCATATGCAGGTCGCCGGAGGGGTACGGGAACATGTCCAGCAGGTAGGTGCGAGGCCGGTGGTCCGCGGGGTCGTCGCTGGCCCGGAACAGGTCCATCGCGGCCCACCGGGCCTGCCACTTCTCCTGGACGTCACGCGGATCGTAATGATGTTGTGCCCGCTCGGCACTGTCGGCGGCTGTCATGACCTTCCCTCACAGGTGGATTCTGCTCCGGCAACTAAAAAGGCCCCTCGGGTCCACGAGGGGCAGCCGCGCCGACGAAGTCGGCGCGGCTAGGTAAGGAGCAGCCGAGCGGAACGCATGTCATCAGGGTAGCGCAACCCGCCACCGGCCCGCATGCGGGCGAGGTCACTCGCCCCGCGGCCTGCCCGGCCCAGCGATCCCATGATCGGGCGAATTCGGCTGTTAGAACCGCCAGATCGCCGTGATTACGCCCGTGGTACTGGCCTATCTAAGACGCCACAAAAAATGGATAACAAGCACAAAGCACCGCGTCCCGCGTTCCGCCTTGACCAGCAGCGCCGAGCACCAATAACTTCGTTCCCGCCATCAGGCACGGCAGGATTCCCGTGGTCAGGCGCAGCAGGTCAGCGCGACGCAGCTGCGTGCACCCACGTTATGGGGGGGATCGTGCGTTGCGTGCCTGTGCCGCCGTCGCTGGCGGGCGGAAACACCGTCGTGGCGTCATTATTCGCTAGATATGGCCCTTATTCGGGGGAGTGATGGACGTACTAGCCTTTTCCAGCCCGTCCACGCCTGGGATGCAGAAAGCCATGACGGATAAGGACGGAGCGACCGGTACCACCCATGCCTGAGAATCCCGCACCGCAAGGCGCGGCCGAGCCGATCGCGATCGTCGGCATGGCCTGCCGTTTTCCCGATGCCGCCAACCCGGCCGACTTCCTTGAGCTGGTTCTGACCGGGCGCCGCGCGTTCCGCGCCATGCCCCCGGTGCGGCTGGATGTGACCGAATATGGTGATGCCGAATCTGGCGCCCCTGGCCAGCTCGCTGCGGGCGCCATCGGCCCGGGGCGGGCTGCCCTCATTGAGGGGTGGCGCTTCGACCGGGCCGCCTACGGCGTCACGCAGGCGGCCTATCAAGCAGCGGACCCGGCCCACTGGCTGGCGCTGGAAACGGCCGCCCGTGCCCTCGCCGATGGGGGCTTCCCCGGTGGCCAGGGCCTCACCAGGGACCGGACCGGCGTCATCATCGGGAACACCTTGACCGGCGAGGTGTCCCGCGCCACCGCCATGCGGTCCCGCTGGCCTTACGTCCGCCGCGTGCTGCGCGCGGCGCTGGCCGCCGGCGAGGTCTCACCGGAGCGGCACGCGGGAGTGCTCGAGCACGCGGCGGCCGGGTTCCTCGCGCCGTTCCCGGAGATAGGCGACGACACCCTGGCCGGCGGCCTGCCCGGGGCCATCGCCGACCGGATCTGCGGGCACTTCGGCTTCCGCGGCGGCGGCCACGCCGTCGACGCGGCGCACTCCTCATCCCTGCTCGCCATCGCCGCCGCGTGCTCCGCCCTTGCCGCCGGGGACCTCGATGCCGCGATCGCGGGCGGCGTCGACATCAGCCTCGACCCGCACGAACTCGCTGGCCTGGCCGGAACCGGCGCCCTGGCGGCCGGGGACATGCGGGTGTTCGACGCGCGCCCGACGGGCTTCCTGCCCGGAGAAGGGTGCGGGCTCGCCGTCCTGATGCGCGCGGCCGACGCCCGGGCGGCGGGAATCCCCGTATACGCCGAGATCGCCGGATGGGGCGTGTCGTCGGCGGGTAACCCGGCCCTGACCAGGCCCGGGTCCGCCAGCCTCCTGCTCGCCCTGCGGCGTGCCTACCTCCGGGCTGACATCGACCCGGCCGACGTCCAGCTGATCGAGGGAGACGGGACCGGGACGGCGTCCGGCGACCTCGCCGAGCTGACCTCACTGGCCGAGATGCGGCAGGCCTCACCAAGGCTGGCGGCGCTCGGCTCGGTCAAGGCCAACATCGGGCACACCAAAGCGGCCGCCGGGGCGGCCGGGCTCATCAAGGCCACCCTGGCGATCGCGGCCGGCGTCATCCCGCCCGCTACCGGGTGCGTCCGCCCGCATCCCCTGATAGCCAGCGAGGATGCCCGGCTGCGCGTTCCGCAGGCGGCCGAACCCTGGCCGGAGCGGGCCAGGCTCGCCGGTGTCAGCTCGGTCGGCCCCGGCGGTACCAGCGTTCACGTGATCCTCCGGCGCACCCGCGAGGGGCGCAGGCGGCGAGCTCCGGGCACTCCGCAGCTCCGCGGCGGCGGCGCCGCGGCGGAGCGGGCCGGGACAACACCGGCCGGGGGCAAGAGCGCCGCGCCAGCGCGGCGGGACGGCTCGCTCCCGTTGCCCATCCCGGTCCTGGCGAACCCGCCCCGCGCGCAGGCGTTCGCCTTCGCCGCGGCCGACCGCCAGGCTCTCGCCAGAGAGCTCGGCCGCGTCGCCGAGCTGGCACCCTGGCTGTCCGACGGGGAGCTGCACGATCTTGCCTGCCAGGCCGGGCGGGCGGCGGCCGGGCCGGCGGACGTGCGCGCCGGGCTGGTGGCGGGCAGCCAAAACCAGCTGGCGCAGCTCGCCGGGGAGGCGATCGCGCTCCTGCCCGGGCTACGCCCGGGCACCCTGGCCACGGCACCGGGCATCGTCCTGGCCGAGGGCGGCCGCGGCCGGGTCACGCTGCTGTTTCCCGGCGAAGGCAGTATTTTTACCCCGCCACCCCGCCCAGGTATTTTTACCCCGCCACCCCGCCCAGGTATTTTTACCCCGCCACCCCGCCCCAGTTCTCTGCCCGCAGCGGCGACCGCCAGCAAGCCGAACGACACCCTCGGCGGCGACCCGGCGCTGCACCCGGCGATCGTGGCCGGGTCGCTGGCCGGGCTGCGCTGGCTGGACGAACTGGGGCTGGACGCGACCGCGGGAGTCGGTCACGGCCTGGGGGAAATCACCGGCCTGGTCTGGGCCGGCTGCCTCTCCGAGGCGGACGCCACCCGGCTGGTCGCGCAGCGGGCGGCGCTGCTGGAGGCTCCGCCCGCCGAGCGGACCGCCCTGGTCTGCGTGGACGCCGACGGCGAGCAGGCACGGCGGCTGTGCGCGGGGAGCGGGCTCGTCATCGCCGCCTACAACGGGCCCCGGTGCCATGTGCTGGCTGGCCCTGTGGCGGCAGTCCGCGACCTGGCCCGGCGGCTGGCCGAGGACAGCATCCCGGCCCGCCTCGTCGACTCACCGCAGGGCTGCTACTCCCCCGCGATGGCCGACCGCGTACCGCCGATGCGCAGCATCGTCCGGGAGTTCTCGTTCCGCCCGCCATCCCGCCGTCTGATCTCCACGGTCACCGGGGCGGAGGTCGCCGCCGACGACGACCTCGGGTCGATGTTGTGCACCCAGCTGACGTCGCCGATCGCCTTCGCGGGCGCGCTGGGGCTCGCCGCCGCGAACGCCGACCTGCTGCTCGAGACCGGGCCCGGCGAGGGGCTGTCGCGCCTGGCCGCCGACTGCTGCGACGTGCCAGCGATCAGCCTCGCCGCGGGCCCGGCCGACGATGACGCGGCCGCGCGGGCGGCGGCGGCGCTCTTCGCATCAGGCGCCGTGGCCACGCTGGCTCCGCTGTTCGAGGCCCGGCCCGCCCGGCCGATCGACATCTGGCGGGAGCGCATCTTCATCCCCAGCCCCTGCGGCACGACCTCGCCGCGCGGCACAGCCCCGGTGAACCCCGGCGAATGGGGCGGGGTGGCGGGGCCGGGGCCAGCAGCAGCGGCGGACGGCACCGGGCAGCAGGCGGAGCCGCAGGACGGTCAGCGGCAGGTGGCCCGCGCACCGGGACTCGGGGGGCCCGCGCCCGCGAGCGCCGGCGCCGGCCCGGTGCCCACGGCGCCGGCCGCACCGGGGGCGACGCCATCCGGGGCGGCGGGCAGCACGGACGCCCCAGCCCCCCCGGCGGATGCGCTGGCCGGCGAGACCCAGTCCGCCGCGGCGAACGCGCCGTCTCGTGACCCCGAGCACACCCTGTCCGGCGGGCCCTGGATCCGCTGCTTCACCGCGGAACTGCGCCCGGCCCCAGCGCACGAGCCGACCGCGGCCGGGGCTTCCTGGCGGGTGCGGGGCACCGCGGACGCAACGCTGGGAAAGCTTGCCAGGCGGATCTTTGCCGACGACGCGGACGCGGGCACCGTGCTTGCCCTGGTCGGCGACCCCGCGGAGCCCGCCGCGTGCGCGGTCTTGCTCGGTGCGGCCAAGGAGGCGGCCGACAACGGCCGCCTCGTGGTGATCACCGCGGCGCGGGGGCTGACCGGCTTCTGCGCGAGCCTGCACGCCGAGCGTCCGGGCCTTGGCATCACGCTGATACGGACGGCCCTGGGCCCGGACGGGCTTGCGCCGGCCCGGCGGTTCGCGGTCGCGGCACCGGGCCAGTTCCGCGAGGTGATCCTGGACGAGGAGGGAACGGCCACCGAGCCCGTCATGGTCGCCACGGATCCAGCCGCGGACGGGACCTTCCCTCTCGGCCCGGCCGATGTGGTCCTGGTCACCGGGATCACCAGGGCAGGCGATCTTGAGTGCGCGACGTCGCTGGCCAGCCGGGGGGCGGCCCTCGCCGTAATCGCCCCGCCTGGGCCCGAAGACCCACAGCTGACCGCCTGCCTCGCGCAGCTTCGCGCGGCCGGCGCCCGGGTCAGCCGCAAAAAGGCCGACCTGGGTGATCCTGGCCAGGTCGCCGCGGCGGTGCGCAGCCTGGAGCGAGGGCTCGGGCCGGTCACCGCGATGGTCCACGGGGCCGCCTCCGGGCCTGTCGAGCGCCTCGCCCGGCTCTCCGAGCCGGTCCTGCGCGGCTTCCTGGTCAGCCAGCGGGCCAGGTTCAGCAACGTAGCCGGCGCGGTCGCCGTGGAGCGGCTGCGGGTATTGGTGACGTTCGGTTCGGTCGCCGCCCGCTACGGCCGGGCCGAAGGCGCTTGTGACGCGCTGGCCAGTGAGCTTCTCGCGGAACAGGCGTGGCGCCTGGCGGGCACCCGGCCGCGGTGCCGCGTGCTGCACATCGACTGGGCGCCCTGGGCCGGGCCGGAACCGGGCAGCGAGGAGACGACGCCCCTGCCCGTCGAGGAGGGGTCGCGGCTGCTGCTGTCGCTGCTGACCACCCCCGACATCCCGCCGCGGGTCGCGGTGCACGGCAGGCTGGGGGTGCCCGCGCCGCAGGCCCTGCGGCCCTGGCAGGCCACGCCAGGCGCGGCGGGCCGGTTCCTGGAGACGGTCCGGGTGCATTACCCGGGGGTGGAGCTGATCGCCGACACCCGGCTGTCGCTGCAGGCAGACCCCTACCTCGCGGACCACCGCATCGACGGGGTGGCCGTGTTCCCGGCGGCGATGGTCCTCGAGGCGCTGGCACAGGCCGCGTCCGCCCTGGCCGGGGGGCCGCAGCGGCACCTCACCGACGTCTGCCTGGCGGCACCCGTCGTCCTCCCGGTGCGCGCCGACGGCGAGGAAGCCGTCATCCGGGTGTGCGCGTTGCGCACCGGCGACGCCGTCGAGACGGTGCTGCGCTGCGCGGAAACGGGATTCCGCCTGATCCACGCCAGCGCGGTGTTCCGCGTCAGGCCGGAGCTGACCGGAGGCCGCCCGGCCGGCCCCGGCTGGCCCGATCCCGGCTGGGCCGGCCACCAGGCGGGCACCGACGGCGTGCCCCCCGGCGGCATGGTCGACGGGACAGACCTGTACGGGCAGGTCTACTTCCAGGCCGGGCGGTTCCGCCGGGTGGCCTTCCTCCCGGAGGCCACCTCGCGGGCCTGCCGCGCGCTTGTCCGCGGCGGCGATGACCAGCCCTGGTTCGGGGCGGTGCCCGGCCCGGTCGACGCTCCCCTGGTCCTCGGCAGCCCCGGGCTCAACGACGCGACCCTGCATGTTCTCCAGGCGTGCCTGCCGCACCGCCGCCTGCTGCCGACCGCGTGTGAGTCGGTGATCTTCAGCGGCCAGGAGGTGCGCGGAGCGCTCCGGGTCCAGGCCGTCCGCAGGCCTGGATCGGGGGATGCCACCGGCGGGGACTGGGATGTTGTCGCGGCCGACGCGACCGGGCAGCCGGTCGTGACGTGGCGGGGGGTTCGGTTGCGGGACGTTGGCGCGCTGGCCCGGATCGCGCCATGGCATCCCGCGCTGCTGGCCATCTCGATGGAATCCCGCGCGGCCGAGTTCGGCCTCGACGGGGCGTTGCGCGCCGTCATCAGCTGCGGCAGCCCGCCGCGCTCGCCAGCCCCGGCCGCGGGGACCGGCCCGCGTGACGGCTGGGCGGACACGGTGGCGGGCCGCGGCCCGCTCGACGGCTTCGAGCTGACCGTGCGGGCTGCCCGCCCGGTCGCCTGCCGGTGGCAGGCGGTGAGTGTTCCGCGCGATGACGACCTGCCGCTCGACGAAGCCCTCGTGACGTTGCAGCGGAGGCTTGAGGCCCGGCCGCGCGAGACGCTGGCCGCGGCGCGCGCGCGACTGGCCACCATCGAGTCGTGCCTGGCCGCCCTGGGCCGCGAGCCTGGCACGTCGCTGGCCCTTGAGGACGCGTGCGACGGCGGCTGGATCGTGGTGCGGAGCCCGGACGTGACGGTGGCCTGTACCGTCACCGAGATCAGCGGGGTGCCCGCCCCGGTTGCGGTCGCGGTGGCGAGCCGCCTGGCCCAGTCCGGTACGGAGGGCGGCACCGGGCCCGGGCAGCGCGGGCAGGGCCAGCCCATCGGCTCCCTGTCGTAGCCCGCCGGGCCGCTGCCAGGAGCGGCTATGACCAGGTGACAGCCACCGTGCGGCCGAACGCGGCAAGGACGCCGGGATCACCGGTGACCTGCAGCCCGTCCGCCGGGCCGCGGTTCCACAGCAACAGGTACAGTTCGCGGGCCCGGCCGGTGACGGCGCAGTCGGCCGGGCCGTTGCCCCGGGACACCCCGGCGGCCCCAGGCCGGCCGCCGACCAGCCAGTCCGCACGCGCGCCTGGGCCGTCGTCGGCATGGAGCGCCAGGTCACCGCCCAGCCCTGGCCAGCTCTCCCGCCCGACGTTGCGCGCCAGGAAGCCCATGAGCAGCTCGTCGACGCCGTTGGCGGCGAAGGCGGGCTCGAACCGCGGGCCATCCGCGCTGCGCCCGGCACCCGCAGCGGCCTGCTCGGCGTCCACCCGGTGAATCGCGGTCTCGTGCGCCTGGCGCCGCGCCCAGAAGGCCAGCGGTGACGGCGCGCTCAGGAACGTCCAGCAGTCCACGTCCGGGCTGGCTTCGCTGAGGGTGCGCACCAGCGCGGCGTGGCCCTCGCGGAACCAGCCCACCAGCGACTCGTCACCGGGCCCTTGCTGGAGGATTTCCTCCTCCGGCGGCTCGTCCACCGGCTCGGTGAGGCGCTGCGCCACGAAACCCGCCGCCCACCGGTGCACGTAGGAGGTGTGCCGCAGCAGGTCAGCCACGCGCCAGCCCGGGCAGGCAGGGACGGCGGCGCTCATCCCGGCCCGCTCGGCCGCGCCGGCGAGCAGTTCCCCCTCGCGGCGCAGGGCGCCGATGTAGGCGGGCACGTCGTAGGCGCTATACCCGGGTGTTCCCACCAGGCCAAGGATGCCACAGCCGCCCCGCCGCGCCCCGCCGGCCGCGCCCGCCGCCGCCGACGGTGCGACCATGGACGAAAGCAGCCTTGCTTTGCGTGAGAAAGGTCAGCGGCGGAAGGGTCTCCCCGTGACGGCTCATTACCCCCCACGGTCTGCCGAGCACGTCGACCTGTCGGACCAGGCGTTCTGGGGCTGGCCGCTGGCCGACCGGCAGGCCGCGTTCGCGATGTTGCGGTCCGAAGAACACCCGCCGTTCTTCGAAGAGCCCGAGGCGCCGTTCGAGGTGGGCCCCGGCTACTACGCACTGGTCCGGCACGCCGACGTGGTGGAGGCCAGCCGGAACCCGGAGGTGTTCTGCTCGGGCAAGGGCGCGACCTCGGTCGTGGACCTCCCGGTCGAGTTCAACGAGTACTTCGGGTCGATGATCAATATGGACGACCCGAGGCACGCCCGGCTGCGCCGTATCGTGTCGCGTGCCTTTACGCCCCGGATGGTCCAGAGGTTCGCCGACGACGTCACGCGCGCCGCCACCGGGGTCGTCGACGACCTGCTGGAAACGGGCCCCTGCGACTTCGTGGCGAACGTGGCGACCCGGTTGCCACTGACCATCATCTGCCGGCTGATGGGCATTCCGGACGACAGCTACGGCATGGTGCTGCGCAACTCGAACATCATCCTGTCCGGGTTCGACACCGAACTGATCAGCGAAGACCTCGACGAAGCGGTGGGCCAGATTCTCGCCGCGGGCGCCGCGCTTGCCGACCTGGT
>Ga0070708_100005262_pt1 | contig 10243 bp, 8 predicted proteins | sample KBSK5503metaG_FD_65469 | JGI IMG/M metagenome (GOLD analysis project Ga0070708, IMG submission 65469) | Corn, switchgrass and miscanthus rhizosphere microbial communities from Kellogg Biological Station, Michigan, USA - KBS K5-50-3 metaG | ecosystem: Host-associated > Plants > Roots >... | reverse complement strand
GCCTTCTTGAGCCCCACGGTGGACGCCAGCAGCCAGGAGCCGTACCCGCCGTCGAACGAGCCGACCTTGGGACCGGTCTGGCCGAAGACCGCGTTGTCCGCCGCGATCGTGAGGTCGCAGCAGACATGCAGGACATGCCCGCCGCCGATCGCGTACCCGGCCACCATCGCGATCACCGGCTTGGGGGTGCGGCGGATCTGCACCTGGAGGTCGAGCACGTTCAGCCTGCCCACGCCGTGAGTGTCCAGGTACCCGTCGTCGCCGCGGATCCGCTGGTCGCCGCCGGAGCAGAACGCCTTGTCGCCCGCGCCGGTCAGGATGATCACGCCGACCCGTGGGTCGTCCCGGGCGGCGTTGAACGCGCTCGACAGCTCGAACAAGGTGGTGGGCCGGAACGCGTTGTGCACCTCCGGACGGTTGATGGTGATCTTGGCGATGCCCTCGGCCGTCTCGTACACGATGTCGGTGTACTTCTGCCCGTCCGCAGGGCCCGACGCCTGCCAGTCGACCACCCTGTCATCCTCCCTTTGGCTGCCCGCCAGTGCCTGATCTGCCCGGATTAACCTTACGACCGTGCCATCTCGCCCGCTGCACGCGGTCCTGCTGCCTCCGGCCGAGGCCGCGGCCCGGCTCCTCGACGCGCTCCCGGCGGCGCTCGACGGCACCGGGCCCGCGCTCCTGCCGCTCGATCCGGCCCTGCCCCGGCCCAGGCTGGCCGCGCAGCTCGAGGCCTTCGCCCCGGCCGTCGTGGAAACCGCGGAAGGCTCAGCACGCTACGTGACCGCGCGGCCGGCTCCCGGCGTCGGCGAGGACAGCGGGCTGGTCGTCGCCACCTCGGGGTCCACCGGCCGGCCCAAGGGGACCGAGCTCGGCGCCGCAGCCCTGCTGGCCTCGGCCCGGGCCTCACTGCGGCGGATCGGGGCCCGCCCGGGCGAGCGGTGGCTGTGCTGCCTGCCGGCGTTCCACATCGCGGGGATCCAGGTGCTGGTGCGGTCGCTGCTGGCCGGCACCACGCCGGCGGTCGTCGGCCGGCTCGAGCCCGGCACGCTGGCCGCCAGCGGCTGCGCCCATGTCGCGGTGGTGCCGACCCAGCTGCGGCGGCTGGTGGACGCAGGCGCCGACCTGAGCGCCGCGGCGACGATCCTGCTCGGCGGGGCAGCCGTGCCGCCCGGACTGCTGGACGACGCGCGGGCCGCCGGCGGGCGGGTCATCACCTCCTACGGGATGAGCGAAACCAGCGGCGGATGCGTTTATGACGGTATGCCGCTCGATGAGGTCTCGGTGGATATCGGCCCCGGTGACCGGATCAGGATCGCCGGGCCGGTGCTGTTCTCCGGGTACCGGCTGCGGCCGGACCTGACCGCCGCGGTGCGCGACGGCCGCTGGTTCGTCACCTCCGACCTCGGCTCGCTCGGCCCGTCCGGCGAGCTGCTGGTCCGCGGCCGGGCGGACGACGTGATCATCACGGGCGGCGAGAAGGTGGTGGCCGCGGAGGTCGAGACCGCGCTTGCGACCTGCGCCGGCGTGCGGGAGGCCGCGGTCGTCGGGCGGCCGGACGCGGAGTGGGGTGAGCTGGTCACTGCGGTGGTGGTCCCGGCGGACCCCTCGGCGCCGCCTCGGCTCGCCGACATCCGTGCGCACGTGCAGGACCGGCTGCCGCGCTGGGCGGCTCCGGCGGCCCTGCTGCTGGTGCCGGAAATCCCCCTGCTACCCTCAGGCAAGCCCGACCGGGCAACGCTGCGCGCTCGTGCCGCCGAGGCAGCGCCGCCGGGAAGTGCAGCCCGATGACGGGCGCACGGGACCGACACGGGAACAAACGGCCGCGTTGAGCGTTACTAGATAGTGCCCGCGCTGCACAATACCAAGTGTGGCAAGGTCCCCGCTAACCCAAGGCGCCGCCACTGCGTCAAACATGGTGCAGGAGCAGCGTATGCCCGATACGAGCAGCACGAGGAGGTGTCTCATGCCGAGGACTGCGACGGCGACGTCGCCGGGACACGACGATGAGGCAACGATGACCCATGTGGACGAGCTGATCCAGCGCGGCCGCAGTCAGGGCCATCTGTCCCTTCCCGAGCTGCGGGCCGCGTTCGGGCGGGCGCGGATCTCCCCCTCCGAGGCCCGATCGATCGTCCGCGAGCTCACCGAGGCCGGCGTTCAGCTCGGCAATGACCAGCCGGAGGGCCCTGTGCAGGCTGCCAAGATCTCTGCGACCGCCCGGGCGACCGCGGCAGGGAGCGGCCAGGCTGCCTCGCGCAAGGCCCGGGCAGGCGCGGCGTCCCGGCCGGGGACCAGCCAGGACCGCCTGGCCGCCGCGATCGCCGACGTGATCGAGCTCGACGGCCTCGACTCCCCCGAGGCCGCCGTCGCGGCCGAGGCCTCCGCGCTGGCCGCCGGGCCTGCGCCGGATCAGGCGGCGCTGGACCAGGCGCTGCTGGACCAGGCCGGGCTGGAGTCGGCCGTCGAGGCCGATCTGGATGACCAGACGTCCGTCATGGGCGACTCGGTGCACACCTATCTCAAGTCCATCGGCCGGACCAGCCTGCTCACCGCCGAGCAGGAGGTCGAGCTGGCCAAGCGGATCGAGGCCGGGCTCTACGCCGAGCACAAGCTCGAGACCGAGACCGGGCTGTCCCAGGACTTCCTCCGCGACCTCGAGGACGTCGCGGAGGACGGCCGCCGGGCCAAGGCCCACATGCTGGAGGCGAACCTGCGCCTGGTGGTCTCCGTGGCCAAGAAGTACAGCGACCGCGGGCTGTCCCTGCTCGACGTCGTGCAGGAGGGCAACCTGGGCCTGATCAGGGCGGTCGAGAAGTTCGACTACACCAAGGGCTACAAGTTCTCCACCTACGCCATGTGGTGGATCCGGCAGGCGATCCAGCGCGGCTTCGCCGACTCGGCCCGCACGATCCGGCTGCCGGTGCACGTGCTGGAGATGCTCAGCAAGCTGAGCCGGGTGGAGCGCGACATGCACCAGCGGCTTGGCCGCGAGCCCACGCCGGAGGAGCTGGCCGTCGAGCTCGACCGGACGCCTGACCAGATCGAGGAGCTGCTGCGGACCAGCCGCCAGCCGATCAGCCTGGACTCCACGATCGGCGAGGACGGGGAGACCAGCATCGGCGACCTGATCGAGGACGTGGACGCGCCGGAGGCGTCGGAGCTGGTGGACCGCCAGCTGCTGGCCGACCAGCTGCGTCACGCGCTCGACGCGCTGACCCCGCGCGAGGCGACGATCATGGCCATGCGGTTCGGCCTCTACGACGGGAACCCGCACACGCTGGACGAGATCGGCCGGGCGCTGGGCCTGACCCGGGAGCGGATCAGGCAGCTGGAGAAGCAGTCCCTGTCCAAGCTGCGCCACCCGAGCCGCGCCCAGCCGCTGCTGGACTACGCGAGCTGAAGCTCTCGCACGCCCTAGTCCCGCACTAGCCAGCGGGCCGGGCCCGACCTCCCGCCGGGCCCGGCCCGCTTTTTCGTCCGCGTGGTTCACGACCTGGGTGCTCACCGAGCCCGTCACCAGCCCGCGGAACCCGCCGCCGCCCCGCGACCCGACCACGACCAGGTCGGGGTCCTGGGACCGGGAACCCGCTCAGCGCGCGCACGGTCACTGAGGCGGGCTTGGCGTCGCCGATCGCACTGAGGACATGGCTCACAGCCTCCTCGGCCGCCTGGCGGGCCTTCGCCTCCTCGGGCCGGTCCTCGCGGGTTGCCGGTCCAGGCATGCGCTCACGCGCTCGGGTAGAGCCTGGTGAGGACGAACTCGCGATGGCCGAGGCTCTCCGCGCATGTGAGACGGCCGTTGATCGTCCGATCGACGACGTCGAGCAGCATGTCCCCGCTCTCGGCCAGCGTGTACTCGCGGCGCAGCAGCCCGGAGCAGTCCAGGTCGATGTGCTCGGCCATGGTCTGCGCGGTGCGCGGGTTCGCGGTGAGCTTGATGACCGGCTCGACCGGGTGCCCGACGACGTTGCCCTGGCCGGTCGGGAACAGGTGGATTACCGCGCCCGCGGCGGCCATCAGCGTGACGCATTCGCCGGCCGCCGACGAGGTATCCATGAAATTGAGGCCGCGCCTTGCGGGCGCCTGCGCGGCCCGCAGCGCGTCGACCACGGGCCGGGAGCCGGTCTTGGCGATGTTGCCCATCGCCTTCTCCTCGATCGTGGACAGGCCGCCGGCGATGTTGCCCTGGGTCGGCTGCGAGCCGAGCAGGTTCGCGCCCTCCCGCTCGATGCCCCGCAGGTAGCTGTCGTACAGGGCCTGGAACTTCTTGCGGGTCTGGTCGTCGGCGCACCGCGCGGCGATCAGGTGCTCGCCGCCGGTCAGCTCGCTGGTCTCGCCGAACAGCACGGTCCCGCCCGCGTCGACCCACCGGTCGACCACCTCCGCGGTGGTGGGGCACGACCCGAGCCCGCTGGTGGTATCGGACTCGCCGCACTTGATGCTCATCATGATCTCGCCGGGCTCGGCCGGCTCGCGCTCGCACTCGCTGGCGTCGCGGACGAACTGGGCCAGCCGCCGCGCCGCCCGCTCGTGGGTGCGCAGGTCTCCGTGGCCCTCGATCCAGAACGAGTCCACCGGCTTGCCGGATGCGGCGATGCCGTCGGCCACCCGCGCGGTCCAGTTCGGCTCGATGCCCACCACCACGGCCGCAGCCACGTTCGGGTTCGCCCCGGTCCCGATCAGCGTGCGGAACGTGAGCTCGAGGTCCTCGCCGAACTGCAGCCGCCCGTAGTGATGCGGCAGGGCCAGCGCGTCGGGGATAGTGGCGGCCGCCGCCTCGCACACCGCGTTGGACAGGTCATCGACGGGAATGATCACCACCTTGTTGCGGATCCCGACTGACCCGTCCGGCCGCCGGAAGCCGGTCAGCTGGCGACGCTGTGCTGCCACCGCGCGCTCCTCAGGTTGTGCACGTGCGCGTGCTGGCCCGCCGCGATGTCGCTGGTCGCGACCGCGACGCGAACCCCGTACTCGATGACGTCGCCGCCGCGGGGGATCTCGCGCAGCGCGAACTTGTGGCCCAGCGGCACCTGCTCGGTGAGGGACAGGGCGACCTGCTCGCCACCGGACAGGTAGCCGCCCCGCACCGTCCCCGGCGACAGATCGCGCACCGCCACCGCGACGCTGTCGCCCGCCCGGTGCACGAGGAAGTCCGGCGGTTCTGCTTCGTTCGGCATGTGCGCTCCCCGGTATTTCAGCGGGCTTACCCCCGAAGGTATAGCGGCAGCACCAGGGGGAGATTACGGGATCGACAGCGATCTCCGGCTGGACGACGCCGGGCGGATCTGGGCGGCCGCCCACGACGGCCTGCGCTGCTTCGACCCGGACCGCCCGCTGCGCGGCAAGCTGCGCTTCCCCGAGATCGTGGCCAACTTCACGTTCGGCGGCCCGGAGATGAGCGGGAGACAGAGCCGACGGCGCCTCCCGGGCATCACCCCCGGGGCCCCGGCGCGGGGTCCGGGGGGGTAGGGTGCCGGGGTGACGGTCCAGGTAGAGGTGCTCGGCAAGGTAAACGGCGAGGTGGTCGAGGCCTTCGGCCGCCTGCTGCCGCAGCTGTCCAGGTCAGCCAGGCCGCTCGGGCAGGCAGACCTCGAGACGATCGTGAACTGCCCGGCGAACACGGTGCTCCTGGCCCGCTCCGCCGGCACGATCATCGGCACGCTGACGCTGGTCATGTTCCCGCTCCCGAGCGGGCTGCGGGCCTGGATCGAGGATGTGGTCGTCGACGAGTCCGCGCGCGGGCAGGGTGCCGGGGAGACGCTAACCCGCGATGCGCTCCGGATCGCCCGGGAGGCCGGCGCGAGAACGGTGGATCTGACCTCGCGGCCGTCCCGGGAGGCGGCCGGCCGGCTCTACGAGCGCGTCGGCTTCGAGATCCGAGAGTCCCGCCTGTACCGGCACACGATCCCCGCCCGATAGGGCGGACGGCCCAGCCGACAGGACCGCAGCCTGGCGTCCTGGCCGCCGCTCCGGACGCTTATGCCAGGCGGGGACGCTCTTATCCGCCGAGCTCCGCAACCGCCGCCAGCAGCCGCTCGACGTCCGACCGGTCGTTGTAGTGCACCAGCCCCGCCCGCACGGCGCCGCCCGTCTCCCGCAGGCCGAGAGCCCCGGTCAGCTCCCAGGCGTAGTTGTCCCCGTCCCACACGTTGACCTCGCGCCCGGCCAGGTGCTCGGCTACCTGGCGCGGCGTCCGCCCGGCCACTGTGAAGTACGCGGTAGCGGTGCGCCGGGCGGCCTTCCCGTAGGTGGTGACGTGGCCCATGGCGTCCAGGCCGCCGAGCAGCACCCGGAACAGCTCCTGCTCGTGCGCCTCGGCCGCCGCGAGGCCGGCCAGGATCCGCTCGCGCCGGGTACCTGCGCCGGACGCCGGGCCGGCCAGCGAGGCCAGGTGCTCGACCGCGGCGGTCACGCCGGCCAGGTCGGCGAACGCCAGCGTGCCCTGCTCGAACCGGTCGGGCACCTCGGCGGGCGCCGGCGCCAGCTTGTCCGGGGCCAGGGACTCGAGCAGCGCCGGATCCGCGACGACCGCGCCCACATGCGGCCCGGACCACTTGTACGCGCTCGTGGCATACAGGTCGGCGCCCAGCTCGCGCACGTCAACCGTGCCGTGCGGGGTCGCGTGCACGCCGTCGACGTAGGCCAGCGCCCCGGCCGCGTGCGCCAGCGCGGCGATGCCGGCCACGTCGGGGCGGGTGCCGATCAGGTTGCTCGCCGCGGTGACCGCGACCAGCCTGGTCCGGTCCGAGATCAGGCGCCGGAAGCTGGCCAGCGGCACGTCCCCCTCGGGTAGCTGCACGTCGGCCCAGCGCACGACGGCGCCGACGGCGGAGGCCGCCTGCACCCACGGGCGCACGTTCGCGTCATGGTCGAGCCGGGTTACCACGACCTCGTCGCCGGGACCCCAGCCCGCGGCCAGCGCGCGGGCCAGCCGGTAGGTCAGCGTCGTCATGTTCGGCCCGAGGATGACCCCCTGTGGCCGGCCGCCGGTGAGGTCGGCCACGGCCCGCCGGCACTCGGCGGTGATCTCGTCGGAACGGCGGCTGGCCGGGAACGCGCCGCCCGAGTTGCCCAGGCCCGCCCGGTACGCTCCGGCCATCGCGTCGATCACCGCGTTCGGCAGCTGCGTGCCCGCGGCCCCGTCCAGGTACGCGTAGCCGTCCGCCAGGGCCGGGTAGCACGCGCGCACCCGGTCAACATCGAAGCCCATCAGCACATCATCGCAGCCGCGCCAGGGCGGCCCGGTCAGCCGGTCGACCGGCCGGAGGCACGCAGCAGCACGAGCCACGGGTCGCCGGATCCGGGGTCCGGCGCCACCGGCAGCTGCGGGACGCCCGCGCGCCATCCGGCCAGCACGATCTCCGGGTCGGCCGGCCGGTAGTCCTTGCCGAGCGCACGGGCCAGGTCCCACGCGTGCAGGTGCCACTCGGCACAGGCCGCTCCCGCCATCCCCGCGACGGTGACGACGGCGTCCCGGTAGTGATGGTGCGGCAGCTCCCAGACGGACTCCAGCCGGCCGGCGTACCAGCGGGCCGATTGGGCGAACGCCGCGATGTGCTCGGACGGGGGGCGGTCGGGCAGCGCGGCCAGCTCCGCCGCGTTCTGCCGGGCCAGCTTGCGGGCCAGGGTGTCCGGGTGCGCTCCCGTGGCCATGAGCCGGGCCAGCCGGCTGGCGGGTGCCTCGTCGAGATACTCGTGGTAGTCGTCGGCCACGCAGCGCAGGTGCCCGGCCAGGTCGGCGGCCCGCCATTCCGCGCATGGCGTCGCGGCACCCCAGGTCCCCTCGCTGAACTGGGCTGCAAGCTCGCAGATGACCGTAACGCCGTCGCCGTAAGCACCTAAACCCTCAGCCGCGGGCCACCCCGTCACTGGCGATCCGAGGAATTACGCAACTCCATGGGTCCCTCCCTGCCGGCGTGGTGCGTCCGGCGCTCCCCCGTGTCTAGCCAGAAAGCCAGACTGACCCACTCTGCGTCGTCCCGTGCCCTATCGGAGAAAAAACCAGGTGACAGCCTGCCGGTCGCGCGGTTAGCCTGCGGAAAATGCCCACCGAAACATCTGGCTCGCTGCCGCATGCCCAAACCCGGCGAGCACGGACCCGGCGGGCGGGCCAGGATCACGCCGAGCAAACGCCCCTCGCCGCGCTGTGGCGGACCCGGGAGTACCTGCGCCCGTACCTCTGGCTGTTAGCGCTGATGCTCGCCGCCGCGATGGGAGCGGCCGGCGCCGAGATCGTGATCCCGCTGCTGGTCAAGGGGATCATCGACGGACCGATCGCGCACGGCGACACGCGTGCCCTGATACCGCTCGGCCTGGCCGCGATCGCCCTGGGCGTCACCGAGTCCGGGCTGAGCCTCTACCGGCGGTGGGTGCAGGCCAGCGCGGTGACCGGCATGGAGCGGTCCATGCGTGACAGCCTGTACGCGCACCTGGAGCGGCTGGATGTCGGGTTCCACGATGAGTGGCAGTCCGGCCAGCTGCTTTCGCGGGCCACGACGGACCTGTCGGCTATCCGGCGCTTCGCCGGGTTCGGCATCATCTTCTTCATCACCAACGTGGTGACGTTCGTGGCCGTCATCGCCCTGCTGATCCGGCTGAACTGGTGGCTCGGCCTGCTGACCGGGCTCGTCTTCCTCCCGGTCCTCGTGATCTGCACCCGCTTCGAGCGGCGGTACCGGGTGCTGTCCCGCCGCGCCCAGGACCAGCAGGGCGACCTTGCCACCTACGTCGAGGAGGCCGCAGCCGGCGTCCGGGTGCTCAAGGCCCTCGGGCGACGCGACGAGGCCGCCGTGCAGCACGGGAGCCAGGCCGCGCTTGTGCGCATCACCCAGGTGGAGAAGGCCAGGCTGCGGGGCACCTTCTGGTCCGGCCTCGACCTGGTGCCGAACGCGGTCATCGGCCTGATCCTGCTGCTCGGCGCGCTCGCGGTCAGCCACGGGAAGCTGAGCCTCGGCGGACTTGTCGCCTTCATCGCGCTGGCCCTGCAGCTGGTGTGGCCCATCGAGGCGATGGGCTACATTCTGGCCGCCGGCCAGGAGGCCGCCACGGCGGCGCAGCGGATCTACGAGATCTTCGACACCGAGCCCGCGATCACCGACGGTGGCGGTGCTCCCGCCGGGGTGCCCGCTCCGGCGCGGCCGCGGGCGCGGCTCGTCTTCGATCACGTGACGTTCCGCTACCCCGGCGCGCCCGCGCCGGTCCTGCGCGACGTGTGCCTGGAACTCGAGCCCGGCGAGACGGTCGCGGTCGTCGGCCCGAACGGCGCCGGCAAGACGACGCTGCTCCAGCTCGTGCCGAGGCTCGCTGAGGTGTCCGGTGGCCGCGTGCTGCTGGACGGCGCTGACGTCAGGGACCTGCCGCTCGCCGTCCTGCGCTCCCGGGTGGGCTGCGCCTTCGAGGATCCCACGCTGTTCTCGGCCAGCGTCAGGGAAAACGTCAGCTACGGCGCGGCCGGCGCGGACGAGCAGGCGATCCTGGCCGCGCTGGCCGCGGCGCAGGCCGACTTCGTCGCCGACCTGCCCTGGGGCCTGGACACCCGGATCGGCGAACAGGGCATGGCGCTGTCCGGCGGGCAGCGCCAGCGGGTGGCGCTCGCCCGCGCGATCCTGGCCCGGCCCGAGGTGCTGCTGCTCGACGACCCGCTGTCCGCGCTGGACGTGCACACCGAGGCCCGGGTCACCCGCGCCCTCGCCGAGGTGCTGGCCGCCTCGACCGCGCTGGTCGTGGCGCACCGGCCGTCCACGGTCATGCTGGCCGACCGGGTGGCGCTGCTCGATGACGGCGTCATCGTCGCGACCGGCTCGCACCACGACCTGCTCGCCACCCAGGCCCGCTACCGGGCGCTGATGAGCGGCGCCGACCACCCGGGCCAGGACGCCGCCCAGGACCTGACGGAGGCCCGCCGATGACCCAGACCCCTTCGACTGTGCCGCCAGCCACGGGGCAGGCCTGGCGCGGAATTGCCGCCGAGGACGTCGAGGACGTCCCGGCGAGCCTGGCGTCGTTGCTGCGGCTGCGAGGCAGGCGCCTGCTCCAGGACCTGCTCCGCCCGCACCGGGCCACGGTGAGACTGATCCTGCTGCTGATCGTGATCGCCAACCTCGCGGCCCTGGCCGGGCCGTGGCTGGTCGGGATCGGGATCGACCGGATCCCGCGGCTGGCCCGGTCGCACGACACCGCTCCCCTGGCTCTCGTCATCGCCGCGTTCGCCGTGGCGGTCATCGCCCAGGCCGCCGCCACCCGG
>Ga0070708_100005261_pt1 | contig 10246 bp, 9 predicted proteins | sample KBSK5503metaG_FD_65469 | JGI IMG/M metagenome (GOLD analysis project Ga0070708, IMG submission 65469) | Corn, switchgrass and miscanthus rhizosphere microbial communities from Kellogg Biological Station, Michigan, USA - KBS K5-50-3 metaG | ecosystem: Host-associated > Plants > Roots >... | reverse complement strand
ACCGTCGACCTCCTCGACCTCTTCCCCAACACTCATCACGTGGAGACGCTCGCTTCGTTCGAGCGTGCGCAATGATGCTCCTGCGGCGCTTCCCCTGATCGCCTACGTCGCCGGGCTGGCACTGAGCCGCTCTGCCCGCGACGCTCTCGGCTTCGCGCTGATCACCATCGTTCTGCTGGCCATACGGCGAGGGCGTGCGGCGACCATCTGCTTCGCGCTCGCGGCAGGGACGGCCATGGCCGCTCACCGCGACACGATCCGCACTTCCGAGTCGCTGGCGTTGCGAAGCCTGCGCCCTGATCGCTTCGTGACGATCACCGCGCCACTCGATAGCGATTGGTCGCTGCGGCGCGACGTGTTCGTTCTTCGCGTGTCGCAGTTCGCGGTGCATGGATCGTCCTTCGAGCAGCCGCTGACGATTTACGCCCGGTTCGAGCCGAAGCCGGTCGGCATGGCGAGGACGATTTGCGCCGACGGATTTCTGCGTCCGAATGAGCGGGGCGAATGGACACTCCTGCTGAAGTCTCCGCGACTCATGGTCTACGGCGGATCGATTTCGCCGCTGGCGCCGGCGGCCTGGAATCGCGCGCTGGTCCATCGGCTGGCCGGTCTGCCGAAGCGTTATGCAACCGAAGTCGCTCTGGTCGAAGCCCTGGCCCTCGGCCGCGGCGAGCGGTTGAGCGAACAGGTACGCGACAACTACAAACGCGGCGGCACGTATCATCTTCTGGTCTTCTCCGGCCTGCAGATCGCGTTTGCCGCCGGAGCGATCGCCGCGCTCCTGCGTCAATTCCGGGCGCCGCGGACCGCAGACTGGCTGCTTCTATTCTTCTCTCTGCTAGGTCCCCTGTTCGTCGGTCCGACGGCCTCGGTCTCGCGCTCCAGCATCGGAATCGGTCTGTATGCCGTGTCGCGCATTCTGAAGCGACCGACGACGGTCGAGAATCTCTGGTGCGTGGCTGCGATGATCCGGCTGATCCTCGTCCCCGAGGACCTCACCGACGCTGCGTTTCATCTGACGTACGTTGGCGCGGGCGCGCTGCTATTCGTGGCCAAGCCGATTGTTTCCCGCCGCGGCCGACTCGTCGCCGGCGTGGTGGGGATCGAGTCTCTGATCACGCCGCTCACTCTGTTTCATTTTCACCAATACGCGCTCGGCGGCTCCGTCACCACGCTCCTTCTGACGCCCCTCATCTTCGTCATGCTGATCGTCTCGGTGGCCATTTGCGCGGTTCCCGCAGCGCCGCTTCTCGAGCTGATCGGAGTGCTTCACAAGGCAGCAACCATCGTGAACGGCGCGGCGTCGACATGTTCCGGTGCGTTCGCCGCGCCGCGGATCGCCGCGATGACCGTCGGCTTCAGCGCGGCGATGGTGGCGATCGCGCTCCTTCGCGGCAAGGCGCGCGCAGCGGCGATCGTCGCCGTGTCACTGATTCCGATCCTCTCCGCATGCGCCGTCGCCCACCGCGACGTGGACGAGCCCACGCTGACAGTCTTCGACGTCGGTCAGGGTGACGCAATTGCCGTGCGTGTGCCGAGACACGCGATCCTCGTGGACGGAGGAACGGTCGACTCGCGTCTCATTCCGCAGCTCGTCGACCGCGGGATCCTGCGCCTCGACGCCGTCGTCCTCACACACGCCCACCCCGATCACTGCGGCGGCCTGCCTGCAGTTCTCTCCCGACTCTCGGTGCGCTCGCTGTGGATCTCACCGCGCCGTTTCCGCGGCGAGTGCGCGCAACGGTTGCTGGAGGCTGCCGCCGAATCGCGCGTTCCGATTCATCTTGTTCGCGACGGCGAGGGGATGCGCGTTGGCGCGATCGACATTCGGGCGATCGTTCCCGATCGCACGTTCCGGCGCGCGGCGGAAAACAACAGTTCCGTGGTGCTGCGCGCGACGATCGGCGCACGAGCGGTTCTCCTCACCGGAGATGCGGAACGTGAATGGGAGGCGCTGCTGGCCACCCGGCCGATTCGTTCCGATGTCCTGAAGGTGGCGCACCACGGGAGCCGCACTTCCTCGACGCCGCCGCTTCTCGACGCCGTGCGGCCCCGCCTGGCTGTGATCTCCTGCGGGCGGCACAACCTCTTTGGTCATCCCCACGCCGAAGTGCTTGGCGCGCTTCACCGGCGGGGCATTTTCGTGCGTCGAACGGACCGTGACGGAACCGTCGATGTCCTCTTTCATGGTGACCATCTTCTTGTGCACCGTGAAATTGACACCCCCCCATGACCCGCTTACAGTTAATCGCGACCGATGTCCTCTACTCTGCTACGCCTCGGACTCTGGATCATTCTTCTCGTCGTAGTGCTCTACGTCCTGCATGAGACCTATCCGGCATCGGCGATGGCCGAGTACTTCGCACTTCCGACGCTGCAGAAAGGGCTCGCTCTCGGGATTGTTCTTGTGGCCGGCGGGCTGGCGGCCCGTCTCTTCGAAAAGGGTCCTTTGAAAGTGGGGTCGAAAAACCGCTGCGTCATTTGCAAGACTGTCATTCCACCTGGTGCGATCTATTGCCGCGCTCATCTTCGGAGCATTCTGAATCGCGAAGATGAGCGGACGCATACGACGCGCACCCGGTCGTAGTGCCGCTCGCTGTCATCGCCGGGCCCACCGGCGTCGGGAAATCGGATCTCGCTCTTCGCCTGGCCGAACGCGTCGGCGGCGAGATCGTCAACTACGACTCGATCCAGATCTATCGCCGCTTCGACATCGGCAGCGCGAAACCGACAAAGAGCGCGCGCCGTCGCGTTGCACACCATCTCTTCGACGTCCTGGAGGCCGATCAGGAATTCAATGCTGCCGATTACTCGCGGATGGCGCGACCGGTCTGCGATGACATCCTGGCGCGCGGTCGCACCCCGATCCTGGTGGGCGGAACGTTCTTTTATCTGCGGGCGCTGCTCGCCGGGCTGCCCGAGATGCCGGGCCGCGAGGAGAGTATTCGGGCCCGGCTTCGCGCCATCGCGGAAAGAAAGGGCGGATCCGAGCGGCTCCATCGATGGCTGTCGAGGATCGATCCGCAAAGTGGTAAGAGGATTGCTCATGCCGACCGCCATCGCGTGGAGCGCGCTCTCGAAGTCTGGATCATCAGCGGCCGGCCCATCTCCGAGTGGGAACCTCCGACCGCGGCGGCAGCGGAGGAGATTCCGGCTGTGAAGATCGCGCTCACCCTGGAGCGGAGCCAGCTCGCGGCGGCGCTCGATCGGCGAGTGGAAGAAATGTACGCATCCGGCCTGGTGGACGAGACGAAACGATTGCTGGCTGTGTATTCGAGGTCGGCACGTCCGTTTGGAGCAATCGGATATCGGGAGGCGGCTGCGGTGGTGGCCGGCGAGCTGGACCTGGAGAGCGCCGTGGCCGAAACCAAGCGCCGTACGCGCGCGTATGCGAAGCGGCAGATGACGTGGCTGCGCGCGGAGCGCAACGTGCATTGGATCGATGCCGCCGACGAAGAAAAGTCATTCGCCGCAGCGCTGCGGCTGATCGAGGGAGAGAGTTGAAGCGAACGCGGGTTCTTTTTCTGGCTGCGATCGGGGTGATCGCGGCATGCAGCACTACGCCTTCCCCTCCGCCGGTTGTGGCGCCGGAAGGAGACTCGGGGTATCTGATCGATCCGCGAATCGGGTGGGATCACCCGCTCGACCCGGCGGCCGATCGCCGATTCGACACCGCGTGGCGATTCATTCTGGCCGGAGACTATGAGAGAGCGCGGTCGATGCTCAGCAACCTTCGTCAGCAGGTGCCCGACTACGTCCCCGTTTCATTGGCCGAAGCGGCGATCGATATCCGGCAGGGACGGCTGGAGGCGGCGCGAGCGATCGCCGAACGCATCGCTGCCGGAAATCCGAACTACATCCCAGCGGCCGTTTACGAAGCGGAGATTGATGTCGCGCAGAATCAGCTCCGAAGTGCGTATGAGCGATACCGCTCCCTCTCCGCGTTGCCGAACGTTCCGGCGATCGTGGCCCAGCGAAGGGCCGAGCTGCAGACCCGCTTGTTCGAACAGCTCTACCACTCGGCGCTCAGCGCGCCCGACCCGGAGGCGGTCCAACTGCTTCGCGAGGCACTCCTGGTCGATCCTGCAGCCAGCGCAGCGCGCATCCTCCTGGTGCAGAAGCTGATCACGCTGCGCACGTTCGAGGAAGCGCGGCGCGAGCTTGACCCGTTGCTCAATTCATCCGCCGCCGACCAGTCGGACGTGCAGGAAGCTCTCGCCGAAATCGAGGTCGGAACCGGGCAATATCAGAACGCCATCGTCCGATATGAGCGGCTGTCGCGGAACGATCCCGACGGGCGTTACGCGCGCCGCCTGGAGCAGGTGAAGCAGCAATTCGCCGCCGCGAATATGCCGACGCAGTTCCTGCGGGCGTTGCAAGAACCTTCGATCAATCGCGGCGATCTGGCCGTGTTGATGTATTGGAAGATCGCGTCGATCCGCTTTGCCCAGGACCTGGCCACGCCGCCCATTGCCATCGACATCGGCGACGTTCCCGGCCGCGACGAGATCATTCGGGCCATCGCTCTCGGCATCTTTCAAGTCGATCCGGTCAATCGCCAGGTGAATCCCTACACCACGGTGACGACTTCGTCGCTGGCGCGGACCGCGGCGCGCGTACTGACCGTGCGCGGAGCCTCGTGTGCGCGGGGAGTCGGTTCGGACCCGCAGACGATTCTCGCGGCGTGCCGTGTCACTGACCCGACGGCAGAGGGTCTGGATCAGCCGGTCAGCGGCGCCATGGCGTCGGCAGTGATGGATCAGGTGGATCGGGCGCTCAAGTAGCGCCGCCAAGTTGGCGGCGTTACCCGAACAGCGTCAAGCGCGGCAGATCGAACCGCTCGCGGATCATGCGTCGCAGGTTCGCCTCTTCAGTGCGCGCTCGCGTCTTCTCGTCGAGCGCAGCGGTGCTGCCCAGTGCCTTGGCGATCTCGTGGCGAATCTCAGCAATGTCCTGCGGCGAAGTGGCCATGACGCTCTCCAGCATCTCGCCCTCCAGTTCAATCAGGCGCTGCTCGATTCGAGGAACGCTCTTCTCACTGCCGAGAGCCCGTACTCGTTCGGCGAATGCGGCGCCGGATGGCGAGGCCTCCAGCCGCTGCGCCAATTGCTCCAGCATCGCCTCCGGCGCGTTCTCCGGAGCCTGTTCGCTTCCGCCGACGTAGAGATTCCGCCGCTCGTCCCACAACTCCTTCACCGCATGGCGGCAATACGAGAGGCTGGAGATCATTTTTCGCCGGCCGCTCGTCTCGTTTTTCTCGAACACGCTGTCGATCGCCTCGATGACTACTGGAAGCGGGACACCCTCGTCGTGCCACTTTTTCATCAGCGCCCAATCCTTGGCTGAGAGGATGAACGGGGTGCTTCGCCGCATGGCGAAATGGGCCTCGATCTCGCTGTAGTACTGATCGGCAGACATGAGTTCGTGGTTCGTGACTTGCGGTTCGCGGTTCGCACTTGAGCGTCTGCGGCGAGCCGCGAGCCGCGGACCACGGACCACGATGGCTGATGCTACAATCTCAGCACTTATTCGTAGAAACGAGGAGTGCTCTGTCGCATGGCGGCCCTGACTCCGCGCGCGGAGGTCACAGTCTACTCACCGCTCACCTCGCCGTTCCGGCAACCGCTGGAAGGAGAGGGAATCTCCATCGGGCGGGCGTCCGACTGCACGATTCCGATCAAAGACCGCTTCTTATCGCGTCGCCACGCGGAGATCCGTCCCGGCAACGGTGAGTGGATCCTGAAGGACTGCGGCAGCGCGAACGGCACCTTTCTCAACGGCGCTCGCCTCGACCACGATCGCTCCCTGCGCGCCGGCGACCGCATCCGCCTTGGCGACACGGAGCTCGTTTTCGAGTCCTCCGAGCACAACACTGATCGCATTCTGGCGGTCGCCGACACATCGCCGCGAACGACCATTGCCATCGCCGTCAAGGAGATCGATCAGCAGAAGTTCGACACCGGCGACATTCCAAAGCTGAAGACGCTCAGTGCAATCGCTCGCGAGCTGATCGAGGATCGTCCACTCGAGGAACTGTTCGGATTCATCGTCGAGCGCGTGCTCCTGCATACGCAGGCCTCGCGCGCGGCGATCGGGTTGATTGCCAGCGATGGCAAGTCATTCATGAACGTCGAAGTGCGCCGGCAGGACAAGGCTGATGAGTCGGAGTTGCGCATCAGCCGCACCGTTCTGGCCTCGATGATTCAGGAGAAGAAGGCGCTGGCCTTCGTGGACGTGAACGTCGATTCGAAGCTCAGCCGCGTGCAGTCGATCGTGGGGCAGGGAATCCGCTCGATGATCTGCGCGCCGCTGACCGTCGCCGATGACGTGGTCGGCGTGCTGTACATCGACTATCTCTTCACCCAGCGGCAGATCTCGGAGGAAGACGTCCGGCTGGTGGCACAGATCGCTCGATTCGCGGCAATCAAGCTGGAGACGACGCGCCTCCGCGAAGACGCGATGCAGAAGCGGATCATGGATGAGGAGCTGAAGACTGCGTCGGTGATTCAGCGCCGCCTCCTGCCGCCCGCTCCCACGGGCATTGCCGGCTACACCTTCGCCGGAGCGAACCGTCCATGCCGGACGGTGAGCGGCGATTACTACGACTTCGTCGTTCGTCCGGACAAGCGGGTCTATTTCGTCATCGCCGATGTCAGTGGCAAGGGAGTGACCGCCGGGCTGATGATGGCCGGCCTGCAGGCGTCGTTTCGAATCTTCTGCAAGGGCGACCCGCGGCCGGCCGATCTGGTCACGGAATTGAACGGCGCGCTGAAAGAGACGTTGCCGCAATCGAAGTTCGTCACGCTCTTCGTCGGACGCCTGGACACGGAAACGGGCATCATCGAGTACGCCAATGCCGGCCACACTCCACCGCTCTGGGTTCGTCAGAAGGGTGTCGAGGAGGTGGCCGACACCGACGTGCTGCTCGGCGTCGTGACGCGCGCGGTCTATCGGAACCGGACGTTGGAGCTGGCCCCCGGAGACTCACTCGTGCTCTTCACGGACGGTCTGACCGAAGCGGAGAATGCGGACGGCGAGGACCTGCAATCGACGGAGTTTGCGCGGCGCCTGGCGACGATGCATGGAGCGGCAGCCGAGGAGATCACGCAAGCGGTGGAGCAGCTGATCACGCAGCACACGGCCGAAATGCCGCTGGCGGATGATGTGACGCTGGTGGTGGTGAGCCGCAATCGCGTCGACGAGCTGGCGATGATCGTTGCCTCGGCGGAAGAAGACGCCACGCTGGTCGGGCGCTGAGCGCCTTAGAGCAACGTATACCGCTGCAAAAAATCGACGAAGATCGGCTCGATCGATTCCGAGGCCACCGAGAAAATCCGGTCGGCATGATAGTGGCCCGGTATGTCGATCACGTGAAGCTCTTTCGGCTCGTTGGCCGCTTCGTACAACGCGACGGAATGGGAGTGCGCGATCAGCCAGTCATTCTTCACGTGGAAGAAGGAGATTGGCGCGTGCACATCCCGGACGTCGTCCAGCGCGCGCAGTTTGCTGGTCCTCTTCCAACGCCATTCGAAATGGGGCCGCTTGAAGGCCTGAGAGAACGCGATGTGCCGGTGAATGGTGAACGGATTGATCCGCGGCGAGATCATGGCGAAATCGGCGACCGCGGAAATCAGGAGCAGTGAGGCGACCGGCAGGGGGTGCCGCGCCGCCGCGGAGATGGCGATCGACGCGCCGTACGAGAAACCGATCAGCGTGATCGACTCGATGGGCAGTCGCTGCAGTAGATCATTCGCTACAGCCGCGGTGTCGTGGTGTTCGTGCAGGTTGAAACCATAGACGCCGCCGCTGTCGCCATGGCCGCGGGGATCGACGATCGCCGCTCGGTAGCCGTTGGCGTTGAGAAATGCCGCCAGGCGAAGCATGGCCGGATGACGGCGATCTCGCCAGAAGCCGGGAATCACCAGGACCGCGGAACGGGAGCCCTCGTCGTACAGGTCGTAGGCGACCGATGTGCCGTCGAACGAGCGGACCGAGCAGGAAACGGGTGTCCTGGGCGGTTGGCGAAAGGGCACTGGCGCGCTTGACATTCACCTCACCTTTCTAAACTATAGCGCCCCGTGAGCGCGATGCGCTCACATCCCTCCGCGATTTCAACAACCTAGGAGAAGACAAACATGAAGAAATCAATGTTGACCACTTTTATTGCGCTGGCTGCCGTGGCGCTCTTCGCATTCGGGTGCAAGAAACAAGAGAACACGAGTACCGACACTGCAGCCACCGACACCGCTATGTCCTCGACGAGCAGCACGATGTCGACCACCGAGACCACGGGCTCGATGTCCACGACGGAAACGTCGAGCACCGGGATGATGTCGACCGATACGTCGGGAACGGCGGGCACGATGGGAACGATGGGAACATCGGCGACCACCAGCACGACCACGACGACCACGACGAAGAAGTCGCCGAAGAAGAAGGCCGGGACGACGAAGTATTAAGCCTTGCTTTGTTTTTGGTGACTGGCACTGGCGTTGCTACCGCAGCATTGCCCATTCGTACGCGCAAGGAGGTGACGGCAGGCACTCTCAGAACGATTCCGGCTCGTTTCCCCAAAAAACTGAATTCAAAGAGAGGATACACAATGAAGAAATCGATTCTGGTACTTCTGACGGTCGTAGCCGTCGCGCTCTTCGGCTACGCCTGTAAGCAAGAGCAGAACACGAACACAACGGATACCGGTGCCACGATGACGGACACCAGCGCGACGACGTCGACGATGACGACCATGGAAACGTCGGCCACCGGCACCACCGGCACGATGTCCACCACCGACACGTCCGGCACGGCCATGTCGACCGATACGTCCGGCACTGCGGGTGGCGCCATGGGCACCACCGGCACGACCACAACCACCACGACCACCAAGAAAACGACGAAGACCACCACCAAGAAGAAGCACTAGTTGGCCGATCGGCCGTTTTCATCTGAGCGCCGCCTTTGGACGGCGCTCATTTTTTGCGCTTCTTCGCCGCCAGGTCCGCCCGCAGCTTCTCGTAAACGCGAACCGTTTCGTTCTCCAGTGCGCGAATGTCGCCGTCGTTGTGAATCACGTAATCGGCGTGCCGGAGACGCTCCTGACGCTCCATCTGCCGCGTCAATCGCCTCCGCGCGTCATCGCGCGAGCTACCCCGAGCCACAGCGCGATTGATCTGCACTTCCGGCTCGCTGTCGACCACGATGATTTTGTCGTAGCCTTTCTTGCGTCCCGCTTCCAGCAGCAACGTCGCTTCCACGACTACGATGCGATCCCGATCGGGGAAGCGCGCCACCTCCGCGGAGATGATCTCCTCCTCCTGGGCGATCACCAGCGGATGGATCAGCGAGTTGAGGCGATTGGTGGCCATCGTGCTGGCGAAGGCGATGTCAGCGAGCTTTTGTCGATCGATCTCGCCGTCCGCCCGCAGAATCGCGTCGCCGTACTCCTGCAGCAGCGCCTCATGGCCTGCCTCGCCCGGCCGGTAGAGTCGGGCCACCACTGCGTCCGCATCGATGACCACGCAGCCCAGTCCGGCCAGCGTGCGGCCGACGCTCGACTTTCCGGAGGCAATCCCTCCCGTCAGGCCGACGCGAAGGATCATCGACGCCTCCACTGAGCGGCGGTGACCGTGTTTTTCATGAGCATGGCGATCGTCATCGGTCCGACCCCTCCCGGCACCGGCGTGATCCATTCCGCAACCTCGCGTACCCGGCCGTAGTCGACATCTCCGATGAGCACGTTGCCATTCTTGGCCAGGAGACGCGATTTCTCCTCGTCGTGCGTCAGGCGGTCGGCGAACTCACGTCCCACGCGATTCATGCCCACGTCGATCACCATCGCTCCGCGCTTCACCATCTCCGGGCCGATCGTCAGCGGTTTGCCGATCGCCGCGACGAGGATGTCCGCTTCGCGCGTCACAGACGGCAGGTCGTAAGTCCGCGAGTGGCAAATCGTCACGGTGGCGTTGCGTTGCAGCAGGAGAGAAGCCATCGGCTTGCCGACGATGTCGCTCCGCCCCACGACCACCGCCCGCTTTCCATCGATCGAAATGCCTGTGGAATCGATCAACCGCATCACCCCTGCCGGCGTGCAGGGAACCAGCGTCGCGCGCCCGAGATGCAAGCGGCCGACATTGATCGGATGGAAGCCGTCGACATCCTTAGCTGGGTCGAGCGCATCGATCATCTTCCGCGGATCGATCTGCCGCGGCAGGGGAAGCTGCACCAGAATGCCGTCCACGTCATTGTC
>Ga0070708_100005260_pt1 | contig 10246 bp, 13 predicted proteins | sample KBSK5503metaG_FD_65469 | JGI IMG/M metagenome (GOLD analysis project Ga0070708, IMG submission 65469) | Corn, switchgrass and miscanthus rhizosphere microbial communities from Kellogg Biological Station, Michigan, USA - KBS K5-50-3 metaG | ecosystem: Host-associated > Plants > Roots >... | reverse complement strand
TCCCCCGTCTTGGTCAGGTTCAGCCCGAGCGCCGTGCCGGCCGCGAAGATCTTCGACTGCGCGGCGGCGTTCCCCAGCGCAGCGGACGTGGCGACGTCGAGCCCGATCCCGAGTTTCCGGGCCGCGTCGAGGGCGCCGGAGTCCTGCAGGTTCTTCGCGGCCTGGTCCCGGATCGTCTGGTCGATCGCCCCGTGCGACGCCTTCAACGCGTCGGTGTAGCTGTTGACCTCGGCGGTGGCCTGCGCCTGCTTCGCCTGCGACTCCCCGAGGATCGTCGTGTAGAGGCCGAGCGCGATACCGGCAGCAGCCGCGATGGGGCCGAGGGTGCCGAACCCGAGGCCGAGTTTGCTCAGTCCAGGCAATTCCGCCGCCTTCGATAGGCCCTTGTAGGCGAAGACGATGCCGGCGATCGCTGGTGCGATGGTCCGCATCGTGCTGACCGGGATCAGGTTAATCACCCGGACCAGCACACCCAACGACGACAGCGACACCGTGCCCAGCGGAGCGAGCCCGGCAACGATCCGCGACACCGCCACGGCGAGCTGCCCGAGGGTCTGCTCAACCTGGGGGAGCTGGTTCTGCGCGTACGCGACGAACTTCGACACCCCGCCGGAGGAGGAGGCCCATCTCTCCAGCGCTGCGGAACCGCGGACCAGGTCCGCGTTGACCTGAAGGAACAGCGGCTCGAAGGACCGGAACAGGTTCACCAGCGTGAGGCCGACGTTCCCGCCGATCTGCCCGAGCTGCGTCGAGAACAGCCCGACCTCGCGGTTCAATCCGGGCATCAGCGGCTGCAGCGAGGCGACAGCGGATTTGAACCCGCCGAGTACCCCCCCGGCGGCTGTGTGCTCCAGCTCGGACAGGTTGCCTTTCAGGGTGCCGACAGCGGCGGAGAACTGCTCCCCGACCGGGGTGCCAGCCTTCATCTCCTTCTGGATGCCCTTGACCGCGAGCACCGCGATCCCACCGGCGGCGGCGACACCGAGGAGGCCGGTGGAGGCGGCGGCGATCGGGATGAGAGCGGGGGCGAACGCTGCGGCGGCGAGGAGGAGCCCGGACGTGGACTTCTTCGCGGTCCCGGAGAGCCGTTCAAGCTTGCGGTTCGCCTCGTCGAAGCCTTCCGCCTTCGCGACGGCGAGCACATCGAAGCGGACGGTTTTTGCCATCAGCCAGCCGCCTGGAGTTTCGCGGCGAGCGCGTCAAGTTCTCGGTCGATGTTGTCGCGGACCTCGGGGGCTTTGCCTTCTTCGGCGTCAGTGAACCAGCCAGGGCGGACCTTCTCGTCGACCCAGTTGTGGCGGTTCCCGAAGACGGGGTGCCGGACGATGCCTTCCTCGTCCATGCGGCGCAGGTTGTCGGCGCTGGCGCCGATGATCCGTACCCCGACACGGCTACCGGCGGTGGTGACCCTGGCGCTGAACTTCGCCGACGCGACACGCTCAGCGAGCCCGCCACGGACCGGGAGCGTGCGCAGTGCCCCGTAGCGGGCGGCGGCCTTCAACGGCTTCACGGAGCGCTGCATCGCCTGCCGCAGCGCACGCTCCAAGCCTTTGTCGCCCGTTGCTTTGATGGCGTTCCCGACTCGGGCGAGCTTCTGCCCCCCCGACGTGCGCACGGTGACGTTAATCCTCGGCGGCATAGCTCACCCCCCTTGCTTGTTCCTGCGGTCGATTTCCCGGCACGCCGCCTCAAGATCCGGGACAGTCAACCGGTGCAGGTCCCACGGCATGATGTGGAACGTCGCAGCGATCGCTAGGCCGTAACGGTCGATAGCGGCGGCGACGTCGAATCCGGTGTTATGCCACTCGGCGAGGAGCCGCCGGTCGGAGGGTCCGCCTCACCGTCGGGCTCCTCAACGTCCTGCCCGGGGTTGAGGAACTCGAGCAAGTTGAAGTCGGGGACCTCGGCGAGCTGGATCGGCTCCCCGGCAGGGCCTTTGACACCGGCCCGGGTGAGCAGCACCCACGCCAGCGCCGTGAAACAGGCCGGGTCGACGTCGTTGAACGCCTGCGTGAACGGCACCATGTTCATCTTCGTCGCCGTCTTCAGCATCATCGCGTCCCGCACGCTGGGACGGTCCAGGTCGTACTCGTAGACCGTGCCGTTGATGTTGTATTTCCGTAGCATGGTTCCCCCGCTTCTCGGTTAGGGGACGGTGACGCGGGCGCGGGCGTCGAAGATCGCGAACTTGAACTCCGCCGTCGCCGGATCCAACTGCCCCGGAGACTGCGGCGCCGCATTCACCGCCACCGAGAACACGTCCATCTTGAACCCCGTCGTGTCACCCTCCGGGAACTTCACGATGTACCCCGTCAACGCCGGGCGCTGCACGATCAGGATCGTCCGGGCGTCCGTCGACGTCCGGGAGAGCCGCATCACCAGCGACGAATCCGCGAAGGACTGCGCCCCGATGAGGTTCAACGCGGGGCCGACGAACGACTGCGACTGGACGATCGAGCCGTCGATGAACCAGCCCGGGGCGTCGACGACCTGCGGGGTCAGGTCGTTGCCGGCGTCGAGCTCGCCGCGGGTCGGGCCGGCGATGTTCGAGATCGTCGGCACCCAGTAGAACTTGCGGATGTCGATCGGCAGGTACGGGTTGAGCGTGGCAAGTGCCGGTGCAGCCATCGGGGGACCTTTCTCGGGGCGTGACGAAGAACCCCGGGCGGCGGGGTTGGAGAGCTAGGGGGACGGTTTAGAGGGGGCCGACGACGGCGACGGTCGGCGTGCCGGTCAGGCCGGTGTGCTTCAGGTTCACGAAGTTCGTCGCATCGACGTACGGGGTCACGTCCGGAATGACACAGACCGCGTCGGTGCTGATCGGGATCCCGTTCGACAGCCTGTAGTCCAGCGGGTTCGTCGCGCCGGCAGGCGCGGCCGGGAACGTGCCCGACGGGGCCGCTGCCGTGTTGAGCACGAACGCCGTGGTGAGCGCCCCGCCGCCGCCGTTCTTGTAGTACAGGATGTACTTCCCGCCGGTCGCGGAGAACTTGTCCGCAGCGGTGCATGTCGTGAACGCCGGGGTGACGTCGTCGCCGATCGTCGGCGTCGTCACGGTGATCGTGCTCATGGAGTCTCCTCATCGGTGTCCCGGGTGAAGTGGTCGCGGATCTCGTCGCGGCTCAGTGATGCGACGTCTTCCTCGGTGAGGCCGTGGCCGAGCGCGTACGCCCACCACTCGTCCCGGGAGGCGTTGCCCTTCGGCAGATCACCACCAGCCAGCTCGGGCTCGGGCTCGGGTTCGGGTGCGCGCTGCCACCCCGACCGCAGATACACCTCCACCGCATCCGGATCCGTCAGATACGGCGGCCTACCCGGTAGATCCGGATGCACTAACGCCACCAGCCCCGGCCGCTCACTCTCGGCCCGCTTGGCGGCAGTCGCCGCTTCCACAGCCGTCGCGATCTCCCGGTCGGTCAGCCCGTGGTGGTTCGCGACCGCGATCGCATCGCTCAACGTCTTATCCATCAGTCCCTCACAGAGCTCGGTAGATGATCTCGAATGGGACGAACACCTGCAGCCCGGAGTTGGGGCGTTGCCGCCACTCGGCTGCGGTGACACCCGGTGCCTGCGACGTCGGTGGGGCTCCGGTGTCGGCAGCGACAACGGCCTCGACAGCGGTCATGATCCCCTTTGCGGCTGCGCGGACGGACGTGTAGCCGTCCTGCTCGTTGCCGGACCATGCAGCCGCGACGCAATACACGGTGATCGTCTCGTCGCGGCCCTGCCCGAAGACCTCGCGGGATTTATCGCTCGTCCCGGCGGTGGTGTCCTCGCCTCTGGATGCGGCGACCAGATCGTCAACACCTACCCACAGCCCGAGCGGAAGCGTCCCTGAGCTGGGCATCGGGCCGTCGATGACCTCCACTGGAGGTGTCGCCCCGCCGATCGTGGGTGCGGCTTTAAATAGGGCGACAAGGTAGTCGACGGTGTCGGGGATCAGCGTGAGGGTGCTCACGCGACGAACATCATCTCGAGGTAGCCGCTGATCAGCTCTGCGGCTCGGGATGGGATTGCGTATCCCCAACCGGCCAGCGTGACGGTGTCGTCACCAGCGAACGACACAGTCGCGCCACCCCTGCGGGTGTCCCACAGGTGCTGCACGATGATCTGGCATGCGGTGCGCAGCGACGACGGGATCACCACCCGGCCGGCCTTGTAGGCGACGTCGTAGTCGCCGATGAACGGCCACGCGTCGAGGCGGGTGATCTCCCCGGTGTCCAGGTTCACGGTGACGTCGGTGGCCGGGTTGATCGCGATCGACCACGAGTAGACCGGGGTCATGCTGGTCAGCGACACGACGGGCGTGTTCGACAGCCACATCGAGCGGCGGGTCCCGGTGGTGGCGTAGAGCCGTTCGGTGAAGGTGCGGACCGCGCAAGGCCCGCATGTCGATTCGATGTTCTCAGACGCCGACAGCAGGTACCCGCGCAGCTCATCGTCGGCGGTGTTCGTCGTCTTCCCGAGTTGCGTTTTGATGCTGGCGAGGGACACGAGCGCGATGGACGCGGCCGGTTCGACGTCGAACACATCGGTGTGCGCGAACGCTGCCGCAGTACCCACCGCCCGCACGACGTGCCGGCCGGCCTGCGTGGTCGTGTAGTCGTAGGAATACTCGCCGAGGGACGGGTTCGCGGGGGTGAACGGCCCGGCAGGTGTCTGGTCGGGGAGGGTGATGGTCACGGCGATGGTGGAGGCAGCGAGCGCGCCGGTGATGTCGCGGACTTCCCACGTCAGGTGCACAACGTCGCCGAGGTCGTACATCACGCCTCCGGTTTGGTCGCGACGACCCGCACGTCAGCGGGCTCGGGTTGCTGGTCGATGGTCACGCCCGCGAACCCGGCCTGCTCAAGCACGTCACGGAGCCGCCGGGGGCGGATGTTCGCGTAGTGCTCACCGAGCCCTGGGTCTACGTCGCCGAGCGCGCCGTGCGGCCGGCGGCCCGGTCCGGCCATGGTGGCTATGAATCTGCCGCCCGGTTTTAAAGCTTCTAGCGCTTTCCTACAAATCGCGGGCCACGCGGGGGTGTGCTCGAAGCACTCCGCGGAGACCACGACGTCGTACCGGCGCCCGTTGGGCTGCCACGTCGCGGCGTCGGCGACGATGTCCACGTCGGGCCCGTCGGTGATGTCGAGGACGTGGTAGATGGTGGCGTTGGGAAACAGGTCGCGGGGTGAGCCGCCCCAGTCTCCGGTGACGTCTCGGCCGCCGATGTCGAGCACCTCGACGGGCTGGTCTGTGGCGTGGTCGGCGATCCACGCCATCGCCTCAGGGTGCATTCGCGGCGAGCCGTTCCAGGAACAGCGCCTTGTCCTGCTCGGCGTGGGCCTGCCCGAGCCGGTACACGTCGTCGTCCTCGGCGAGCCCGAACAGTGGATGCAGATGCTCCACCTCCGAGCGGGCCGCGAAGGTCCATGTCTCTCGCTGCTTCGCCGCAGTGACGATTTCGTCGTCGACGAACCAGTGCCGGTAGCCGTCGTGGGCGACGACTTTCGGGCCGTCCCAGGACGCGCCCTGCTCGTCCACATAGGAGCGGCGGATGAGGAGGTGAGTGGCGTGCTGCCCCGAAGTGACGCGGGGGTTGTGGAGGTCGTTGGTGCCGATCACGTCGTAGCCGTCACGGGCCTCGTGCTGTGCGTGGTCGAGCCAGCCCGGCTTGAACCGCACGTCGTCGCCGACGAGGAACAGCCACGGTTCCTCGGTGAGCCGATATCCCCAGTTCACCTTCTGCGCAAAGGTGCCCGGTGTCTCATTGCCGTCGGGATACAGCGGATAGCAGGGTTCGGCACCAGCCGATTTCCACGCTGCGATGGTGTCTTCGTCGTCGGTGTCGCAGATGGCGTAGACGGTGGCGAGGTCAACAGCCCCCGAGGCCCGGAAGGAATCCATGAACGGCTGCGCGTTCTGCGGGCGTCGCATCACCGGGACGATGACCGCGGTGCGCTCCGTCGCGGGCAGAATCTCGGGCCGGATCTTCGACAGCGCGACCTGCCCGAAGTACTCGTCCTCGCCGAGCCACAGCACCTTCTGATGGTTCGTCTTCACCCCGGTATGCACGTGCACCGGGACGTCGAGGGTGCCGGCCCGCATGCAGAACGACAGATCCTCAGAGATCAACTGCCCGGTAGAGGTGTTCGGGATCCGGTTGTACCAAACCGGCCCGTACTTCGCTTCGACCCGCTCGAACACCGAACGGTGGATCAGGATGCACGCCGACCCGGTCCCCGCGACCCGGGTGACCATGTCGGTCGGGTAGTCCCAGCGGACCGCGAACCCCATCTGCCCGTCGTCCAGTTTGAGCCAGTCGAACACGGTCGGTGCCGCGCTGGTGTGCCAGCCACCCATCCCGTCCTGACCGTCCTCGCGTTGCGTGAACGCGAGAGCACCGACAATGGGCCGCTCCACCGGGTCCGCGGCAGCGATCAACCGCTCCAGGGTGTCGCCGGTGAACCCCATGTCGGTGTCGACCCAGAACAGCCAGTCAGCCTGCTTCTCCTCGAGGAACAGCTTGATCGCCTTGTTCCGGGCGTCCACGAGACCGTCGGTGCCGCACTTCATCGCGACGTAGCCGCCGCGGAGCACGCGGGCTTCGTGGGCGAGGTCCCACCCGATCAGTTCGATCATCGAGTGGTGCCAGGAGTGGGTGACGTCGCGGGAGTAGACGTAGGCGATGACCACCGCGTCCGGCTCGTCAGGCTCAGCCACGGCGGGCCGTGCTCCGCTTCTCACCGGGTGCGGCGGTGGCGGTCTCGACCGGGGGTTCGGCCATCTCTGCGGGCGGCTGACCGGACCAGGACAGCCCATAACGCGGGTCATCGGTGAACCAGCCCGGATACGCCTTGACCACAGCGTCATCGGCGGGCCAGTGGGAGCCTTTCCGGACGAACACCGGCCCGGACGCGATGGGCAGTTCGGCGGTGTCTTTCGCGAAGACGACGTTCACGGCGCGACGCCGAGCTCGGCCAGCGCGGCGACCGCAGCTTTCGCTGCGTCCTTGTCGTCGTTGCGTTCGGCGATCTCGAGGTGCGCGAGGAGCTGGTGCACGAGCGGGTTACTCGACGCGCCCGCGTCGCCCAGCACAACGACTGGTTCGGGCGCGGTCTCGGTCTTCTTGGCGGTGGTGGGCATGGCTTTTCCTTTCTCCGGATGAGTGGGAGCGCCCGCTCCGGAGGGGACGGGCGCTTCCACGTCTTGTGGTGCCGTCTAGCTGTTGGCGACGAGCAGCCGGAACGACGCGGTGTTGACGCAGTCCGAACCAATCCGGGCGTACGCGAACCAGCCGCGCTGCCCGGTGGGCATGCCGAACCCGGTGCCGGCAGTCGCCTGCTGCACGAGGTTCGGGATCAACTCCACAGACATGCCGCCGTTGCGGGCGATCACGAACTGCTGGAAGTCGCCGACGAGGGCCTGGCCTTCGGCGGTGGTCGTCCACGTCGTCGAGTCAGGCATGTACGGCGACTCGTACACCGGCTTGTTGAACAGCTGATCGGCCCATGCTTCGGGCAGGTTCACGGTGTAGCCGTGGAACACGTTCGCGGCGCCGAGCTGCCGAATCGCGTTGTTCACACCGATGCTCATGAGCCACGACGCGCCGCGGCGGAACCGCTGCGGCAGCGCCTTCCACACCGCGTACGGGTCGGCCGCGGTCAACAGACCGGTGCCGGACGCGAACTTGATCCGGTCACCCGACGTCGCCGAGATCGCGGTCAGGATGCCCTTCGGCTCACCCGACCCGGAACCGTTGGTGAACTTCTGCACCAGCAGCTCGTCGTAGCCGGCCGCGAGCAGCGTCGACATCTCCGACGCGAACGACGGGTAATCCGACTGAACCTCGATCGAGAAAGGTATGAAACCTCGTGCCATGTGCACCGACACGGTCGGCTGCGCCAGGGTCGGCGCGTTGTCGGTGGTGACCGAACCCTCAGTCTGGAACGCCCACGTCACACCAGCCGACGAGACGCCCTTCCAGACGGTCGTGTTGATGTCGACCTGCTTACAGATCTGCAGGAACGGGTTCCCCGATCCCTGCGCGGTCATGATGATCGACGGGTCGATGAACACGGGGATGCCGAAACCGCCGGCGGTGGTGGTGAAGTCGGCCATGGCGCGGAACTCCTGCCACGCCAGCACGGCCCGGTTCTCCTCCGGGGACAGGATGGGGTGCGGGTCGGTGACCAGCTTCATCCACGCGTTGCGGTAGTCGTCGTTCTCGGTGACGAGGATCCGCCGGGCGATGGTCGGGTTCTTCCGCAGCTGCTTCTCTACGTGGGCCTTCTGCTCCGCGTCGAGGTGCATCGCGGCGTCTCGGTCGTCCAGACGCCGGAGTGCGCTGTCGCGGGCTTCGGTGTTCGTCATGCGGCGGACGTCGCCGAACGCGTCGTCGCGGTTGCCGACGTGGAACTCGGCCCGCTCCACGGCCTTGGGGCGGCGGCGGAACACTTCCTGGATCGCCCGGTTCTCCTCGATCTTCTTGATCGCGGCGTCGCGGAGCTTCAGGCCGTACTCGAACGCCTTCTGCTCGTCGTCGGTCTTCTCCCGCAGCTCGCCCTCTTCGGTCTGATGCAGAGAGCGGAGGTGCGCGTCGAGGATCTCGACGAAGTCGTCGAGTTCCTGCGCGGTCTTGCCGCGGAGCTCGTCGGGAGTGGTGCGGTCGGTGAGGTCAGCCGCGTCCTTGCCGCGGAGCTCCTCGAGGATTTCGGTCATCTGAGAATGCCTCTCAGTCGTAGCGCCCCGTCATCGAGGCGCTGCCTGGTGGTGGGTTGTGCCCTCTGGGCATCACCGCGACCCGAGCTCCGCGCGTCGGATACCCCGGTGAAGTCATCAATGGCCCGCAGTTCGGCGGCGAGCTCACGCAGCAGACTGCGATGCTCAGCCGGATCCATCTGGGCGAGAAGGGACCGCACGCTGACGGTCGTCTGGTCGTAGGCGGGGAACACGACCGGCCCGATCTCCCGCGTGTCCGTGTCGCCGATCTCCCGGTAGTCGGTGCCGTCCCGCTTCGACCACGTGTCGCCGCCCTTCGGGACGGAGAACCGGAACGACATCCCCGTGATCGCCCGCTCGGCGATGGCCTGCCGGACCGGTTCCACCGTCGCGTTGTCGAACAACCTGGCCCGCACATACAGGCCCTGCTCGTCCTCGCGTAGGTCCTGGATCGCGCCGATCGGCACCGCGCCGACCCGGGGGTCGCGGCCGTGCTCGAACTGCAGCACCGGGGTGCGCCGCTCCAGGGAGCGGGTGAACGCGCCGGGCAGGATCACCTCGTCGAACTCGCCCTGCATGTCCTGGATGCGGGCGGCCTGGTTGAACACCGCCGCATACCCCTCGAGGGTCCGGCCGTCATCGGAGGAGCGGGACTCGAACTCGAACGCCCGCACACACATCAGGTCGGCCGGCCGGGAGTTCGACTGCTGCGGCATGTCCGCGACCGTGTGGCCGAACTTCACCATCGCCGCCCGGATGCGGCCTTTGATCGCCTTCAACTGTGCCGGGGTATAGAGCTTCGCGTTGTCCGGCTGGTTGATGTATGACCAGGCAGCCTTCACCTTGTCCGCGGTCAGCGGGTAACGCTTCTTGCCATCTTTTTGATAGCCGGGGTCGGCGTAGGCGACGTCGCCGTACGGCTTCTTTGCGTCGGCCCGCTCGAGAACGTCGGTCATTACGGCTCCCTCATTTGGCATGCGATGCGGCCTTCTTCGCTTCCCACTCAGCCAGCGCCGCGGCGGCCTTGGCCCGGGTCTTCGCGGTGACGTGGCCCTCACCGGACGCCCAGTTCTTCACCACACCCACCGCAAGCTGAACCGCCTCGGATTCGGTGTGGCCGTTGCGGATCAGGGCGTGCGCGATCGCCCGGATGAACAGCGGCAGCCCACCGACCCCGGTGACCCAGTTCTTCCCCATCCCGATCGGGGACACGTCATAGCGGTTCTCCTCGACGTCGAGGAGAACCTGCTCAAGTTCGTCGTCGTCCGCGTCGTCGTCCGCCCGGGCGAGCGGGACGTGCGGCAGCCGCGGCAGCTTGGGCGGGGACACCTTCGGGAATCCGCCACCTATGGCGTGGGGTGCTCCGTTGGTCTGTCCGGCGCCGGGCTGCTGCAATTGGACACTGACGAGCCCCGAATGCTGCAGCAGGTTCGCGTCCTGCCCCTTGACCGCCTTCACCGCAGACTCAGCGGTGAACCCGGCCTGGATCAGCGACCCGATCGTCGCGGCCTCGATCTCCATGATCTGCGCCGCGTTCAACGCG
>Ga0070708_100005258_pt1 | contig 10246 bp, 9 predicted proteins | sample KBSK5503metaG_FD_65469 | JGI IMG/M metagenome (GOLD analysis project Ga0070708, IMG submission 65469) | Corn, switchgrass and miscanthus rhizosphere microbial communities from Kellogg Biological Station, Michigan, USA - KBS K5-50-3 metaG | ecosystem: Host-associated > Plants > Roots >... | reverse complement strand
CATTGAAGAATGGTGCTTACCAAAACTGTGCGAATCAGTTGTTCACCATTGACAAAGTGTTTGTCAAATATCCGGAGCTACACCGATACTTCTACTCCGGGATGGATGTCAGCGAAGGTGATCCGGCTTATGAGCGGGTCGTGGTTGTCGCAGAGTTGGTTCTGGATTTTATCGACACGGTTCTGATCCAGGAAGCTGCTCTTCCTGCTTACTGGCACCTCGAGAGGTGGGAGCCATACTTCATCGATCTGTTTATCAGCAGCCCTGTCCTTTGCAGGTACCTCAGCTTGAACAAAAGTTGGTACCCTCAGAGGATGATTCACTTGATGGAAAAAGGAGAAAGAGCACGTATCCAGAAAAACAGTGAGCAGTAGAAGAGCCTCGCCAGAACGTTTCTACCACGATGAGGCCTTGAGTAACAAACACTTGAGCCTCTCTTGGGCCAGAACCCATCGAGCACAGGTCCACTCAGCCTTTTGAGCCCCGCGACTCGCTTGTCACTGGAGAGTTCCCTGCATGTTCGGATCCATGATGTCCCCTTTCTTGCTCGACTCTCTGCGGGTGGTTGGCTCTTTTTCTAACTTCATCTTTAGGTTTAATGTGTAGGAGCCTGCAAAGCCAATGAAAAAGACCAGAGGAGCCGCCCACCAAGCTCCTTGGGGCCATATGGAGACCAATGCCACAAATATCCAGGCGGTAAGCACGGCAGGATAGATCACACAGGCAGCCAATGTCTTTCCAATAAAGCCTGCAATAGCATCCTCCCGCTGGATAAACTGCCCATTGCCATCGATGTCCAGCATTGCTTCAATCTTCTGACCGACCGCGATGAGACCGTTACATTTCTGAATGCCACGGAGCTCATAAAAGAATAATCCCAACGTCACGACAAATCCGAAGAGTCCAATTGGTCCCAAGTGGTACAGCCCCTAACGATGGTGGATAATTCGGCCAACTCTCCTAGCCGCTTGCCTTTCCTTCTCGAGGCTCCGTATTCTACCTTCTCAGAAGGAAACAGTCCCTTCACCTCATTTCAAGCCAAGAGAATGCTTCATGAACGTCCATGTGTTTCTGCTCGCGCTTTTGCTCATCTTCTTGCTGGCGCTGCTCTGTGCCCTGTGCTGGCCCCATCCTGGTCCTCTCAAGTCAAGAGCAGCCAAGGTGCGCACTGCGCTCCCACGTCTGCTCAAGCCTCGCTCTCCGCACGATTGCCCCACCTGTCGTCTCGCCTCTGCTCCCTCGTCAGGTAGAGGGCCAGCATCTGCGCCTGTGCGTCCCTGGTGTGAGGTGAAAAGCCGCCGGGGAGCTCCCAAGTGGATAGAGACCGAAGGATTCGCCTGTCCGAACCGGGGGTGCTCGTACTTTGGCAACACTGACACTCGAGTGCACGCTCTCGTCGGGGATGGCAAGCATGGTCGAGCTGAGAAGATCCAGACCTTTCGTTGCCAGGCCTGTCACGCCACATTCAGCGCTCGACACGACACGCCCTTGTATCGTCTGAAAACCCCTTCGCACCAGGTCGCCATGGTACTCTCGGCTCTGGCCGAAGGGCTCGACCCATCCGCGGCCGAACGAGTCTTCGGCTACTGTCAGGCGACCATCACGAGGTGGCTCACGCGGGCAGGCAAGCACGCTGAGCTCTTCCATGAGCGCTCCTTCAGCAACCTGCACCTGCCGCACCTGCAGCTAGACGAACTGCACACCCGGCTGCGCTGCGCCAAAGAGGTGCTGTGGCTTTGGCTGGCCATCGATCCTCGCACCAAGCTTCTTCCCGTGCTCCATCTGGGTCCGCGCACCCAACATATGGCCCATCACGTCATCCACTCACTACGACGAAGTCTGGCCCCGGGTTGCTTGCCGATCTTCACGAGTGATGGCTTAAACTTGTACTTTTATGCCTTGACGGCCCATTTTGGACACTGGCTCCAGCTGAGGCATCGTGGGCGGAACGTGCGCCGGTGGCAGGTGGAACCAGGCTTGATCTACGTTCAGGTGAAGAAAAGCTACCGACGGCGCAAGCTGGTGCGCGTTACCCATGTGATGCGTCTTGGAACAGAGGATGCTCTCACGGCCTCTTTACAGGGGCTGGGCTTCTCAGGCCGACTGAACACCGCTTTCATCGAGCGGGTCAATCTGACCGTCCGCCATGGAATAGCCGCGCTGGCTCGTCGAAACTGGGCCACGTCCCAACAGGCTCCACACCTGCTGGCCCATCTGGAATGGTGGCGAGCGTATTATCATTTTGTGCGTCCACACGAAGCGCTGCGAGTAGCACTCCTGCAGCCGCGCGAACGAGGTGGCAAACGTCTAGCGCAACGCTACCGACACCGTACTCCTGCTATGGCAGCCGGCAGAACCCATCGACGGTGGACAACTCGAGAGGTGCTCTCTTGCCCATTGATGCCGATCTCCACTTGAGAAACGCTAAAGCCAGATTGGGGTGGAGTGTAAGATCGTGGCGTGTTTGGCGTAGGTGCTCGCAGCAGCACGCGAATGCAGCCTTGCTCTGGGAAGAGATGGCCTCACTGGACTGACTCCTCACCGCATACCGGCCTCAAATAGTCCTGGAAAGGGGCGGTCTATTTATCCACCATATCTGATGGGAGCACCCGCTGTTGCGGGATGAGTCAGCACTCGTTTTTCTTGAGTGGCCCCTTTCCGCCAGATCATGAAGCCCTATGGGGAAGGGCAGCGGGCCTCGCTTTTCTTGCTTTCGCTTGGCGGTAATGGTGCAGGGAGCGTGCCCGGTTCATACACACCGTGCTACACCACTGGCGGGTCGCGCTCCTGGTCGTATCGTAAAAGAGCCCGGTGCACCTCTCGTTGGCACACCTGTGCAGCCGTGCGGACTCCCCTTGCGTGAGGATGGGCAGCGCAGAGAGCGCGATAGGCAGCAGGACCGCTCCATACGCCGGCTCTGTCGTCCGGTAGGTCGCCGTCAGTTTCCCTTCCGCCCCCGGTGCGAGCGACTGATAACCCATGGAGAGCACTCGGTTGAGCTCCTCCAGGTCGCTGCTCTCTGCGGGTCGCCGCTCGATCATTGCCGTAAACAGCCCCCGCAGCGCGCCGCGCAGGTGCTTGAGATGCGTGAGCAAGACCTCGTTCCACTGCGTTATCTCCGCTTCGCCGGTCACGTTGTTTCTGCCGGGATGGTGGATTCCGGCTTCTCGCCACCACCGCTCGGTGTCCTGAACAGTAGCGAGCAAGTCCTTTTTCTTTCCCCTAAGCAGGATGTCGGTGTTCGTCAGATCTAGAGCCAGCGCCTCACCTACGAAGAGAAAGGGCATGCTGCCCCGCTGCTCGTGCGTTGTTTTTTTTCTTAGGTGCGTCATACCCATCTTCCTGAGTAGCATTTCCTCACGCCTTTATTATACCACTCTATTCGTCTCTTGACATGTATATTTTTCTCTGCTATTGTATATACAGATCTATCATGTACTAGATATGTATATAGCAGCGGGAGTCTGGCTGAACCGGAAAAGACGCAGAGGAGCTGATCTGCGGGAGAGAGTCAGCGAGCGCCCGGAGGTGAGGAGAAACTGCATGCAAACGCCGTGCCAGATGAAGGTGATTTCGGTGAACGTGGGGGTGCCGCGTGAGGTCCTGTGGAAGGGGAGACTCGTTTCGACCGGCATTTTTAAGGAACCCGTCGCCGGTCGCGTCGCCGTGCGTCGGCTCAATCTCGACGGGGATCGCCAGGCTGACCTCACCGTCCATGGAGGCCCTGATAAAGCGGTCTACGTCTATCCCGCGGAATACTTTCAGTTTTGGCGCGAGCAGTTCCACGATCTGGTCCTCCCCTGGGGCATGTTCGGCGAGAACCTCACTGTGGAGGGAATGGTCGATAGCGATGTTTGCATTGGAGATCGCTACCGCGTCGGTTCGGCCCTGCTCGAGGTGAAGCAGCCCAGATTGCCCTGCTACAAGCTCGCGCTCAAATTCCAGCGCGATGATATCCTCAAACGCTTCCTCCAGAGTGAGTTCACTGGGTTCTACTTCGCCGTCCTGCAGGAGGGAGAGGTGGCTGGAGGTGATGCCATTACCCTGGTCAGGCGAGATGAAAGCGGTGTCGCGGTCGCCGATATCACGCGGCTCTACGCCCGTGAGAAGAGGAACGTGGAGCTGCTGCGTCGCGTCGTCTCGGTGGAGGCGCTCCCCGAGAGCTGGCGCGAGTACTTCTACGAGAGGTTGCAGCGCTTATCCAGCTGACGAACTTCTCCACACAGCCCTGCCCCTGGATGTTGTGAGGAAGGAACTCAATGGCATTCAGGTCTGCCGAATGGCTCATCCCACCTCCTCAGTCATTGAAACACCGCCAGCTGCCCTTGACCTGCTGACAGATGAGCATCCCTTTGTCGGCCAGGTGCAAGAGCGCCTCTGTGGCTGCCGCGACCTCCTTGCGACTCACACTCGTGCCATGGAGGGGGGCAAGGCGGGAAGCCACTTCCTCCGGCGTGAAGATGCACAACCCGGCGACACCTGCGGACAGCTCGCGGGTCAGGACATCTTCGAACCAGGCGACCAGGTCGGCGGGACTCGGAGCCCGCGGTACCAAGAGGACCGGGCAGGGAGCCCGGCGCAGGATCTGAGCGCTGGTGCTGCCCAGTAAGAGGCGGCGCAGGCGCTGCGACAGCGCCGCTCCGCGATATCCCAGCATGATGCAGCTCACCTGCCGTTCGCTTGCCACTCGCACCAGTTCCTCGGCGGGAGCCCCCTCGCATACCTGCACTTCCAGGCGCCCAAGCGCGATGCCTCCCTGTACCAGCACCTCCTGAGCTCGCTGGAGGGTGTGCCTGGCCTCACTTCTTTGGAAGCTCGTCGCAGACAAGCAAGGCGTCTGCCCGCGGAAGCGCCCAAGTGCGGAAGGCGCGTCGAAGGGCACTGTGATGACCGTCAAAAGCAGCGCCCGACCCTGTGGAGCCAGTTCCAGTAGCCAGCTCCTGGTCAGTGAGAGCATCGCCTGCGTGGCTGGGGAGAGATCCATATCCACGCCGAGCAGCAGCACCTGCTGAGTCATGAGCCTTCCCTCCTTTTTTTACCGGTGAAACACGACGCTCGCTTTATCAGCACCACTGTTCTGCTTGTGTGCCGTGAGCTAAATCTTCTCTGCGTAAGCAACCGGAGATCATCTCTCCTCGCGCTCGGCCTGCTGGCCTCCTTTGGCGCGAGCAACCGTTTCACCAGGAATCTACCGCCCGCTGGATGGAGTTCTCCTGCCCACAGCCCAGGCGCCGTGGTGCCGATAGATGGAGAGCATCCAGACGGACATGCCTACTGCGATCAGCGAGATGCCCACGCGGCACAGGCCGTACCAGAGCGGGAACGGGTCCGGCAGGATCCCCGCCCATTGCAAGAGCGTGGCGGGAAGCTCGAGGAGCATCGCGCCGAAGGCCACCAGCACGAGCCAGAACACCCAGCGCCAGCGGCGCAGGACGCCCACTACCAGGAGGGAGAGCAACCCGGCAATGCCGGCCAGCAGGAACACGGTGACGGCGGGGGAGTGCGCGGCAGATGGGAGCGTAAGCAGGAGTGTGCTCGCATAGATCGATGGGTCAGCGAGGGACGCCACCACCAGTCCCAGCACGGCCAGTAGAAAAAAAGCCAGCAGCATCCACTGCAAGCGACGGGATAAGCGCGGCTCTGGCATATCCATTGGTCCCTCCTTTTCTGCACTGCTCTCTGCTGGTTACTGCCAGCGCTGCTCTTCCAGATCCAGCTCGCGCTCGACCAGGCGCAGCGTCTCATCGTCAATGCGGCCCCGGTTGCGCAGGCTGATCACCGCCGCCCGTTCGGCATCGAGTACCTCACGCCGCAGCTGTTGTTGGGTCGGCTCATGTCCATCGAAGCGCTCGTGGCCCGTGCCATCCATCGCGCTCTTGAGCGTTTGGAGCTTGTCGGCGTAGTGGCGGCGCAGGCGGGCGAGCGCGTCCTGCGGCATCTGTTCCTCACCGGCCAGATCATCCAGGCGCGAGAGGGCCGCGCGCGCCGCCGCCAGGTGCGCTAGCGCATGTTCCTGTTCCAGGGAACTGTCCCGCTGGACACCGAGCAGCCGGATAAGGGGTCCCAGGCTCAATCCCTGGCCGACCAGCGTGAGCAGGATAACGGCGAAGGTGAGGAAGATTACCACGTCGCGCTGCGGAAAAGCGACCCCGTTGGCGAGCGTGAGCGGCAGAGCCAGCGCGGCGGCCAGCGAGAGCCCTCCGCGCATCCCGACCCAGGCCACAATCGCCACGTGGCGCCATCCGGGGTATGGGTCGCAGGCGCGCAGGCGAGCGCTGAGCAGGCGCGGCAGGGAGGCCGCGGGAAAGACCCAGGCCAGGCGCACGGCGATGACGACCAGCCCGATGAGCAGCGCCTGCCAGAGCAGGGTGAGTGGCGAGTGGCCCGCGATGGCTGCCAGGATGCTGCGCAGCTGCAGCCCGATCAGGAGAAAGAGCAGGCCGTTGAGCAGGAAGACCAGCACGTTCCAGACGGCGTTGGCTTGCAGGCGCGTATTGGAGGAGAAGAAGCGTGACGATTGCCGGCTGAGATACAGCCCAGCCGCGAGTACCGCCAGCACCCCGGACACCTGCAGGGCGTCAGCCACGAGGTAGGCGGCGTAGGGCGTGAGCAGCGTGATGGTGATTTCGATGGGCGCGTCGTCCAGGTGGCGGTGCAGCCAGGCCACCGGCCAGGCGATGAGCAGCCCAACGAGCAGGCCCCCCAGGCTCACCAGGACAAACTGCAGACCGGCCTGCCACAACGAGAAGCTTCCTGTGACCACCGCCGCCACAGCGAAGCGGTAGAGGACCAGCCCGGTGGCGTCATTGACCATGCTCTCGCCCTCGATCACCGTCACAATGCGCCGGGGCAGGCCGAACTGCCTGGCGGTCGCACTGGCAGCCACGGCATCGGTAGGCGAGACCACGGCCCCCAGCACAAAGGCCACCGGCCAGGACAGGCCCGCGACGAAGTGAGCCACGACAGCAATAACGAACGTGGTCACTAGCACCAGGCCGAGCGCCAGTTGCAAAATCGGGCGCAGGTTCGCACGGAACTGCTGCCAGGAGGTGAGCCAGGCCGATGAGTAGATCAGCGGCGGCAGGAAGAGCACCAGGACGAGTTCGGGATTGAGTTCGATGGTGGGCAGGTCTGGGACGAAACCGAGCAAGAGGCCGCCAATGACGAGCAAGATCGCGTAGGGCAGGCGCAGGCGCGTCGCCAGAGTGGCCAGCACGACGATAGCCAAAAGCCCGCCGAAGAGCAGTGAGATGGTAGCCGACATAGGTTGTATCCCCCTTCACGCACTCTGGGACCCGGCATCTGCGTCTCGGGGAGCAACCACCCCCGCACACACAGCAAAAGCGCCGGGACCTGCCGACCAGGCTTCCCGGCGCTCCTTACTTGTTCAAGCGATTCTTAAAAAGACTGTTGATACACTTGCCTGTATTGTACCATGCTTGTGCGTGACTGGGCAAGAAGACGAATTGCCCCATACGGAATCTGCCTCAAGAATGCACAGGCAGATTCCGTATGGGGCAACCAAGGGAATATGATTTGCCATGGCTTTTGTAAGGCAGTGCGCTGGAAAAAAGCCCTCGTTAGCATTCAGTGATGTGCTGGATATTGCGGGCTATCAGCCCAGATCTGCTCTCGACGACCTCAAATTGCACAGGAACACCGGCCCGGATCGTGCGGTAGCCCTCGCCGGGGAGCGCCGTGAAGTGGAAGAAGACGTCCTCGCCTGACCCTTCTCTGCCGATCATCCCCACGCCCGCGTTCACATCGAACCAGCGCACCACACCCCGTTCCACGGGCAACCCGCTCGCGCCCAAGGGAGGCGCTCCGTGGGCCCACTCCTGCTGGGGAATACGGATCTGCCGCACCTCTGGCGTATCGTACGCCTCGTAGCGGTAATCGGAGCGGGTTTGCATGATCGCGCGCAGGTCGCGCCGCAGTTCCTCGGTGGTGGGCCGCCCCACGAAGAACCAGCCGTTGTAGATGGCGTGGATGCGCAGGTCGGGTCGCAGCACAAAGGTGTAGGGCTGTGAGCGGTAGGCGTACTCGCCCTCCATCTCATCGAGGATGTTGAGCTGCTTGATGACGACCCGCTGCTCGTCGGACAGGAACGTCCACTGCGCTCCCAGGCCAGCCCGGAAGGCCGCTTGGACGAGCGGCGGGTCAGCGCTGACGGCCACCAACCTGCCGTAGTTGACGGCCAGTTCGCGCTGGAACTCTACGAGTTGGCGCATCTGCTGCTGGTCGCGCGGGCAGAAGAAGCCACGATAGAAGACCAGGATCAGCGGGTAGCCGTCCAGGAAGCCCAGGTGTTGGTCCAGCAGACCCGTCCTGGTGAATTGCGACAATCGCATCACCTCGTTCCGATGATCGGGTAGCTCGATATCAGGAAACGGATCGCCCAGTTGCGGATGAGTGGCCATACCAGGATATTCCCTCCCTCTAGTTGGCTAAGGCACGTACGCGATCATGCTGTCAGGCAACGCCTGGAGCGTTCCTGGTGGCTCTTGAACGTCGTTGGCTACCCCTCGATGGAGGTAATCAACGCCCAGCTCTTGCGCCAGGTCGTCGCATCGGAGAGTAGGTGAATGTCCCCAGTGCCATCGACTGTATAGAACTGGCTCACTCCACTGACGCTATTATAGAAGAGCAGACTCTCGAAGCCTTCTGCGGACCCACCCGCGACGATGTGCGTCCAGCCTGGGGACCAGAAGGCGCTGGATTGCTCCTGAATATCTACTCCCCCAAGCGCGGTATAGAACTGGGCCAGGCCGCTCTCACGGTTATAAAAGAGGAGCGATGCCTCGTCAGCGCCAACAAAATTGCCCGGCACGATTTGCGTTCACCCCTGGGCCCAGGTATCAGTAGAGGATAGGGTAATGCTGCCTTGACTATCGACGAAGCAGAATTGTGCTGTCCCGCTCATGCTCTCTTAGAAGAGCAGCGAAGAAGACGGGAATCCCGTCTGGATCGAGATGATGTGGGTCCAGCTGGTAAGCCAGCCCGCATAGCCTTGAAGGAGGCTGAGGTGAACTTGCGCATCCAGGGCGTACACTTCGCCCTGTCACGCTTGGCGGTCGTACAAAAGTAAAGCCATGGAGAAACGTTCCTTCCTTTCATGAAAAGCGTAGCGGACTCTCTAGCCGTTGCCTGGCAAAGCTTCTGGTGAATGGATTAACACACTGGTCAAAGAGCTGAGTACTGCTCCTGTTCTGATCGAGCACCACCAGCATCTGAGCCATTGGAGTGGGGGCAAGCGCATACCACAACCATCCGCTCCCATATTCAAATGCTGCCCTGCTCCTCAAGCAACAAAAGATCCCTTCTTTGCCCTGTAGATTCTATACCGAGCTCTGCAGGCCGCAAAGCAGCATCCAGCTCCCTGCCGATGCGCGTCACGAGGGCCGGCAAGGCTTCGATATCTTCCAGAGAGGTGCGGAAGTTGACGATACAGGCGCGCAGCAAGAACGCTCCTCCCACGAGCGCGTTGGAAAGTGCAGCCTCACCGCTCTGCTGCACACGAGGCAATACCTCGGCATTCAGTTGGTTCAGGTACGCCTCGACCTGCTCTGAACCTGGCGTGAGATCGGGTGGGACGTAGCGAAAGGTGGTAATACTGAGCCCCTGGGTAAACGCCTGTAGCTCAGGATGTGCCTCCACCAGTCGATACAGTTCCTGCGCAAGCAGGATGTCATCAGAGATCATCTCGACATAACCCTCCCGGCCTACCTGGCGCAAGGCCAGCCAGACTTTCAAGGCGCGCAAGCCCCGCGAGTTCTGCGGCCCGTACTCGTAGTAATCAATGGTTGGGTCGTCTTGCCCACCAAAGTGATAGTAGGGAGGGTGATAGCTGAAGGCATTACGCAGGGTCTCGGGATCCCGCACCAGCGCGCAGCCGGCTTCGAGCGGCGCGTACAGCCACTTGTGCGGATCCACGGCAACCGAATCGGCCTCACATATGCCTTTGAGGTCTCCCGGAACCCTTCCTTTGCCCTCATTGAGGTGCGCAGCGGCGAATCCTCCGTAGGCCCCATCCACGTGGAACCAGAGATCATACTCCCGGCAGAGCGCGGCCATCTCAGGCAGGGGATCGACTGCCCCGGTACTCACGGTGCCTGCTGTGCCTACAACAAGGAATGGCACATCACCGGCTTCAATGTCTTTCTTAAGCTGGTCGCGTAACGCAGATGTGTCCATACGAAGTTGCTCATCGACGGGAATCCAGCGAATGGCATCCGCTCCCAGGCCA
>Ga0070708_100005256_pt1 | contig 10249 bp, 6 predicted proteins | sample KBSK5503metaG_FD_65469 | JGI IMG/M metagenome (GOLD analysis project Ga0070708, IMG submission 65469) | Corn, switchgrass and miscanthus rhizosphere microbial communities from Kellogg Biological Station, Michigan, USA - KBS K5-50-3 metaG | ecosystem: Host-associated > Plants > Roots >... | reverse complement strand
GACAACACAATGGCGGAGTCGAGCGGGCTTAACCGGCTGGCAATTCCATGCGCGACAAAATGGACATAGGAGTATTGCTCCGGGTTGCTGTCCAGGTATGCTGCCGCCGTAGCCTGGTCGCGCTGGAACACCTTTTGCTGCGCTAGCGGGAAATGTCTTGCGATGCTAGTCATTTCGACTGCCGCGTTCGGCAGTTCGGGATATTCCTGGCTTGGTGCGACGGTGTTGCCGAACAGAAGCAGACTGTGGGCGAGTTTTTGTTTGCCAGCATGCGACGCGGACAGCAGTCGCAACGAATTGGCGTTAGCGATCGTGGCGTCTTCAATCCAGTAGTGCAATGCAGGTTCCGAGACGAGCAATGTCTCGAAATTCAGGTCGTTCAGCTTGCCGTCCGGGATGATGATGACCTTTCCGTCCTTCGGCAGCAGTTCTCGCGCCGGCGCGATCAACATGCGATAAAGCGAACGGCCATCGTTATTGGCGGAGTCGAGAACGTCTTGCGGTCCGCCGAGAGCTTTGCGATATCGTTCGACGGCGGCATCAATTTCCGAGGCGGCGGGCAGCGAAAACAGACTGATCTTTCGCGGTGTGATCGCCCATAAGTGCGACTGTTTCTCTCCCAGCCAATAGAAGAGGATTGTGCCTCCAACTCGCCGGGCAACTCCCTCTGCATCCAAGGGAGCAGGGTTGAATGAGGTTCCTTTCTGCAGCAATCCCAATCCCTCGGCTAGAGTCCGGCCGCGGCTGTAGTCGGCAACTTGCAGGGCCTCTTGCTCCTTGCCGTGGGCCAGGAGAAATCGGATGTAGTCGTCGTAGATACGGGAGGCGTTAGTAAGAAAAGGTAGCCGCGAATCCTCGTGCCGAAGTTCGGAGCGGGCAGTCTCGAATGTACTCAGGGCAGTTCGATACTCCCGATCCGCAACATCTCGGCGTGCCTCGTCTTCATAGAGTCGCGCCAAGCCATGTTCGGCTCTCCACTTCAGTGAAGCATTGCCTTTCTGATCCTGCTTGACCTCGCGGAATCTGCGTTCTGCTTCCGCCCCATCGTGAGACTGGGCAGCAATCAGTCCATTGACCAAAAGTAGATAGAGTTCATTCAGTCGGTTATTGTCGGTGCGAGCAATCGCGATGGCTTGGCCGGAGTACCTGCGCGCCTCCTCGAGGTCGCCGTTCTCGACCGACACAAGAGCCAACGCCCGCAAGGCGTTGTAGATATCCTCTTTCCCATTGATTTCGCGGGCGAGCTCAAGCGCTTTCAGATACGACTCTTTGGCGCGAGCAAGATCACCCAGGCTTGCGTAGACATAACCGGCGTTCGTAATCCAAGACAACTGCAGGACTACGTTTCCTACTTGGCTGGCACGCTTCTCGGCTTCGAGAGAAAGCTCCAATGACTTCTCCGAGTCGCCAAGGTTGTAGTAGGCCCAACCGAGGTTGCCAAGAGCGGTTCGGGCAATGTCACCAGCACCCAAAACCGTGGATGCCCGATACGCGGCATCCGTCCAATCGATCGCTTCGTCAAAGTGTTCTTCTCGAAGCGCAGTCAAGCCCAAGTTGAGGAGAGCGGTTGCCTCCAGGAAGTGATCGTTGTGAGCACGAGCGAACTGCAACGATTGCTCGAAGCACAGCTTCGCGGAATCAGTCTGGCCATGTTGTATTGCCAGGATGCCGCGAGCCCGAATCACATCGCCACATGTCACTTCCGAGGATACTTGGCAGATGTGTGCTGCTTGTTCGAGCTTTTGCTCTGCCTCGGGGAACTCATGCAAGCGGGCATAGGCGACACCCTCGATCGCAAGGATCTCGATCAGCGAATCCTGGTTGTCGGGTTGAGTCGGCGGGGAATTAAGGAGCGTCAGCACCTGCGCATACATACCGCGCCACAGGAGAGATTCAGCCTCTAAAATCCTAAACTTCCAAGCCCAGCGAGGATTTGAATTGCGCAGTCGTTGGTATTCTCGATCGGCATCCTTTTGACTTTGTTCCAGATCGCCCTGCAGAAAGGTCTTATACGCACGTTCGAAAGCAGCCTGCGGGCTCTCCCGACGAGCACAGGCGAGCCCGGAAACGATAATCAGGCATACAAGGAACGAAGACCCTAGGGCCTTGTTTGACCGTTGGCCACAACGTTGCCCGCGACCACGCTCCCTTGGCCGACACAGCCCAATTCCATGTTGAGCATTCTCAGCGTGAAGTAATTGCTCATCTTCGGGTTTCCATTGTTCGCCTCGTTCGACGAACCGCGCGCCTCGAATTCGTGACGCCTGAATTCGCTGGGGGTCCTGGCCGGCTCGATCCCCACCTCGACTTCGGCCAGCGACACGGCACCAAAGTCCGGAATCACGAGCACGTTCCCAACCGTCTTCAAGCCCGGAATCGGGATATCCTCGATGTCGATGCTTTTGACTAATGAGCATGTGACTTTGACGCGCTCGTCGTTGGCCTTCTGGTCCCTATTGCGATTGATGAGCTTGTCGATCTCAATGAGCCTCTCATCGTACTGCTCCCGCACCTTTTCGGGAAGGAACTCCGCAGCGGCAACAGTCGCGATTTGCTCCCGAATGCCACTCAGGAACTTAGAATTCTCCAAGTAAGGTCTATCTCCTTCCGGTTTCTTCCCGCAAACCCCGAAATTCAGAGTCAGCTTGACCGGGAAGCCGCCGACTTGAAGGTTCTCGAACTTGGTGCCCAGAAACGTTACATGTGGCACGTGTCCATTCACGTATGGATGCTCGGTCGCAACCTGTGCGACCAGGCGATCCGCGGTGATGACTTCGAAAACGTTCAGGCCTTCCAAGATCGAGGTCGATAGCGTCACCCATCCGTGATGCTTCAAGCTCTTGCTCCCCGACACTCGAGTGTGACCCGTCTTGAACGAAATGAGCCCTTCGATACTGACGTCCTCGGCAAGCCGCGTGAGATGGCCGCCCCGTTCATCCTTCAAGGCGACCGGTGCATGATGCTCGATTTTCTGCTCGATCGGACGCTGCAACTCCCCGCTGAGCACATGGGCTTCGGCATGGAATTGGTGCGATCGTTTTTCGTTAGCGATTGTTTCTGGTGTTTCCGTCATAGTCGCCATATGGTTTGCTCTCCTCAGTTGAAACTCACTTCTGAATCTGCAACTCAAATGATGCCCTGCCAACTTCCGTGCTCTGGCGAGCGGAAGAAATGCCACGCAACAATAAGGTATAAGTGCCTGCTTCCCGGTTCCTACCCCGATTTGTCCCCGGCACCTGGATCGGCCATACGTCAGACGCGGATATCCCCGGAATCGTGAGCGACCATTCGAGTTTTCCGGCAGGGCCATATAACTCCGCCACGTAGCGTGAGTATCGGCCCTCCTCCGGAGTTCTCACAAAAAGCAGAAAATCATTTCCCGGCGCCGTCACAAGCACGGGCCCACCTGGGCCCCTCGTGCCGATATTTACCGGTGCCCATGACAAAAGTTGCGGGCGATTAAGGGCCGCTCGCATTCGTGGATACATGACGAGGTTCTGATATCCAACGACCACCAGCAGCAAGACCAACGCAGGTATAGCAAAACCTGGACGCAACCACGCGAACCATCCCGGCGTGCCCGGGACCAGGGCAGGGGCAGTCACACTGGGAGCCGGTTCAACCTTGTCCCCCAATACGATTTTGCTCTGCTCTACGAACAGAAAGCCCGCCTGGACATCAAGCGCGCACTCCGGACAGTCGAAGAAGTGCTCCTCGAACTCATTCCGTGCCTCAGAATCGAGTTCATTGAGCAGATATTTCTCGGCGAGTTTTTCGCGAACCACCATGTCGTGGTCCATTGGCGGTCATTCCCCCTCTTAACAGTAGTGCACCGTTTCGTTCATCCGTTTCACAACCCTCGTGCCGGGGCAAACTCCGGGGGCTCTTCTCCCATGTTCTTTAGATAGAGCGACTTGAATGCCTGCTTCGCGCGATGCAACAACACTCGCAAATATTCTCGATCGACACCAAAGTCGCGGCAGACTTCGTCTTTATCTCGCTCTTCAAGAAAAACCTCGCGCAGCAACCGCCGATCGCGCTCGGATAGGTGGTTCAAGATTTCCCGGACTTTCTTTTCCGTTTGCCTGGCGGACAGAGTGTCCAGCATGTCCATGCCCTGTGCCGCTATGTCCTTCCCTTCATCGTTGTCCAGGAACGTGTCGCGCGTGCCGGGGCGATAGTGCTCCAACAACACATTGCGGCAAATGGAGTTGACAAAAGATCCAAGGCGTTCCGGCTGAAGAATTCTTCCCTCGCGCAGGGCTGCAAAGAATCGCGCAAAGGTCTCCTGTCGCACGTCCTCGATTGCTTCCCGGGAATGCAGTCTTGAGCGCAACTTGATTTGGATCAGAACACTGAAGTAGGCGACAAAGTGAGTTTCGGTGCGGAAATCCGCTGCGCGCAGACGTCCGACATAGGCCTCGTCAAATGACTGGAATTGCAAGGTTTTGCCCTGACGGCCGAAAGGTGGGAGACAGTGTAGCACTGGCAGGGGACACCCGGGCCCGTTTTCCACGAGTGCAGGTTTTGGTGGGCGTTTCAGAACGGAGTGACTGCTGCGAGTGCGGATGGTAGGCGGGATGGACCGGGCCGGGCGCACTGGGAAGAACAAGACTCCTGAGAACAAACTGAATGGATCGACACCCGCTACAGAAGTTGAGCTAGACGTGCCGGAGTCGCTTCCCCGACGGCTCCGGCACTTCACGGGATCCCAGCCGGGGGTTTCCAGGATGGGATTCCAAACTGTGGCGGAATCGCCTTTCGGCGATGTCTTCCACTTGTCTGGATAGTGCTGAGGCCCTGTAAACCGTTTCATTTAATTTTCGGCAGAGAGGTCGTGTGAACAACAGTGGGCCGCCGTCTCTGGTGATCACCGCGGGCTGTCAGGCGTGCCGCTTCCGGCCAGCATCCCTCATTTCCGTTGGCAGCGCCCATTCGTTGTAACGGTTTGTGGGAGTCGAGCACTATCCAAGTATCCCGCTCGCGCGGTTGCGCAACTCTTGATCGACAGCGACCCACGGAGCCGGATCGCCCTCCCCACCGAGCCGGATTCAGTCTGACGCGTACGGGTGTTCACACCTGAGGAGTAGACCATCATGGCAAAGCCCAACAATCCGGCGGCTGCGCTTCCAAAAGGACACGCCGAGCGCCTCCAATTCCCTAAACTGATCGCGAAAAACCCCAACTACTTCGGCACCTTTCCCGAAGTGAAGCTCCCGCCCATCTTCCCGCTCTCCAACGACACGACTTTCGAGGAACTCACCTGCGTCGGCTACAATCCTGACCAGGGCATTCTCGAAGCCGTCATCCAAGTCAAACAGGCGACTGGCTATCTGGGCGACGAATGCACCCCGGGCTCCTTCGAGTACATCCGATTTTTCGTCGACACCGGAGCGGGCTTTGTCGATGCCGGGCTGGCCGCAGTCAACGTTCACGATATCCCAAACGCGAATGACTGCGCCGGGCGGGCTGAGAAACCGCTGAGCTACTCGGCGTCTGTTTCCTATACTCCGCCAAATTCCGAAGATTGTGATGACCCGGTTCTGCCGACGGTGCGAGCCATCCTGTCGTGGCAGACCATCCCGCCCGCCAGCGATCCGAATTCCAACCCAGTGTGGGGCAATCACCTCGATTGCCACATTCAGCTGGCACCTGGGCCCTTCACGATCTCCGACTTCATCGAGGACTTGATTGAAGGCGGCTTCAAGTTGCCTCCGCTCGCTGAGAAATACAAGGCGGTGGCCAAACTGCCCATTCCTGGCCCGGACCCGGCACCACTGACGCTTCAGGAAGTGGCCAAGCTCTACAGCGAGGGGCCAGCCGCGAAGATTGTACCGAGCCACCGTTTCGGGTTCTCAGAGGTGCACAAAGTCGTGAACGCACCGGTGGTGAGCGGCCAAGCGGTGCAGAGCAAGATCGCCGAGTTTGCTGCGCTCAAGATCGACTGGGCGAAACTGGTCGGGGTGGTCGAAGACACGAACGCCAATGTCACCTTCGAACAACTCGACTGCCTCGGTCTGGAAGGCAGCGCCGGGTTCGAGCGCCTGGTCGCTACCTTCCGTATCAAGCAGCAATTCGGTTACTCTGGAGACCTGTGCACGGCGGGCAGCTTCGAGTACGTGGCGTTCTGGGCGGACTGGGATGAGACGTGTCAGTACACGTATCTGGGCACCGTCCCAGTGCGAGTACACGATATCCAGCGCCAGTTGCCGGAGGATCTCTGTTATACGGCGGTTCTCCCGGTGGATCTCAGCCAGCATCGCGCCGGGTGCAAGACACCGAAGATTGCGCGCGTCCGCGCGGTGGTTTCGTGGGCCGTGCCGCCCTCCACCACCGATCCCAACGCGCTGGACACTTGGGGCAATCTGATTGACGCGCACGTTCAGATTCAACCCGGAGAGATCCCGAACCCGCTCAATCCCAAGATCAGCATTCTGGGTGGAATTCCGACCAGCCAGATCGACGGCACGACGGGCTTCACCACGCCTTTCGCGCGCTTCGCAGGGAACAATCTGTTGGCCGATGACCTTGGCCGCGCTTGTCCGTTCGGTGGAGTTGTCGAAGTGCAGGGTCCGGAGTTTCCAGGCTACAAGTACCGTATTCAGGTTCGAGATGTGAGCGTGGGCGGTTCGTGGCAGACGGTGGCTACACCGCTGATGCTGACGCGCTGGGATGGTACAACGTATATCAGCAATCCCGACGCTGGCGGGTACTTCGAGTACCAGGCGTACATCAACAACATCGAGAACCTGCTTGGGAACTGGGGTAGCTTCGGTGACGATCTCTGGGAAGTGAAGATTGAGATCGCCGATCTATTCGACAACCCGGTGCTGGGCGCTGTTCCCGATACGCACCTGATTCAGCTCGATAATACGGCGCCAATCGCCTCCGTGGATATCACCACCGCTGGCGGCGACTGCGGCAAATTCCCGGTCGGCACGCTGCTGGGAGGAATCTTTGTCGCTCGTGACCTCAACCTCGGCTTTTTCAGCCTCGGAACTCTACCGTTCAGCGGGCCCATTAGCCCGTCGTCCGGGTCGGTTCAGACGCCAGTCGCCGGCAGTTCGTGGAGTCTCGACACCACGGGGATGAAGTCCTGCGGCTACGTCGTCGAGGTAGATGTGGCCGATCGCAGCATCGTAAACAGCGCATGGGGAGCGCACAACCGCGCCTCCGGTTCAACGGGCTTCTGCCTGGTGTAGCGCAAATGCCATCGCGGAAGCGTCACTCCTCGCGGTACTCGCAAGAGCACCGCGGGGAGCGACAACAACGAATTCACCATGAGTCCTTTCTACGGGTTCATTCTCGGGGTCCTCGGAGTTTGGCGCGTGACGCATGTGCTGAACGCCGAGGATGGGCCCTGGGGAGTTTTCGTTCGGCTGCGGAGACTAGCGGGTTCCAGCATCTGGGGCGAACTGCTCGATTGTTTCTACTGCTTTAGCCTCTGGGTGGCGGCGCCATTTGCCCTGCTGCTGGCGAGCAGCTGGCGCGAAGGGTTGTTGTTGTGGCTGGCGTTATCCGGCGGAGCAATCCTGCTGGAACGCGTGTGCGCGCCACCGGCCCCACCGAACTTCGAGGAGCCCACTCCGGCAGGAAACCCTACAGGAGAAGACCAATGAGTTGTTGCGGAAAAGGGAGAAGCCAGTTGAAGGCGACGGCGAGCCACGCGGCCGGACGGCCCACCACGGTCGTGTTCGAGTATGTCGGCAGGACGCGCATGAGCGTGATCGGGCCGGCAACACGAACGAGCTACCGCTTTGACCGGCCCGGCGCACGGGTGCTGGTTGATGGCCGGGATCGCGCGTCGCTGTCGGCGATTCCGTTGCTGCGGCAGGTCATCGGGTGAACAGGAGGGCTGAGCTTCGGCAGGCGGCAGCCTACCTCGAGTTCACGACCGGTAGATTTGGCTACTAACAACGACCTTCAGCCTCTTACGAAACGGATCGGGTGTTCGGTGTCCGTTGCTGCCTTTCTCTAACGCCATCTGCGGCGATCCACAAGGCCTTCTTTACATGATTCCCTGTGAGCAATTCGAGGCAGGTGCTTGCCGCCGAAGTCCGCGCGCTAAGGTGAGACGATTTCTGCAATGGGACCAATCCAGGGACTAACAATAGCAATCGCTCCCCTCCAATCGTGATTTCGTTTACGCTTGCTTTGTTGCCTGTTGTTTTGCCAAGGCTCCACGGCGTAGCGCACGGCGCTTCATCAAGAAGAAGAAGACGGGGACCAGGATCAAGACATGGATGGTCGATGTAATCATCCCGCCCACGATGGGGGCGGCGATCGGTTTCATGACATCGGATCCGATGCCCGACTCCCACAAGATCGGCGCAAGACTCAGAATCACGGCGGTCACAGTCATCAGCTTGGGACGCAGTCTCTGAACTGCACCTTCGATCGTAGCCTGCTCCACGTCACCATCGGTCATAGGCGTAGCCAGGGCGAGCCGATGCTGAAGCGCTTCGTGCAAGTAAACCACCATCACCACCCCGGTTTCGACCGCGATACCAAACAGGGCGATGTATCCTACCCAAACAGCCACGCTGAAGTTGTAGCCCAGCGCCCATTGGAGGATAAGCCCGCCCGACATGGCGTACAGGGTCGGAAAGATTAAGACCGCTGCCTCAGCCGCGGACTTGAACACCATGTAGAGCAAGAGAAAAATGACAAAGAACACGATCGGCAGGATGATTTTCAGGCGTTCTTTCGCTCGCAGCTCGAATTCATATTCGCCTGCCCACCGATACGTGTAGCCCGCAGGCAGATCCAGTTTGCTCTGCAAAAGCTTGTCTGCCTGATTCACGAACCCGCCGTAATCCTTGGTGTTCAGATCGAGATAGACGTAGCCAGTGAGCGCCCCGTCTTCATCACGAATCATTGCTGGTCCCCGCGAAAATGAAAGGCGAGCTACCTCGTTGATGGGGATTTGCGCCCCTGACGGAGTGCCAACGAGAGCTCGGCCTAAATCTTCGGGACCGCCACGGAAATCTCGCTCGTAGCGGACATTGATCGGGAAGCGCTGGCGGCCCTCGACATTCTGAGCGATATTCGCTCCGCCGATAGCTGACGTGATGACTCGCTGCACGTCTCCAACTGTAAGTCCATATCGCGCCGCTTCCGATCGGTTGACTTCTACGTTCAAATAAAACCCTTGTGACACTCGCTCTGCGAACACCGAACTGGTGGCGGGCAGGGTGGCAAGAATCTGTTGCATTCGTGCACCGATATCCTGAATGTGAGCCAGATCGGGTCCTTGAATCTTCAGGCCAACCGGAGTCTTGATGCCGGTGAGTTCCATGTCCAACCGGTTTCGCACCGGCATGGTCCACGTGTTGGTCAGACCGGGAAACTGGAGCTTGGCATCCATCTCCGCGATCAGCTTTTCATAGGTCATGCCGGGCCGCCACTTCTCTCGGGGCTTCAGCATGATGGTGGTGTCGTACATGTCGAGCGGCGCATTGTCGGTGGCGCTGTCGGAACGGCCAACCGTGCCAAACACGCTTTCCACCTCGGGAAAGGAACGGATCATACGGTCTTGCTCCTGCATCAGCAAAGTTGCCTGCTGAATGGAAATGCCCGGCAAGGCGGTTGGCATGTAGAGGGCTGATCCCTCGTACAAGGCGGGCATGAACTGGCTGCCCAGTTTGAAATACAAGGGAATGGTCACCGCCAGAAAGATCAGGTTGATGGTGATCACCAATTTCCAGTGCCGCAAGCACCAGCGCAAGACGGGCAGATAAATGGCTTGCGTGACGCGCGCCGCCGGGTTCTGCGATTCAGGACGCAACCGGCCTCGAATGAACAAAGGCATGAGCACGGGGACCAGTGTGATTGAAAGCAGCGAAGAAAATGCCAACGCCGACGTCTTCGTCCAGGCCAGCGGGCGGAACATTCGGCCTTCCTGTGCCTCCAACAGGAACACGGGAAGGAACGACACCAGAATAATGACTAGCGAATAGAACAACGCAGGCCCGACCTGTTTTGCCGCTCGCACCAAAATAAGTCTGCGCTCCTGGGAGCTGAGCTTTTCCGTGTGCTCACCAGCGCCCAAGCCGCTACGTTCCGCCAGATGCTTGTACCCGTTCTCGACCATCACGATCGCGGCATCGATCAACACCCCAATTGCCAATGCCAGTCCGCCCAAGGACATCACATTGGAGCTGACGTTCAGCCAGTACATGGGGATGAACGCCGCCAACACGGCGATCGGCAGCGTGATAATAGGCACCAACGCCGAACGCAGATGGAA
>Ga0070708_100005254_pt1 | contig 10251 bp, 8 predicted proteins | sample KBSK5503metaG_FD_65469 | JGI IMG/M metagenome (GOLD analysis project Ga0070708, IMG submission 65469) | Corn, switchgrass and miscanthus rhizosphere microbial communities from Kellogg Biological Station, Michigan, USA - KBS K5-50-3 metaG | ecosystem: Host-associated > Plants > Roots >... | reverse complement strand
AGCGCAGGAAAAGGCCCCATTAAGGCTCTTGCACTCAACGCCGCTGCCAGAGCTCCACGATGGAGATTTCGACCACTTGACCCCGGACGTCGCAGGCAACCGCCTCTTTGTCACCGCGGAGGAGAATTCGAAAGTCCTGATCTTTGATCTGAAGACGAACAAACTCATTCACACGTTCGACGATCTCAAGGCGCCGCACTCGATGCTCTATCGGGCTGATTTGAAGAAGCTTTTCGTGGTCGATGGCGACCTGGGCGAGATTAAGATGTACGAGACAGACTCCTACAAGCCCGCCGGAAGCATCAAGCTCCGAGAAGGCGCGGACGCCAGTTCCTATGACCCTTCCACGAAGTACTTGTATGTGGTGAACGGTGGCAGGGATGCCCACCTGCCGAACGCCTACATTAGTGTCGTTGACACCACCGCGGCGAAGAGCATCGCTGAGATCAAGATTGACTCCAATGACGTTGAGGGTATGGCTTTCGAGAAGTCGGGGCCGCGGATGTTCGTCGTAGTTCGTGGAAGTAATGCGGTAGAGATGTTCGACCGGACGAAACGTACTTTGCTCGCGACTTGGCCCATCGCGCAAGAAGGCAAGCGACCCACCGCAATCGCGTTCGACGAAGATGGGCATCGCCTGTTCGTGGGCCCGCGCGAACCCGGGAAACTCATTGTCCTGGACTCTGATTCAGGCAAGATCGTAACAAGTTACCCGGCCGCGGCCATGGTCGACGACATGGCATACGACAGCCAGAGCAAGCGCATCTATTTTGCGGGAACGGAATTCCTCGACGTGTTTCAGCAGCATGATGCTGACCACTACGAGCGCATCGGGCACATTCCAACCTCGTTCCGGGCAAAGACCGGTGTTCTGGTCCCTGAATTGAAGCGCTATTACCTGGCGGTTCCGCATCACGAAAAGCAGACGGCGGAATTGCGCGCGTATGAAGTTTTACCGTAGCGAGCGACAGTTCTGCGGTGTAGGGCGACAGGTCAAGGGAGAGGTTTCACCGAACCGCTGCCACGGCCGAAACTTCGGCGGCGATGACCTCTCCCACGTCCCGGGTGCTGGCATGGCCGCCGATGTCACGCGTGCGAACATCGGAGTGGGCCAGCACCTTGAAGATCGCTTTTTCGACGGCATGGGCCGCCTGCTTCTCACCCAATTGTTCCAGCATCATCGCGCCCGACCAGATTTGGGCCACCGGATTTGCGATCCCTTTCCCCGCGATGTCGGGAGCAGAGCCATGTACCGGCTCAAAAAGTGACGGACATTCCCGTTCAGGGTTCAGATTGGCCGATGGGGCGAGCCCCATCGATCCCACAACCGCTGCCCCAAGATCGGAAAGAATGTCGCCGAAAAGGTTCGATCCGACCACCACATCGAACCAGTCGGGATGGGCCACGAAATGTGCGGTCAGAATGTCGATGTGGTACTGGTCGACTTTGACATCTGGATATTTCTTTGAAATCGCGGCGAAGCGTTCGTCCCAGAAAGGCATGGTGTAGACAATGCCGTTGGACTTCGTGGCCGAAGTCACGTGCTTCTTGCGCGTGCGAGCCAGTTCGAAGGCGTAGGTTATGATTCGATCGCACGCTCGCCGGGTGAAGATGGTTTCCTGGATGGCCGTATCGAACTCAGTATTCCGATTAAGCCGTCCGCCCACCTCCGAGTACTCTCCCTCACTATTTTCCCGGACGATGATGAAGTCGATGTCTCCCGCCTTCCGGCCGCTGAGCGGACTCGTGATCCCTTCCAACAAGCGCGCTGGGCGGCGGTTCACGTATTGCTTGAATCCCCGGCGGATGGGAATCAGCAGACCCCACAGCGAGATGTGGTCGGGTACTCCGGGATAACCCACTGCCCCCAGGTAGATGGCATCAAACGGACGCAGTTGCTCGAGACCATCTTCTGGCATCATGCGGCCGGTGTTGGCATATGTCTCGCAACTCCAATTGAAGCGCTGCCATGAGAACGACAAATCAAACCGGCGAGCCGCCGCCTCGAGCACACGAATGCCCTCGGGAACGACTTCGCGTCCGATCCCGTCTCCTTCGATTACCGCTATCCGATAGTTCTTCAATTTTCCTCGCAGTCACAAAAGCTTGTTGAACCGCCGACTACTTGCTGCAAAGGGCCGTCAACGTGCGGATGTCCGGTACGTCTTCGAGCTTTCGCACCAGATCAATGACCTGGTTCGCCTTTGCGCTCGGCCACTCCGCGAATGCAGCGCAGCCCCGGAACTTTTCCGCAACCTCGTCATAGCTCATTGGGTTGGTTGGGCTCCCCTTGCCAAAATCCGCTCGGCCCGAAATCCTGCGCCCATCCTTCAACGTGATCTTGAGAATGGTCGTCATCTTATCGTATCCCGCTTTCTCTGCCTCAGGGTCGACATAGAAGCGAATTCGCTCGATCATCTTCTGCACATCGTCGCGGTTCGCGACAACATCCGTGAATTTCGTCTGATTCGCCTCCCCGTCCAGCAGCAGAATCGCCATGCAAAACTCCATGCTGAACTTCGCTTGCAACCCCGTCTTCGGATGGTGATGAATTAGAGTGTTCGGCATATTGCGATTGGTGCCAACTTCTACACGTTCAACCTCGGAGGCTCGGATCGAGTTGGCGTGAATCAGACGCAAGAGTTCGGTCATGCCGGGATGAGTCAGCGAGCCGGAGGGGAAGGGCTTGATGGAGATTCCCGGGCTCAGGAATGTCCAGGGCTTGCCCAGTCGATCGACAATCGCGGCCGGATCGTAGGTACCGCCGTAGGCATGGAAAAAACCGCGCTGCGCTTCCAGAATCTGTTCCGCTGCGGTCCAGCCAATCGCAGCGAGGTCGGCTGCAACCACACCCGATTCCGTAGCATGGCCCGCCTGAAAAGGTTTCGTCATTGTGCCAAAGTTTTCACGCAGCCCGGCAGAATGGCTCGCGGCAATCCCGAATGCCCGCGAGGTTCGAATTACATCCAACCCCTTCAGCTTGGTGCAGGCGGCGGCGCCACCGAAGACTCCGCAAGTGCCGGTGGAGTGGAATCCATCTTCGTAGTGGCGCGGCGACATCGCTTCCGCGATCTTGCATTCTACCTCGACCCCCGCGTGGTAGGCGACCAGCAGATCCCTTCCGCTCTTCACTTCGACCTCGGCTGTCGCCAAAGCTGCGGGAAGCACGCAGACCGTGGGGTGGACGAGCAACCCATACACACGGTCTTTGGCGGCCGCGAGCTGCGTGTCGTCGAAGTCGTCGACATGGATCGCAACTCCGTTGGCAAAGGCGGCAAAGCGCGCGGGAAGCTGAACCTCGGATCCCAACACCGCCGCACCGCTGCGCGGAGCAAAACCGAAAGGCTTCAGATACTCCCGGATTAGTCCCCAGGTGGCAGCTTTGGAACCGCTGAGCGCCAGCCCTAGACCATCCAGGATTGACTTCTTGCCGAGTTCGAGCGGCCCCGCAGGGATGTCGGCGAACTTCAGGTTCACGACAAACTCGGCCACGTGCGCGGTCAACTGTTGAACTCGCGGAAAGCTCGTTTCAGCGCGCGCCTGAGCTGTCTCGGCGCTGGCAAACTTCGGTTCTGAGGCTCCTGTGAACCCTAACGTGGCTCCTACCGCGGCGCTTCTCAAGAACGCACGCCTTCTCATATCGGTGCTCATGGGATGTCACCGTTCATTTCAGTTCGTTTGAATACTTGGCCACCTTTCATGACGAACTTCACCCGCTCAAGCTCGATGATGGTCTGCGTCGTGCGCGACCGGGTGCCGCCCCGCTTCGCTGGCAGCCCGGGGCGAATCCACTACCAGCAGGGGGCTGGGCAGCGGAGCCTCGGTGGAATAGCCGCGCATGATAGATCCGCCCGTGGCTTGAATTCCCCTGGTCGCCTACCTGCATGCGAGGCCCCGGGACGATGCCACGTCGATCGCATTACGCAGGTCCACGTCGCTGTACCTGGCGCCCGGCGTTTTGAGATCGCGGAGTGTCGTGAAGCCTACCTTCACGTCTTTCAGGTCTTTCTGCGCGGTGGCGAGGGCAGTCAGCGTGCGATATTGATAGGAATCGCGCAGGATTTGGGTATCAAAGTCGGGTCGGTTGCCGAAAACGTGAGTGTGGGCATCGCTCAGTCTGAGGAGGACGGTGGCGGGAGTCAGGTCCACTAGTTCGGCGTCCGCGGGCACTTGCACTCGCTCAAAGCGACCAGCACGAACCGCAATCCCGTGATTCGCAGGCGCGGTCGACTGAGCGGGAGCAAGCGTGCAGACCAATAGCAGGAAACCGGCACCGTATTTCTTCAGCATGGCGGGATGTCAATCGTCGCGGGTCCACATTAACACCCCATGAAGGCCAGATGAAACGTTATTCAGGATCGCGGGAAGACGGGCAACGCGAAGAATAGGCCGGCGGGTGCACTGGCTTTCTGAACAAGTTTTCATCTCACTTGGCTAACGGTTCAAGGCGAACCGCCATATACTTGCTGGGCGAGAGAGAGCCCATGCGCATTCTGCTGGTCGAAGACGAGGACAAGGTATCCAGCTTTGTCGCGCGCGGATTGGCGGAAGAGAGATTTGCGGTCGATGTTGCGGCCGACGGCAAGGCGGGGCTCGATCTTGCCACAACATACCACTACGATCTGGTGATTCTCGATCTCATGTTGCCCACGCTGGATGGCAGTCAGGTCCTTCGCCGGATTCGAACGGACAATGTTCAGATCCCAGTCCTGATCCTGACAGCTCGCGATGCGGTTGCAGACAAAGTCGGTAATTTTGAGGCCGGTGCGGATGACTATTTGACCAAGCCGTTCGCCTTTGCCGAACTGCTGGTCCGGGTGAAAGCCCTGCTCCGGCGCGGGCCAGTCACCCGCAGCAGCATGGTGCGTGTGGGCGATCTCGAGCTAGATCGTCTTTCTCAGCAGGTCAAGCGGGCTGGGAAACGGATCGACTTAACCGCAAAGGAATATTCCCTGCTGGAATACCTCATGTCGAACGCCGGGCGGGTTCTCTCGCGAACCATGATCATCGAACATGTCTGGGACCACAGTTTCGACGGCATCACGAACATCGTTGACGTTTACGTTCGACACCTCCGAAACAAGGTGGACGATCCATATCAGCAGAAGTTAATTCGTACGGTTCGCGGCGTGGGCTACGCCATCGGTCACGGAGCGCAGCCATGAATACACGGTCTCTCCGCTTTCGCATCACGGCATGGTATGCCGGACTGCTTGCCGGGACCCTGATAGTGTTCGGCGTCTCCGTTTATCTGGGGCTCGAGCGATATCTCGATTGGACCGTTCAGAGGACACTGGTCTCGGAGTGCCGAACCATCGGGACAGAACTACTCTCACAGTTGCCGGTCAAAGACAATGCGTGGCTCGCGACCGAGATCAACGAGGCTTATGCCCCAGAAGTGAATAGCCGCTTCATTCGCGTCGTCCACCAAGGATTGGGAGTTGTGTACCTGTCGGCCGCGCCGAAGGACGGCACCTTCGACCCCTCGCGAATTCCTCTTCCCAGCGACCAGGAAGAGGATGGTCCGCGAAAGCTTTTATTCGGAGCCGGGAATCGCCTGCTGATCCATTCGATGACTCTTAAAGCGGCCGATGGAAGCCGTTTCCTGGTGGAAAGTGGCGCTCCTTACAGTCAAATCGAAGTCGTCCTGCACGGTCTTTTGCTGACGCTGGCGATCTATATGCCGTTCGTTGTTTCTCTCGCGGTGGCGGGCGGTTACTGGCTGATGAGGCGGTCCCTGCGACCAGTCGACGAGATCACAAAAAGGGCCGAAGGCATCACTTCCACGAACTTGAGCGAGCGTCTGCCCGTCATACGGACTGGCGACGAACTGGAGCGACTTTCCATATCCCTGAACCGCATGATCGAGCGGCTCGATGACGCCTTTCAGCACATCAACCGCTTTTCCGCGGATGCCTCGCACGAACTGCGAACGCCCTTAACCGTCCTGCAGTTGGAACTTGAAGGCATCGCACAGAACCATCGCTGGGATGCTTCTCTGAGAGACCAGATCGGCAGTGCCCTGGAAGAAACCCACCGGATGTCCCGAATGGTCGAAAGCCTGCTGGCGATATCGCGCCTGGACGCAGGGGAAGCGAAGATGGACAAGACACGTCTGGATCTGGGCGAACTGGTGGCATCTACTGCAGACGAAATGAGGCTGCTGGCAGAGGAGAAATCGATCGGGCTGCGTACTCATGTAGCAACCGGGATTCAGGTGGAAGGGGACCGGACCCGCTTACAGCAGGTCATCGTGAACCTCATTGACAACGCCATCAAATACACACAGCAAGGCGGCAAGGTCGAAATCAGCGTCGGCGGAGAGGGAAACACCGCAGTCCTCGAGGTTTCTGACAATGGTCCCGGGATTCCGTCCCACGCTCTGCCCCATGTGTTCGAGCGCTTCTACCGCACCGACAAGGCCCGCTCACGCGCCAGCGGCGGAGCTGGCCTGGGGCTCTCCATCGTCAAGGCGATCTGTGCCGCGCATAACGCCGAAGTTAAGGTCTCGAGCCAGGAAGGCCGGGGTAGCCGCTTCCGTGTGGAACTTCCGTTGCTCCCTGTTTTTGAGAGCGAGGGAGCCAGCTCCGCGCTTCGGCAACTCTAAGTCGATTCTGTAATGGTTAAGTGTTCCAGACAAAAGAAAAAACCATGGGCGGACCACCACTTCCAACAAAGCCAGCCACCTTGACCGAATCAATCCAGAGTGTTCCATCTCGCGCTACTTCGGTGCGCTGGCAAATGATGGGGCTGGTTACAGCCACCGCCATCCTTACTTATCTTGATCGTCTGAACCTCGGTATCGCCGGCAAGTTCATCCAGGATGAGTTCTCCATTCCGCTAAAGACCATGGGGTGGATCTTGGGCGCCTTTCTGCTCGGCTATTCCCTGTCGCAAGTCCCAGGAGGATATCTGTCGGACCGTTACGGTCCGCGAAGAGTGTTGATTGCGGCCATCGCGTGGTGGTCGATTTTGACGGCCACGACTGCCCTTGCTCCCCGGCTTTTTTTGAGGGGTTGGTTCGGAGTGGCGTGGTCGTTCGCCGTGGTCAGATTCTTGATCGGGATCGGCGAAGCCCCGAGTGCTCCCGCCTATACCAAGGTCGTTGCGAACTGGATGGGAAGCAGCCGCCGCGGTCTGGGCAGCAGTTTCAATTTGCTCGGCATAGGGCTGGGCGGAGTGTTCACGCCCATGCTGATCACGTTCATCGTGCAGCGGTGGGGCTGGCGCACGGCCTTTTATTGTTGTGGGCTTTTGGGGATTGTCGCTGTCCTGGCTTGGTACTTTTTGGCCACGGATCGACCCGATCAGAATCATCGGGTCAACCAGGAGGAACTCGAACTCATTGCTCGGGGCTGGCCCCAGCGCAAGCAGGTCGCTTCCGAGAGCGGCGTGCCTTGGTTGCAAATCTTCACCAACCGCTCCATCATCGCTCTGGTGCTGGGGTATTTCTGTCAGGGGTTTCCGATCTACTTCTTTCACACTTGGTTGTTCATTTACCTGGTGAGGGTGCGAGGATTTTCGCTGACGCAAGGGGGTCTCTACGGGACGACCCCATATCTGGCGATTGCGTTGGCTTCTCCGCTGGGCGGCCAGTTTTCGGATTTCGCCGTCCGCAGATTCGGTAAGCGCTTGGGCCAGCGCGTCGCGGTATGGGTGGGAATGTTTTCTTCGGCCATCTTGCTCTGGGAAGGGGCTCATGCCGGGAATAAAGTGACTGCGATTTTTCTTCTCGCCGCGGCTGCCGGATGCAACATGTTCGCTTCGGTTACCTTCTGGGCGGCATGCATCGACCTGGGTCACGAGTACTCCGGCTCGGTTGCCGGGCTGATGAATACCTTCGGGAACCTGGGAGGATTTTTCTCTCCCATCGTCACGGCTTACATCGCTTCAGCATTCGGCTGGACGTCGGCGTTGACCTTAGCCGCACTCGTGACCGTCGTCAGTGGACTTTGTTGGTTGGCTGTAGACAGCACCAGGGGCATCGTAGATCACAGCGACTAGCCTTCCTTGAACGCAGGTTGCTCAACACTGACGTGCAGCTGGATCGCAGGCAATGACCACGGCCTGGCGCTGCCGTCTGTCGGGCAGCCTGGGATGAGCCTGACGCTGGATCATTGCCCTGGCTGCGCCGCCTCCATGCTTCTCATGCCAATGGGCCCGGACCTTTCAACCTCTGCGTGCATCGCGAGAATGTGAAGACGCTGAGCTACGTGGAAGTTAGCTGGACTGCTGGCTTAAGATTCAAGTGTCGCCGATTCAGTGAGATGACTCTTCCTCAGTGCTCGAAGGTTCGATTCCTTCCGTGCTCACCATGCATAGCTCGCGAAAGCGACCAGAAACCAGGATCAGGTCTTCATCGGCAACACAATACGGAAGACCGAGCCGCATCCAAGCTGGCTGGTGACGGCTATCTTGCCGCCGTGAGCCTCGACGATTGCCTTTACGATCGCCAGTCCCATTCCGGTGCCTTGCACGCGGTAGCGCTGATTCTTGCCGCGATAGAACTTGTCGAAGATCAGGCCTTGCTCCATATCGTCAATGCCGACACCTCGGTCGGCCACGCTTAGTTCGAAGTTCGTGTCTTCTTTTTGCAATTCGGCCTTTTGCATTTCGGCGGTAATGCGGATGGGGGATTCGGGCGGTGAATATTTGCCGGCATTTTCCAGCAACTGGACCAGAACTTGCTTCATGCGGTCTGCGTCAAGGCGCACAGTGATGTCTTGGGGCACGCGGATTTCGACCGGATGCTTGCCCATGACCTGTTTCACGTCTTCGACGGCGGCTTGCACAAGGTCAATGACGCGACAGGTCTGGAGATCGAGTTGAAATTCGTGGGACTCAAGTTGGGCGACCTCGGCAGCTTCGCCGACCAAGCGGTTCAGACGATCGCTTTCTTCATTGATGACGGTCATCAGCTCGCGGCGATCGTCCACGCTCAGGCTCAGGTTGGACATCAGGCTGGTGATCGAGGCTTTGATCGAAGTGAGAGGGGTTCGAAACTCGTGAGTTACCGAATCCAGGATGGCGGAACGCAGTCTTTCGCCCTCGCGCGTGGCCTCTGAACGAGCGAGGGTTTCGACTGCATTGGCGCGCTCGACCGCGATCGCGATCAGACCTCCCATGGCGTCGAGCGTCTGGCGGGACAGATTGCCGGCAACCCCGATTGCGCCCACTGTCCTCACGCCCATTTTGAGCGGGGTGAAACTCAGATTGCGCTCGCGGTCCATCATGGGTTCGCCGCGCGCGATAATGGACTTGAGTTGGTCGGAGTCCAGATCGGGGGCTTCGATCCCCGCACGATAGATATTCCCCTTTTCCGGGACATAGACTGCCGCGGCAGAAACGTCGAAAGACTCGATGACGTGGTGGGGGACGGTGTTCAGCAGTTGCAGAACGTTATCCGCGGTCAGCAATTGCTGGCTGAAGCTGTAGAGGCGTTCCAGTTCGCGGCGGCGGCTGACGGCCTCCTCCGTCTGCTTTCGCGCGCGGTCAGACAATTGACTGGCAATCACCGCGGTGGTAAGAAAAGCGATCAGAGCGATCCAGTTTTGCGTGCCCGCGATCGTGAACGTGCCAATGGGAGGAAGAAAATAGTAGTTGAACGCCGCCGTTGCGACGAAGGCGGTGAACAGCGCATACCGCAGACCCCACAGGGCGGAGACGATCAGGACGAAGACCAGGAAAGTCAGGGCTACCGTGGTGGGGTTCACTCGAATGACGGCGGTATAGAAGTGTACGACAATAACGAGGACCGCGGCGCAAGCTGCGAAACGGGAAAAGACCCTGATCACGGGCTGGCTCACGATCAACGATTGTAGCCGATATTCGACAAATCGAATGCGCTCTATGACAATGGTCGGCGATGAGCAAGACGCCGGAGCAATGGCTCGAAGAGGCTGCACCCGCGAAGAAGGGCGGCACGCTAAAGCTGTTTCTTGGGTATGCACCCGGCGTGGGGAAGACCTACAACATGTTGAGCGAAGCCATCCGGCGCAAGAGCCGGGGCGAAGACGTGGTCATCGGCGTGGTGGAGACGCACGGGCGCAAGGGAGTGATTGAACTTGCGGAAAAACTCGAAACCGTCCCCAGAAGGAAGATCGAATACAAGGGCACGGTGTTTGACGAAATGGATCTGGATGGAATCCTGGCCCGCAAGCCGGCCGTTGTGGTGGTAGACGAGTTAGCGCACACCAACATCGAAGGCAGCAAGCACAGCAAGCGCTATGAGGACGTTCTGGCATTGGTGGA
>Ga0070708_100005253_pt1 | contig 10251 bp, 8 predicted proteins | sample KBSK5503metaG_FD_65469 | JGI IMG/M metagenome (GOLD analysis project Ga0070708, IMG submission 65469) | Corn, switchgrass and miscanthus rhizosphere microbial communities from Kellogg Biological Station, Michigan, USA - KBS K5-50-3 metaG | ecosystem: Host-associated > Plants > Roots >... | reverse complement strand
TCAACCGTCCGCGGAAGCGGTCGTAGAAGCCTGTGCCGCTCTGCCGTGGCAGCACGAGGCCCGCGCGCTCGAGTGTCTCGGCATCGACCCGCTGGCCGCGCATGAACGCGAGCAGGCCGTCCCAGCCCTCCGGCGCGTAGCCGAGGCCGAAGCGGCGCGCGAGCTCGGGATCGATCCCGCGCCGCTCGAGATACGCGCGTGCGGGATCCCCGCCGGCCGCCCACAGGGCGTCGGCGTAGAACTGGCCCGCCATCTCCATGACGCGGATGAGCTCCTCGCGACCTGAATCGCCCGCGCGCGGCAGACCGTCCTCGGGCAGCGCGATGCCCGCAGTTTTGGCCAGCGCGCGCACGGCCTCCGGGAACGAGAGGCGATCCTGTCGCATGAGGAACCCGAACGCGTCGCCGCCCACGCCGCAGCCGAAGCAGTGGAAGATGCCCTTGCGCGGGTTGACCATGAACGACGGCGTCTTCTCGGCGTGGAACGGGCAGAGCCCCTTCCAGTTGATGCCCGCCTTCTTGAGGTTCACGAATCGGCCGACGAGATCGACGATGTCGACCGCCGCCCGCACCTCGTCGAGGACGGCCGGAGAATATCCCGCCATCTAGTCGTCACATGGGGGGCCGAGCTGCGGGCCCCCCAAGCCCCCCGACGTGTTTCGATCCGCCATGGTCTTATCCAACCTTGAGTGCAGCAACCGTGGCGCCGGCGCCGCCCTCCGAGGGCTCGCCGTCCCGGAACGATTCGACCAGCGGATGGGCCGCGAGCAGCGTCCGGACCGTCTTACGGAGCGCGCCGGTGCCCTTGCCGTGTACTAGGCGGACGGTCGGCAGCCCGGCGAGGAACGCGTCGTCGAGATACTGCTCGACGAGGTCGCGGGCCTCGTCGGTCGTCCGCCCGAGCAGATGGAGTTCGGACGCGACGCCCGTCTTGTCGGGCACGCGGATCGTCGCGGGCGTTCGCTGCGCGGCCGGTGAGGCGACGGCGCGCAACGCGGTCACCGGTACCCGCAACGTCACGGAGCCGGAGCGGACCGTCGCGGTCGCCCCAGAGATCGCCGCGATCTCACCGCGGACGCCGAGATGTTCGGCCACGACGGACGCGCCGGGCACGAGCGCGTCGGTGTCGATCGGGGTGGACGGCGTCGAGGGCGCGGCAGGGGCGATGTGGGCGGCCGTCTCGTTGAGGCGGCGTCGCGTCTCCTCGAGCGATCGCCGCGAGCGATCGGCGCGCTTGAGGCGATCCCATTCCGCGGCCACCGCCCGGCGGACGTCGGCGACGAGCCGCGCCGCTTCCTCCTTCGCGCGGCCCTCCGTCTCGCGCGCCCGCGCTTCCGCGTGGCTCTCCTGCTCGCGCGCCCGGGCGAGCCGCGCCGTCGCTTCCTGCTCCCGATGCTCGATGGCGCGGGTGCGCTCGGCTTCCGTCCGGCTCTGCTCGTCCAGCCGCTGCAGCAGCTCCGACAGGCGCGCCGTCTCCTCCGAGCGGTGGGCCTGCGCGCGCTCGATGAGCTCCGCGGGCAGACCGAGCCGCGCGGCGATCGTGAGCGCCCAGCTCTGCCCGGGGCGGTCGTAGACGAGACGGAACGTCGGCGTGAGGGTCGCCGCGTCGAACTCCACGGCGGCGTTGCGCGCGCGCGGATGGGTACTGGCGAACGACTTGAGCGGCTCCAGGTGGGTGGTGGCCATCACGAGCGCTCCGCGCTCGGCCAGGGACTCCAGGATGGCCTGCGCCAGCGCCGCGCCCTCGTCGGGATCGGTGCCCGCGCCGAGCTCGTCGAGCAGGACCAGCGAGCCCGCGTCGGCCTGGGCGAGGATCTCGCGCACCTGCTTGACGAAGGCCGAGAAGGTCGAGAGGTTCTCGGCGACGCTCTGATCGTCGCCGATGATGGCGTGGAGCCCCTCGACGACGGGAAGGCGCGAGCCCTCGTCCGCCGGGATGTGACAGCCGACCTGCGCCATGAGGGCGTGCAGGGCCAGCGTCTTCAGCGCGATGGTCTTGCCTCCGGCGTTCGGGCCCGTGATGACGAGCAGCGGGCGCTCGCGCGTGATCTCGACGTCGACCGGCACGACCTCGCGTGAGGGGTCGCGCCAACTCTGGGCGAGGAGCAGGGGATGCCGCGCGGCGCGCAGCGCCACGTCCCCGCCCGCACGCAGCACGGGCCGCGTCGCGCCCATGCGCTCGGCGAGGTGGCCGCGCGCGAAGATCCAGTCGAGCTCGGCGATGGTCTCCACCAGCCGCTCGAGCTCGTCGGCGCGCTCGCGCACGGCGTCGGTCAGCGCGGCCAGGATGCGCGCGATCTCGGTCTCCTCCTCGCGCGTCGCCTGCACGAGGTCGTTGTTGGCGTCGACGGCCTCGGCGGGCTCGACGAAGAGCGTCTGGCCGCTCTGCGATCGATCGTGGACGATACCGCGGATGCGGGCCCGGGCCTCGGCCCGCACGGGCACGACGTAGCGGCCGTGGCGCACGGTCACGAAGCGCTCGGCGAAGATCCGCTCCGCGTCCGGCGACTGGAACAGCCGCTCGAGATCGGCCACGAGCCGCTTGCGGCGCTCGCGCAACTCGCGTCGGAGATGGCGCAGGCGAGGGCTGGCCTCGTCGCGTACCGTTCCGTCGTCGTCGAGGGCGCGCCGGAGGGCTTCGGCCAGGTCGCCCACGCGAGGCAGCGCGGAGGTCAGGGCGGCGATCCGCGTGGCGCCGGTCTCGAGACCCCGACCGTACGCCGTCAGCTTCGCCGCAGTATCGAGCACGGGAAGGAGCAACACGAGGTCGGGGCCTTCGAGGACACTGCCGGGCAGGCGACAGTGGTCGAGGAGACCACGCACGTCGGGAACGCTGCTGAGCGGGGGCGCGCCCTTCTCGGCCAAGGCCAGGCGCGCCTCGGCAGTCATCTCGACCGCGGATTCAATCGTGGAAAGCTCGACCGCGGGCTCGGCCGCCCGAGCCCGCTCCCGCCCCATCTCGGTTCGGGCCTCATCGCTGAGCAGCCCCCGGACCGCGTCCCACTCGATACCTCGTCCCCAGATCCGCCCTGCCTCCATCCGTCGCCCGTGGCCCGCTCCCCTCTCGGAGACCGGCGTTCGCGTCGCCGGCGGGGCCGGCGCACGCGTCGGAGTGGCGCCGGTGCTAATCGGAGAACCGCTCGCGCCGCTTCGCCTTCTTTCGAGCCGCCAGCGCTTTCCGCTTCCGCTTGACGCTCGGCTTCTCGTAGTGCTGACGCTTCTTGAATTCCGACAGGAGCCCGGCCTTCTCGCACTGCTTCTTGAAGCGCTTGAGCGCGCTCTCGAATGACTCGTCGGGCTCGACGATGACTTTCGTCACTCTGCTCCCTCCCTCCGGCGATCCAGGGGGCCCGTTGGATAAACGACAACTATATACCATCTGGCAACCCCCTCCGCTACCTCGGCGAGAGACGGCGCCACACGGGCGCGCCTGCGGCGCGACGGCCTCCTCCCGTGCCTGCCAGGATTTAGATTGCGCGGGCAAAGCCGGCGCTCGAAACTGCCGTATCGCAGCCACGTTGCCGCTGTACAGCGTCGTGCCGTTCGTGGCGATGTTGCTCGCCATCGCCATCTGTCCGCTCAGGGCGCCGCACTGGTGGGAGAGCAACCGGAACAAGCTCATCGTCGCGGTGGCGCTTGGCGCGCCCGTCCTCGCGCTGTACGTGCTCCGCGACCCGGCCGCGCTCGCGCACATGGCCGGCGAGTACGTATCGTTCATCGTTCTGCTCGCCGGGCTCTATGTCGTCTCGGGCGGCATCCTGCTCCGTGGGGATCTCGTGGCCACGCCGCTGACCAACGCGGGCTTCCTGGCCACGGGCAGCGTGCTCGCGTCCTTCGTCGGCACGACGGGGGCCTCGATGCTTCTGATCCGGCCGCTGCTGCAGACGAACAGCGAGCGCCGCCACGTCCGGCACACCGTCGTCTTCTTCATCTTCATGGTTTCGAACATCGGCGGCATGCTCACGCCGCTCGGCGACCCGCCACTCTTCCTCGGCTACCTGCAGGGCGTCCCGTTCACGTGGACGTTCCGCCTGTGGCCGGCGTGGCTGCTGATGCTGGTGGCGCTCCTCGCCCTCTACGTCGTCTGGGACACGCGGCAGTACGCGCGTGAGCCGATGACCGCGATCGCCCGCGACCGCCGGGAGGTCGAGCCGCTGCGGGTGCGCGGCGCGGTGAACGCGCTCTGGCTTGTGGGCATCGTCCTCGCGGTCGCGTTCCTGCGCGCGCCCGTCCGGGAAATCGCGATCGTCGTCCTCGCCGCGACGTCCCTCCGGCTCACGCCGGCGGCCATCCGGCGGGCCAACGGCTTCACCGCGTATCCGATCGTGGAGGTCGCAGTGCTGTTCTTCGGCATCTTCCTCACGATGATGCCAGCGCTGGGGCTGCTCCATCTGCGCGGCGCCGAGCTCGGTGTCCGCCAGCCCTGGCACTTCTTCTGGGCCGCGGGCGCGCTGTCGTCGTTCCTCGACAACGCGCCCACGTACCTGGCCTTCCTCGCGCTCGGGCAGGGGCTGGGCCTGGCCGGCGAGGTGGTGGGGGTGCCGGAGGCCATCCTGGCGGCCATCAGCGTGGGCGCGGTGGCGATGGGCGCCAATACCTACATCGGGAACGCCCCGAACTTCATGGTGAAGGCGATCGCCGAGGAAGCCGGTGTCGACATGCCGACCTTCGCCGGCTACATGGTCTATAGCGCCACCATCCTGCTTCCCCTCTTCGTGGTCGTCGCGCTGATCTTCTTCTGACGCCGCGCGAGGGCGCTAGCGGGAGCGGCCGATCAGCTCCAGAACGCGCTGCGACGCGAGGGCGACTGCGTCCTCGACGATCGGCAGCTCGTCGGCGTCGAAGCGCTCCAGCACGTGGTCGGGAACCGCGTCCTTGGTCTCGGGGCGGCCGATGCCGAGCTTCACGCGCCGGATGTCGGACGTGCCGAGCGTCTCGATGATCGATCGCACACCGTTGTGACCGCCGTGACTGCCTTTCATGCGAACGCGCACGGTGCCGAGCGGCAGGTCGATGTCGTCGTAGACCACGATGAGATCGGACGGATCGGCGCCGAGCCGGCGGAGCGCGACCGCGAGCGGCCCGCCGATTCCGTTCATGAACCCTTGGGGCTTGACGAGGTGCACGGTCTCGTCGCGCCAGCGGCCGCGGGCCACGCGCGCGGACCCGTCGTCGTGCCACGCGGCCCGGAGAGTCGGGGCGAGATGATCGACAACGCGCTGGCCCACGTTGTGGCGGGTCTGTGCGTACTTCGGGCCGGGATTCCCCAGCCCCGCCACGACGTGGGCCAAGCGCGGAGGACTCCGCTACTTCTTGGCTTTCTTGTCGTCCGCCGCCGCTTCCTCTTCCTTCGGCTTGCGCTCGCTGAGGACCTCGGGCTCGGTCGTCGCCACCGCCGCGGGCACCGCCGGCGTCGCGACTTCCTCGGCCATCGGCGCGGCGACCGTGACCACCGCCTGACCCGGATCGTTGATGATGCGGACGCCTTCCGGCGCGCGCAGGTCGCCGACGGTGAAGACGTCGCCGATCATCAGCGCAGAGACGTCGGCGTCGATGCGCTCGGGAATCATGGTGGGCAGACAGGAGATGTCGAGCTCGTGGAGCACGACGTTCAGGATGCCCTTCTGCTCCCGCACGCCGGCCGCTTCACCCACGGGGTGCACGGCCACGCGGACGGTGATCGCCCGGTCCGCAGTCACCTCCTGCAGATCCACGTGGAGCAGGCGCTCGGACACCGGATCGAACTGCAGGTCGCGGATGATGGCCATCCGCGTGCCGTCGGCGCCCTCGAAGGTGAGGTTGAGCAGCTGCGTGCTGCCCTCGCGACCGTGGATGATGCGGAGGACCGTCTTGGGATCGACGGTGACGGGCTCCGGCTTGGCGCCGCCGTACAGCACCCCCGGAACCACACCTTCGCGCCGCAGACGCTTGGCGACCTGCTTGCCGGTCCCCTCGCGCCGCTTGATCGTCAGCTCTGGCATCGCCATGACACGCTCCTTCAGACGAACAGGGTCGACACGGACTCTTCTTCGTGGATCCGTCGGATGGCCTCGCCCAGCAGGGGCGCCACGCTCAGCACGGTGACGCGCGCGGCCCGCTTTTCGGGCGATACCGGAATCGAGTTGGTGACAACGACTTCCTCCAGCGGCGAGCTCTTGATGCGCTCGATCGCGGGCCCCGACAGCACCGGGTGGACGCCGCAGGCGAGGATCCGGGTAGCGCCCTCGCGCTCGAGCGCGCTCACCGCCTGGATCAGGGTGCCCGCGGTGTCGATCATGTCGTCGATGACGACCGCTTCCTTGTCGGCCACGTCGCCGATCAGGTGCATGACCACCGCGACGTTCGGGCCTTCGCGCCGCTTGTCGATGATGGCGAGCCCGGCGTGCAGCCGCTTGGCGATGGCCCGCGCCCGCTCGACGCCGCCCGCGTCGGGGGACACGATCACCGGGTCCTTCAGGTCCTTCTTGTACAGATAGTCGACGATCACCGGCGGCCCGGCGAACAGGTGATCCACCGGGATGTTGAAGAATCCCTGGATCTGGCCGGCGTGCAGGTCGAGCGCGAGCACGCGGTCGACGCCCGCCGCCTCCAGGAGATCCGCGACGAGCTTGGCCGTGATGGGCACGCGCGGCTGCACTTTGCGATCTTGACGGCCATAGCCGTAGTAGGGCAGGACCGCGGTGATGCGCCGCGCCGACGCGCGCTTGAGCGCGTCGATCATGATGAGCAGCTCCATCAGGTTGTCGTTCACCGGCGGGCACGTGGGCTGGACCACGAACACGTCGGTGCCGCGAACGTTCTCGTTGACCTGCACGAACACCTCGCCGTCCGAGAACCGCGACACGTCGGCGTCGCCGAGCGGCACCCGCAGGTACTGTGCGATCTCCTCGGCCAGCGGCCGGTTCGCGTTCCCCGAGAACAGCTTCAGCTCGTAAGTCATGCGCCCCTCGTTGGACGACGAGTGAGGTCCGCTCGAACCATTCGCACCCACGCTCCCCGAACGGCAGTGGTTGGGGCGGGAGGATTCGAACCTCCGAATACGGGATCCAAAGTCCCGCGCCTTGCCGCTTGGCCACGCCCCAGGTTGATTAACGTCGGGGGGAGCGGTCCGCTCCTCCCCGACACCCCCCACCGGGTTCGACCCGGTATGTCCACCGCTTCCGGGAATGCCACATTCACTTCCGAACCCGTACGGCCGGGCCCGCGAGCGTCCGGACGGCCCAGCAGTCCCATGATGCTCGCTGCACGCGCCGGCGGATCTGCCGGGCGTGATCGAGCGAGCGTGCGACCGCGAACACGGTCGGCCCGCTTCCGGACATCACGGCGCCGAGCGCGCCTGCGGCCAGCAGGGTCGCCTTCATCCGATCGATCTCCGGGTGCACCGGCCCCACCGTGGCCTCGAGGCCATTGTAAAGGCTGCCGGCCACGCGCTCGGCGCGCCGCGCGCCGAGCGCCGCGACCACCGCGCGCGCGCGGGCCCCGTCCGAATACATCGACGGCGTGAGCCGCCCGTATGCCTCGGCCGTGCTCGACGCGAACCGCGGGTTCACGAGCACGAGCGCAAGCGCCATGCCCGGCACTCGGTCCAGCTTCTCTCCGCGGCCCGTGGCGAACGCGGTGCCCCCGCGCAGGAAGAACGGCACGTCCATCCCCAGCGTAGTCGCGACATCGGCCAGCCGCGCCACCGGCCACCGCAGGCGCCACAACCGATTGAGCCCCATCAGCACGGCGGCGGCGTCCGCCGACCCACCGCCGAGACCGGCCGCGACGGGGATGTGCTTGTCGAGCGTGATCCGAACGCCGCGATCAACGCCCGCCGCCTCGCGCAACGCGCGCGTCGCCCGCAGCGCGAGGTTCGAGCCGTCAGCCGACACCTCGCCGTGCGCCGTCCGGGGACGGGCGATCCGGAGCTCGAGCGCGTCGGCGTCCTCGAGGACGAGGCGATCGGAAAGCTCCACGGCCTGCATGACGGTGACGATCTCGTGGTAGCCGTCGGCGCGCCGGCCCAGGATCTCGAGCGCCAGATTCACCTTGGCCGTCGCGCTGAGCTCGACCCTACGCCCGCGTCCCGACCCCTTCGACAAAGCAGTGAAGGGTAGCATTCGACATCGCGTCAACGCAACCGCTCGATCGCCGCTCCCTGAGGAATCGTGAGGCGGAATCGCTCCGGGTCGACGCCCGCGCCGACGACGACGTCGCGGTACCGGACGCTGCCCGTGACGTTCTCCTGACCGGCCGACAGATCGAAGCCGGTCAGCGCGCCGTCGGCGGCGCGCTGATAGGTGACCAGCGCCTCCACCCGCCCGCCGGTGATCTGAATCTGGCGCACGACCCCCGTCGAGAAATCCATCCACACCCGCTGGCGATGGAGCGCGCCGATCATCTCCAGCGACGGCCCCTGGGCGTCCGGCGGCAGGACCGTCGCGGCGCGAAGATCCTTCGGCGGCACGGGGCGCCCGGCCAGGACGCCGACCAGCTCGTCGGGCTCCACGGCGAGGTGGAACACCCGGGCCGCCGTCTGCGCCGTCGCGGGGCCGACGACGGCCGTGTGCTCGGCGACGTTGTAGATGGTGATCTGTCCCTCGTGGACGGTCGCCAGCAGCAGCGGTTGACCGAGCGGGGACAGCGCCTCGAAGCGGAGGGAGGCGGGGGCCTTCAGGAGCACCGCGCCGATGAACTGCTGTCGATCATTGCCGTGCGCCATCCGGACCTCGGCCAGCGCGCGCAGGTCCGAGAACTCTTGCCATCGTGCAGCGAGGAGGGCGACGCCGCGCCGCGCCTCGTCGGTCGGCGTCTCGCGCGGCGGCGGCAGCGCCACCGCGCAGCCGGCCGCCAACGATACGATCGCTACGAGACTACTGAGAGGCCGCCGGCCGTTCACCTTTGAGCCGCTGCAGCCGCGCGCCGGTGTCCTCGATCTTCTTCTTGACCCCGTCCGCCGCCGGATCGAGCTGGAGCGATCGCTCCCACGCGGCGATCGCTTCCTGCTCGAGCCCGTTCTTCGCACAGGCGTCGCCGAGGTGCTCATAGATCACCGGATCCGGCTCGCGCGCCTTCTCCACCGCGCGCTTGAGCTCGCGGAGCGCGTCGGGGTAGCGGCCCTGCTGGTAATAGGCCCAGCCGAGGCTGTCGATGAAGTAGCCGTTGTCGGGCTCGAGCTCGAGTGCCTTCGAAATGAGCTGCACCGCCTCGTCGAGGTTCTGCCCGCGCTCGGCGTACATGTAGCCGACGTAGTTGTAGGCCTCGGCGTGCTTGGGATCGAGCGCGATGACGCTGCGGAAGGTCCGCACGGCGTCGTCGAAGCGGGTCTGCTTCTCGTAGACCACGCCGAGCTGGAAGAGCAGATCCTTGTGCTTGGTGTCGAGGCTCAGGCCTTCCTGGATCGTGTCCACGGCGCGGTCGTACTGCTTGGCGCGGAAGTACGCGGTGCCCAGGTACAGGAACAGCTCCGCGCGCTTGGGCTCGAGATTGACGGCCTCGCGGAGGATCGCGATGGACTCGTCGTAGCGCTTGGCCCGGCCGTAGAGGAAACCCAGCTGGACGCGCGCGTCGACGGAGCGAGGATCGACCTTGAGGATACGGTCGAGCTCCGCGCGCGCCTCCTCGTCGCGGCCGCCGTCCATGTAGGTGGTGGCCAGGAAGTAGCGGGCCCGCAGGTTGGACGGCTCCACCACGAGCGCGCGCTTGAAGGCCTCGCTCGCGCGGTCCCACAGCTTCTGCTCGTAGTAGACGGCGCCGAGCTTCATCCAGAGCCGCGCGTCGCGGGGCGAGCCCTCGGCCAGCGACTCGATCTCAGTCTGGGCCTCCTTGAAGCGCCCCATCCGGATGAGGAGGTCGCCGAGCCGCTCCACGAAGCTCGCGTTGTCCGGGTTCGCCTGCGCCGCCTTGCGGTATACCTCGAGCGCGCGCTCCGGCTCGTGCCGGGACTCGTAGACGTACCCGAGAGCGGTCCACGCGCCGTCGTGGTCGGGATCGAGCTCGATGGCGCGGTTCAGGCGGCGGATGGCCTCGTCCCACGCCTCGGTCTCGATCGCGAGGCGGCCGAGCAGAAACTGGGCCTGGGCGAGCTGCGGGTTGCGCTCGCTGAGGCGGAGCAGGATGGTCCGCGCCTTGTCGAAACTCTTCTGCTCGACGTAGTAGCGCGCCAGCGTGAGGTAGGGCTCCTCGGAGGTGGGGTTGAGGGCGATGACCTTCTCGAGCTCGGCCTCCGCCTCCGGGTACTTCTTCTGCGCGCGCAGCAGCTCGGCCAGCG
>Ga0070708_100005252_pt1 | contig 10253 bp, 14 predicted proteins | sample KBSK5503metaG_FD_65469 | JGI IMG/M metagenome (GOLD analysis project Ga0070708, IMG submission 65469) | Corn, switchgrass and miscanthus rhizosphere microbial communities from Kellogg Biological Station, Michigan, USA - KBS K5-50-3 metaG | ecosystem: Host-associated > Plants > Roots >... | reverse complement strand
GTGCTATCGTCGTGCTGGGGCTGGGCAACCTGCTGCGGCGCGACGAGGGGCTTGGTATTCGCGCGCTGGAACGCCTTCAGGCATGCTATACGTTGCCGGATGCGGTGCAACAGGTGGATGGGGGAACACTCGGGCTGGATCTGCTGTGCTACCTGGAAGGTGCAGAACGTGTGCTCATCCTGGACGCTGCCCTGACAGATGGCCCAGCGGGAACACTGCTGCGGGCAGCGGGTGATGAAGTTCCATCGTTCTTCGGCATGCGCACCTCTCCCCACGAGATCGCCTTAGCCGACCTGCTGGCGGTGACGAAGCTCCGTGGCACGGAGCCGGGCGAAGTCGTGGTGTGGGGCATGCAGCCTGCAGCCTTCGAACTGGGTTGGGAGCTTTCGGAAGCAGTTGCCACACATCTCGATGCGCTTGTGGACGCGGCCGCGATCGAGTTACAGCGCTGGGGGCTGGACGTGAAACGACGGCATGGAGCCGACGAAGAGGGAGACGGGTCATGCACGAAGTAGCAGCCATGCAAGGTGTGGTACGGACGATCCTTGAAACAATGCGGCAGGCCGGCGGCTCGCGCATCACACATGTGCAACTGATGCTGGGAGCCTCCGGGCATTTCACCGAGGAAGCGGCCCACCAGCACTTCGAGGCGCTCACAGCGAGTACGCCGGCAGAGGGAGCCTCGCTCAGCATTTCATGGATTCCGGCAACGTTCCAGTGCTTCTCGTGCCTGTATTGCTTCGAAAGCTGCCAGACAGCCGAACAGGTTTCCTGCCCGCGCTGCAGTGACATCGCGCTGCAGATCGGTCACCAGGATACCTGCTCTGTCAGTGCTATCGAGGTCACCTTTGAGGAAAGCTCGTTCGCAGTGGCCTCTACAGGCGCTGAGACTTGACGACGGTTGCCGACGTATAAACCTGTAGAAAGGAGATGAGACATGTGTCTTGGCGTACCAGGGCAAATTGTCGAAATTGTCGATGCTGAGAAGCAATTTGGACGGGTGGAGGTCTCGGGCGTCACGCGCCCTGTCCATTTCGCCATGCTGGAACCCGAAGACGTTCAGATCGGCACATGGGTGCTGACCAATGCAGGCATGGCAATCAGCATACTGGAAGCGAGTGAAGCATCTCAGATCCTCCAATTCCTCGAGGAATTGGATCGACAATTCGAGGAGGTACATTCATGAAACTATCGAAGCAGCAAGGAATCATGTTGGCCCTCGCGGCGGCCCTCGTGAGTGGCATCTCGATCTATGTCAACAAATTTGGCGTGGCGCAGGTCAAGGATCCCTTTGTGTACACGACGGTCAAGAACAGCGCTGTCGTGATCGGCTTGCTGGCGGGGGCGGGCTTACTCGCCAGCTGGAAGGAACTGCGGGCCTTGACGCCGACCCGCTGGTTTGCCTGGATCGGCCTGGGGGTAATCGGCGGGGGAATCCCGTTCCTCCTATTTTTCCAGGGCCTCTCTACGGCTTCGGCGGCCAGCGCCGCCCTCATTCAGAAGTCGCTCTTTCTCTGGGTAGCACTGCTGGCGCTGCCGCTGCTGAAGGAGCGCCTGGGGGCGTGGCAGGTGCTGGGGCTGGCCGTGCTCGCGGTGGGTCAATTCCTGCTGCAGCCGCTCACTGGCTGGAAAGGGTGGGGCACAGGCGAGACGCTGATCCTGATCGCGACGCTGCTGTGGGCGGTGGAGACCATGCTTGCCAAGAAAGTGCTGGGATGGATGAGTGCGCAGACCGCCGCGCTGGGGCGCATGGGCTTTGGCGCCCTGGTGATGTGGGTCTTCCTGACCATCACCGGGCGAGCGGGAATGGCGTTCACGCTCAACGGCACGCAGTGGCTGTGGATCGTGGTCACCGCGGTCTTCCTCATGGCCTATGTGTGGACGTGGTACAGTGCGCTCAAATGGGCGCCCGCGACGCTGGTGACGAGCGTGCTCACCATCGGCGCCATCGTCACGATCCTGCTCTCCGCCGTCATTGATCGGCACGCGGCCACCGCTCCGCAACTCGTCGCCCTGGCCTTACTGGTGGTGGGTGCGGCGCTGTTTGCGCTCCCGGCGAGACTGCGACGCCCTCGCGTGGCGGAGGCGGCATGATGTCGGAAAAGCAGTCTACTGAGCTCGAGGATACGGACGCCGGAAAAGCAGACGCCCGGACGTCGACCACCGCGGGTTCGTTGCTGGACGGTCCGCAACTGTTTGCGCGGTATGCGTTCATGCCCAACCGGCTGGCCTACTGCGGCGGTGATGATCATCGTGCGTTGTTCGACTACTGTGTGGCGGGCGTCACGGATGCCGGCTTGCGTGATCTGCTCCGCAAATTTACCGGCGCCATGCCGTACCTGCGGTTGATCGCCGAGTGCAATGCCATCCTTGATCCCTTTGATGCGCGCGTGGTCGAAGCCTACTGGCTGGGGAATGACCTCTTGCAGGGAGTCGAGGCGCGCGCGTTGTACGACTCACTCCGCGCACGATTTGGTGGCCAGTTGCGCGCTCGTGATCTCGATCTCGTGTTAGGCAAGGCGCCCGCGGGCGCGCACCCGCATCACAGCTTTCATGTCCTGGAAGTGTGTCCGCGTATTGGATGGCCGCAGGCGCTCGCGTTCATGGACAATTGTCGCATCAGTTGGGGCAAAGTGGTTGCACTGGATGGCAGCACGCTGACCGTGGAAGTGATGCCGCTGCTGATCGCCGGCCACGGTCTCGCGTTAGGCTTGCCAGAGCATCGCGCCGTCAACCGGGAAATTGATGGGAATGGATTCGTCAGCGCAGCCCAGCCCGGTGAGTGGGTTTCTATGCACTGGGGCTGGGCATGCCAGGTGCTGTCGCTGCGACAGGTCGCCAATCTCGAGCGGTGGACGCGCTATCATCTCGACATCGTGAATCAGACGTTGTAGGAGACCATGCAAAAACGGGGCAGTAGAGCCAGCACCCACTTTTGCATGGTCTCCTTTAACAACAGGCTCCCCCTGGGATACAATGCAAGGATGAGTACGCTTACCGTATCTTTCAGAAAGGAGCTTCGCTCATGTCACCGCTACTCGCATTGCCCGCTGTCGATGGTGTAGAGATCACCACCATCATGGATAACTCGCTTGATCTCCTGATGCCCTCGACGCCCGTGGCACGTCGTTTCCCGCTGCCGCACTACGGCTTCATACGCAATCAATTGCGTGCCGAGCATGGTGTTTCCTTGTTGATCACCATCATCGACCAGGGAAAGCGTGAGACCATTCTCTTTGATACTGGAGTGACGCCTGACGGAGCATTGCACAACCTCGCGGTGCTGGGCATCGACCTGGGTACCATTCAAGCCATTGTCCTGAGCCATGGTCATACCGACCATACGCATGGGCTTGATGGCTTCCTTGCCAAACTGGGCACCAGGCGTATGCCTATCCTGCTCCATCCCGATGCCTTCCTCAAGCGCCGCATTGTCTACAATGATACGAGCGTCCTGGACTTACCACCCCCATCACTCCATGATCTGGAGCGGGAGGGGATAGCACTCTTAGTGGAACGTGGCCCCTCGTTTCTGATCAATGGCAAACTGCTGGTGACGGGACAGATCGAGCGGACCACTGATTTTGAGCAAGGATTGAAGAATCAGCAGGCAGAGATTGATGATATCTGGCAACCTGATCCATGGGTCTATGATGACCAGGCCATAGTCCTGCATGTGCGCAATAAAGGGCTGGTGGTGGCGACTGGCTGTGGACATGCAGGCGTGATTAACATTCTCCGGCAAGTGCGTTCGCAGACAGGCGTTGAGCACATCTATGCGTTGCTGGGAGGCTTCCATCTCACCGGGGCGCTCTTCGAGCCGATCATTCCTCAAACGGTGGAGGCATTACAACAGATCAACCCGGCGGTCGTCGTGCCTGCTCACTGCACAGGATGGCGCGCTACACAACGGATTGCTCAGATGATGCCAGATGCCTTTACACCTAATAGTGTCGGGACGACCTTCGTGTTCATGGGTGAGTAGCGGTACCACCCGGTGCTCGTCTCCTCGAACAAGTCCTTTGATCCCAATACGCTCGGCGGCAGCCTCATCACCGGCCCGGCTGAGCGCTGGGACCTCCTCGTCGGCTTCCGCCAGTTCGCCGGGAAGAAGGTCATCCTCTAGAACGACGCCCCGGCGCCGTTCCCGCATGGGGAGAGCCGCGCTCCATCGCCAGGTCATTGCTCACACCCTTCTGAGCCTGGGGGTGCCGAACGCCAAACTGGAGCGACAGCAGCACAGCCGCTCCAGTTTGCCCCACGCACAACCTGCAAGTACAGTTGATCAATCAGTCTTCGGGCTTTCCGTTCCCTTCGTCTCAACTCCGCTCTCTTGCAAGAAAAGCCATGCGCAAACGGGTAAACAAGCGCTCGCGACGGGATGGTGGGATATCCACCTGATACTGCTCTTGCCCCAGTTGAATGACCCGCCGCGTGGTATGCAACACGACCCGACAGTTCTGACAGGTCGCCAGATGCTGCTGGGCGGCAGCAGTCAAGTCCTCATCCAATTCCTGATCAAGATAGTCAGAAAGATAGGAGACGAGCTCATCACATGTCATAGCGTCTCCTCCGGATGTTTCATGCCCCGTTCGCTAAAGTAGGTGCTCAATTGCTCACGTAAGCGCAATCGCGCGCGATGTAACCGCACTTTGCAGGCTGCCTCCGTCAACTCCTGGACGTGAGCACACTCAGCGGTCGATAACTCTTCCATATCGCGCAGCATGAAGGCCGCACGTAATCCCATGGGGAGCTCATTGATGGCGGTGCGAAGGACCTCCTGGGCTTCACCGCTCAAGAGGTGCTGCTCAGGAAGGTGGCTCCAATCGACCAATTGGACCGGGAAAGGTGTGGTGTCCTCCTCTTCCTCTGGCAAGGGGTCAACGGTATGCCGACGACGGAGCAGCATCAGCGCGTGATTGTACGCGCTGCGATAGAGCCACGTGCTCATTCGTGCATGCGGCTCAAAACGGTCGAGGGCCTCAAAAGCGGAGGCAAACGTGGCCTGCACGACCTCTTCTGCATCGTCCTCCTGCTTGAGTAATCCGATGGCTAATCGATAGATCCGATCCGCATAGGTTTCAAAGAACTCGGTGAATGCCGCTTCCTCATGCTGGCGGAGCCGAGTCAACAATTCCTGATCATCAGGCATAGCAGATGCTCCCTTCTGTCTCTTGTTTGTAGTGTACCACAGGACGATGTAACCTTTTTGCTCCTCGTGCATTGAAAGGACAGAGAGCACAACGGGGCTCTTCCCCAAGTGGGACGATATACAACCTTGTTCAAGAGGAGGTTTCTCATGACATTTGCATCCTTCATGTCGAGCGCTGCCGGACGGGTACTGCGCGTTGTTGTTGGTCTTGGTCTCATTGGTTGGGGAGTGTCTCTGGCAGTGGCGATGGGCAACATGACGACCGGGATAATCCTGGCGGTTGTCGGTCTGCTGCCACTGGTGGCCGGACTCCTCGATTTCTGTGTGTTTGCTCCGCTCTTTGGGGCTCCTTTCAGCGGTGCCAAAGTACGAGCACATGCCAAATAGCGAGCCAGACTTTTCTGCCTTTTACCGCTTGATATGCAGCAATTAGGCCAAAGTACGAGTGCATGCCAGATGGCCATCATGAGCAAATGGTGCTTCTGGGCAGGCCAGCTGATGGAAGTCTGGAAGAAGAGGCGATGGGACAAAGAGACAGGCAAGATGGACGTACAAAGAGGCGCTGTGCACCAGGGCAGGGGCTTGATCGTGTCAACGAACTTTTGACCCGAGAGACGAACGGTTGTTGCAGTAGGAAAGGAGTGCCCGACGATGTATGATACCCTGGTAATTTCCGCACATCCTGATGATGCCGAGGCGCAAATGGGTGGCACGCTCGCCATCCTCTCTGAGAAGGGACAGCGGGTGCTCCTGGTTGATCTCACCGACGGGGAGCCAACCGAGTTTGCCCAGGCGGGTGTACGTGCGCAGCAGGCCAACGAAGCGGCCCGTCTTCTCGGTGTTGAACGACTTTCCTTCGGCCTGCACGATCGATTCCTCGCCGATACGATGGAGACCCGGCTCCAGGTTGCCCGTCTTCTTCGTGAGCACCGCCCGCGCTGGGTCTATAGCACCGGGGAGGCCTGCGTGCATCCCGACCATGCTGCGGTAGTGGGGCTGACACGCGCTGCGGTGTTCCTGGCTCGGCTGGGACAGTGGGAACGTGTGTCCGGTGGTGAGATGCTGGCAGGCCAGGAACCCTGGGTGGTAGAACGCCTCTTCTTCCCCCACTGTAAGATGGAGCCGCCCTGGACCGATTTTGCCTTTGCCGTCGACGTGAGCAAGGTCTACGAACGCAAACGCCAGGCCTTGGCCGCCTACCGGTCGATTTTCCTGGAGCAAGACGATCGCCTGCTGGCTCTGTATGAGGCCGAAGATCAGTACTACGGACGCCTGCTCGGTGTCACCTACGCCGAGATTTTCCGGAGTGCTGCACCACTGTTGGTCGAGGATCCGACAGTGTTCTCTCCTGTGTCCCAGGGTTAATCGTCCCTCGCATTGACGATTGCTTTAGAGAAAGAGCAAGACACGGACGGTGCTGGGACTGTGGGCAGTCAGCGCTACGATCTCGTAGGTCTGGTGTCGGCGCACCTTGCAGCCAAACTGGTGCATGAGGTAATCGCGCACCGACTCACGCACTGCCGCGGGTTCGCTGTCCCACCGGTCACCACGCTCGCGGCGCCAGGAATCCGTGCTGAGATAAGTAAAGTAGGGCAGCAGGGTATGCAGATAGGTCCTGCAGGTCCCACCGGAGAGCGCTTGCTGGATATCGTGATAGAACTGAGTCAATGGCAGGTGCGGTTTCCCGTCGCAATCGACGACGAGGAGCGCATACCTGCTGGAAACGCCTTCCGGGCGCTCAACGGTGCGAAAGGTGTGCGTGATGCTTGTCATGCTGTTTTCTCTGATCGACATGACGGAGTGTCATATATCCAGGTAAGCTCCCTATGACCTTGGTACCAGAGAGGAAGTACAACTGAGATTACATATGGATGGACAGCGACCTGGCGACCCGCACTTGTTCCCCATGGATCAGGGAAATACCTCTGATACCCCCCACACCTTGCCTCGTGCGACAAACACTAAAAGGGCAGTCAGTCGCATGGAACTTGCTGGGTTATACCTCCCATTCACCGCGTAACTCGACATCCAACTCCAGGTCCACGCCAAGCTGTTCGAGGACACGCCGATGGGCCTCCATGATCAACACTGCTACATCAGCAGCTTGCGCTCCCCCCCGATTGACAATATAGTTGGCGTTGCGCTCGGAGATCTGCGCTTTGCCGTGGGTTTTCCCTCTCAAACCAACCTGGTCAATGAGATGACTTGCCTCCTCTCCTGGAGGATCTTTAAAGACTGTACCAGCATGGCGCTGCGCTGGCTCCGTCAGCTTGCGATGTTGTTTGTACTGAGCAATGTTTGCACTCAACTCCTGTGGATCTGCGCGATGGAGATGTATCCCCAACAGCATGACGATTTCGGCTGGCTCTATCATGTCACGTGGAGGGAGTAAGAGATGCCCTTGTTTGTCAAAGCGGGCTTGTCGCTGTGCGCGAAAACGGCTATGGCGATACCCCAGGTCGAGTTCGTCATGCAGATAGCGACGCACGAGCGGCACTGCTAGCTGATCTTCTCCTGCTACATTGCACCCACGCGCATCCAGCACCTCGATCCACTCGAGCACCTGGCCCAGATCATCATTGTGTGCGCCTGCGTTACTGATCACTCCACCACCCAACGTCCCAGGAATGCCGACCCCAAATTCGAGCCCAGCCCAGCCTAACGGTGCGAGGTCATGTAGCAAGCGTGGCCAACTCAGGCCAGCCTCGGCTATCAAGAGAGCAGTATCGTCACCATGATCTTCGAGGCGATACGCGTCGAGGGCGAGACGTGCCACGATGCCTCTGACACCCGCGTCGGCATACAGCACATTGGTGCCATTGCCAGTGATGAGCAAAGGATAGTGCCTTTCCGCACACAGCCGTACCAGACCTACCAGTTCTTCTTTCGATGTGAGTGAGACCCACACATCTGCAGGCCCACCGACGCCGAAGGCTGAGTGGTGTGCAAGCAGCTCACTACGGCGTACACGCTCCCGGAAGTGCGGACGGAGTTCGTTGAATGGGGTATCAGCATGAAATACCATAGGTCTATTCCTCTCGGTTAGATCGATGAGTCGTGTGTTCCTGGCTGATTATACATGCAGAACCTGACCTGGTTCAAGCTAGTGAATGGGGGCTCGATGGGTCGAGTCCCCATTCACTATTCCTCCTCACATCTGACCAACCTACATGACTAACCCACCAGCATCTTCAGTTTATAGAAGGATGAAAGACCGCTTCTCTGGCTCTCTCCTTTTCTTTCTTACTTAGTGAGCCAGTCCAAGGCGTACCCAGTAGTGGCAGCAGCCAGCGGTCGACGCCATAGTAGCCTGCGACACGCCAGGCAAGTACCAGGAGGATCGCCAGACCACCGATGATGGGGTTAATACTCACCGCGCCCGCCAGCAGGAAGTTCATGGAATGCAACCCTCGCCTCTTATTCTTATCCAACGCTGTGTGTATCGTTGGGCTTCATTATGACCCACTTCCACTGAGGCTACAAGGAGTTTGGTGTCACCGCAGCACGTTCACACACCTCTGGCTCATTTCAATGCGGTCGGCACCCGTAGATGTCGACCGGGTTGCCATTGATTGGTACGTCGTTGGTAGAGGGTATCAGAACAACCACTGAATTACTACAGATAATCCCACAGATGGTCAACGCTTTGAGAGCCATCCTGGAAGGAACAGCAGCATGAAACAGTTTGCAAGCATCGAAGAACTGAATACAGATTTGCGGCTTCTCAGAAACAAGGAGGATGTGTTCGTCAAGCACAGGCACTACGACCTGTTCATTTCTTTCCCCAAATCTTGATCGTCTGATCCTGGCTCCCACTGGCTAAGGTCTGACCATCGGGACTGAAAGCCACACTTGTAACCTCGTTTGTATGCTCAGTGAGGGTACGAAGTGCTTTGCCGCTTGCCACGTTCCACAGCTTGATCGTCTGATCAGGGTGTCAGGCCAAAGGCGCTGGTACAGATCTAGAATGAGATAGCCACGTTTCCCTTACGAACGAGCGGAGCACTATCAGGATCTCTGGCCAAAGTGTCTTTGAAAATGGGCTTCTTCCCTTTCGCCTGAGTGGTAGTCAAGGAGAGCCTCATTCTCCCTGAGCACAGAGAGCAAGGTGCCTGAAACCCTGACAGATGTGTCCCGCTGTCTCCCGTTGCATCACTATGCTATCATACTCTCTGGCTCTATTGCTTAGCCCATTCACCCCAAAACATTCTTGACGAGGTGCTCCATGATTACGATCGTCCCCTATGAGACGAGTTGGCCAGAAGCGTTTATCGCGATTGCACGACCGCTTCGTACGGCTTTAGGAGAGCTGGCGTTGCGTATTGACCATATTGGATCGACTTCCGTGCCAGGACTGGCAGCGAAGGATGTCATCGATGTGCAGGTCACTCTCAAGGATTTCTCCTACACCTCTCAACTGGTGACCGCGCTCGGTTCGCTCGGCTACACGCTGATTCCGCATATTACCAGCGACCACCTGCCGCCTCTCTATCAGGGATCCGAGACAGACTGGGAGAAGCTCATGTTCCGACCGCCAGCCAACCAGCGTCCCACCCATCTCCATGTTCGCGCGCTGGGACGGCCCAATCAGCGCTATCCTCTCCTTTTTCGCGATTACTTGCGTGCCCATCCAGTAGCCAGCGCGGCCTACGCGCAGATCAAGACCAGTCTGTCCCAGCGGCATCCCGACGATGTCGATTTCTACTACGCTATCAAAGATCCGCTCTGTGATATCGTGATCGATGCGGCGGAAGATTGGGCACGGACGACTGGCTGGCACATGGAACCTGTGGATAGCTAACACAATACCTTGGCAGGGTTTCAGACACCTCGCTTTCAGTACCCATGGAGAACGAGACCATTTCTGTTTCTCGCGCGGAGACGAGGAAGAGGGAAAATCCCGCTTTCCATAAGCAAAAAATGCTGTGGCCAGAGGCCCTGACTCTGTCCTTGAAGGGTTTCCTTTAGAGCCATAGAATGAGAGCAACACGCAAAGAGGAGGGAAGCACAATGGCAGATCAAGAGCACCTCGCTGTTCTCGAGCAAGGAGTCGCGACGTGGAATGCGTGGAGAAGACAGCATCCTGAGATCCACCCCGATT
>Ga0070708_100005251_pt1 | contig 10253 bp, 10 predicted proteins | sample KBSK5503metaG_FD_65469 | JGI IMG/M metagenome (GOLD analysis project Ga0070708, IMG submission 65469) | Corn, switchgrass and miscanthus rhizosphere microbial communities from Kellogg Biological Station, Michigan, USA - KBS K5-50-3 metaG | ecosystem: Host-associated > Plants > Roots >... | reverse complement strand
GTCCCGAAGATGCCACCGGCGGTGACGACCTCGTCGCCGTATTGCAGCGTCGAGACGAACGACGAGTGCTCGCGCACCCGCCGCTGCTGCGGCCGGATGACGAGCATGTACATGACGGCAAAAAGCAGGATGATGGGAACGAGAGCCACGCAACCCCGAACCGTGAGAAAGACGGCGGACCCTTGAGATTAGTGCCTCGCCAGGTGAGGCACTGAAGCGGGCTTACGCGCCCCAGACGGCGAGCAGGTCGCTGCGGAGGGCGTCGAGCCGCCGTTCGCGAATGGCCTTACGGGCCCGTTCCACCAGCCGCAGCACCCACGAGAGGTTGTGCACGGTGAACAGGCGCGCCGCCCCCGGTTCGCCCACGCTGTGCAGGTGTCGCAGGTAGGCGCGCGACCACTTTGCGCACACAGAGCAGCCGCACTCCGGGTCGAGGGGAAGGTCGCTGCGGACATGCTCGGCGTTCCCGATGTTGAGGCGCCCGCCGCTGGTGAGGATCGTGCCGTGACGCGCCAGCCGGGTCGGCAGCACCGAGTCGAACATGTCGACGCCGAGGGCTACGGCCTCGACGAGGCCGATGGGATCGCCCACGCCCATGAGGTAGCGGGGACGGTCGGCCGGAAGTTCAGACATGACCGCGGCCAGCGCCACGAGCATTTCGGGGCGACCCTCGCCGACCGAGAGGCCGCCGACGCCGTAGCCGTGGAACTCGAGCTCGACGGTGCGACGGGCGGCCTCGGCGCGCAGCGTCTCGTCGACACCACCCTGCACGATGCCGAAGAGGCTCTGACCCTCACGCCGGTGGGCGGTGCGGGCCCGCACCGCCCACGCCAGCGTGCGATCGACCGCCGAGCGCACGACCTCAGGCGGCGACGGGAGGGGTGGGCAGACATCGAGGACCATCTGGATGTCGGCACCCAAGGCCTCCTGCGCAGCCACCGCTCCCTCGGGGGTGAGGCGGTGTGTCGATCCGTCGTAGACCGACCGGAAGGTGACGCCGTCGTCGTCCACCGTCGGTGACAGCGAGAACACCTGGTAGCCACCCGAGTCGGTGAGGAGGTGGCCGTCCCAGCCCCAGAACGAATGGAGGCCGCCCACACCGGCGACGACGTCTGTCCCCGGCCGCAGCATGAGGTGGTAGGTGTTGGCGAGAGCGACCTCGACGCCGAGGTCGGCGAGGTCCTCGCTGCTCAGCGTTCGCACCGCGGCGCGCGTGCCAACGGGCATGAAGCACGGCGTGGCGAAGGACCCGCGGGCCGTCGTCACCGTCGTCGTCCGGGCGGCGCGGTCGGTGGCGTCGATGTCGACCCGCAGGGTCATTTGCGGGCGACGATCATGGCGTCGCCGAACGAGAGGAAGCGGTAGCCGTCGGTGAGGGCGGTGGCGTAGAGGTCGCGCCAGCGAGAACCGGCAAAGGCATCGAGCAGCAACAGCAGGCTCGACCGGGGCAGATGGAAGTTGGTGAGCAGGACGTCGACGACCTGGAACTCGAACTCGCCATGGATGAAGAGGTCGGTCCTCCCAACCGGTCGGCCGAGTGCGGCGCTCTCGAGCGCCCGCACCGTCGTCGTGCCCACGGCAACGACGCGCCCCGCCCGTGCGCAGGCGTCGAGAGTCGCCTTTGGGACCCCGTAGCGCTCGCTGTGCATGCGGTGGCCCTCGGGGCGGTCGGCGGTGATCGGGCGGAACGTGTCGAGGCCGACGTCGAGCTGCACGGCGGCGATCTCGATTCCTCTCGCCCGGCAGGCGTCGAGGACGCTCCCGGTGAGGTGCAGCCCCGCGGTCGGCGCGGCCACCGAACCGGGGTGCGCCGCGTACACGGTCTGGTAGCGGCCGGGGTCGTCGAGAGCCTTCGTGATGTACGGGGGAAGCGGCACCTCCCCGTGGGAGTCGAGCGTCGCCAGCTCGTCGCCGTCGTCGGCGAGGAGGCGCACCCGGCGACGGCCGTCGGCCAGCCGCTCGCCGACCTCGACGGTCAGCGGATGGTCGCCGGGCTCGTCGGCGGTGAGCTTCGTGCCCGGCGCCAGACGGCGACCCGGCCGCACGAGCGCCTCCCACTCCCCGCCGCCCACCGGCTCGAGGAGCAGGACCTCGGCCATCCCACCGGTTGCCTTGCGCAAGTGCAGTCGGGCGGGCAACACCTTGGTGTCGTTGACGACGAGTAGGTCGCCGGGCTCGAGTAGATCCGGCAGGTCGCGCACGCGCCTGTGATCGACGGCGCCAGCGGCGTCGAGCGCCACCAGCAGCCGGGCGTCGTCACGGGGCTCGCGCGGCTGCTGCGCGATCGCATCGTGGGGAAGGTCGTAGTCGAACCGGTGGATGCGCCGAGCGTAGGCGGCTCGATGTCGGCTACCGGCGAGCGGGTGCGGCCCGGTCGGGATCGAACATGTTCGGCAGGCCCTGCTGGTACCGGTTCCGGTCGACGACCTTGAACCACTCGTACTCCGGGGGCCGATACAACTCCCAAAGCTGACACCGTGGCGCGTTCGAACGCGCCGCTCCGAGCACGCCGTTGGCCGCCTGGCGGCCGCCCTGGTTGGCGCCGTCCATCGTGGTGACGTTGATGTGGGTGCGGACCCAGTCGCCCGCGAGGAACAGGTTGGGAATGCCCGTCACCGAGCTCGGCCGGTCCGCCCACGACCCTGGGCTTTGAATGAAGAGCGGTGTGTCGTTGCGCGCCTCGGGCGTGCCCGACGCCGTGATCGCCGGATCCAGGAACCACGAGTGGAGGTTCTCGTCGCGCAGCACGTCTTCGCCCGAGTCGTTGAGATGGGCCTTCATCTGTGCCCAGGTCTCTTGCGCGATCTCGGCGGGCGTGCACTGTTTTGCGGTCTTGCCGAACAGGATGCCCGGCGTCACCCAATCAGAGATGATCGTCGACAGGCAGTCCTTGGCGCTGCCGTCGCCGTACGCGCTGAAGTCGCGTCGCCAGAACTGGGCCTGGCTGATCGATGTGATCGCGAACGGCGAGTCCACGTAGTTGACATGGCCGTTGGTAAGGGGCAGCGGCTCGCGCAGATAGAACTGCAGGCCGCTCATCCAGTCGGTGCGCAGGCGGGTGATGCTCTCTAGGCGGGGGTCGGCCACCAGCACGTCGCGGGTGAGGAGCTGCGCCGTTCGCTCGAGCGGGATGGCGCAGACGAACCAGTCGGCGTTGACCCAGTCGGGATTCACTCTTGCGTCGGCGACGCGGGCCCTGGCAACCCGACCGCCTCGCATCTCGAGAGCAGTCACGGTCGAACCCACGCTGAATGTCACGCCGAGCCTCCGGAGGAGCGCGACCCAATGGTCGAGCCAGACCTCGCTGGTGGGCCCGTCGAGCACTCGGTCGAAGGTGGCGTTCTGGTCGTTGCCGCGACCCATCAGACTCATCGCGCTCGCTTCGCCGATGAGCCCGATCGAGTGGGTGCTGGCTTCGCTCGACTTCGTTGCTGCGAGATTTCGCACGAGCGAGCGAGACACGACCTTCCGATACTCCTCGGACATCTGGTCCTCGCGGATGAAGTCCTTCCAGCTCACGTAGTCCCACTGACCGAAGCGTCGCTCGTCGCAGCTCGTCACGTACACCCCGAGCTTGCTGACGAAGTACATGCCTTCATTCGGCGGGAGCTTTCGTGCCTCGACCAGGCCGGCGAGCAGCGTCTCTCCCACCGCCTGCGGGGTGACGCCGCGCGGTGGCATCGACAGCGGCACCGTGAGGTCCTGCTGACCCGCGAACGAACTGCGGTACGTCGACGCTCGCACGAGACGGTCATAGACGGTGCCTCCGTCGGGCAGAGGGATGCGCCGCATCGTGTCGCCGAGGTTCTTGTAGAAGCCAGGAAAGAAGCGGAAGCCGTGCTCGCCCGGAAGGCCGGCGCGACCGCTGGCGGCAGAGCCCGGCACTGGAAGCGACCAGGCCTTGCCACCGAGGTGGTCACGCTCGTAGACGACGACCCTGAAGCCTCGTTCGACAAGCTCGTGCGCTGCCGTGAGCCCGGCAACGCCGGCGCCGAAGATCGCGACCGTTCGCCCGGCGGTGTTCTTGCGCGCCAGCGCGGAAAACGGTTCGGCGAAGGGAACGCCGGCCAGCGCGCCGGCGTAGCCGAGAAACCGTCGGCGCGAGAGCTCAGCCACCGGCGACCCTCGTCGGGGAGTGGCGTAGCGCGTCTAAGTGGTCCTGCAGCATCCGCGACGCCACCCGTCGAAACCTGGTCGTCGACTCCACACCGGCGAGTAGGCCGAGGCCGGCGGCCAGCGTGGTGAGGCGCTCGGCCTCGTACTCCAGGTCGAGTCCGTCCGGGAGCTCGCCATCGGCAACCGCTTCTTCAAACGACTGCCTCAGAATCCCGGCGAGGGCGTGCCGGGCCATCGTCAACGCCGCCGCCGGGTCGCTCTCGGTGCGGGCGTGCGTCCAAAGCGCCACCCAGACCTGCCAGACGATCCGGCGCTCAGGAGTCAGCGGGAGCAGGGCCTCGACGGCGGCGGTGAGGCCGTCGAGGCCCCGCCGGCGTCCCCGAGCCGTCAAGACCCGGTTGGCGGCGACCACGTTGTTGTGCTCGAGAACGGCGGCCGCGAGCTGGTCCTTGTCCTCGAAGTAGTGCATGACGTAGCCGGTGGAGACGCCCGCCTCGGCGGCGATCGCCCTCACCGTCGCACCCTTCACGCCGAGGTCAGCGATGGTCCGCTGCGCCGCCTCGACGATCCGCGTGCGCGATTGCGGATCTCGAATCTTTCGAACCATGTTAAGTCGTAACGTCTGATACGGAACAGATGTTACGACTTTAGAAAGGGGGACCCTTATCGGTCAAGAAAAGAGGCTCGGGTCGCGCTGAGGGGCTTCGAGGCCCAAGTGGAGCCACGCGGCGGCGGTCGTCACCCGGCCGCGAGGGGTGCGCTTGAGGAGGCCCCGCTGGATGAGGAACGGCTCGTAGACGTCCTCGACGGTCTCGGGTGCCTCCCCCACGGCGATGGCGAGCGTCGACAAGCCGACGGGACCGCCGGCGAACCCGTTGCACACCGCGTCGAGGATCGCCCGGTCGAGCTTGTCGAGGCCGAGGTCGTCGATCTCGAACAGCGCGAGGCCATCGGCGGCGGCCGTGGCGGTGACGATGCCGTCGGCCCGCACCTCGGCGTAGTCGCGTACGCGCTTCAGCAGACGGTTGGCGATTCGAGGCGTGCCGCGGGCCCTACGGGCGATCTCATGACCGCCGTCGGGCTCGACGGACACGCCGAGGATGCGGGCGGCGCGGGCGACGATGGCGTCGAGCTCGTCGACGCTGTAGTAGTCGAGGCGGGCCACGAAGCCGAAGCGGTCGCGCAACGGTCCGGTAATGAGACCGGTGCGGGTGGTGGCGCCGATGAGCGTGAACGGAGGGATGTCGAGACGCACAGAGCGGGCCGATGGCCCCTTGCCGATGACGATGTCGAGCTTGGCGTCCTCCATTGCCGGATAGAGCACCTCTTCCACCGCCCGGCTGAGGCGATGGATCTCGTCGATGAACAGCACGTCGCCGTCGTCGAGGTTGGTGAGCAGGGCGGCGACGTCGCCGGCGCGTTCCAGCGCCGGCCCCGACGTGACCTTGATGCCCGCATCGAGCTCGTTGGCGACAATCCCGGCCATGGTTGTCTTGCCTAGGCCAGGCGGTCCGGCAAGAAGAAGGTGGTCAACCGGCTGGCCGCGACGGCGGGCGGCCTCGATGAGGATGTCGAGGTGCTCCCGGAGTGCGGGCTGGCCGACGAACTCGTCGAGGCGCCGTGGGCGCAGGGTGATCTCGTCGGGCTCTTCCGACGGACCGGGCGCGTTGGCCAGCAACTCGTTTCTCATCGCGACGTGGCCAGAAGCTTGAGGGCCTGACGCAGAAGCTCCTCGACCTCTCCTTCGGGCGGAAGCTCGGCGAGGGCGTCGCGGATCTCCTCAGCGTCGTAGCCGAGACCATTGAGCGCGGCGCGGACCTCGGTGCGAGATGACGACCCGTTGCCGCTGACGCCGGCGATCTCGAGGTCGGGAATCTGCAGCCGGGACTTCAGGTCGATGAGCAGGCGAGCCGCCGTCTTCTTCCCCACGCCGGGCACGAGGGTGAGCGCGTCGGCGTCGTCCTCCAAGAGCAGCCGGCGCAACGACGAGGGCGTGTGCGCCGACAGGATCGCCAGTGCCAGGGCAGGCCCAACCCCGTGGGCACCCAGCAGCCCCTCAAAACACAGCAGCTCCTCGCGCGTCGGAAAGCCGTAGAGGGTGAGGGCGTCGTCGCGGACGTGCAGGTGCGTGTAGAGGAACACCTCGTCGCCGAGGTGGCCCAGATCGGCGAGCGTGCCGGGGCCGACCGTGGCGCGATAGCCGGTGCCGTTGACGTCGACCAGCACCTCGCCCGACGTCGAGCGGTCGAGCAGGCGGCCGCGGACAGATCCGATCATCGTGTCGCCGTCGCCACCCGGGCGCGCAACGGCGCGTTCGCCAGATGACACAGCGCCAGAGCCAGCGCGTCGGCGGCGTCGGCCGGCTTCGGCTTTTCGGCGAGACCCAAGAGCGATTGCACCATGCGCTGCACCTGCTCCTTCGGCGCACCCCCATAGCCAGCGACGGCCTGCTTCACCTCGTTCGGGGTGTACATGGCCACCTCGCATCCGATCTCGGCGGCGGCGGCCAGGATGACGCCACTCGCCTGCCCGACGGCCATGGCCGTGCGGGCGTTGACTTGGAAGAACAGCCGCTCGACGGCGACGACCTGGGGCTCGAGCTCGGCGAGGAGCGCGACGAACTCTTCCTGCAGGGACAGAAGGCGCGCCGGCAGCTCGTCGGCCGGCGGCGTGGTGAGCACGCCCGCGGCGACCGCCCGCGAGACGCCGGCGTGCCACTCGACGCAGCCATAGCCGCAGCGCGACAGCCCCGGGTCGATGCCCAATACGAACACCCGTTCGAGGCTATCGCCGCGGTGTGACAGGAACGCGGATGGTTCAGGCGGCGGACCTCGACGGGTTCGCGTCTACACCGACAGCTCGGCGAGGATGCGGTCGGGTATGTCGAAGTTCGAGTAGACGGCCTGCACGTCATCGTGCTCCTCGAGAGAGTCGATGAGGTGCAGGACGCGGCGGGCGTCGCTCTCGGTCTCGAGGGGGACCGACGTCGACGGCAGCATCGTCACGTCGGCGGAGTCGAAGGCGATCCCCGCCGCCTCAAGTGCTGCCCGCAGCTGGGGTAGGTCCCCCGCCGCCGAAGTGACCTCCCAGGTGTCGCCCTGGTCGTTGATGTCCTCCGCACCGGCGTCGAGGGCCACGAGCATCAGGTCGTCCTCGGCCACGTTCTTCGGGAGGATGACCACGCCCTTGCGGTGGAACTGCCACGCCACCGCGCCCGGCTCGGCCATCGATCCGCCGTTTCGGGTGAAGATGCTGCGGATCTCGGCCCCGGCGCGGTTGCGGTTGTCGGTCAGGCACTCGACGAACACCGCGACGCCGTTGGGCGCGTAGCCCTCGTAGGACACGCTCTCATAGGTGACGCCTTCGAGCTCGCCGGTGCCGCGCTTGATGGCTCGCTCGATGGTGTCGAGGGGTACCGACGCGTCACGCGCCTTCTGGAACATCGTGCGCAGCGTGGGGTTGGACTCGGGGTCGCCGCCACCCTCGCGGGCCGCGACCTCGACCTGACGGATGAGCTTGGCGAAGAGCTTGCCCCGGGCTTTGTCCTGTGCCCCCTTCTTGTGCTTGATCGTCGCCCACTTCGAGTGGCCTGACATCAGACTCCTTTCAGGAACAGCTCGTGCAGGCGGAGGTCGCCGGAGAGCTCGGGATGAAAGGCCGCCGCGGTGATCGCGCCCTGGCGGCAGAGGACGGGATGGCCGTCGACCGATGCCAACACGTCGACGGCGTCGCCGGCGGACTCGACGAACGGGGCGCGGATGAATACCGCCGGGAACGCACCGCCGGCAAGGTCCCGCACGTCGAGCTCGGCCTCGAACGAGTCGACCTGGCGCCCAAAGGCGTTACGGCGCACGACGAGGTCGACGGCGCCGAAACAACGCTGGTCGGGGCGGCCGTCGAGCACCTCGGCCGCCAGCAGGATCATCCCCGCGCATGTGCCCAGGGCCGGCAAGCCGTCTTCGATGCGCTCGGCCAGCGGCTCGAACAGGCGGCTCGACTCGAGCAGCATCGACATCGTCGTGGACTCGCCGCCGGGAAGCACGATGGCGTCTAGCGACGCCAGTTGCTCGGGCGAACGCACGAGCACCGGCTCGGCACCCAGCTCAGCGAAGGCCTGAGCGTGCTCCCTCGACGCGCCCTGCAGGGCGAGAATCCCGACCTTCACCTGGGGGCACCCGGGTCACGACCGTCTGGGTCACCAGCCGCGCTCGGCCAGCCGGACGTCGAGATCGGCGATGTCGTCACCCTTCATCGGCGTGCCCAGCCCGCGGCTGACCTTGGCCACGATGGCGGCGTCCTCGTAGTGGGCGGTGGCTTCGACGATGGCCCGCGCCCGGCGGGCGGGATCCTCGCTCTTGAAGATGCCCGAGCCGACGAACACCGCCTCGGCGCCAAGCTGCATCACCAGCGCGGCATCCGACGGCGTGGCGATACCGCCGGCACAGAACAGCGGCACCGGGAGTTTCCCGGTTTCGGCCAGCTCTTGGACCAGACCCACCGGAGACTGCAGCGATTTGGCCCAGCCGTACTGCTCGGCGGAGTCGGCCTGGGTGATCTTGCGGATGTCGCCGAGGATCGAGCGCAGGTGGCGGACGGCCTCGACGATGTTGCCCGTGCCGGCCTCGCCCTTGGAGCGGATCATGGCCGCGCCCTCGGAGACGCGCCGCAGGGCCTCGCCCAGGTTGGTGGCGCCGCAGACGAACGGCACGGTGAAGCGCCACTTGTCGATGTGGTGAGCCTCGTCGGCGGGGGTCAGGACCTCGCTCTCGTCGATGTAGTCGACCCCCAGGGCCTGGAGCACCTGGGCCTCGGCGAAGTGGCCGATGCGGGCCTTGGCCATGACCGGCACCGTCACCGCTTCCTTGATGCCCTCGATCATCGCCGGGTCGCTCATGCGGGCGACGCCGCCGTCGCGGCGGATGTCAGCGGGGACACGCTCGAGCGCCATCACCGCGACCGCGCCGTTGTCTTCAGCGATCTTGGCGTGCTCGGGCGTGACCACGTCCATGATGACGCCGCCCTTGAGCATCTCGGCCAAGCCCCGCTTGACGCGATCGGTGCCCGTGCTCCGACTTTCTGGCATGCCCCAAGTCTAGGGGCGTGCTACGCGACCCTCGCGAGGCCTCCAACCGGAACGAGTTCGACCCATGTCGTGCCCGGCGTCACCGACATCGGCTTGCCAGTGTCGTCGGTGAACAGGGCCACGGCATCGGGCGTCGCCTTGGTCCATTTGCCCTTGACCATGCGTCCCTCGGTCAGCACCCACGCCTCGCCGGAGCCCTCGACGTCGATGGCGAAGACCTGCGACTTGGCGGCGTCGGTGTCGCCGAGACTCGGGCGGTAGTTCACGAACTGCACGATCACATTGGTGGGGGCGATCTGGGCGCCCGACTCCGCCTTGTGGAGCACGCCGGCGATCGAGCGGATCCAGGCGTGAGCCGCCGGATCCCACACGTAGTCGGTGACCTCCCTGTCGCCCACGCTCACCGAGAGCCTCGACACCGGTGTGCCGGTCGACGGCGCCAGGGGGAACTTCGGGTCGAGATAGGTGAACAGGGGAACGGGCGCGACGCCGGCGAACGGCGCGCTCCGATAGAGGGCGCCGGTCGACGAGTACAGGTTGTGAGGCGCCTGCCGGCCGCTCTTGCGGTAATACGCGTCGGGCTTGGCGTCGACGCCGACGTCGACCACCGGTGCCCTGTGCAGCATGGGCACGATGCGGTTGGTGCCGCCGGCGTACGCGAACAGCGGCTTGAGTGGCCACACGATCTCGCCGTCGCTCGGCCGTACCGAGCGCACGGGACCGACGACATCGGCGTCGTGCGACTGGAAGACGGCGATGAAGCGGGTCAGGCCGCCCTCGACCTGCTCCTCGTAGACGACGTCGGCCGCCTCGAGCCCCGACTGCGGCCGGGCGGCAGGGTGGTTCTCGATCTTGACCACGAGGGCCTGGCGTCCGGCCCGAACCGGGTCGGTGGCCGGCAGACCGGTCAGCGGCAGAGGCGGCGGAGGGGCCGGCGCCGTGGTAGTGGGGGCCGCGGTGGTCGACGTCGGCGGCAGCCGCTTGCCTTCGGCCTTGGCGGTGCACGCCGCCCCCGCCAGCAGGGCGAGCACGACGAGCGACGACCGGATGCGCC
>Ga0070708_100005249_pt1 | contig 10254 bp, 12 predicted proteins | sample KBSK5503metaG_FD_65469 | JGI IMG/M metagenome (GOLD analysis project Ga0070708, IMG submission 65469) | Corn, switchgrass and miscanthus rhizosphere microbial communities from Kellogg Biological Station, Michigan, USA - KBS K5-50-3 metaG | ecosystem: Host-associated > Plants > Roots >... | reverse complement strand
CGGGCGAGTACGCGTCAGAGACGGTGCGGCGCCTCTTCGACGTGACCGGCCCATATGGCGAGCTGATGAAGGTGGCCAACGTCCCGTCGGCCTACGTGTTGATCCAGAGGATCAACCTGGGGCTCTTCGCCATCCTCGGGCATCTGCACGCCACCGGCAACTGGCGTTTGATCGGCGAGGAAGTGTGGCCGTTCGTCGACGGACCGCCGTCGACCCCGCTGGGCCGGGAAGAGGCGGCGTGGTGGAAGGCTCGTTCGTAGACGCGTGGCGTGGATCCTCGATCTCGATGGCGTCGTGTGGCGGGGCGAGCAACCCGTGGCCGGCGCCGCCGCCGCCGTCGACCGCTTGCGGGCACGCGGCGAGCGCGTGCTGTTCGTCACCAACAACTCTTCAGCCACGCTCCCGCAGTACATCGACAAGCTCGTCCGCCACGGCATCGACGCGTCCGAGGACGCGGTGTGCACGTCGGCGCAGGCGGCGGCAACGCTCGTCCCGCCCGGCGAACGCGTGCTGGTCTGCGGTGGTCCGGGTGTCGCTGAAGCGCTTCGGGCCCGCGGCGCGGTCGTCGTCAAGGACGGGCCCGCCGACGCCGTGGTCGTCGGCTGGCATCGGGACTTCGACTTCGCCCGCCTCACGGCAGCGTTCGACGCGGTGATGGGCGGCGGCCGGCTGATCGGCACGAACGACGACCCCACCTACCCGACGGCCGAGGGCCTCGTGCCCGGTGGCGGCGCCATCCTGGCAGCGGTGGCCACCGCGACCGGTGTCACGCCCACGATCGCCGGAAAGCCCCACGAGCCGATGGTGTCCTTGGTGCTCGATCGGCTCGGTGCGACGCCCGAGGGCAGCGTGCTCGTGGGTGACAGGCCTTCGACCGACGGCCTCATGGCTCGGCGGCTCGGCGTGGCGTTTGCCCTGGTCCTGAGCGGTGTGACGGCCGCCGGTGACCTCCCCGTGGTGCCGGCGCCCGACGTCACCGCCCCCGACCTGGCCACGCTGGTCGATCGTTCGTAGGCGACTACCGCGGCGTGTAGATCCACGGATCGCTGCCCAGCACCCGGCGCCGGGGGGCACAGGGATCACGGTCGGCACTGAGGTCCATCCGCTGGGCGTGCGTGACCCGCACGCCGTACGTGGCCTCGACCGCGCCACAACCCTTGTCGCCGCGCAACGCGACACGGTCGTCGTTCAGTTGATAGCGCCCGGCTTCCGGCTCGGTGATAGGGCTAATCAACACGTAGCTCCCGTCGTCTCGCACTTCGAACACGCCCTGGTGGACGTTGCGCCAGATGCCGACGATGTCTTTGGCACCGCTCGGCGCGCGTACCGGCGGCGGAGTCCGCGGTCCTTCGTCGCGCGCGGATTGCGCGCACGCCGTTCCAACGACGATCGCCACCGCAAACGCAAGCTTCTTCACGACAGCTCCACGCGCGGCTCTCCGTCTTCAACGATGAGTGTTGCCGGCAATCCGAGGACCTGCACCGCGTCAACATGTAGGTGTTGCGCGATGACGTTCACTACGTCGCCCTTGTGTGCGCCGTCGGTTACTGCGAGCTCGAGGCGTAGTGCGTCTTGTTGTCCTGACGCTTGCTCGGCATCAACGATAAACACGTTGTACGTGCCATCGCGTAACATCGCGTGATCATCGCGAAGAAAACGCTGCGTGCGCGCGCGAACGCGCATGAAATGCTTGACCTGAACTGCAATCTTCGGTTCTGATGGTCAAGTACTTCCTGGGAGGTTGAATTTGAACAAGTTGGAGTTAGTCGATCGCGTTGCGAACGCGAGCTCACTTGCGAAGCGCGATGTTGAGACAGTTCTCGACGCGCTGTTCGACACCGTGAAGACCGCGGTCAAGGCGGGCGACCAGGTTTCATGGCCGGGCTTCGGCTCGTTCAAGGGAAGTCAGAGGAGCGCACGCACAGGGCGGAACCCGCAAACGGGCGCGCCGGTGAAGATTCCGGCGTCGAAAGGCGTGAAGTTCACTGCCAGCTCCGCTCTCAAGGACCTTCTGAACCCCAGAGGGGCAACGAAGAAGGCGTCGGGTAAGAAAGCACCGGCGAAGAAAGCTGCCAAGAGCAGCAAGAAGCGCTAAGGAAAGGCGGAAGATGACTCCTGCGAAGAAAGCTGCAGGCGCGAGAAAAGCAAAGAAGGCTCCGGCACGGAAGAAGGCCGCGGCCAAGAAGACCACCGCACGCAAGAGCACAGCGCGTAAGTCGACTGCGAAGAAGAAGTCGACGGCGAAGAAGGCAACCGCACGGAAGAAGAGCACCGCGCGGAAGGCCCCCGCCAAGAAGAAGGCGCCGGCTCGCAAGAAGGCGGCGGCGAAGAAGCGCCCGGCCAAGAAGAAGGCCGCGGCCAAGAAGCGTCCGGCCAAGAAGAGGGCTGCTGCCAAGAAGCGCTAGCAGCTCCGCCGGTAGTGCTGAAGAGAGGGCCCGTAAGGGCCCTCTCTTCGCGGGGCCGCGTCGGCTTCAGGCTGACGTCGTCAGGTCCGAGGGGACGTCGACGTCGTGTCGCAAGCCTTCTTCGCGCACGATGTGGAGCGGGAGCCCGAGTCGCTCGACCTCGGCGCAGTGCCGGGCGAAGGAGCCCGGGCCGTAGGAGAAGCGGAACCCGCCGTCCGCGGGTACACCGACCACGTTGGTGCCGTCGTCACGATGATCGGGGACGAGGGTGACGCCATCGAGCTCGCCGATCCCTGCCAACGACCGGGCATGAGGCAAATCGGCGTGGGCCACGATCACCCGGCTGGCGCCGGCGGCTCTCAGGCGTTCGACGCCTGAGGCCACTGCGCCGTTGAGGCCCATGCCGGGCTCCCACAGCACACGCGCCCCGACATCCTCGGCCCACGCCGCCACCTCGTGGTCGTCGCACACCACTGCGACCGGCAGGGGGGCGGCAATGCCCACGACGTGCGTCGCCATGCGGCGGGCGAGGTCGTGGCGCTCGGCGTCGGAAAGCACCGTCGCCAGGCGCAGCTTCGCTCGCGAGAACGCCTTGACCGGCACGAGTACGTGCACCGCGTCTGACGGTTCCCGTGCCACTGACGACGAGTCTACGGTGGGCCCATGTCGTTGCGAGCCTGGGCCCTGCGCAGGCTCATGGGCCGGCTGCGCATTACCGACGACATCGTCCGCTACCTGTCGACGTTCCAGCGACTGGGCGAGACCGTCGAGGTGCAGTTGCCCGGCGAGCTGCTGCCGGTCGGGGCTCGCACCGTCCTGCGCGCGCTCCGTACGCGCGCCGCCGCGCAGCTCGGTGTCGATTGGGTGTGGCCGTACTGGCTCGAGCGCCAGCTCGACCCGCGCTCGCCGGCGTTCGTTCCCCGTGGCCACCTTCCGTTCCTCGTCAACCTGACGCAGCGCAACTGGACGATGGTCGGCAACGTCGGATCGCCCTGGGAGGCGATCGTCGATCCGCGTGGGCTGATGACACCGTGGTTCGACGGATGGTCGCTCGACTGGTGGATCGGAGCCGACGACCGATGGCACTTCCCGTCTCGTGACTCAGGTGTCCGCCAGCGGCTCGTGGGCGCGGCGCCGGTCGTCGAGACGGCCATGCGCATCCCCAGTGGTGATGCCGTGCACCGCGTGTACGCCATCCAGGGCGACGAGGAGCTCGTCGTCGTCGAGGTCGAAAACCGCTCACCCGTTCCCTTCGCACTGGCGCTGGCGGTACGCCCCTACAACCCTGAGGGCCTGGCCGTGGTCGAACGCATCGCCATGGTCGATCAGGTCGTCGTCGTCGACGGCCGGCCGGCGCTGCTGTTCAGCACGCCTCCTCGCAAGATGGCGGCCTCGACGTTTCACGACGGCGACTCGGCGGTGCAGATCACGGCGGGGGCGGCCGCCGACGAGCTGGCGCCGGTACGCTGCGACGCCGGCCTGGCCCAGGCCGCGTTCGTCTTCCCCGTTCCCCACGGCACGACGTTCCGCGCCGCCGTACCCCTCGTTCCCTCCCGACGCACCCGCCGGCGTCGCCTGGCACGGCGACGCGTCGAGCGCGTCCCCGCGGTACCGGCGACGTTGCCCAGCTCGGACGACGCCGTGCGCGGCTGGGCGGCGCAAACCCGACGCGGCATTCGGTTGGAGCTTCCCGATGCCCGACTGTCTGAAGCGGTCGAGGCCAACCGGCGGTTCTTGCTGCTTCTGCACGACGGTGCCGACATCACGCCCGGCCCGTCCACGTACCACCGCTTCTGGTTCCGAGACGCCGCCTACATGCTCGTGGCCCTCGATCGTTACGGCCATCACGACGAGGCCGCCGAGGTGCTGCGCTCGTATCCTCACCGGCAGCACTTCGACGGGTTCTTCTTCAGCCAGCGCCAGGAGTGGGACTCGAACGGCTCCGCCATCTGGCCACTGGCCGAGCACTGGAGGCTGACTGGCGACATCGACCTCGTTCGAGCGGTCGCCGACTCCGTGTCGCGGGGCGTGCGCTGGATCGAGCGCAAGCGCCACAGCAAGCGGCGGCGCCAGGATCCGGTGCTCACCGGGCTCATGCCCGCGGGGATCTCCGCCGAGCACCTCGGGCCGTTCGACTATTTCTACTGGGACGATTTTTGGTCGCTTCGGGGCTTGCTCGACGGCGCCGAGCTGCTGCGGGCCGTGGGCGACGAACGGGCCGCTCTCAAGGCCGATGAGTGGGCGGCGTCGTTCCGCGCCGACATCCGCAGGTCGCTCGAGCTGGTGCGCAAACGCCTGGGGACGAAGGTGATTCCCGCGGGCCCCCGCCGTCGCGTGGACTCCGGGATCGTCGGCTCGCTGGTGGCCTGCGCGCCGCTCCGGCTCATGGCGGGCGACGATCCCGCGATCGCCGCTACCCTCGACCACGCCCGCGAGCACTTCTGTCTCGATCGGGCGTTCTTCCAGGCGATCAGTCACACGGGCCTCGGCACCTATCTCACGCTGCAGCTGGCCTTCGTCGAGCTGGAGACCGGCGACCGCCGGGCACTCGACCGGCTCTTTTGGATGCTGCAGGCGGCGACGCCGACCTACGCGTGGCCCGAAGCCATCCACCCGCAACTGGGCGGCGGATGCATGGGCGACGGTCAGCACGGGTGGGCGGCGGCCGAGTTTCTCTCGTTCGTGCGCTCGATGCTTGTGCGGGAGACAAGCGCGGGGCTCGACTTGTGCACGCTCTTGCCCGACGACTGGCGGGGGCAGAAGCTCGAGGTGCACGACGCCCCCACCCACTTCGGCCACATCTCGTACGCCGTTCGCTGGCATGGCGACCGACCGGCGCTGCTGTGGGAGGTGCGGGGGCGAGACGGCATCGCCCCGCCCCACCTACGCGCTCCCGGCCTCGATCCCGCGTGGTCGTCCGATGCGTTGTCGGGCGAAGCGCTGCTGACAACCGCGGCGATGGAAGCCCGCTCGTGAGCGACGCCGACAGCCGCGACGGGGTGGCGGCCCGGCTGCTCCCCGCGGTGGATCGGATCATCCTGCCGGGGGAGACGCGCCTGACCCAGGCCGAGGTCGCCGCCGCCGCCGGGGTCGACGCCGAATACGCCAAGCGGTTGTGGCGGGCGATGGGCTTCCCCGACGCCAAGGACGACGAGCGCATCTTCAGCGAGATCGATGTCCGCGACCTACAGGCGCTGCGCCAGCTGACGGATTTGGGCGTGGCCGATCTCGACGTGGCCCTGCAGCTGGCGCGGGTCCTCGGTCGCTCCATGGCGCGGGTTGCCGACGCCCAGGTGGCGAGCATGCGCGAGCGCATCGAAGGCCAGCTGCGGGAGCATGGAGCCAGCGAGGCCGAGGTTGCCGAGGCGGTGACGAGGGTGCTCGAGCTGCTCCTGCCGACGCTGGACCAGTTCATCGTCGACGCCTGGCGCCGCCACCTGGCCGCGGCTGCCAAGCGGACGATCATGGCGACGAGCTCCTCCGACGACGGGCATGGTCCCGCGCTGGCCGTCGGGTTCGCCGATCTCGTCGGGTTCACCGCTATCAGCCAGCAGCTCGACGAGCACGAGCTGGCCAAAGCTGTCGGACGCTTCGAAGAGATCGCCTACGACACGATCGCGGAGCACGAGGGCCGAGTGGTCAAGATGATCGGCGACGAAGTGATGTTCGTCGCCGACGACCTGCGGGCCGCAGCTGAGGTCGCCGTCTCACTGACCGAGGTGTACGCCGAGGACGAGATGCTGCCCGACGTCCGCGTGGGGCTCAGCTACGGCGCCGCGGTGGTGCGCGACGGCGACTACTTCGGCCCTACCGTGAACCTGGCCAGCCGAATCGTGAACATCGCCTACGCCGGCGCCGCCGTCGTCTCCGAAGCCGTCTACGAGCAGCTGCAGGACGACCCCGCCTTCGACTGGAAGCCGTTGCGGCCCCGGCGCCTGAAGGGAATCGGCCCCACGCCGCTGTGGGTGATGACGAGGGCGGGCGAGGCGCCCCGCTCTCGGATCCCCGCCGACGTCAAGCAGCGGATCCAGGAACGGCGTGCCCGCCGGCTCAAGAGAGAAGAGGAACGCGCCGGGGACTGACGCTCACCAGCCCCGCAGGTCGACGGGCCAGGTCTCGACCACCTCGTCGCCGTCGACGACATGCACCCGCTCGTGGTAGGCGACGGTTGGGTCCACGTGCGCGGGACGCACCATGATGCGGTCTCCCACCCGCACCGGCTCGTCGGGGATGAACGTGACGTGCTCGTCGGAGCAAAAGAACACAGTGGCGCCCTCGATGTCCGGGTTGCCGTGGTCCATGCCCAGCGCCTTGAGGCCGCAGTCGGCGACCGCGTAGCCGGGGGAGACCGAGATCACCGTGGACACCAAGCCGAGGGCTAGACGAAAGGGAAGGTCGAGCTTGCCGTACGCGGTGTCCATGAGCGCATAGGAACCCGCTTGGATCTCCGTGGCCCACGTGTTGATGTCGTAGGTCCCGGTCCCACCGGCGGAGATGAGCTCGCCGCCGGTCGCCTCGTGGGCCTGGACCAGCAGCCGCATGCTCTCGGCAACCCCGTCGGTGCGAGCGGCGCGGTCCTCGAGGCCGACGAGGTGTCCCTCGTATCCCATGACGCCCCGGACCTCGAGGCCCGCCGAGCGGGCCCGGTCGGCGAGGCGGCCGGCGTCCTCTGGGGGGCACCCGCAGCGGGGCAAGCCCACGTTGACGTCGATCACCACTTCCTTCACGCCCCCGGCAGCGGCGGCTTCGACCGTGGTGTCGGAGTCGACCGCCAGGGTGACGCGCGCGGTCCCATCGGCGACCAGCTTTCCGAGCCGGCGGGCGTCGACGACTTCATTGGCCAGCATGAGGTCGCCTCCCAGCCCGGCGGCGGCCATCCCTTCCATCTCCCGCACCGTGGCGCACGTGAACCCGAGGTGGCCGGCGTCCGCCTGCCGCCGGGCCAGGGCGGTGCACTTGTGGGCCTTGACGTGGGGACGGAGCCGGGCGGCGGGGAGGGCCTCGGCCATGGTGGCGAGGTTATGGTCGAAGGCGGCAAGGTCGACGACCAGCGCCGGCGTCTGCAACTCAGTCACGCGCACCGAACTAAAACTAGAGTGCGACGGCGCCGGTCGACTTGGAGGGTGGGGGAACGTGCCACGACGTGCAGACGATTACCTGAAGCAGCTGGCCAAGGTGCCGATGTTCCGGGCACTTTCAAAGCGGGACTTGGCGTTGGTGAAGCGCAACGCCGAGGACCACCGCATTCGTAAGGGCGACCCGTTGGTGAAGGAGGGCGCTCGGGGTCACGAGTTCTTCATCATCGTCGACGGCAAGGCGTCGGTCCGCCGGAAGGGCAAGAAGATCGGAACGCTGGGCCCGGGCGAGTACTTCGGCGAGCTGGCGCTCCTCGATCCCGCCCCCCGCAACGCCAGCGTGACCGCCGACACCGACATGGAGGTGCTCATCCTCAACGAGCGGGAGTTCTCCGGTCTCCTCGCCGAGGTGCCGACGCTGGCGCGGAAGGTGCTCACCGGCATGGCCCGCCGCCTGCACGAGGCCGATTCCAAGATCGTCTACTGACCAAATGTGAAAACCGCGTGAAGACTCTCTCACGCGTTTGTTCACGCGGCGGAAACAGTGGCGTGACGGAAGTGAAACCGCCCCTCCCATAAGGTCGCATCGAGGCGGGTGGGGACCCGTCGCTCGCCGCTGTCAGCGGCACGCGACCTGAAGGAGGATCGTCTTTGTCATCAGGAAAGAAGCTCATCGCGATGAGCCTCTTGACGTTCATCGTGCTCATCTTCGTGGGTGCGCAGTTCCGTCACCACCCCGGGGACCGCACCGGCGACAAGACCGGGACAATCAGCGACTACCAGAGCGCGGTCGGCAACGATGCCAAGCAGGAGAACGTCGAGATCTCACAAGTCGGGGTCAACCAGCTGGCCAGTAACTCCGGCCACTTGGGTGTCTCGATCAACTTCACGTGGACGCTCCTCACGGGGTTCCTCGTGCTCTTCATGCAGGTGGGCTTCGCGTTCCTAGTCACAGGGCTCACACGGGCGAAAAACGCCGGCCACATGATGATGATGAACATCACGTCCTTCGCCGTGGCGCTGCTCGCGTACTACTGCGTTGGATTTGCCTTCCACTTCGGCGGCTTCGCTGCCGGGAACCTGGGCGGCACCTCGGTGCTGAGCGGGATCTACCCGAAGGGCAACTGGGGACTTATCGGCACGCACGGCTTCTTCCTACAGAGCGGCCACGCCTACGACGTCGGTGTGATGGCGTTGTTCCTGTTCGAGGTCGTCTTCATGGAGACGGCCGGCTACATCATCATCGGCGCGATTGCCGAGCGGATCTCCTTCGCCGGGTTCCTGCTCGCGGAAGTCGCCATCGGCGCTGTCATCTACCCCATCTACGGCAACTGGCTGTGGGGCGGCGGCTGGATGGCAAACCTCGGCAAGACCATGCATTGGGGACACGGCGCGGTGGACTTCGCCGGATCGGGGGTGGTCCACGCCATCGGCGGCTGGACTGCGCTGGCGCTGGCGATCATCCTCGGGCCTCGTATCGGCAAGTTCAACAAGGACGGATCACCCAACGCCTTCCCCGGCCACAACCTCGGCTACGTCGTGGTGGGCACGCTCGTGCTCGTCTTCGGCTGGATGGGGTTCAACCCAGGTTCGACGCTCGGCGCCACCGACCTTCGAATCTCGATCGTGGCCGTCAACACCCTTCTCGCCGGCTGCGCAGCGACGGTCGCCGCCATCGCGTGGACCAATGCGAAGTGGGGGAAGCCGGATATCTCGATGGCGTGCAACGGCATGCTCGCCGGACTGGTGGCGATCACCGCCCCGTGCGCCTTCGTCGCCCCCTGGGCCGCCGTGATCATCGGCCTCGTCGCCGGGTTCCTCGTCTGCTACGGCGTGTGGTTCTTTGATCACATCGCCCACGTCGACGACCCGTGCGGCGCCGTGTCGGTGCACGGTGTGTGCGGCGTCTGGGGCGTGATCTCGGTGGGGATCTTTGCCGACGGTTCCTACGGCGCCGCAGCCGGAGGCTGGAACGGCGTGAAGGGCCCGGTCAAGGGGATCATCTACGGCGATGGCGGCCAGCTCGTCGCCCAGCTCGTGCACGCAGCAGGCACGTTCGTCTGGGCCATGGCGATTACCTTCATCATCTTCACCATCGCCAAGCGGTTCATGAAGATCCGGGTCTCCGAAGAGGTGGAGATCGACGGCCTCGACATGCACGAGTTCGGCGCTCTCTGTTATCCCGACTTCGTGCTGGCCACGACGAAGACCGGCGGCCATGCGCCCGAGACGGCGTCCTCGACACCGGGCTATCCACCAAGTGCGCCCGCGTATACAACCGAGCCTGGCGGTGGAAGCGGCGGCACGTTCGGAGGGGGTCAGTCATGAAGCTGGTCACCGCTATCGTGAAGCCATTCAAGCTCGACGACGTCAAAGACGCCCTGTCGGAGATCGGGCTGGCGGGCATCACCGTCACCGAGGTCAGAGGCTTCGGTCGCCAGCGCGGTCACACCGAGGTGTACCGCGGCGCCGAGTACACGGTGGAGTTCGTGCCCAAGGTGCGCATCGACGTGCTCACCGAGGACGGCGAGGCCAAGCGGGTCGCGGATGCGATCGTCGAGGCCGCTCGTACCGGCCAGATCGGTGACGGCAAGGTGTGGGTGTCGCCGGTGGAGACGCTGATCCGTGTCCGCACCGGCGAGGTCGGCAGCGACGCCCTTTAGCGAGCAGCGCAAGGCGCTGTTTTCTGACACCAGCCTGCGGGGCCCGGCATTTTGCCGGGCCTACGCAGCGCTGGTCGACGAATGGTTGACAGAACTCCTCGGCGACGAGCC
>Ga0070708_100005247_pt1 | contig 10257 bp, 6 predicted proteins | sample KBSK5503metaG_FD_65469 | JGI IMG/M metagenome (GOLD analysis project Ga0070708, IMG submission 65469) | Corn, switchgrass and miscanthus rhizosphere microbial communities from Kellogg Biological Station, Michigan, USA - KBS K5-50-3 metaG | ecosystem: Host-associated > Plants > Roots >... | reverse complement strand
CCGTGGGAATTCATGCTCTATTACGACATCTGAGCAGTCCAAGCAAAACAGGAAGAGCCGTTCCAGGCGGACGGCTCTTTCTCTATCTTGATGTCACACCCGCATGCCATGATGAGATATGCATCTCGAACCGGATCACGAGGCGTGTACTGCCGAGTATTGGCGAATGCACCGCGACGGGACGCTCTTCGAATCTTCGATCCCTTACGACGTCTCGAACTTCACGATTCATGTTTCCGCGGAAACACCTATCATCGCTTCCACTTTCTGAGCCTCTAACAGCGCGCGCACTTGCGTCGCGCGGAAACGCCGGTGTCCTCCCGGCGTGATGATCGCGTCGAGCTTCCCCGCGCGCGCCCAATCACTGATGGTGCGGCGGCTCACCTGAAATAGGGCCGCCACCTGGCCGGGACGCAACAGTTGCTCGTCGATCCAGTCGGGCCGCTCGGGATGTTGTTCTGCATAGAGCGTGCGCGCGATGCGCTTCCTCAGCTCGTCCGGAGGAAGGTACGAATAGGGCACTCAATGCATGCTAGTCACAGGGCGCGCTAAGTCCAGTGCGAATATGCGCGCGAACCGCTCAACCGATCGCTGCGCGCAATGCTGAGAGCGTCGTGCGAACAACGCGACGGCCGGCTGCTCGCAAAGAACGAAGATCGCCGAGCGCCTGGGCGTCTATGAGAGTGCCGAAGCTGAAATGCGAGCCCGGGATCTTGACGTCCTTCTTTCGTTCCTCGTCGACCACCTGGATGAACACGCCGGTGTTCGGGCCGCCTTTGTGCAACTGACCGGTCGAGTGCAGGTACCGTGGCCCGAAGCCGAGCGTGGTTGCCACCCCGAAACGGTCGCGCAATGCGGTGCGCGCGCGCTGAAGCTCGTCGGCGTTCTCTTCCGAAGGATCGATGAACGCTTGGATCGCGATGTAGTCGCCCTTTCGAACGTTCGCGAACAACGCGTCGAGGTCGTCCAGCGGTTCTTCGGGCGGCAAGCCGCTCCTTAGGATCTCTGCCGTTGCTTCCTTCGCCTCGGCCACATTGGGCTGGTCGAACGGATTTATCTCCAGCACTGCACCTGCGATCGCGGTTGCGAACTCCCATCGGAAGAACTCTGCACCGAAGTGCGCGACGCTCCGCTCGGGCAACGTGACCGCGGGCCGGTCCCCCACTGATGGCGCCGGACCGACGCTGACGAAGAGTCGGTCCGCCCCGTACGCCTCCGGCGTACCGACGTCTTCGCCGACAACCGGAACGATCCCCTTGTCTTCCTTGCCGGTGGATTCCGCGATGAGCTGCTCGACCCAATCGCCGAACGACGCGAACTCCTCGGGAAGAACGAAGGTCAGCTTGTCTCGTCCTGCGCGCGCAGCTTCTCCCATGACTGCGCCGAGCCATGCGCCCGGGTTCTCTTCAACCGGAACCGAGGGATGACACGAGGTCGCCATCTCTTCCGCAGCGTCGAGCAGCTCGTGCAGCGGCGCGCCGATCAACGCCGCAGGAACGAGCCCGAAGAACGAAAGCGCCGAGTACCGGCCGCCGATGTCCGCCGGGTTCAGGAATACGCGCCGGAACCACCGCGCGCGCGCGATGTCCTCGAGCTGGGTTCCCGGATCCGTGATCGCAACGAAGTGCGCGCCGTCGGGCTTGATCGCCCAGAAGTGCTCCATGTGCGAGTTCGTCTCCAACGTCCTTCCCGACTTGCTCGCGATGACGTACAGCGTCTCTTCTGGAGGCAGCTCTGCCGTCGCGCGCGCGATCGCTTCGGGATGTGTCGTGTCTAGGACAACCAGCTCGAGCGCGCCTTCCGCAGCGCCGTACGTCCGCATGAACACCTCGGGCGCGAGGCTTGATCCGCCCATCCCACAGAGGACGGCGGTCGTCAGGCCGTCCGCCGCGACCTCCTTCGCGAAACGCTCGAGGTCGTCGACGCGATCGTGCATCGCTTCCATCACGGTCAGCCATCCAAGCCGGTCGGTGATCTCCTCCTCGGAGGGCTTCCACACGACGTGGTCTTTGCGCCAGACGCGCCCGACGACGTCCTTCTTCCTCATGTCTTTCAGCCGCTTCTCGACGGCAGGCTCGAGCGAACCTATGGACGCGCGCGGCGCCAAACCTGTAGACCCTTCGGCCTTCTCCGCGATCGTCGCGAGCAACGCGGCGAAATCCTCATCGAATGCCTTGAGGCCCTTGTCGAGCAGCTCGGCAGTGATCTGATCGAGGTCGATGCCGAGCGATGGCAGCTCTGCAAGCATCGCCAGCGCGCCTTCGACGTGCTCGGTGACGGCGCCGGGACGCACGAGACCGTGATCGCGGAAGGCGTCGATCGTCGCATCCGGCATCGTGTTCACCGTGTCCGCTCCTACCAGCTCCTCGACGTACATCACGTCGCGGTATGCGGGGTTCTTGGTGCTGGTGGACGCCCACAACGGCTGCTGAACGCGCGCGCCCGCCCTCGCGAGACGCTCCCATCGCTCGCCGGTGAAGATGTCGAGGAAGCGCTGATATGCCTTCTTCGCGTTCGCGATCGCGATCTGGCCTCGCAAGAGCGATTCCTCCGGCAGCTTCTCGTCCACCGCCGAGTCGACGCGCGACACGAAGAACGACGCGACCGACGCGGGGAGGTCCACGGGCTGCCCCGCGCCGAGGCGTCGTTCCAGCCCCGCGATGTACGCGCGCGCAACCTCCTCGTACCGGTCCACGCTGAACAGCAGTGTGATGTTCACGTTCAGGCCCGCGGCGGTCAGCTCCTCGACGGCCGGCACACCTTCGGCGGTGCCAGGCACCTTGATCATCACGTTCGGGCGGTCGATGCGCGCGAAAAGCTCTTTCGCCTTCTCGATCGATGCTTTCGTATCGTGCGCGATCGCCGCTTCGAGCTCGAACGATACGAAGCCACGTACGTGACCGGACTCCTCGAACTGCGGGCGGAAAAGGTCGGCCGCCATCTGGATGTCCTCGAGCGCGATGTCGTAGAAGATCTCCCGTACGTCGGTCGTGCCCTTCTCGACGAGGGCGCGCACCGGCTGGTCGTAGTCGGTCGAACCGCTGATCGCCTTCCGGAAGATGCTTGGATTGGACGTGACGCCGCTGAGGCCGTCCTCATTGATCAACCGCTCGAGGCCGCCACCCGTGATCAACCCGCGCCGCAAGAAGTCGAGCCACACACTCTGTCCTGCCTCACGAAGCTCCAGCAATGGGTTCATAACGGCCTCCGATACTGATCCCTTGTTGTACCTACCCTTATCGCTTCGCCGAATTACCGCCGAGCCGCCCCCCGTAGAAAACGTCTTCGCAGACCTGGCGCGCGCGCCGCGTCGTGCGCCTGTACTCCTCGACGAACGCATTGCGGGCGCCTGGCGACGGGTACTGCAGCGCGCGCGCCAGCAGATCCTGCTCGTGCGCGTCCGTCGGGATCGAGTCGGTCGGCCGCCCCTTGATCAGGTACAGCGCGTTCCGCACCCGGTTGAGGAATCGGTACGCGTCGACCAGCCAGCGCCCCTTCTCTAAGTCGAGCAGCCCGATCTCGGTCGCCGCGGCAAGGGCCGGGATCGTGCCCTGCGCGTTGCGAAGACGCGGATCGATATGCCCGTGCATCAGCTGAAGCAGCTGGATCGTGAACTCGACATCGATCAGCCCGCCGGTGCCGACCTTGATCTGCGTGCGCGGGTCCTCGCGTGGCCCCAGTCGCTCGCGCTCGATCCGAGCTTTGATCCCCCTGATCTCCCGCAGCCATTCCTGAGGCATCTCGGTCCTGAACATGTACGGCCGGATGAGATCGGTGAATCCCTCACCGAGCGATTCGTCACCCGCGATCGGCCGGGCTTTCAAAAGAGCCTGGAACTCCCATGGCTGCGCCCACCGCTCGTAGTAGGTCCGGTACGCACCCACCGAGCGCACGAGCGCACCGTTTTTTCCCTCCGGCCGGAGGGTGGTGTCGACCCGAAAAGCCTGACCTTCCTCCGTCGTGGCGGCCAGCCGCTGGATCAGCCCCTCTGCGATCGTCGTCGCCCACGGAACCGTGTCCTTCGCCGAACCGTCTGCCAAGAAGACAACGTCGAGGTCGCTCGCGTAGTTCAGCTCTTCGCCGCCGAGCTTTCCCATCCCGATCACCGAGAGGCGAGCGCCGGGAGGGCCGGGGTGCTCGACCAGAAGGGAGTCCAAAGCCGCCCGCACGGCGCCTTCTGCAAGCGATGCGAGCTCGCGGCCGACCTCTTCAACCGATGCACCACCCGCGAGATCGCGACACGCGAGGCGGAGCACGGCCCGTCGCTTAAGGCGGCGAAGCGCAACATCGCGCGCCTCGGGATCGCCTCGCCATTCCACGTACTCGGCCGCCTCGTGCAAGTACTGCTCCCGCGAGCGCCTCGCCAGGGTATGTGGATCAGCAAGCTCGGCGATGAATTCGGGAACGTGCATCAGATATTCGCCGAGCAGCTTGGAGGTGCCGAGCACGCGGCAGAGAAGCTCGACAACCGGCGGTGAGTCGCGGAGCGCGCCGAGCGCGGCCGGGTTGCCGCCGACCCGCAGCGCGACATCACGGAATGACGACACGGCGAGATCCGGATCGGGCGCTTCGCTCATCCAGTCGAGCATCACGGGGAGCAGCGTCCGCATCATCTGCGCGCGCCTGCTGAGGCCGGCGGTGAGGTCGCCGAGGAACTTCAGCGCGCGCCCCGGCGAGCGGAAGCCGAGCGCATTGAGCCGTTCCTGCGCCGCGTCGGGCGCGAGGGCCGGCGCTTGCGCGAAACGCTCGAGCAGCGGGCGGTAGAAAAGCTTCTCGTGGATGCGGCGAACGACACGCATCTGGTCGCGCCAGGCGACATCGAACGATTCGAGCGCCGTGTGGTCGGGCGTATCGGTGTGGCCCATCGCGCGCGCGAGTCGGCGGCGGCCGCGGTCGTCCTCGGGGACGGTGTGTGTTTGGCGTTCTTGCGCGAGCTGCAGACGGTGCTCGACCTTCCGAAGGAACCGGTACGCCTCGGTCAGCTCGGCCGCGTCCTGGTCGCCGACATATGCACGATGTGCGAGTGAGTGCAGTCCTTCGAGCGTGTTCGGCGTGCGGAGGTTCTCGTCGCGGCGCCCATGGACGAGCTGCAGGAGCTGAACCGCGAACTCGATGTCGCGTAAGCCTCCCGGTCCGCGCTTCACCTCGCGGTGCTGCAAGCCGCGCGCGGCGATCGCTTTTTCCGCGCGGGCCTTGAGGTCGCGGATCTCGCGGACGGCGTCGGGTGAAAGCTGGTCGGGATAGACGAACGGCCGCACCAGATCGGTGAACTCCTGCCCCAGGGACTGGTCTCCTGCGATCGGGCGGGCCTTCAACAGCGCCTGGAACTCCCAGGGGCGTGCCCAGCGCTCGTAGTAGGCGCGGTAGGCACCGAGGGAACGGACCAAGGCGCCGTCTTTTCCTTCGGGACGCAAGGTGGTGTCCACGCGGAAGGCCTGGCCTTCTTCGGTGGTAGCCGCAAGGCGCTGGATCAAGCCTTCTGCGATCGTGGTGGCCCAGGAGATCGTGGCCTTATCCTGGCCGTCGGCCACGAAGATCACATCGATATCTGAGGCGTAGTTCAGCTCTTCGCCACCGAGCTTTCCCATCCCGATCACCGCGAAACGCGCGCCTTGAGGTGCGGGGTGCTCGGAAAGCAAGGAGGCAAAGGCGGCGCGCACGGCGGCCTCTGCCAGGGAGGCAAGCTCGCGGCCGACCTCTTCCACGCTTGCGCCGCCGGCGAGGTCGCGGCACGCGATGCGGAGGAGTTCCCTCCGCTTCCAGAAGCGCAGGGCGCCGCCCGGGTTATCGGTCTCGGTCACCATGCGCAACGCCTCTTCGCCGAGCGCGCGCGGGGAGCGTCCCTTGGTGAGGTGGCGCGCATCCGTGAGGATCTCGGCCGTCTCGGGGTGCCGCGCGAGGAACGTGCCGAGCGACGTCGACAAACCGAGGACGGCGGCGAGCCGCTTCAGCCCGGCTTCGTTCGGAACGCGCCCCGACATGGCGATCCAACGGCAAACCTGTGCAACGGCAAGATCGGGATCGGCGGCGGATGCGCACGCTTTCGCGACCCGAACCGTACCCTCGACACCCAGCGCGACGCCTTCGAGGTGACGCGCCGCGTCCGCCGGCGAGTCGTATCCCAACCGCGCGAGTGCAACCGGAAGATCACCGACGCGGGGAACGATAGCCACGCCACTACCCTAGAAGAATCGAGGGGGGCGGTGCGAGCCGCTCGATCGTGGCTACAAGATAGGTAAATACCGATCGAGCTCGAACGGTGACACGTAGGTGCGGTAACCGTCCCACTCCAGCCTTTTGTTGCGGAGGAACTCTTCGAAAACGTGCTCCCCCAGCGCTTCGGCAACCAGCTCGCTGCGCTCCATCTCCTTGATCGCATCGGCCAGGTCCTCGGGCAACGACGCGATGCCGCGCGCGCGCCGGTCGTCCGGCGTCATGGCGTCGACATCGTCGTCGACCTCACCGGGAAGCTCGTAGCCTTCCTCGATCCCACGTAAGCCGGCCGCCAACATCACGGCGAAGGCGAGGTAGGGGTTGCACGCGGGATCCGGCGAGCGGATCTCGATGCGCGCGGAGGCCGCTTTGGATGGCTTGTACATCGGCACGCGGACGAACGCACTACGCAGGTGGCGCGACCAACAGATGTAGGACGGTGCTTCGTACCCGGGGATCAGCCGTTTGTACGAGTTGACCCACTGGTTCAAGACCGGCGTGATCTCGCGCGCGTGTCTGAGCAGCCCTGCGACGAAGCCGCGTCCCACCGTCGAGAGGTGAGCTGGTGCCTTCGCGTCGAAGAACGCGTTCCGATCGCCTTCGAACAGAGAGACATGCGTGTGCATACCGCTTCCCCACTGCCCCTGGATGGGCTTGGGCATGAAGGTGGCATGCGCGCCGCGCTCGTGCGCAACCTCTTTCACGACCAGGCGATACGTCATGATGTTGTCGGCCATCGTGAGCGCGTCGGCGAAGCGGAGGTCGATCTCGTGCTGGGACGGCGCGACCTCGTGATGTGAGTACTCGACCGAGATTCCGATGCTCTCCAGCATCTGGATCGCCGCGCGCCGGAAGTCTTGCGAGTTGTCCTGCGGCGTCATGTCGAAGTACGTGCCGTTGTCGAGCGGCTCGGGCGAGGTCGCAGACTTGAAGAGGAAGAACTCCATCTCTGGGTGGATGTAGAAGGTGAAACCCATCGCGCGCGCGCGCTCGAGGTTCCGGCGGAGGACGAGCCTTGGATCGCCGGGGAACGGGGTCCCATCCGTCGCAGCGATGTCGCAAAACATGCGCGCTTCACGAGCACCGCCGTTGGCGGCGGGGAGGATCTGAAAGGTCGTCGGGTCGGGGATGGCGACCATGTCCGACTCTTGCACGCGCGCGAAGCCTTCGATGGCGCTTCCGTCGAACCCCATGCCGCGCTCGAACGCGTTCTCGAGCTCGGCGGGGGTGATCGCGAAGGACTTCAGGAATCCGAGGACGTCGGTGAACCACAGCCGGATGAATCGGATATCGCGTTCTTCGACGGTACGAAGGACGTACGCGATCTGGGCTTCTCGCTGATCTTCCATCGGGCCTGAGTCTATCGGTCCACACCCTCGAGGCGACCTGGTAGATTCGTTGTTGAAGTGCGTACGCTGCGGGTGGCTCTCGCGCAGGTCAACCCGACCGTCGGTGACCTGTCGGGAAACGCAGCCCTCATCAAGGACTACTTCGCGCGCGCGGCCCAATCGGGAGCCGACGTCGTCGCCTTCCCGGAGCTTGCCGTCACCGGCTACCCGCCCGAAGACCTCCTTCTCAAGCCGTCGTTCGTGCGTCATAACCTCGAGGTCCTCCACGATCTGGCGTCGACGATGCGCGGCCCCGCCGCCGTCATCGGGTTCGTCGATCACGGCGATGACGACCTCCTCTACAACGCAGCAGCCGTCACATCGGGTGGACGTCTTCGAGGCGTGTATCACAAGGAAGAGCTGCCGAACTACGGCGTGTTCGACGAGAAGCGCTACTTCGCGGAAGGATCCGGCTATCCCCTCTTCGTGATCCGTGGCGTGCAGGTAGGCGTCACCGTTTGCGAAGACGCGTGGATCGGAGACGGACCGGTGCGCGGCGTCGCTCGCGAGGGCGCGGAGGTCATCGTGAACATCAACGCCTCTCCGTATCATCGCGACAAGACGTTCGAGCGCCAGGTCCTGTTCCGGCAGCGCGCGCGCGATAACAAAGTCTTCTTCTTCTACGTGCAGACGGTCGGCGGCCAGGACGAGCTGGTCTTCGACGGCGACTCGCTTGCGTATGCGCCGGACGGCAGGCTGCTCGCGCGCGGTTCGCAGTTCGAAGAAGAGCTGATCCTTGTCGATATCGAGCTGCCCGATAAGGTGCGCGCGCTCAGACGGGGCACCGATGTCGCGCAGATCTCGAAGGCTTCGGCCAAGAAGCGTCCCCCGCTGCCCGAACGGCGCGCGCGGCGTCCGATGGATCCGGTCGAGGAGGTCTATTCCGCGCTGCTTGTAGGGACGCGCGACTACATCAGGAAGAACGACTTCGCAAGCGTGGTCATCGGGCTCTCGGGCGGGATCGATTCCTCACTAACCGCCGTGATCGCGGCCGACGCGATCGGGGCCGAGAACGTCGTCGGCGTCGCGATGCCGTCGGAGATCTCGAGCTCGGAGTCCCTCGAAGACGCGAAGGAGCTCGCGACGAACCTTGGGATCGACTTCCGCGTCCTCGCCATCGCGGAGATCCAGCGCGCGTTCCTGGACACGCTGGCCGATCCATTCGCCGGGACGCAGCCCGGTCTGGCCGAGGAGAACCTTCAGGCGCGTATCCGCGGGACGATGCTGATGGCGCTGTCGAACAAGTTCGGTCACCTCGTGCTGACAACGGGGAACAAGAGCGAGATGGCGACGGGCTACTCGACCTTGTACGGCGATATGGCGGGCGGGTTCGCCGTCTTGAAGGATGTGCCGAAGACGCTCGTGTACGAGCTGGCCGCGTGGCGGAACTCGTACGGGCTCGCTGCGATCCCCGATCGCGTCTTCACGAAGCCACCGTCCGCCGAGCTTCGCCCGGGACAGACGGACCAAGATGAGCTCCCGCCGTACGAGGTGCTGGATCCGATCTTGCAGGCCTACGTCGAAGAGGAACGCTCGATCCGCGAGATGATCGCGATGGGCGACGACGAAGCGATCGTGCGCAAGGTCGTCGAGATGGTCGATCGGAGCGAGTACAAGCGCCGGCAGGCACCACCGGGCCTGAAGATCACCGCGCGCGCGTTCGGCAAGGATCGACGATTGCCGATCACCAATCGATTCCGGCAGACGGGAGCCCAGATACCCGAGCGCATCACCGGAAGGAGGCGGCGATGAAGGTCTCCGAGATCATGAGTAAGACCCTGACGGTGGTTGAGCCTGAGGCCACGCTCGGCGAAGCGGCGACGATGATGGGCGAGCGGCATGTCGGATCGGTCATAGTGATCGAGGAGGACCGCCTCGTCGGGATCCTGACCGAGCGCGACATCGTGCGCGCGCTCTCACGTGAGCATGACGCACCCGGACGACCGGTCGTTGAGTGGATGTCGAAGGACCCGACGACGACCGAACCGGAAACCGACGTGAAAGAAGCGCTGCGGACCATGGTGGATGGAGGGTTCCGGCATCTGCCGGTGACGGAAAACGGCAAGGTCGTCGGTATGGTGTCGATCCGAGACGTGGCCGGGGCCATGGCCGACTAACGCCTCCTGGCGCGCGCACCCCGCAACTGGCACAATTCGTCAACAAGGCAGCGTGACCCGTGGACCCCTTGAGGGCCGCGAGGAAGGAGAGCCTGCTATGTCCGTTTCGATCCACGATCTTTCCGCGTACAAAGCGCGTGGCGAGAAGTTCGTCATGCTCACCGCGTACGACTTCCCCACGGCCGAGATCCTCGACGAGGCCGGCATCCCCGTGCTTCTCGTCGGCGACTCGCTCGCGCAGGTCGTGCTCGGCTACGACACAACGATCCCGGTCACGATCGACGAGATGCTGCATCACACTCGCGCCGTCGCGCGCGGCGCGAGCAACGCGCTCATCGTCGGTGACATGCCGTTCGGTACGTATGGCGGCTCTGTCGAGAAGGGCGTCGAGAACGCCGTTCGCTTCATGAAGGAAGGCGCTGCGCACGCGGTCAAGTTCGAAGGCCCGCAGATGGACTTGGTCGAGCAGCTTTCCGCCATCGGCGTTCCGGTGATGGCGCATCTCGGCCTGACGCCGCAGTCCGTACACCTCTTCGGCG
>Ga0070708_100005245_pt1 | contig 10259 bp, 10 predicted proteins | sample KBSK5503metaG_FD_65469 | JGI IMG/M metagenome (GOLD analysis project Ga0070708, IMG submission 65469) | Corn, switchgrass and miscanthus rhizosphere microbial communities from Kellogg Biological Station, Michigan, USA - KBS K5-50-3 metaG | ecosystem: Host-associated > Plants > Roots >... | reverse complement strand
CCTCGCGGTCGATCTCCGTCATCGCTTCGTCGAACGTGGCGTCGTAGATGCGACGGTCCGACCAGGGCATCGCCGGAGTGGAGACGAGATAGCCCTTGCTCTTCAGGGCGGAGGCCAGCTCGCGAACGTATCCGGAAGGGGATCCTCCCTTGCCATGCATGAGCACGATGCCGACGTCGCCGGGAGCTGCCGAGGCAGGGTGACCGACCAGGGCCGCGATCAGGCTGAACAGGACCGCTGTGCAGCGTCGCATCCTTCTCTTCCTCAGGCGCCCAGGAAGGCCGCCTTCACCTGGTCGTTGTCGAGCAGCTCCGCGCCGGTGCCCGAGAGCGCGATCTTTCCCGTCTCCAGCACGTACCCGCGGGCCGCGATCCGCAGCGACTGGTACACGTTCTGCTCGACCAGCAGCACCGAGATGCCCTCTGCGTTGATCTGCGCGATGGTGTCGAAGATGGTCCGCACCAGGAGCGGCGAGAGCCCCAGCGAGGGTTCGTCGAGGATCAGCAGGCGCGGCTTGGCCATCAGGCCGCGGGCGATGGCCAGCATCTGCTGCTCGCCGCCCGAGAGCGTTCCCGCCAGCTGGTTGATGCGCTCCTTCAGCCGCGGAAACAGCGTCAGTCCTTTCTCGAGACTTTTCTGCCGCTCGGCCCTGGCGGTCTTCACGTAGCTGCCCATCGTGAGATTTTCGTGGACGGTCATCTCGGGGAAGACCCGGCGGCCCTCGGGGACCTGGATGACGCCCCGCGCGACCACCTCGTGCGAGTGGAGGCGGATGAGATCCTGGCCGTCGAAGACGATCTTCCCCGCCTTGGGACGGAGCAGGCGCGAGATGTTGCGCAGGGTGGTGCTCTTGCCGGCGCCGTTGCTTCCCACCAGGGTGACGATCTCGCCCGCGTTCACGCTCAGGGAGACGCCGCGCAGGACCTGCACGTCTCCGTAGGAGAAGTCGAGATCGCGCACTTCGAGGAGCGGGGTCACGCCTTCGCGCCTCCGCTGTCGCCCAGGTAGGCGGCCATCACCCGGGGGTCGTTGACGATCTCCTTGGGCGAGCCTTCGGCGAGCTTCTCGCCGGAGTTGAGCACCACGATGCGGTCGCAGGTGCGCACGATCGCCTTCATGTCGTGCTCGATCACCACCTGGGTGAGGCCGTGCTTCTTCACGTCGAGGATGAGGTTGATGATCTCCTCGCTCTCGTGCGCGTTGAGGCCGCCCATCACCTCGTCCAGGAGGATCATCCGGGGCTTCGTCGCGAGCACCCGCGCCAGCTCCAGCTTCTTGCGCTCTCCGATGGGCAGCCCGCCCGCCAGCACGTTGGCGCGCTTGTCCAGTCCCACCACCCGCAGCTGCTCGAGCGCGATCTTTCGCGCCTCGGCGACCGAGTTGGTCCTGAGGAGAGCGCCGACGACCGTGTTCTCCAGCACCGTCAGCTTCGCCAGCGGCCGCACCTTCTGCCAGGTGCGCGCCATCCCCAGCTTGCAGACCTTGTCCGGGAGGTACCCGTTGATCCGCTGCCCGTCGAAGAAGACGTCGCCGCGCGTGGGCGGGTAGAAGCCGGTGATGCAGTTGAAGAGCGTGGTCTTCCCGGCGCCGTTGGGGCCGATCAGGCCAAGGACGATCCCAGGTTCGACGGAGAAGGTGACGTCGTTGTTGGCGCGCACGCCGCCGAAGTACTTGCTGACGTTGCGCACTTCCAAGAGCGCCGTCATCGCGTCGCCGCCTTCCTGCGCAGCCGCTGGGACACGAAGCCGACCAGTCCGTCGGGCATGGTCAGGATCACCACGATGACCAGGACTCCATAGACGAGCAGGTGCGCCTGCGCCAGCGAGGTCCGCAGCGCCTCGGAGAGGAGCGCGAGGACGACCGCGCCGATCAGCGGGCCAGTGACGGTTCCAATTCCGCCGATGATGCAGGTGAGGACCATCTGGATGCTGACGTCGATGCCGAAGACCGCCTGGGGTTCGATGAAGCCGATGTAGAGGGCCGCGAAGCTGCCGGCGAGCGCGGTGCAAGCCGCGGAGATGCCCAGGGCGACGTTCTTGCAAAGAGTCAGCGGGATCCCCAGCGAGTGCGCGGCGTCCTGGTCCTCGCGGATGGCCTGCAGGTAGTAGCCGAGCTTGCTCCGCTTCAGGACGACGTTCACCGCGACGCAGAACGCGGCCAGGATCAGGCCCATGTAGTAGTACGGCGTCTTGCTGTTCCAGTCGGTGATCACGGTGGCGCCGATCTTGAAAGGCGGGATGTCGGAAGCGAGGATTCCCTCCGCGCCGTTGGTCAGGTCCTTCCAGTTCAGCGCCAAGAGGCGGATGATCTCGGCCACCGCGATGCTGGCGAGCACGAAGTAGGGCCCGCGCAGGCGGAAGGTGATCCAGCCCACCACCAGCGCGATCAGCACGGCGATGGCCACCGCCGGCCAGACGCCCTTCCAGGGGGCGATTCCCTTGCTTTGCAGCAGGATGAAGGCGCCGTAGGCGCCGATCCCGTACCACGCGGCATGGCCGACCGAGTATTGCCCCGCGAATCCGCCGATCACGTTCCAGCTCTCGCCCAGGGCGACGGCCATGAAGACGAGGATGAAGATGTGGAGCGAGTACGGGCTCTGGATGACGAGGGGAACCAGGGCCAGCACGAGCACGGCCGCGCCGCTGAGGACGAGCGTCTTCACATGCGGCTCTTTCCCAGAAGCCCGCTGGGCTTGAGCAGCAGCACGAGGAGGAAGATGACGTAGACGCAGACGTCCTTCCAGCCGGAGCCGAAGTACACGGCCGATACCGACTCGGCGACTCCGATCAGCACGCCGCCCAGAGTGGCGCCGATGATGCTGCCCATCCCGCCCAGCACCACCACCACGAACGCCTTGAGGGTGAATGCGCCGCCGACCTGCGGGTAGATGTAATAGATGGGCGCGACCAGCGCGCCCGCCGCTCCAGCCAGCGCCGAGCCCAGCCCGAAGGCGAGCACGCCCATGTTCCCGACGTTGACTCCCATGAGCTGGGCGGCGTCGCGGTCCTGCGCGGTGGCGCGGACGGCATGGCCGGTGTCGGTCTTCACCAAGAACCAGTAGAGCACCGCGGTGATCGCCGCGGTGATGAAGAAGCAGTAGATGAGCGGCGTGGAGAGGCGGATGATCCCCAGGGCGACGCTGGAGGAGGAGTAGCTGGTGGAGAGGATCCGGTAGTCGCTGGTGAACGCCAGTTGCGCCAGGTTGGAGAGCACCAGGCCGATCCCGATGGTGAGCAGGATCTGGTTCTGCGGCAGCGCGTCGAGGACGGCGTTGATCACCGACCGCTGCAGCACCGCTCCGAGGAGGAAGAGGGCCGGCATCGTCACCACCACCGAGAGGAAGGGATCGATGCCGAGGAGCTGGAAGAGGAAGAACGTGACGTACATTCCCACCATCACCAGCTCGCCCTGGGCGAAGTTGATCACCCGCATGACGCCGAAGATGAGGGTGAGGCCGATCCCGATCAGGGCGTAGACGCCGCCGATGAGGATGCCGCCCAGGATCGATTGAATCAGGACCGCCATCGTCCTCCCGGGTACGGCTCAGAGCCGCGCGATGGCGGCGTCGGCTTCGCGAACGATTCGTGCTGCCAGCTCGCGGGCGGGGACCTCGCGCAAGAGAGGCGCGGCCTGGCCCGCCCAGAGCGAGATCAGGCCGGAGTCCCCGGCCTTGCTGGCGGCCGCCCGGATCTCGCGCGTGAGCATGTTCTGGACGGGGAAGGGCGCAAGAGCCGCCCCGGCCATCTCGCGACTGAACCGGTTGGCGAGGTGGCGGGCGGAGCGCCCGGAGAAGGCGCGGGTGATCACGGTGGAGTCGTCGCGCGCTTCCTTCAGCGCGGCGCGGTAGGGAGCGCTGGTGCCCGCCTCCGGGCAGAGCAGGAAAGCCGTCCCCAGCGAGGCCGCGGCCGCGCCGAGCGCGAGGGCGGCCGCCAATCCGCGTCCGTCCATGATCCCGCCCGAGGCGATCACCGGAACGCCGACCGCGTCGACGATCTGCGGGACCAGCGCCAGCGTTCCGATCAGCGGGGGATCGGCGTCGCGATCGAACGTCCCGCGGTGGCCCCCGGCCTCGGCCCCCTGGGCAGAGATGAAATCCACGCCCGCCTGCTCGAGAGCGCGGGCTTCCGCCACCGTGGTGGCGGTTCCCAGGGTGAGGATGCCGGCCTTCCGGCAGGAATCCAGCATCTCGCGAGGCGGGATGCCGAAGGTGAAGCTGAACACCGGTACGCGCTCCTCGAGCAGGACGGTGAACGCTTCCCGCAGCGCGATGCCCGCCGCGAGCCGTCCCGGCGGTGAGAGGCCGAGCTCGGCCCGATAGCGGGCAATCGCATCCTGCGCCGCGCGCATCGTGCGCTCGTCGGCCGCGACACCCTCGTCGGCGAACAGATTGACGGCAAAGGGGCGCGAGGTCGCTGCCCGGACGGCGCGGATCTCCTCGCGCAACCTTGGCGGCTCGAGGTAGGCGCCGGCGAGCGAGCCGAGCCCGCCCGCATCGCTGACGGCCGCGCACAGCGCCGGCGTGGACGGCCCGCCGGCCATCGGAGCGAGCGCCAAAGGGTGCTGGATGCCCATCCGCCGCGTGAAAGCAGTGGGCTTCATGGAGGGCACCCTAGCACGTTGCGGCGGCCTTTGGCCGCCGCTGTCAGGCAAACTGCTCGTCGCGGATCTTCACGTGCTTCGGCTCGCGGATGAAGAGCCAGCCGATCACCACGGTCATGATCGACACGACGATGGGATACCAGAGACCCGCATAGATGTTGCCGCTGCTCGCCACGATGGCCGTCGCCAGCAGGGGCAGCATTCCGCCGAACCACCCGTTGCCGATGTGGTACGGCAGGGACATCGAGGTGTAGCGGATCTGGGTGGGGAACAGCTCCACCAGGAAGGCGGCGATGGGGCCGTAGACCATGGTCACGTAGATGAGCATGACCACGAGGATCAGCTCGGCCATGACCCAGTTCACTTGGCTGAGGTCGATCTTGGCCGGAAAGCCGGTGGTGGTGAGGGCCGCCTTGAACTTGGCCTCATCCCAGCCGCGGATTTCGACCGGGCCGATCTTCGTGACCACGTCGGCTCCCGCCTCGGCCGGTATCGAGTGGAACGACAGGCCCGACTTGCCGAGGAAGTCCTTGGCCCGGTCGCAGGCGGTCTGCTTCGACCAGGGGCCGATGAAGATGTGGAAGTTGCAGTCGGTCGCCGCTACCGCGATGTCCGTGGTCGCCTGGTACTTCTCAAGGGCAGGGTTTACGTAGTGGGTGAGGCCCTTGAACAGCGGCATGTAGGTCACCGCCGCGATCGCGCAGCCCGCCAGGATGATCTTCAGCCGCCCGATGCGGTCCGACAGCGCGCCGAAAATGACGAAGAAGGGCGTCCCGATCAGCAGCGACAGCCCGATCAGCAAGTACACCTTGTCGTACGGGAGCTTGAGGTACAGGCCGAGGAAGAAGAGCGCGTAGAACTGGCCCGTGTACCAGACGACGCCCTGGCCCGCGGTGGCCCCGAGCAGCGCGAGGGCGACGAACTTGTTGTTGGGGTACTTGAGGAAGCTGTCGCGCAGCGGCGACTTCGACCGCTTGCCGGACGACTTCATCCGCGCGAAGACCGGCGACTCCTGCAGCTTGAGGCGGATGTAGATGGAGATCAGCAGCAGGGGAATGGAGAGCCAGAACGAGATCCGCCAGCCCCAGTTGGAGAAGGTGGCCGGCTCCATCAGGCCGCGGCTGAGGCCGATGATCACCAGCGCGAAGAACATCCCCAAGGTCGCGGTCGTCTGGATCCAGGAGGTGTTGTAGCCGCGCTTGGTGTCCGCCGCGTGCTCGGCGACGTAGGTGGCGGCGCCGCCGTACTCGCCTCCCAGCGCCAGTCCCTGCGCCAGGCGGAGGCAGACCAGGATGATGGGGGCCGCGTAGCCGATGGTCTTGAAGGTCGGCAAGAAGCCGACCAGCACCGTCGACATGCCCATCACCACGATGGTGACGAGGAACGTGTACTTGCGCCCGACGAGGTCGCCGATCCGTCCGAAGATGATCGCCCCGAACGGACGGACCAGGAAGCCTGCCGCGTAAGTCGCGAACGCGCTCAAGAGCGCCGCCGTCTGGTTCCCGGGCGGGAAGAAGAGGCCGGCGAAGAACGGCGCGAGGATCGCGTACAGATAGAAGTCGTACCATTCGAACACGGTGCCGACGGACGAGGCGACGATGACCCGTCGCTCTGCCGCGCTATCGGAAACGTCGTTTCGTCCGACGGACATTGCTTCGGTGGCCGAGCTCATTCGTCCTCCTCTGCGATTCAGCGCCGCAAGACAGGGTCCGGGGGGACCGAAAAGAAGAGAACCTTCTCCTCAGCTGCCGCGAGCCGGCAGCATGCAAAATGGCTCCGGTTCTGTAGCACGAGGAACGAAAATTTTTCAAATGCAAGGGACTCAGGTCTGCTCTGCGCGCTCATGGCGCTTTTGCTCCTCGCGGACCAGCTCCGTGAGCGCACGGAGGAGCGCTGGAGAACCCGGGCGCCGTTTCGTCCCGCGGCCGGCCGAGCGTCACCGGAATGATTTTCTTTACCGTTCCGGGACGATACGTCATCACCACCACCCGGTCGGCCAGCACCAGCGATTCTTCGATGCCGTGCGTCACGAAGACGATGGTCTGCTTGAGCTCTGTCCAGATCCTGAGCAATTCGTCCTGCATTGAACGCCTCGTCAATGCGTCCAAAGCCCCGAACGGCTCGTCCATCAGCAGCATCGGCGCGTCGAGAGCGAGGCAGCGGGCGAGCGCGACCCTCTGGCGCATGCCGCCGGAGAGGTTCTTGGGGAAGCGATCGCCGAAGCCGCGAGGCGCCAGCTTGTCGAGCAGGTCGTCCGCCTTGGAACGGGCTCGAGGGTCGCCGCGGATCTGGAGCCCGAAGGCGACGTTGTCCCGCACCGTCATCCTTGGCGAAGCCGGCCACCACGAACACGGGCGCGCCGCGACGCGGCCGGCGATGGCTCCCTCGAGCGCGCTGGCCGCAAGGTCGATCTCTCCGGCGAGGATCCCGGGGACGATGTCCAGGCCCTTGGCGAACATCCGCTCTTCCAGCTTGATGCCGTACCTCGGACAGATCTCCTTCATGTGCGAGACCGCGCCGTAGTGGGCGAACTTGAGGTTTCCCAGGCGGACGACGTCCTCGGCGCGGGCAGCCAGGGACAGAGTCAGGACGAGGAGGAGGGTTCGCGTGGCGGCGCACTGTATCAACATGGAGAGGGAGTATCGAAATGGAGCGCTAGGGGACACGATGAGATCGTGTCCCCGACGATGTCCCAGCCTGGTCCAATCGTGTCCCCCCGCCTGGTCCTCGATACCGTCGCGGGGGCTTTGCCGCTGCGTGTCGAGACAGGGCATCTTGAACAATGCAAACAGAAGTGGTTTTGGTATCGCGCCATGCGAACCACCCCCCTCGTCTCCGTCCTCTGCGCGGTGACGTTTGCCGCGTGCAAGCCGTCCAACCAGCAGCAGCAGGCGCCCGGGCAGGGCACCTCTCCCGCCGCGTCGGCTCCCTCCGCAAACGAGATCCTGATCGGCGCCACCCTTCCGCTCACCGGAGCGGAATCGCGGATCGGTGGGTTCTTCAAGGAAGGCTACGAGCTCGCCTTCGAGCAAGCGACCCAGAACGGCGGCGTCTCCGTCGGCGGCAAGAAGCTGCCGGTCCGGCTGATGCTCCTGGACGACACCAGCGCGCAGGCCACCGCCGCGTCGCTGGCGGACCGGCTGATCAACAGCGACAAGGTCAACTTCCTCCTCGGCACCTACGCCACCAATCTGGTGGAAGCGCAGAGCGTCGTCGCCGAGCAGAACGCCATCCCCTACGTGAACGGGGGCGGCGCCGCCACCGCGATCTACAAGCGCGGATACAAGTGGGTGTTCGGCCTGCTGGCCCCGGTGGAGCTCCTGGCGGAGTCGATGATGAAGTGGATCGATGCCGAGCAACAGGCCGGCCACATCCCCAAGCCCGCCACCATCGCGCTCCTCTGGGAGAACACGTCGCACGGAAAGGACTTCCGCAAAGGCGTCACCGACTTCGCCAACAAGGGCGGGAACTACAAGGTGGCGGTCGACGAATCCTTCGAGCTGAACGGCAAGGACTTCAGCGCGCTCCTCGGTCAGGTGAAGGCGGCCCGCGCCGACCTGTTCCTCGCCGACGCGCACCTCCCGGACTACATCACCATGCAGCGGCAGTACGTCACGGCCGGCCTCTGCAACAAGGTCATCAGCTACGGGGCGCGCGGGAGCGAGAAGCAGGCGGCGGAAGCGCTGGGCAAGAAGAACGTCGAGTACGTGATCAGCGCCGTCTGGTGGAGCCCCTTGCTCGCCGACAAGAATCCCGCGGCGAAGAAATTCGTCGACGCCTTCAAGGCCAAGTACGCCGGGCGACTCCCCGAGTGGTACCAGGCGCTGGGCTTCGAGACGGCGCGCGCCCTGTTCACCGCCATCGAGCAGGCGGGCTCGCTGGATCGGAAGGCGGTCCGCGAGAAGCTGGTGGCGATGAAGATCCCCTCGATGCTGCCCGGCGGCGAGCTGTCCTTCCCCGCGGAGTTCGGGCAGCAGTCGCACGCACCCTTCGTGGTCCAGCAGAACATGCCCGACGGCAGCGCACCGCTGATCGGTCCGCCGGACGCGGCCACGGCGAAGGGGATCGCCCCGAACCCGAACTGCAAGTAAGTGGAACGGTTCTTCGAGCTGCTGATCGCCGCCGTGCTCCTGGCGGGGCTGTACTCCACCATGGCGTACGGCCTGGGCCTGATCTACGGCGTGCTCCGGATCGTGAACCTGAACCACGGCGGGATGATCATGGCCGGCGCCTACGCAGGGTGGTACCTGCACCATGCGCTGGGTATCGACCCGTACGTCTCGCTGCTCCTGGTGACGGCGGCCGCCTTCTTCGTCGGAATCGTCATCTACCGCGGGCTCGTCCATCGCCTCCCCCGCGGCGCCGCCGGTGGCGTGCAATCCCTGCTGCTGCTCTTCGGGGTCTGGCTCATCGTCCGCAACGCGGCGTACCTCCTCTTCACCGGAAATGACCAGACGTTGCGCACGTCGTATTCCACCAAGGCGATCGAGCTGGGCGGCGCGCTCCTCTCGGTGAACCGCATCGCCGTGTTCGGCGTCGCCATCGCCATCCTCGTCGTCCTGCACCTGGTGCTCACGCGCACGTACGTGGGCAAGGCGATCCGGGCGGTGGCGCAGAACCCGGACAGCTGCACGCTGGTGGGGATCCCGGTCGAGCGGATCTACGCGCTGACCTTCGGGCTCGGCACCGGTCTCGCCGCGGCGGCAGGGCTTCTGGGCGCGACGCTGTTCCCCTTCAACCCGACCTTCGGCGCCGCCGAGCTGCTCAAGTCCTTCGTGGTGGTCGTCCTCGGCGGACTGGGGAGCGTGGCGGGGACTGCCATCGCGGCGCTGATCCTGGCACTGGTCGAGGTCTTCGCGATCCTCGTCATCCCCGCATACCTGACTGCGGCAGTGGGGTTCGTCCTCCTGGTGCTGGTCCTGGTGGTCCGGCCTGGAGGGCTCTTCGGACAGCGCGTGCTGGGATGAAGCTGCGACTGGCGCCCTGGATCCGTCCGCGCGCGGCGATCGGCCTCTTGATCGCCTGCGCGGTGCTGGCGCTCGCGCCGCTCCTGCACGGCAACGTCTACCGCCATAATCTGCTCACGCTGACCTTCATCGGGATCGCGGCGGCGTTGGCCTGGAACTGGCTGGGCGGCTATCTCGGGCAGGTCAGCTTCGGGCACGCGGCCATGTTCGGCATCGGCGGCTTCGTCACCGCGCGCGTCGAGCTGTCGCTGGGCTTGCCGTTGGTGCCCGCCTGGATCGTCGGCGGCGTGGTGGCGGGCCTCTTCGCGCTGATCTGGGGCCATCCCACGCTGCGGTTGCGCGGGCCCTATTTCTCGATCGCGACCATCGGAGTTGGAGAGGCGACCCGGCTGGTCTCCACGTACTGGGATTCGTTCACCGGCGGTTCCTCCGGACTGTCGCTGCCCATGCAAGGGAACCTTAAATATACGATGTACTGGTACGCCCTCGTGCTGGCGGCGATGGCGCTCGGCGCCTCGTACGCGCTGCGCCGGTCTCCGATGGGCCTCGCGCTGCTCGCCATCAAGAGCGACGTGGATGCGGCGAGCGACGTCGGCGTCAGCGCCACGCGGTTGCAAGACCTGGTGCTGTTCCTCTCCGGGTCGACCATCGGCATCTGCGGCGGCTTCTACGCCTCGTACTTCAGCTACATCG
>Ga0070708_100005243_pt1 | contig 10260 bp, 14 predicted proteins | sample KBSK5503metaG_FD_65469 | JGI IMG/M metagenome (GOLD analysis project Ga0070708, IMG submission 65469) | Corn, switchgrass and miscanthus rhizosphere microbial communities from Kellogg Biological Station, Michigan, USA - KBS K5-50-3 metaG | ecosystem: Host-associated > Plants > Roots >... | reverse complement strand
GACCGCACAGCAGACGCCCAGGATGACCTGTATCTGGGCAGCGAGGAAGACCGTTGCGTTAGGCGATGGGCTGTACGGTGGGGGAACCCTCCGGGCGACTGTTCCCGCTGACCCAGTAGGCACAGCCACGCCAACATCCGATGCCCCTTGTGAGGCGAGTTACCGCTTTTCAAGAGGCATAAAAGAAGAGAGTGAGAGACGACGGAAACAAGTGGGCACAGACACGTTTCCCTCACCAGATGAGCGAGATCGGAGCAGTCGGTATGAAGCAGCAGCGCCAGCGCGGGAAGAAAACCATCATCAGCAAACTGCATGTGGCCGTAGGACCCGCCGCCCGCGCAGTTCGTTCGTCAACGGGCGTAGGTCAACGCTAGAGATGTCCATATTTTAGCAACTATAGGTTCTGATGGATGGACGTGTGCGGGTTGCATTAGCATCAGCGTTACTCACGATAATGCTTTTTTGATTGCTGCTGCCCCGTACACCTCTCCCGCAAGCACACAACGTCAATGACCTCCCCATGCGATGGGGAGGCTTGTGAGAGCTGGTCTCTTGCAAGCCGGATTGACCAGACTGAGTCTCCGAGCCAGCCAGGCCGAGGAAGCGAGCGTCTTGACTGGCAGTGAAGAGGCTACGATACAACTGAGTGTTCATGTTCGGACCCTGGTGTGCTGCCCCAGCACCAGGCCCTCCAACTCCTGGCCTAACCAGTGGTGCGGTCAGCCACCGTGGCAAGGGGAAAGTACCGGGTTGTATCTGTGTCGAGGGGATCGACTTCTACTCCGAAAGGAGCCTTACCTGATGAAGGTCTTTGTCCTATCACACACTGGAAAGCCGTTGATGCCCACCACGCCCAGGCGTGCGCGACTGTGGCTCACAGCCAAACGTGCACACGTGGTGCGTCGTGAACCATTTACCATCCAGCTCCGTTTTACAACCAGAGCGTATACCCAACCCGCAACGGTGGGCGTGGACACCGGCTCACAAACGGTGGGCCTAGCCGCAACTTCGCACCAGGAGGTGGTCTTTCAGGCGGAGATACACCTGCGCACCGACGTCAGCCTCAAGCTGACCCAGCGTCGGCAGTATCGGCGCACGCGCCGTTCGCGCAAGACGCGCTACCGCGCCGCGCGCTGGGCCAATCGCCGCAGGCCCTCTGGCTGGCTTCCTCCGTCGCTGCGCTCGAAAGCCGAAGCGACCGTCAAAGCGGTGTGCTTCGTTGCCTCCATGCTGCCGGTGGGTCGAGTGAACGTTGAGATTGCCAGTTTCGACACGCAGAAAATGCAAAACCCGGAAATTCAAGGAGCAGAGTACCAGCAAGGCCAACTTCAAGGGTATCTGCTGCGGGCATACTTGCTTGAGAAGTGGGAGAGAAAATGCGTCTACTGCCATGCACAAAGCATCTCACTCCAAATCGAGCACTTGACTCCCAGGAGCAGAGGCGGCTCCAATCGTGCATCGAATCTGGCGCTTGCATGTGAGCCGTGTAATAGGCGCAAAGGCAATCAAACCGCTAGCGAATTTGGCTTTCCAGAGGTGCAGGCTCAGGCGCAGGTACCGCTCAAGGATGCAGCCCATGTTTCTACCCTGAAGACGGCCATCCTCAGCCAGCTTCAAGAACGGTTTGGAGCCGAGCGAGTGACCATCACCTATGGGTATGAGACCAAGTACCAACGCATCCAGGTGCTTGCACTTCCCAAATCGCATGCCAATGATGCGGTTGCCATTGCCTGCGAGATCGGTGAAATCGTCAAACCAGGGTCAAGCGTGTACCAGATCCGCTGTGTTCCTCGCGGCAATTATCAAGTATACAACGGGAAACGCAGCGAGCATAAGGTGTGGGCCTCTAAAAAGCTGCATGGGTGGAAGCTCTACGAACTGGTCGAAGCGAAAGGGCAGATGGGCTACATTGGGGGCAGGCGTGTGAAAGGGGCATTTGTGGTGAAAGAGGTCGTGAGTGGGAAGACGCTGCTCGAAGTCACCCCGCGCAAGTTGCACCGGCTCAGTCGTCCCGTTCAGGGGTGGATGATCACCCGTTTTCCCTTCGCTCAAAGCACTGGAAAGGAGGGTGGTGCTTCCTCCCCCAGCTGAAACGTGGGGGTACTCGCGCCGTCGGAATCATGGATGCGCCTCACCGATCCCTCCACCTGTAGCAGGCTCTCTCGTACCCGCGCCTGCAGCTCCTGGCAGCGTGCTGATTAACGAAGTGCTCTCGCTGCCCGGTTCAACGTGGTTCCCCTGGCTGTATACAAGGGGGAGAAATATCGCTCTTATTGCGCAAATCCTCGAATTTCCTTTGCTCTGCCAACGCCTGAGATGCACCCGTTGACCCAGACCGTGGCTCTTCCAGCCTGTGATCCGAGCAGATTCACTCAAGCTTTTCTCTTCGGAGACTGGAAGCCTCACTACCACTCGTTGATGGTGGATGCGCGTCTCACTCATTGCCATGCCTTTCGTTCCTTCTCCAGCAGCTGTCTCAAGGGCTCAGCTGCTAAACGCGACATTACTGGACTCCTTCCATGCGTTTTTATTCAGCTTCTCACATTCCCATTGTAAGCCCGATGTCGCAAGTGACAGACAAGCCAATGAACATAGCGCATTTCGTGCATCCGTAGGCTATTTCCGAAGGAAATGGCAAGTGACCCAACCAGGTCTACAAACATTCTCTTTTAAAATTTAGACGTATTTAGACTGCAATTAGATCACATTTAGATCGTTATGATACTAGGAGTTCTCGGTTATTGCCCTTGCAGCTAGATTTTGAGGGGCATCGTCTATTTTTATTCAAAAGACATTCATGTGTCGCTTCAAAGTCAGCAAAATTCTTCAGATATTCCCGTCCTGTAAACATTAAGGAGAGCGAACCCGTTGAAATGGTTCTGGCTCACTTTCGATACTGGTGGTGAAGTCAAAAACACTGCTCATTCTGAGCCTGAAATCAGAGGGTGCCAAGCGCGAAAATCGACTTCGCCACCAGTATCACTTTCGATGAGAATGCTATTGAGCAATGTTCTTTCTGAACTGAGAAGTCCTTACTCAGGCAGATTGAAGAATACTTGTCTTTCTGCATGATATGCCGAATCATCGAAAGTATGCATGAACCGGTCTCAGGGGTGCAGTCCAATCTTCTCCCTGGCTCTCGTCTCGAATGATCTCACTGATCCTGCGCCTAGCAAGCTCCTTGTAGCGCAGGTAAAGCGCATCGAAGTCAAGCGTTTTGTTCTGGTAGCTAGAGCGTTCTTTCATGGCTGCTCCTTATACGGTCATTGAGACACCTTCACGTCTTGCTGCATACTTCAGAGACCTCGCCAAAGGAGAGGGGACACATTTTTGCAGATACCCAGTCTGAATAATCTCTTGCCAGGAAATAGTGCGGCATGATAGGATAGGCGACAAAGCTGTGTGTCCCCGACCACCTGTGAACAGGTGACTCCTGCGAGGTGTCTGAGACCTCCTCATTAAAGACTTCACGCCGTTGGGGAGTCCAAACTGGCAAACCCTCTTGCCATCCGTGCGTCCATTGCCTACACTCATTCCTGACAAGCGCGATCCGGGGAGGACCGCGTACTCTGAGAAGGATTGGTGCAGGAGAACCACCCAATGCTCATCGTCAACGACAACCACCGCCTGCTCGCGGGAGTGGTGAGCCTGAACGAACCCTGTCCGTACTGCTCCCAGCCGTTGCGGGCTTACCCGCTCATCATGAGCGATGATGCGGCTCAGACCGTCTACCATGCTGCGTGCGCGGTCGAACTTGCCACCGACATCCTGGTCGATCTCTTCACCTTCCTCAGTCCGCCGCCCCCCTATGAGAGATTCTTTGTGCTCACCGGACCCGACGCAGCACCTTCCCAGCAGACCTCTGTAGAGAGGGAGTGACAGGGGTATGCAATGCACAGCAGCGTGTCTCGAAAGGAGTCGTAGATGCAATCGACGAATATCCGCCAGATCAAGGCGGCTCTTGTGGATCAAGCCTTCCTCGGCAATACGCAGGTGAGTTGTCCCATGGGACCGGTGGTCGCGGTCAGAAGGAGAAAAGGGCAACTACTGGTGATGATCCGTGGGTGGGGCCGCTGGTACCCCGTGGAGAGTGTGCGCATTGAACGGATGGTGGTGAGCTATTCCCGTTAACCGAAAACCTTGTTGCCATGCGCTCCGCAGCAAGGCCTGCGAGGATGTGCCCGTCTCGTTGAGCAAGCGGTAGCAGCGCTTTGTCTCTCGGATTCCTAGTGATCGAATTGCTCCACCTGGCGGAAGTCAAAGACCATTGGGGTGACTCTACCGAAATAGGTGAGCAGCACGGTCACTTTCTTCTGGTGTCTCTCAATCCGACTGATGGTCCCCACATATTCGGTGAAAGGCCCTTCAATAATACGCACGCCCTGACCAAGGGAGAACGGAAAGCTCTCCTCTTCAGGTTCTTGCTTCCCGGAAGGATCGGCTGGCATTGGTTGCTCCTCTTCTCTGACCTCACGCGCGAGTGTTCCTGAGAGTGATTCTAGCCGGTATGTCAATACAAGTGACCGCCCTCGTCCAGCACAACGCTTCAGTGGCCCCGTCGCAGTCGAGCACCAGGCAGGACTCTCTCACCTCGTGGTCGGAAGAGCTCAATGTCATCTCTTGCGGCCACAGGTCTTGCATCGTGAAGAACAGCGCAGCCCAGGGAAAGCCTGAAGCTCTTCAGTGACTGCCTCATGGGATTCCTCTCTGGAACATGCCGTGCTCTGGCACGCGTGCAAAGTTGTGCTTTGCCACGATTAGATTCCAGCGTCGCCAGATAACCTTGCCACTTCTTGAGCATGAATAGCGGAGCTTAAAAACGGGGCTTCGCCAGTATTCTTTGCCGAAAGTGCCGTTTGCCACTTATGGACTGCCAACAGGATTCTTCACCTGTTTGGAAAAAGGCAAGCCGTATGTGCCTGTAAAATCTGTTCTTGCTGCCGTCTTTATGCGGCAACGCAGCACGGTTATTTGGCAATCAGTCCTCACAACCGGTTTGCCGCAATTCTTTGCCGCTTAGGAGTCAAGCAATGGCAGAGCTAAAGAAGCGAGAATCTCTCCTTCCACGCTTGATCGTCATCAAATCGGGATGATCATAGTCTCATGAGCAAAATCGAAGCTTCGCCTCGAGGTATCCGCTCAGGCACGCTCACCAACGGGAAGGCTTTCTCCCCTCCCGTGCTTTTTTGTTCTGTTGCTCTTCAGGGGTCGTATCCGTCCTCCCGTCACGGGATGTCCCTTGCCTCAGCTCGTTGTGCTTTGAGCTGCTCGACTTCCTTGATGAGCTTCTGCTCTCGTTGCAGCACCTCAAACAGCACACGGGAATGAGCATTCAGAAGCTGGAATAAGGCGGAGAAATCCGCAAAAGGACCTGCAGCTCCCCCCTGTTGTAGCTCTTTGAAGTAGTTCATATTACAGTCTGACCATTCGGATGCCAGTGTGAAAAAGTCTCCTGTTTCGACATACTTCTGGAACGCATTACTGACACATTGCGTGAAACCGTCAATTCCTGCCATTTTGAGTTTCCTTTCGCTTGCTCACTGGTAACAGCCAATCATCTACAGCATAAACACTTACAATTGATCAATTTTGCTCTCTTTCTTCAGGATAAGGGGCCGTGGCTAGCGGAAATGGCAAACTGGCAAGTTAATGCGGCGAGGAACAAAAGTCGAGATTTCCTGGGTGATCGGGACACCCTTGAAAAGAGGCGACACGCACATTAGTAGGAGATTCACCGCCAGGAGCGGTGACAGGTACCGCGGTACCGACTTCCTCGAAGGAAACATCACTCAGCCAGGCCTGTCCTGATCCAGCTAGCAAGATCCCAAAGGCCATATAGACGCTTTCCTGGGGGACATCCAGGACCACCTCGCACTTTTGCCAGTCGGTTGTCCCCTGTATTGGCCGATTGAGCGTGTTGTCGAACCCAAGGGCTTTTCCATCCTCCGGCCCATCAATGCGCATCCACAGTCCTGTCCAAATGGCAACGCGCTCCGACTTGACCACGGCAGCAAAGCGCATGCGTTTGTTGCGGTAAGCATCAGCTTTGAACATTTGCGTGAGCGTTCCAAAGCCTTTGCATTCTTCTCCGATAGACTTAATGTAGCCACTGCTCTTCCCCTGGTAGGGAGTCGTTGGATCAATGCCTGCCTCATAGTTTTGAGCATGGCTGCCACTCAGAAACCAACTTTCCATACTGTTCTCCTCTGTTGACGAAAGGACCGGTGCTGAAAAGACGCTCCTACGGCTGGGAGAGGTCTGCGTCGTTTCAAGCATATAGGCTAAGAGCATAGATGTAAAGACAAAAACAATGCTCATAGCATATCTCTATCTTTCAGATATGCTACGAGCATAGGGAGCCTCTTGTCAGTATGTGAGAGTGGTGACGAATTCGCCGTCACTCAACAGAGTAAGCACGTTTTCACCTAGTCGGCCCTACGTTAAGGAAGGAGCCTCGTAGCCGCAAAGTAGATAAGTGCGGCACAGTTTTCGCTTAAAGCGATTCGGATGTACCCATCATACGGGCCAGCTCATCAGCCGAAACCCGTGTATAGATAGTGGTAGTCGCAATATCAGCATGACCCAGCAATTGTTGAATGGCTGGGAGCGGCAGGGGTGGACGATCCAGCCCATAGGCTGCTGGATCGAGGAGCGATTTGGCAAACGTATGGCGGAGATCATGTGGACCCAGAGGAGAAGAGAGCTTTGCTGCTTGGCCAAGTTTGGCGATAATTTCTCGGATACCTCGTTCATTCAGGGGACCGCGCTGACCGAGAAAGAGATGCCCATCCGGCCAAGTACTCCACGAAGCCACCGCTTCTCGTCTTTCCATCGCCCGTTCTCGCCAGCATTCTGCCAGGTGTTCGCGGTGGTTGAAATAGGCATCGAGCGGTTCACGTGCTTGCCTCTACGAGCGGGACTTCGCGATGTTTGAGTCCCTTGCCACGTCGAATGATGAGCAACCCACGCCGTGCTGAGACCTGGACATCGGGAATCTGGAGCGCAGCCACTTCGGAGACGCGTGGGCCTGCATAGCGGAATAAGGCAGCCAGAGCCAACGACAGTCCGTGATCGCGGCGAACACGTTGCTCTGCACACCGCCGGACCGCGTTCCATTCGGTCTTTGAGAGGGCGACGGGTGCAGGTTCAACCACCTCAATCATCGTGACTGTGCGAAAGGGGTTAGTGCCATCAAGTGTATCGAAGAAGAGCATGAGGCTGATGAGCGCCCGATTGATGGTCGTGGGAGCAAAGCGTTTGGCGAGCAGGTGGTCACGATACGTTTTTGCATCAATGGGCGTGATCTCGGTTGCTCCCAGACCAGGATGTTCACTCTGGAGCCAAGTGGCAAAGCGACGAGCGTCCTGAGTATACAACGCAATCGTTTTGGCAGACAGATCAGGACGATGGGTAAGCGCAGGAAGTGAGCCTTTTGCAGAACTACATATCTAGACTGGGATAAACCAAGATGGTACAATGCGGCCCAGAAGGGTGCTCAAGCGCCCTGAAAAGGATGGATGAAAGGGATGAAAGACCGCCCTGATCGTGCCGCACGATTGCACCTCATCGAGTATATGTTTGCAGGTCACTCGTGGCAGACTGCTGCTGCCCAGAGCCAGTTGAAGATCTCTCGCTCGACTGCCTACCGCCTCGTCCAACTTGCTCGCAACGAGGAGAAAGCTGGATTGGCTTTCCTGGATGATCGCCATGGTCATCCCTACAAATTGACCGAGCCCGTGCAAGCGTGGCTCGTGGACATGTGCAGCAAAGACCCACAGATTCCTTCCAGCCGGATCCAAGCAGAGCTGAAGACGGGCTTTGGCATCGCAGTCAGTGTCGGTCACATCAACCATGTCCGGGCACACCATGGAGTGACCAAGCAAAGGCGCGGGCAAGCTCAGACGCCAGTTAAAAAAAACTGACTGAGCTGCGACCCAGCTGGCAAGAAGGGGTGGGCAGTTTACTGCTGCTGGCCGCAGCTCAGCCTCCGGGACTACTTGAGGCGCTGGTTGCGGCCATCATGGAAGTGGCTGATCCGACGATCCCGGGATTGAGTCCGCGCAATCCAGCGGTGGTAGCCCGTCTGGTCCTCACGTTGCTGTTTCTGCCGGTGGCTGGCTTGGCCCGTACCTGGGATTTGCGCAGCTATACGGGGACGATGTTGGCCGTGGTGACAGGCCATGAGCGAGCCTACAGTCAGCGCTACACCGAGCGGTTTCTCGCGCGCCTGGCCCACGCTGGAGCAGCCGAACGCTTGACCGAGGTGATAGCCAAGTGGACCTGGCCGTTGTGGCAGGAGGAGCAACCCGGTGCAGAGCAGACTGCTCCCTCTGATGTGTTCTACGTGGATGGCCTGAGCCTCGCCGTCTACAGTGACGTCTTGGTTCCCAGAGGACCGGTGGGCAAGCTTGGCGGGAAAATTCTGGGCTGCCGCGAACTGGTCGTCTTACACGATGCCCGAGGACATCCTCTCTTGGCGACGACCCATCGGGGTGATCAACATTTGACGCTTGGACTGCCGTGCATGCTGCACCGCTACGAGCAAGCGACAGGTCAGGCACTGATGCAGCGGGTGGTAGTGGACCGGGATCAGATGGCGGCTGAATTTCTCGCACAACTGCAACAAGAAGGACGGCAAGTCGTCACCTTGCGGAGACGCCGACCAATACCAAGCGGAAGAATCATTTCAACAGGTAGGAGAGTGGGAGCCGTGGCGTTACAACCGGAGCGGTCAGGTGATCGGCGAAGTAGCAGCAGCCCGTTTCGCTTTGAAGCGACCAGACGATACTGATCCTGCGGTCTCGGTCGAGGTGGCCCTGATCCGCGATTGGCGCAAGTTGCAGCGAGCCCGAGGGAGTTGGTGAAGGCGTCGATGACAGCAATTGGCAAGCTGACCTCCCCGATCATCAAAAGTCTTTCTGGGAAGAAGGATGGCAGGCGGTAGCTGCGCCGCCTGCTCCCACTACTCCAAAACTCATCCCAGTGATTACGACGGGACATGGCATGGAAGCGGGGGAACTCGCTCAGACCTACTTCAGACGCTGGAACTGCCAGGAAAATGCCATTCGCGACTGGTTAATTCCGCTCAATCTGGATACCAATCATGGCTACGCCAAAGAGCATGTGGTCAACTCAGAACTCGTGAAACGCCAACTCGCAGCACAAGGGAGACAGCCTCGTCTCGAACGCTTAGCACAGACTTGTCGAGCGCGCCTGACCAACCTACGGGAGCAAGATCAGGAGCTTCAAGAGCAAGTTCATACCTACGAACAACGCTGGAGTCAGCTCTCATTGCAGCTTATGCCATTCGAGGCCACAGGCCAAACCGAGGAGCGGGACTACTTTCCCCTCAAAGCGCGGCAAGCGGCAGCAGAGTGGGAAGTACGCCAGCACAAAGCCAGACTGGAAAAGAATGCCGTGCGGAGCCTTCGCCTTTTGAACAAATGTGAGGGCTATTGTCGAGAATTACGGCAAGTGCTCAGGCGACAAGAGGATCTGGAGACGCAAGCGCGGGAGATGTATGAACTTGATCATGCGAAAGACCAAATCATGACGCTGTTGAAGGTGGGACTGGCCAACCTGGGCATGTGGGTGAGAGATCAGTATTTTGGCGAGAGCTACCAGCACTGTGGGTGGCAACGCTTGTTGCCCTTCTTCAAGCTGGGTGGGTGGCTCACCACGACAGCCAGCGAGGTGCAGCTCGAATTCTGTGCCTTTAACAACCGGGCGCTGGTACGCGACTTAGAGGAGGTGTGTCGCAAAGTCAATGATGGCGCCGTCATCTTGCCCGATGGCAGACGGTTGGTGGTGGCAGTAGGGAAGCGGCTTCATACTTGTCTCCACGCGGCGCCGCTGGCCAATACAGGCTGAATCTCACTCTAGATATGCACTTCTGCAAAAGGCTCACTTCCTGTGAAGCTTTTGTGCAATCGGCACGGCTAAACTGGGATTAGGCCGGGTGACATTGCCAAACAGAAGTCGGTTGATAGCAGCGCAGGAGCAGCTTCGTAGTTGTTGGGCAGCAGGCGTGAACCCCTGCGTCTCACTCTAAATGTATCAACGCGAAAAAAAGCTTCACTCCCTGATTATTCTAAATTAGCCCAATGGATAATACGCAAGATGATTAACTCATCATCATGTACCTGGTACCCGAGGCGAAATGGGGAGGTAAGGCGCAGATTCTCAAATGCATTTGCTTTTATAAGTCGTTCAATGGCTTTCCAGATGACAAATCGTGCATTCCCTTCCAGGTAATCGTCC
>Ga0070708_100005242_pt1 | contig 10262 bp, 10 predicted proteins | sample KBSK5503metaG_FD_65469 | JGI IMG/M metagenome (GOLD analysis project Ga0070708, IMG submission 65469) | Corn, switchgrass and miscanthus rhizosphere microbial communities from Kellogg Biological Station, Michigan, USA - KBS K5-50-3 metaG | ecosystem: Host-associated > Plants > Roots >... | reverse complement strand
CTGCGGGCGGCGGCGCTCGCCGTTGCAGGATCACGTTCGTCGAGCTGGCGCGGGCGATGAGCTGGTTCTGCTGGTCGACGATCTCCGCCTCGGCCACCGCGATCTGCTGCCCACGATGCACCACCCGGCCAATCGATCGCAGCATGCCGGAATCCGCGGTGACCGCCTTGACGAAATTGACATGCAGCTCGGCGGTCGTGAAGTTCTCGCCGGGGGAGAGCGTGCTGAAGACCGCGAATCCCATCGCGCTATCGGCGAGTGACGCGAGGGCGCCGCCATGCACGACGTTGTTCGGGTTGTAGAGGTCAGACCTGGCCGGCATCTCGAAGGTTGCGCTGCCGTCGGACGCCGCCGTCAAGCGCATGCCGAGGAGCCGGACGTATGGCGGCGGCGGCATGGCGCCACGCAAAGCGGCCTCCAGCAGGTCACGACCGGACATCTCCGCCGGTTCGGACATCGCCCGCATTCTAGCGCGGCTCCGCCGCGGCGCATCGGCGCGTTTTAGTCCCTGAGTAACTCAACTTTTTGGTTACGCACAGCGTGTAACGGCTTCGTAACGGTCGTGTGATAGCTCGTCGCGCCGATGCAAGCCATCCGTGGCGTAACAGTTGGTCCTGTGTAGGCCGCGAACGGGGCGGCCAATGGGAGGCGAAAAAGGGGGACTCGGTCTGAAGTACGCTGCGCCACGCTTTGCGACGCACTCGGCGGTGCTGCTGATGGCAGCCGCGATGCCCTGGGTCGTGTTCCATGCACCGGTTGGGGCTTCGCCTGCGATGGCCGGCGGGACGAATCCCGGCGCCGCCCTGGCGGAGGCGCCCTTCGGTCGCGCTGTCGACGGCATTGGCTGGTCGATGAGCGGGTCGCTCGTGGTGCCGGCCCTGCCGGTGACGCCGCCAGGCGAGAAGCACCGCGACATCATTCATTACCAGGCGGTTGACGGGGATACGCTGCGCGCGCTCGCGACGCGGTACGGGCTTTCCGTCAATACGTTGATCTGGTCGAACCCGAAGCTGGTCGACCGGCTGACCGCCGGCCAGGAAGTGTTGATTCCCCCCGTCGATGGGGTGCTGGTGAAGGTCACCGCCACGGATACCGTGACCGGCCTGGCGCAGAAGTATCGGGCCGAGTCGGACGCGATCATCGAGTTCAACCTGCTGCGTCATCCCGAGGCGCTGCCGGTGGATGACTACCTGATGGTGCCCTATGGGGTGGGACCAGAGCCGCCGTCGGCCCCGCAGCAGAACGCGCACACGGTTACCGTGGGCAAACGGTCGTGGTATGTCACACCGGTCTGGTCGTCGGGCGGAGGGCTCTATCCCTTCGGGCAATGCACCTGGTACGTCAACACCCGCCGGCCAGCGCCCTGGGGTGGCAATGCCTGGCAGTGGTTCGGGCGTGCCAAGGCCTACGGCCGGCCGGTGGGCTCGACCCCTCGGGTGGGGGCGATCATGGTCACCTGGGAATCACCCTACTGGGGCCACGTGGCCTACGTCGAACAGGTTTACGCCGATGGCAGCTGGCTCGTGTCGGAGATGAACTACTATGGCGACTCCGGTGGCGGCTGGGGCCGCGTCAGTTACCGGCACGTGGTTCCCGGGACGATTCCACTGATCGGCTTCATCTACTGACCGCACCCGCGACCCAGTTTGCCTGGTCGCTACTCCCCGGCGAGCTCTTCGATCAACCGGCCAACCGCCAGCACGCGCGCCTCATCGTTCCAGCGGCCGACCACCTGCACGCCGACCGGCAATCCGGTTGCCTCGCCGCACGGAACCGACAACGCCGGAACGCCTGACAGGTTAAAGGGTGAAGTCAGCCGGACCAGCGCGCCGTCAGCCGGCTCCTCGCCCGCCCGCCATCGGACCACGCGGTCGCCGATGACCGGCGCGGTGATCGGTGTGGTCGCGAGGATCAGGACGTCGACCTCGTCGAAGCTGCGACGGATCGCTTCGCGGATTCGGTCCCGGGCGCGTTGCGCGACGACGTAATCCACGCCGGAGACCAACGCCCCGAGCTGCAGGCGCGCCCGCACATCGGTGCCGTAGGCTCGCGGTCGCTGACGGATCCAGCGCGCGTGCAGGGTGCTGGCTTCGGCCCTGAGCGTCACCACCTGGGTCGCCACCGTCCAGTCCAGCTCCGGGATTGCCACGTCGCGCACCCGCAAGCCGGCCCGGCGAAGCCCGCTGGCGGCGGCCTCGACCCGCGCCCGCACCCCCGGGTGAATCCGCCTGGTGAAGCTCCCCGTTATGACCCCCACACGAAGACCCCGGGTCCGCACGCGGGGAAGCGCAGGCCGGCCGGAGAGGACCTGGAAAAGCAGTGCGGCGTCGTCCACCGTCCGCGTCAGCGGGCCAGCATGATCCAGCGACCAACCGAGCGGGAACACACCATCGAGCGGCACCGCGCCGCGCGTCGGCTTCAGGCCGACACAGCCGCAGAGGGCCGCGGGGATCCGGATCGACCCGCCGGTGTCGGATCCCAGGGCGGCCGCGCACATCCCGGCGACTACGGCGATCGCCGAGCCCCCGCTCGAGCCGCCAGGGATGCGCCGCTGGTCGATCGGATTCTTCGCCACCCCCCACCAGGGGTTGGCGTTGGTCACGCCGTAAGCAAATTCGTGGAGATTCGTCTTCCCGAAGACGATCGCGCCAGCTTTTCGCAGGCGGGTCACCACGGCGGCCTCTGCGGTCGGGTGCCAGTCGCGCAGGATTTGGGATCCGGCCGTGGTTCGCACGCCTTTCGTGGCGTAGAGGTCCTTGAGCGCGATCGGCACCCCGAGTAAGGCGCCGGCCTCCCCGCGAGCGAGGCGCTCGGCGGCGCGGCGGGCCTGACGGTGGGCTGGGGCTCCGGGCGGGGTGATGAAGGCTCGAAGCTCGCGACCCGCCTCGAGGCGGACCAGGTAAGCGTCAACGAGCTCAACCGGGGAAAGCGTCCGTGAGCGCAAGGCCCGGGCCACCGCGGTCATTGGCAGGGCCGTGGGGAATTCAGTCATCGGCGTGGGTCGGCTCAGGCACTACCCGCGCTCTCAACTCTTCGACCAGCGCGATATACCGCTTCCAGGCGGGGAGCAGCCGGTCGAGATCGCCGGTGGCCAGCCGCAGGCCGGCCGCCCGCGCGGTGGCGGCTAATCGGTCCCTCTCCGTCACCGGCCCAGTATGCAATCCGTGAGGACCAGCTGGTGATCGGTTCCATCACCACTTGCGAGTGCGAAATAGTTTGACAAGACCGATTGCTCCGCCCTAAGCTGCCACTGCCGCCCACCGACTCGTTGGGGAGGCGAAGGGTAGGCGGAGGCGCTGCCGTTCATCCAACTTTTTACTGGTGAGGAGCCCGAAAGAATGCTGCTTGTGGAAGTCCGCCGCCTGGAAATCGCGCCGACCAACGATCAGTTCTGGACGATCGTTTCCCGCGTCAACGGCCCCGAGTTCATGGGCGTGCTCTACCGCGCGCGCGAGGCCATCTTCGACACCGCCGGCATCAGCTTTACGATCGACCTCCTGAACAAGTTCCTGCAGTTCGACGTCACCAAGAGCTGGTCGGCCGCCGACGAAGGCGAGCTCTTCATGGGACAGGCACCGGTGGTTGGCTGGCTGCGCGTCCGCCGCCCCGGCTCGGCCACGCTGCGCGAGCTGCGCTCCGACGACATCCACTTCATGGAACTCGAGCACGCCGCCAAGCCGGCCTTCGTCGAAGTCGGCGTGGCCTACCGCGCCGGCACCGAAAAGGTCCGGACGGATTTCCTGAAGCGGATTCGGACCGCGACGCAGGAAGTGCTGGGCCAGGAGATCGGGACGCCGTCATCGTGGCCGGTCCTGGCACCGGTTGGCAGCCACAACTTCGACGCCATCCGGAAGTCGCGACAGGTGCCCACCGAAGCCAGCGCCGAAGAGAACCAGGCGATGGCGGCCTTCACCACGCCGGAGATCCGGGCCCTGATCCGGGACCTCGAGCGGGTCGGCTCGCTGACGGTTTCGGATCTGCCTAAAGTGCTGGGTGAGGCCCAGGGCACCGCGGTCGCCGGCCGGCTCGGTGAGCTGCGCAACCTCGGTCTGATCCAGTCGGAGTACGTGATCGTCTGCTCGCGTACCGGCAATGCGGTCCTGCGTACCGACGATCCGAACAAGCTGCAGAAGATGGCGCCGGACTGGATGAAGTGCGCCTGCGGCCGGCCGCTCAACGAAGAGCGAGTCGACCAGGTCATCATGCCGACCGAGCGCGCCACCGCGCTCAACGACAAGGGTCGCTGGATGACGACGCTGGCGACGGCCATCCTGCCGAAGCTCGGCATTAGCCGCGAGCAGGTAATCATCGACACCACCCCTGCCGGCACCGATATCGTGCTCGACCTCAGCGGCGATCTCGTCCTGGTGGTGCTGAAGGATCGCGAGTTCAACCTCGCCGACGCCTACGCGTTCAACGCCAAGATTTCCCGGATCAAGGCGGCCGAGGGCGTGATTGTTAGCAACGAGGGCCTGTCCGGCGATGCCAAGAAACTCGTCCAGGAAGAGCTCGGTCCCCAGCGCGGCCGGCTCTCGGATCCGTTCCGCGTGTCCTTCGTGGAGGGCGGTGTCCAGGGGCTGGAGCACGAGCTCGGTCGCGTAGTTGAGCGGCGGCGGCGGCAATATTTCCTGCGCGCGCTCGGCGACCTGGCCACCATCCAGGGCCTCAACATCGGGCAGCTGGCGTTGGCCAAGGTCGAAGCCGGCGGCCGTGCCGGAAAGGAAGTCATGGCCCCGGAGGCGGTCGCCGCCGAAGCCTGAGCGACGCCCGACAAACGGGATTCGTCCGGGACGGGCTGAAACCTCCCGGCGTACTGTAATAGCGCAATGCGTCTGGGCAGCCTGGTGCTGGGCGTGATCGGCCTGCTGGTCGGCGCGGTCTGGATTCTGCAGGGCGTCGGCGTGCTGCCCGGCAGCTTCATGACCGGGCAACGGCTGTGGCTCGTCGTCGGGATCATCGTCGCGGTCATTGGCGTCGCGCTCACCTACCGCGGCCTGCGGCGACCGGCCGGGTCCTAGCTCGAGGACCCACGGCCACTCCCTCCACGCCGCCGCGCCCGCTGCTTATCGGGCTGTCTGCCGGCAGCCTGGCGCTTGGTGCCGATTACCTCGCCCACGCGCTGTTCAGCGTACCGCTGCTCCCGGAGCAGGCGGGCGATGTCCTCCTGAAGGTCCTGCCGCTGGCGGTGTTCGAAAATCTGCTCAAAGCGCTGAGCATCCTGGCGCGGCCCCTGTTGCTGGCCGGCGCCAGCATCGTGATCATTGCCGCCTATGGCGTGGCCGCCATGCTCCTCGCGCGCCTCTGGCCGCCTATCTATGGCCTGCTGCTCGCCGCGCTGGTCGCGGTCGCCACCATCCTTGTTGCCCTGATCGCGATGTCACCCAGCGACTCCACCGTCGGCGTGATCATCGAAGTCATTCTGGTGGCCGGCATGGTCCTCGTGGTCGACAATATTGCCGGCCAGCTGGCCTCGGCCGCGCGCGTCGACGAGGATCGCCGGGTCCTGCTCCGCAATCTCTTTTACGGCGCGGTCGGCATCGCCCTCCTCGGGATCGCCTACGCGAACGTACGGCGGTTGACCACCGCGCTTGCCATGCGCGAAGGCAACCGCGCCGATACCGAGATCACCGACGTCAACGACTTCTACGTCGTCTCCAAGAACCTCGGCGGCGACCCCGCGGTCGATGCGGCCAGCTGGCGGCTCAACCTGCCCACGCGGTCACTGACCTACGGCCAGCTGCTCGCCCTGCCTGCCCAGCAGCTGGAGCTCACCCTGGAGTGCATCAGCAATGACATCGGCGGCACACTGATCAGTAATGGGATCTGGAAAGGGCCGCGCGTCACCGACGTCCTGGCGATGACTTCGGTTCCGGGCGACGCCGTCTGGATGCTGATGGAGAGCGCCGACGGCTATACGGAGAGCTTTCCGCTGCGAGAGTTGACCACGGATCACCTGCTGGCTACCCACCTGAACGGCGCGCCGCTCACCGCCCCGCACGGATTTCCGGCGCGCTTCATCTTTCCGGGTCATTACGGCATGAAGCAGCCAAAATGGGTGACGCGGATCCGGTTCTCCGCCAATGATCAGCCCGGCTACTGGGAGAACAACGGCTGGGACGAACGGGCCATCGTGAAGACCATGTCGCGCATCGATCGGCCCATCGACAATGCGGCGCTGAGCGCCGGGTCGGTCATGTTTGTCGGCATCGCGTTCGCCGGCGCCCGGCGCATCAGCGGGGTGGAGCTGAGCTGGGACCGCGGGTCAAGCTGGCACCCGACGGAGCTGCAGCCAGAGTTCTCGCCGTATGCCTGGCGCTTCTGGCAGCTCAACGCGACACTGTCAGCGGGTCAGTACCAGGTCAGCGTTCGCGCACGTGACGGCGACGGCACGCTCCAGCCGTCGAAGCCGGCCCCTACCCTGCCGAACGGCGCCGACGGGTACCACACCATCACGATCGATCTCGCGTAATCGCTCTCAACCGCTTCTCAGGACGCCCTCAGGAACCTTACGGTGGCGCTTCCTACCGTAAGGTTCGAGGTCGCTGGAAACCATGAACCAACCCGTTGTACCTGTCAGGGAGAGGAATATGTCCTCGAACGCGACGCTGAGGTGGGCGTCGATGCTGGGCACGCTGGTGCTGGCCCTGCTCTCTAGTGGCGTCGTGGCCACTTCGCCGAAGCCGGCGCAGGCGCCGTTGCATCCGACCGTCACGCTGCTGCCGAATGGCGCCACGGTCCAGAGTAAAAGCTATGTCTCCTGAGCTTTCGTCCCGCCATTTCGATGCGCTCGGCTCGACCTGTGAGTTGTTGACTCTGGGCACCGGCCAGGCGGCGCTCGAGCGCTGCGAGGCCCGGGTGCGCGAGGCGGAGGCTCGCTTCACCCGCTTTCTCCCGGACAGTGAGCTGGCGCGTCTGAACGCCGGCGATGGCCGTTATCTTCCCGTCAGTCCGGAGATGTTCGCGATGCTGGAGGCGGCGCTCTGGGCGTTCGAGGAAAGCGAGGGCCTGGTCAATGCCGCCGTGTTGGCCGCCCTGGTGTCCGCCGGCTATGACCGGTCCTTCCGCCAGGGGCTGAGCGAGCCGGCGCTCGCGGCATCGGTCAAATTGCCGCCCCTGCCTGAGGTCCTGCTTCTGGACTCGGCGACCCGATCCGCTGCCCTGGCCCCCGGGGCCGCGCTCGACCTCGGCGGGATCGCGAAGGGCGCGCTGGCCGACCTGCTTATTGATGAGCTCGGTGATAATGCGGTCTGCAATCTGGGCGGCGACCTGCGGGTTCAGGGATTGGGGCCCGAAGGTGACGGCTGGCACATCGGGCTCTGCGACCGTTCCGCGGTGGCCTTGACCGAGGGCGCCGTCTGCACCAGCGGCACCACCCGGCGGCGCTGGGGGCAATCCGCGCATCACCTGATCGATCCCCGGACCGGGATGCCCGCGAGGACGGACCTCGCCGAGGTTTCCGTCGTCACCGACAGCGCGCTTCGCGGCGAGGTCTATGCCAAGAGTGCGATGTTGCTCGGATCGGGCGTCGGCCTCGCGTTCCTCGAAGCGCGCGGGGTGCACTTTGCGGTGGTCCCCGCGGTCACCTCGGGTGATCGGGCGCTCGGCGCCGCCGCGTGACCCTCGACCAGCTTCTGTGGATGACGTCGCGGGCCGCTGCGCTCACCGCCTTTTTCCTGCTGGCGGCCGCGCTGATCACCGGCCAGGCGCTGCGCAGCGCGCTCTTTGAGGGCGCCATGCGCAATCGCGACCTCTCGGGCCTGCATCGATTCCTGACGGTCTGCTGGGTGCCGTTCGTGCTGATCCACCTGCTGGCGATGACGCTGGACGCCGTGGCGCGCGTCAGTCCGATCGATCTCGTGATTCCCTTTCGGGTGTCGTACGCCGCGCTCCCCATCGGGCTCGGAACGATCGGCTTCGATCTGTTGCTGGTGGTGACGGTCACCAGCTACCTGCGGCGACGCCTCGATCCTGCGCTGTGGCGATGGCTGCATCGTTTGTCCTACCTGATGTTCGGCGTGTTCGCGCTCCACGCCCTGCTGGCCGGCACCGACTTCGCCCGTCCGCTCGTGCTGGCGCCGGCGGCGGGGGTGATCGCCTTTATCGCCATCGTGAGCCTGGCCCGGGTCGTCTTCGGCCGGATGGACGCGACCGCCCGCTAGACTCGTTCGGCACGGTTCGCGACGCCGTCGGACAACCGAGGTTTTCAGGAGGATAGGCGATGCGCGTAATGGACGTCGTGAATGAGGCTAAAGGGGCGATGCGAGCGAGCGAGGTTTTCGGCACGCCCTACGAAAAGGACGGCATCACCATCATTCCCGCCGCGAAAATCGCGGGCGGCGCCGGTGGGGGAGGGGACCAGCAGAATCCGCAGGCCGGTGGGGTTGGATTTGGGGTGTCGTCGCGGCCGGTGGGCGCCTTCGTGATCAAGGATGGGGACGTCCGCTGGGAGCCGTCCATCGACGTGAACCGCGTGATCCTGATGGCGCAAGTAGTGGCGATCGTGGCCCTTCTCACCGTCTGGGCGATCGTGAAGGCGCGGGCCAAGCGGGGTTGATGGCCGCGCCGAGCGCCATCGATCTCGACCTCCAGTCGGTCCGCCGTCAGTTCCCAGCGCTAGCGCTCACGGTCGATGGCCATCCAGCCGTCTACCTCGACAATCCCGCGGGCACGCAGGTGCCGCAGCGGGTGATCGATCGCACCGCGTCCTACTGGCGGACCATGAACGCCAATCAGGGCGGCGCGTTTGCGACCAGCGAGCGGTCGGACGCCCTGATTGCGGACGTGCGCCGAGCGGCTGCGACGTTCCTGAATGCGCCGTCGCCAGACGAGATCGTCTTTGGTCCGAACATGACGACCCTGACGTTTGCTGTGAGCCGGGCGATCGGTCGCGAGCTCCGCGAGGGAGACGAGATCCTGGTCACCCGGCTGGAGCACGACGCCAACGTGGCGCCCTGGCTTGCGCTCCAGGAACGCGGCGCGACGGTGCGCTTCGTGGACATCCGGGAGCCGGCCTGCACCGTGGACATGAGCGACTTCGAACGGCAGCTATCGCGGCGGACGCGCCTGCTCGCGATCACCCACGCGTCGAACGCGGTCGGCACCATCCCGGACCTGACCGCGATGGCGCGCGCCGCGCACGCGGTGGGGGCATGGGCCTGGGTGGATGCGGTCCACTACGGACCACACGGTCCGATCGACGTGCAGGCCATCGATTGCGACTTTCTCGTGTGCTCGAGCTACAAGTTTTACGGGCCACATCAGGGGCTGCTCTACGGCCGGCGGGAGCTGCTTGAGCGGCTACAGCCCTACAAAGTCCGGCCGGCCAGTAACCAGGGACCGTCCCGCTGGGAGACGGGGACGCAGAATCACGAATGCCTGGCCGGTATGCTCGGCGCCTTCGAATACCTGGCTGAGCTCGGTGGGTCCGATCGGGTGCTCCGCCCGGCGCTGGTGGCGGCGCTCGAGCGGATTTCTGCCCACGAGCGGGCGCTGGCAGCGCGCCTGATCGAGGGGCTGGAGCAGATTCGAGGGATCCAGATCTACGGCATCACCGACCGCGACCAGCTCGAGCGCCGGGTGCCGACGATCTCGCTGACCTGGCCGCCCTACCAGCCTGAGGCCCTGGCCCGCTGGCTCGGCCGACACCAGGTCTTTACCACCCATGGCGACCATTACACGACGGAGCTGATGGCCCGGCTCGGGCTTGCGGACAAGGGCGGCACCCTTCGGATCGGGATCGCGCATTACAACACGGCGAGCGAGGTCGACCTCGTCCTCGAGCTGCTCGCGGATTACCGGCCCGATTAACGCCCTCCGCCTCATACGCTGATCAATGCAACGCCGGCCAGCGCCAGCACGAGGCCGGCTTGCTGCGGCCGGGCCATCCGCTCCTTCAGCACGATCCGGCCTAGCAGGACGGTAGCGACCGGGTAGAGCGAGGACAGGATCGAGACAACGCTCAACAGTCCGAGCGTAGTGGCGAAGGCAAAGAACACATCCGCGCCAACGTCCAGCACGCCCACGGTGAAGAGCGCCGGAACATCAGGTGGGGAGACCTTGACGCGAGACCGAAAGACCAAACCCAGCACCAGTAGCGCACCGACGCTACCGGTCCGGACGGCGAGCACACCGTACAGCGCGTCCGGCCGGCTCGCATAGCGGATCGCGACCAGGAAGAGTCCAAACCCAAGGGCGGCGAGCAGCGCGAGTCCCACTCCCGGAACCAGCCGGCGACCGCCCTCGACTGGTCGGCGATCGAACGC
>Ga0070708_100005241_pt1 | contig 10264 bp, 8 predicted proteins | sample KBSK5503metaG_FD_65469 | JGI IMG/M metagenome (GOLD analysis project Ga0070708, IMG submission 65469) | Corn, switchgrass and miscanthus rhizosphere microbial communities from Kellogg Biological Station, Michigan, USA - KBS K5-50-3 metaG | ecosystem: Host-associated > Plants > Roots >... | reverse complement strand
CAGGCCGGGCGCAAGGGCGCGGTCACCGTGGCGACCAACATGGCAGGCCGTGGTACCGACATCATGCTCGGCGGTAACCCGGAGTTCGTCGCTGACCTGGAACTGCACCAGCGCGGGCTGTCCCCGGTCGAGACGCCAGAGGACTACGAGAAGGCCTGGCCGGAGGCGGTGGAGAAGGCCAAGCGCGCGGTGGCCGAGGAGCACGAGGAGGTCGTCGCGCTTGGCGGCCTGTACGTGCTCGGAACCGAGCGGCACGAGTCCCGGCGGATCGACAACCAGTTGCGCGGCCGGTCCGGCCGTCAGGGTGACCCCGGCGAGTCCCGGTTCTACCTCTCGCTCGAAGACGACCTGATGCGGATGTTCAACTCGGACAAGGTCGCGCACTTCATGGAGTGGCTGAAGACCCCGCCGGAGGTGCCGATCGAGTCCAAGGCGGTCTCCCGCTCGATCAGGTCCGCGCAGACCCAGGTGGAGCAGCAGAACTTCGAGATCCGCAAGGACGTGCTCAAGTACGACGACGTGCTGAACCGCCAGCGCAAGGTCATCTACGGGGAGCGCCGCGAGGTCCTTGAGGGCGCCGACCTGCACGAGCAGGTCCGGCAGATGATCGACGAGGTCGTCGCCGCCTACGTGGCCGGTGCGACCGAGGAGGGCTTCCCCGAGGAGTGGGACCTCGACCGGCTGTGGACCGCGTTCCGCGAGCTGTACCACCCGACGCTCACCGTCAACGACGTGATCGAGGAGGTCGGCGGGGAGAAGGCCGGCCTGTCCAGGGACTTCCTTGTCGAGGTCGCCAAGGAGGACGCGCAGAAGGCCTACGACACGCGTGAGGAAGAGATCACCCCGGACCGGATGCGCGAGCTGGAACGCCAGGTCGTGCTGGCGGTGCTCGACCGCAAGTGGCGCGAGCACCTCTACGAGATGGACTACCTGCGCGAAGGCATCGGGCTACGGGCGATGGCACAGCGGGACCCGCTGATCGAGTACCAGCGCGAGGGCTACGACCTGTTCAACAACATGATGGAGGGGATCAAGGAGGACTCGGTCGGGCACCTGTTCAACCTCCAGCCCGAGTTCCAGCAGAACCCGATCGTCGAGGACGCCGAAGAAGCGGATGCGGCGGCCCCGCTCGGCCTGCGCCAGGCCCCACCGGGCCAGCAGATTGCCCCCGCCGGGGCTGGCGGTCCCTCGGCCGGCGGCGCGCCAGGCAACGGCGCCCCGCGTGGCCGGCATGCGGCTGGCGGCCGCGGCGCGCAGGCGGGCCGTGCCCGCGGTGCGCAGGCCGCTGCCCAGGCCGGTGGCCAGCCCGGCGGTGGTCAGCCTGGTAGTGCCCAGTCCGGTGGTGCCAAGTCCGGTGGTGCCCAGCCCGGCGGAGCCGGCGGGACCGGCATCGTGGCGCCGGGGCTCGGCCGCCCGCAGCGGGCCGCCCGGCTCTCCTACAGCGCACCAAGCGCCGACGGCGGCGGCCAGGTCGAGCGGCACACGGAATCGACCAGCGGCGACCAGTTCGCCAAGGTCGGGCGCAACGCCCCGTGCCCCTGCGGCTCTGGCCGCAAGTACAAGCTCTGCCACGGCGACCCGCGCAACCGCGCCAACGGCTGACGTCCCAGCACGCCTGCCCGTCGGCTGCCGCTCATACTGCGGCCGAACGCTCCGCGTGGCGGGCGGGCCGCCACGCGCGAACGCCGCGCGTGGCTGGCGCTGCGAAAGGGCTGGCGCCACCCGGATAGCGCCGCCCGGGCCTGCTGGCGGCGGTGGTCAGGCGGCCTCCACGGCCGTGCACACCCAGCGCGCGGCCGCCCGTTCGCCGGGCAGCGTGGCCGGTTGCCTTCCGGTTTGCTCCAGCCGCACGGCCAGCGCCTTGACCCGCGGCCCGAACCCCACCACCACGGTCATCTCCATCACGTCCGGGGCGGGCCGCGAGGTGAGCACCCGGCGGACCCTCGGCCGCTGCTCCGAGGCGAGCCGTGGCCCGAGGCTCTGGATCCGCCGGAGGGCCTCTTCGGTCGTCCAGGGCACGATCTGGCGCGGCGGCCGCGCTCCTGCCAGGGTTTCCGCCAGCACCTGGGCGAAACGGTTCTGCCAGCCGGGCGGCACCCCCGGGGCGACGGCCGGCGCACCCCGCGTCTCGTCGTGCGTCACGCGGGCAGCAGGCCACTCGCCGCCTGGGCCCCGCGTCTCGTCGTGCGTCACGCGGACAGCAGGCCACTCGCCGCCTGGGCCCCGCGTCTCCTCGCGTCCCGCGCTGGCAGCAGGCCAGTCGCCGCCTGGGCCCCGCGCTTCCGTACCGTGCGGCGGCCGGGCCGGTAACCTGCCGACGTCCGCTTCCCCGGCGGGAACGTCCTCGTCGTAGGGCGGGGCCGAGTCGGGAACCAGGAACAGCTGGATCGCCGCCGGGTCGGGGAGCGGCCGGCGCCCGCCTGGCGCGTTGGGGCATCCGGGCCGTTCGGGGGGCGGTGCGGGCATGGGAACCTCCCGTGAATAGGCGATACCGGGCTGCGCGGGCGATTCGGCTGGCTCACGCTCGCCGCCCCCGAACGTTTCCGCGTGTCCCTTGTTCTACCTGCCCACGGTGACATTTCCGCCGCCGTGGCATCCGGCCAGGCCTGGCCGGCGTAACGCAAACTGCTGTGGCCAGCCTGGTGACAGCGGCCCACCCGAGGGGAATGCCGCATGGGGGGGCCTGGTTGACTCTGGGGCGGGCAGAAAACGTGCCCGCATTGTTACGAACTGAGGAGAAGACCTGCCGTGTCGCTGCCGCCGCTGGTTTCCCCTGCTGATGACCTGACCGTGGAAGAGGTCCGGCGCTATTCCCGGCACCTGATCATCCCGGACGTGGGCAAGACCGGCCAGCGCCGCTTGAAGAACGCCAAGGTGCTGTGCGTCGGCGCAGGCGGTCTCGGCTCGCCCGCGCTGATGTATCTGGCCGCGGCCGGCGTCGGCACGCTGGGCATCGTCGACTTCGACGTGGTCGACGAGTCGAACCTGCAGCGCCAGGTCATCCACGGCACCTCGGACGTGGGCAAGTCCAAGGCCGTCTCCGCCAAGGAGACGATCAACGAGATCAACCCGCTCGTCACGGTGAACCTGCACGAGGAGCGGCTCGACTCCGACAACGCCATGCGGATCTTCGCCGGCTACGACCTCATCGTGGACGGCACCGACAACTTCGCCACCCGCTACCTGGTCAACGACGCCTGCGTGCTGCTGGGCAAGCCGTATGTCTGGGGCTCGATCTTCCGGTTCGACGGCCAGGCGAGCGTGTTCTGGGCCGAGCACGGACCGTGCTACCGGTGCCTGTACCCCGAACCCCCGCCGCCCGGCATGGTGCCCTCCTGCGCGGAGGGCGGGGTCCTGGGCGTGCTCTGCGCGACGATCGGCTCCCTCCAGGTCAACGAGGCCATCAAGGTCATTACCGGGATCGGTGAGCCGCTGGCCGGCCGCTTGATGATCTACGACGCCCTGGACATGACGTTCCGCACGGTCAAGGTCCGCAAGGACCCTGAGTGCCCGGTCTGCGGCAAGAACCCCACGATCACCGAGCTCATCGACTACGAGGAGTTCTGTGGTGTGGTCTCCGAGGACGCGCAGCAGGCGGCGGCGGGCTCGACCATTACCGCCACCGATCTGAAGGGCATGCTCGACCGCAACGAGAACATCTTCCTTGTGGACGTCAGGGAGCCGAACGAGTACGAGATCGTGTCCATCCCTGGCGCGACGCTGATCCCCAAGGGGGAGTTCCTGTCCGGTGCCGCGCTGGAGCGGCTGCCCCAGGACAAGCGGATCGTGCTGCACTGCAAGAGCGGGGCGCGGTCGGCCGAGGTGCTGGCCGTGATCAAGGACGCGGGATTCTCCGACGCGGTCCATGTCGGCGGTGGCGTCCTCGCCTGGATCAGCCAGATCGATCCCTCGCTACCGTCCTACTGATAGGTAACCGGTGCGGGTGGCGGCCGCCGGTGTGGCCGCCAAGCCCGCGCCGGGCAGGCGGACCGGTCGGACAGGCCGTACGATTCCGTTGTGACGATGCGGGACGAGCTGGAGAACGGGGGCCCCGGGTCGGGCGGAGCGCCAGCCGTGCCGCCGTGGGCTCCGCCGGGTCCCCGGGTACCCGAGGGCACCCTTCCCGACCGCGCTTTCGCAGGCCAGCGGGCTGGTGCTGGCTATGGGGCCCGCCCTCCCCAGCCGCGCGAGGCGCCCCGGCCACATGGCTCGCCCCGCCCGCCCGGCCGGGCACGCCGCATGCTGCTGGTGATCGGCCTGCTTGCCGCGCTGGCCGGGCTCGTCGTGGCGGCCGGCGCGGCCGCCATCCAGTTCCTGCCGCGTAGCTTCAGCCAGGCGCAGCGGCAGCAGATTATGACCTGGGAGATAGCAAAGCGCTGGCGGAGCTGGCCGGCCGGGCGAATCTTCCCCTCAGCCATCGGCTATGACCTGCCGGGGTTCGCGTTCGGCGGCGGCCAATCGCTGGCGCTGCGCGCGGAGCGGGTCGGCATCGCCGAACAGGCGAAGTGCCGGGACGCCGTCGGCCCCACGGCCGGGCCGCTGCTCTCCAAGCGGGGCTGCGTAGCCGTGCTCCGGGCGACCTACCAGGACACCACGCAGACCTTCGCGGTGACCGTCGGAGTCGCGGTCATGCCTGCCTCCTCGGCCTCCTCCGCGTCGTCGGCCTACAAGGCGCTGCAGCACGGCGCGGGCCCAGGGCCCTGGCTGCGGGCGGTGTCGTTCCACCACACCACCGCCGCCCACTTCGCCGGCCCGGGCCACAAGGTCGGCTGGAGTGGTGCCAAGGGCCCGTACCTGGTGCTGGCCACCGTGGGCTACGCGGACGGCAGGCCATGGCTCAGCCAGGGGCACGACACCTACACCAGGACCGAGATGCTCAGCCTGGCGCGCGGGGTCGGCCGCTCGGTGGCGTCCCGGCTCGGCGCCCCCCCGCCGGTTCCGCACTGCCCGGGCAGTCCCGGATGCTGAGGCCGGCCCTCCGCCACCGCCGGTGGCGCACCCTGGCCGGGGTGCTGGCCGCGTTGCTGGCGGCGCCGGCCGTCGCCGTCGGCTCCGCGAGTGCGGCGCAGGCCGATCCCGTCCGCCAGCAACAGCTGTGGGTGCTGAACGCAATAGACGTGACCGGCGCGTGGCAGCACACTCACGGGTCCGGGGTGACCGTGGCCTTGATCGACAGCGGGGTGAACGGGCAGGTCTCGGACCTGAGCGGTTCCGTCGCGACCGGGCGCGACTTCTCCGGGGTGAACACCCCCCCGACGGACCCGAACTGGGGGGTGCACGGCACCTGGATGGCGTCCCTCATCGCCGGTCACGGGCACGCCGGCGGGTCGAGCGGGATCATGGGGGTGGCGCCCGCCGCGAAGATCCTCTCCATCCGTGCGGTCACCGACCAGGGTGATCCGGGCTACCACTACTACCAGCACGAACCAGAGTCCCGGGTGCAGGGCCACCTCGCCGCCGCGATCAGTTACGCGACGAGCAAGCACGTCAGCGTGATCAGCATGTCCCTGGGGTACCAGGGCGCCAGCCTCCCGGTCCGCCGCGCGATCTCCACAGCCCTGGCCCAGGGGATCGTGGTGGTCGCGTCCTCGGGCAACTCCGGTGGCGCCTCCAGCGGCACGCACGGAAACGCCCCCTACTCCTTCCCCGCCGACTATCCCGGGGTGCTCGGGGTCGGTGCCGTGGCGCAGGACGGCCTGCCCGCCGGGTTCTCCAGCGACAACCTGTCGGTCCAGGTGGCCGCGCCCGGGGTGCGCGTCCCCGCCCAGGGCAGAGACGACCAGTACTGGCTGGTCAGTGGCACGAGTCCGGCCTGCGCTCTGACCGCCGGGGTGGCCGCGCTGATCAAGTCGGTGTACCCGGCGCTGGCCCCGGCCCTCGTCGTGCAGGCCATCACGTCGAGCACAAAGGACAAGCCGCAGCGGGGTTATGACGAGGAGGTCGGGTTCGGCACGGTGGACGCCACGGCCGCGCTGCGGACGGCCGGCCGGCTGGCCCGCGACCAGGACACCGGACACGGCCTGGTCGCGGCCGCGCAGTTCGGCGGCGGCACGGCGGCCATCCCGCCGGTTCCCGTGGCTGCGCGGACCAATCGGCAGTTCCTGCTCGACTCGCTGATCGCGCTCGGTTGCCTCGCCATCGTGCTGATCGTGGCGTTCCGTCTGATCGTGACGCGCAGGCCCGCCGCTGCGGGGGTACCCGGCGGATGGGCCAGCCCCGGCGCCCCCGGTGGCTGGGCCGGAGGTGGCCCGCCTGACGCTCGCCCGTCTGGTGGCTGGTCTGGGGCGGGCCCGGCCGACGGCCGTGTGCCTGGTGGCTGGTCTGGGGCCGGCCCGGCCGATGCCCGCATGTCAGATGGCACAGCGGGAGGCGCCCCGCAGGCCGCTGGCCCGCCGGATGCTGCCCTGCCGGGCCCCGCCGCCTCCGGCGTGGGCGGAGCCCCGTCAGGCACGGACGCGGCAGGTTACGGCCGCCCTGCGCGCTACTGGGCCCCCGGGGGGTACAAGCCGTCCGCCGCCTATTCGTCGCCCTCGGGATACGGATCGTCCGACGGTGTCCAGCCATGTGCCGATCCGGGGCTGCCGGTCGGTCCGGGGCTGCCGGTCGGTCCGGGGCTGCCGGCCGGTCCGGGGCTTTCGGCCGGTCCCGGGCCGATGGGAGCCGAGGCGTGGCCGGCCGGCTCCGGGCAGCCAGCGGGATCCGGGGCACCGGGGAGTTCTCAGCCCTGGATCGGCTCCGGGCCGCAGGCGGATTCCGGGCCGCTCGCGGACTATCGGCCGCCGCTCGACCAGAAGCCTTCTGGCCATAGGACGTCCACCGGCAACGGGCTGGCCGCAGGTTACGGCCGGTCCGTCAGCCCCGCGCTGCCGGGCGCATCAGGTACCCCGGGAGCCTCCGGGCCGTTCGAGGCCGCGGCCAGCAGTTCCCCGGACGCGAACACCGGCCCGGGAGCCGGGCCCGGAGGTTCGGGCGAGCCTCAGGACCTCCCGGACGGCCGTGCGGGAGACCCGCACGCCGCCGACGATGACACCTGGCCCTCGTCCGGCCAATGGTGACCGGGCGGCCGCCGGACTTCGCCGAACGGGTGCTCGGGGTCACCGAGAGCATCCCGTCCGGCCGCGTGATGTCCTACGGGGACATCGCCGAGTACCTGGGTGAGGCTGGCCCGCGTCAGGTCGGCCGGGTGATGTCGCAGTGGGGCGGCGGCGTGGCCTGGTGGCGGGTGATCCACGCCGACGGGTCGTTCCTGGCTGGTCACGAGCGGGAAGCGCTCGCCCACTACCTGGAAGAGGGCACGCCGCTGCGCCGTGCCCCCGGTGGTGAGGTCCGTGGCGTGGACATGCGCCGCGCTCGCTGGCTCGCCCCGGATTACTGACCACCGGTGCCGGGGCGCTTGCCTGCGCCGCCGCCCTGGTCCCGGCCGCGGCACTGGCCGCGCCCGGCGCCGCCCACGTGGGTCGAATCGCCACGCCGGCCTGCACCACTTCCGGCCTGGACATCTGGCTGAACACCCAGGGCAATGGGGCCGCGGGCACCCAGGCCACCCGCCACCCAGCGGTTAGCCTCGCCACCGCCCACGTTAGTGATCATGGTGGGCGGACCCGCGAGCGGACAGGATGATCATGGGGCTTTGGAACGGAAACTGACACCGAATAAGTCCAGTCCGGGCGCCATCCGTGAGCTTGTGGACGTGATGGCTACTTGGCCTCGGCGAGCAGCTGTGAGGGTGCTTGGAACCCCTTGGTATACCACCCGACCGCGGTGCAACTGCGGGTCGAGGGACACGAAACCGCGTTCAGGTAGCTGAAATAGGAGCCGGGTGGCCGTTGGGTGTGCTGGATGGCCCAGGTGCTGCCGTTCCAGTGCTCGGCCAACGGCCGGGTACCCCCGGAGGCGTTGACATACCCGACCGCAGTGCATTTGTGGGCCGTGGCGCACGAGACCCCATTCAGCGCGCTGTTGGCCGAACCGGCTGGGCTGGGGGTGGCCTGCACCGACCAGATGCTGCCATTCCAGTACTCGGCCACAGTAAGCGCGGTCCGGCCGCTCTCGGTGTACTGGCCGACCGCGGTGCAGCTGGTCGGCGAGGGGCAGGAGACACCATGCAGGAGGCTGCTGGCCGCGGCGGCCGGGCTCGGAGTGGCCTGGACCGACCACCTACTGCTGCCGTCCCAGTGCTCGGCCAGCATCACCGTAGCCGCTGGTCCGCTGGTGTAGTACCACCCGACCGCGGTGCAGCTTCTGGCCCGGGCGCACGAGATCCCTACCAGGGTGCTGAAATTCGTCGCACCGGGGGGCTTGGGGGTGGCCTGCACCCACCACTTGCTGCCGTTCCAGTGTTCAGCCAGCGTAAACCCGGCATCACTGCTGTCAAGGTACTGCCCGACCGCGGTGCAGCTAGTCGGTGAGGCGCATGAGACGTCGTACAGGGAACTCACGGCCGCGCCGGCCGGGTTGGGCGTGTCCTGGATCGACCATGTGCTGCCGTTCCAGTGTTCGGCCAGGGTGAACCCAGCTCCGCTGCTGGTTAGGTACTCCCCAACCGCAGTGCAGCTGGTGGGTGAGGTGCACGACACCTGTTGCAGCGCGCTGTTAGTGGCGGCGACCGGGTTGGGGGTGTGCTGGATGGCCCAGGTGCTGCCGTTCCAGTATTCGGCCAGCGTCACCCCGATCCCCACGGAGTTGATGTAAGACCCGACCGCGACGCAACTGACAGACGAGGCGCACGAGACTCCGTCCAGCACGTTGTTGCTGTTGGGCGAGCTGGGAGGGCTGGGCATGGCCTGGACCAGCCAGCCGGTACCCGCGCTCGCCGCCCCAGCAGACCATATGACCAGGGCCACCGCCGTGACCACGAACGTCAAACCTCGCCACATGATCCGTTCCCTCCCGGCCCGGCGGCACCCGGCGCCCTGCCTCGACCCGGCCAGATTCCTGCCGCACTTGAACCCGTCGTGAAGCTCCGGCCCTGCTCTCGTTGGACGCCAGGCATGGCCGCGGAGATTACCGGTGAGCGCTGCTGTTTGCGGCGGCAGATGGACGCCAACTGCCTGGGCTGGGACTGCTCCATCGCCGGCCAAGCCGGCTACCGGGGCAAATACGGCATCGGCGGCCCAGGCTCGGCGGGCCTGCAGACCTTCTTCGGCATCCTCGCCGGCACTATCGCGGAGGGCCCGGCACGGACCGGGGTCATCGTTCGCGGCGGTGATATCATAATATCATTGTGATATCATTTTAAGAGACCGGCCAGCAGGCTCCGGGCAGGACACGCCATATGGGAGTCTCCGCAAGGCATCTGGGCATGCACGTCATCGCACGAGTGGAAGATAGCTCTGCGATTCTAGACGTGCCGTGACAAGCCACCGGTTGGCCTCAGCGTTACTCCGTGGTCCTGATCGGCTGGTAGACGTGGATAACCGTCCCGTCAGGAAAGCTCTTGGCCTCAGCGAGATCGACCCGTAGCGGCTTGGCCAGGTCCTTGAACAGCGGCAGCCCGTTCCCCAGGGCGACGGGGAGGATGATCATGCGGTACTCGTCGATCAGGCGGAGCCTGGACAGGGCCTGAACGAACGCGGCGCCGCCGTGGGCCATGATCTCGCCGCCGGATTCGCTCTTGAGGACGGCTATCTCCTCGGCGAGGTCGCCGCGGGCAATCCGGGAGCCGGCCCATTCGGCGGCTGGCAGCGTCTTGGAGAAGACGACCTTGGGAAGCTTGTTCATGAAATCCGCGTAGTCGCCAGCCGCGGTCGGCCAGTGCTCGGCCATCTGCTCGTAGGTGACACGTCCCATGATGTGGGTTCCGACCTGGCGCAGGGATGCGACCTTCCAGGCGCGTACATCCGGATGCTCGGCCGGAAGCCCCCAATCGCCTTCGCCGCCTGGCCCGGCGACGTATCCGTCCAGCGTGACACCCATCTGCAGGACCACTCGCCTCATCAGAACTCCTTCCTGACCGTTCCCGGTGTTCGCTCCTCGGCAGACACGGCCTGACGTGGGCATACGCATCCATGACATGACCGGGCCCGCGTTACCCCGATCCGCCGCCCCGTTCAGTTCAATGGGCAGATCAAGCCTCGTCGGCCGCCGGCCCTGCGTCCAATACATGCCGCCATAACCTGAGGGCATGTTGTGTCCTGCAAGCTGGTCCAGGCCTGCGGGTGAAAGTCCTGTCCGGGTAGAGACCGGAGTGCCCGGTAGCTGGCCCCGGTTCGTCGTTGAGAGGCGGCGGGCTGAGCGGGGCGTCGAGAGCCTCTTTGGGGGGAGC
>Ga0070708_100005237_pt1 | contig 10268 bp, 12 predicted proteins | sample KBSK5503metaG_FD_65469 | JGI IMG/M metagenome (GOLD analysis project Ga0070708, IMG submission 65469) | Corn, switchgrass and miscanthus rhizosphere microbial communities from Kellogg Biological Station, Michigan, USA - KBS K5-50-3 metaG | ecosystem: Host-associated > Plants > Roots >... | reverse complement strand
TCCGAGCTTTCGCGCGAGCTTCTTCGCCGAGCTGGGGCGGTTCCCGGGGCTCGCCGGCCGGTTCGATCCAAGGCGACTCGTGCGCGAGGTGCTCGCCACCGGTCCGTTCGCCCGGTGGTCGCGCCGCTCGGTCGCCGACGGAGGAGGCGCGCTGCTCGTGGGCGACGCGGCCGACTTCTTCGACCCCTTCACCGGACAGGGGATCTACAGCGCGCTCGCGGGCGCGGAGCTCGCCGCGGCCTGCCTTCTCCCTGCGCTCGCGCGCGGGATCAGTGAGCCCATCCCCGCCGCGAGCTTGCAGCCGTACACCCGCGCGCGGCGGCGCGAGTTCGCCGGGAAGTGGCTGTTCGAGCGATTGATCGGCCTCGGCGTCGGGTGGCCGGCGCTCACCAACCGCGTGGTGGGCGGGCTGGCGCGCCGGCCCGACCTCGCGGATCTTTTCGTGGGGGCGGCCGGAAATATCGTCCCGGCGCGGCGCGCGGTAGCTCCGGGCGTCCTGGCCCAACTGCTCCGATGACCACGCACGGCGTCGACGCCGCACAGTTCCGCCAGCTCCTCGGCCGGTTCGCGACGGGCGTCACGGTGCTCACGGCCCGCGACCCGCGAGGCCATCCGATCGGCATGACGGCGAGCTCGGTCGCGTCGGTCTCGCTCCATCCCCCGCTTCTGCTCGTGTGCGTAGACCAGCAGCACGACATGCACGCGGCGATGCGGGCCGCGAACCGGTTCGTTCTCAACGTCCTGGCCGCCGACCAGGAAGCGATCTCGCGGCGCTTCGCCGCCGATCACCCGGACCGCTTCGACGGGATCGGTTACCGGAAGAACGAAGATGGCATCCCGGTGCTCGACGACGTGCTCGCGAGCATCGCGTGCGCGAAGCACGGCGAAGCGCCGGGTGGAGACCACAGCGTGTTCTTCGGGCTCGTGACGGGCGGCACGGTGTCGGATCGGCAGCCGCTGCTCTACTACCGCGGCGACTACGCGAGCCTGGCGGCCGGATGATCGGGGTCGAACTGCTGGACGACCCGCACGCCGATCCGTCGGCAGTGCGGCACGAGCTGCGGGACATCGCGCGCCTCAATGCCCTGTTCGGCGGAACGGAGGCCGTAGTCCGCGAGCTCGAGCCGTTGTTCGAACGGCGGACGCGGGACACGGGACACCGGAAACGTGAGACGTGGACGCTCCTCGACGTGGGCACCGGTTCGGGCGACATTGCTCGCGCCGCCGTCGTGGCGGCCCGGCGTCACGGAGTGACGCTCCGCCCCGTCGGCGTCGAGCTGAGCCGCACCGCTGCGCATGAAGCGCACGCGACCGGAGTCACGGCGCTGGTCGCCGACGGTGGCGCGCTGCCGATCCGGCCGCGCTCCGTGGACGTGGTCCTGGCGAGCCAGGTGTTGCACCACCTGCCCCGCGACGTGGCCGTTCGCTGGATCGCGAGCTTCGATCAGCTGGCGCGCCGGGCGGTGGTGCTGGCCGACCTGCGGCGGTCGGGGCTCGCGATGGCGGGTGTCTGGCTCGCGTCCTTCCCGCTCGGGTTCCGCGCGACGACGCGGCGCGACGCAGTGGTGTCGCTGCAGAGGGGGTACGCGAAACGGGAGTTTAACCAGATGTTACAGGAGGCCGGCGTGCCTGCTGTGGGGCGGTACCGCCCGGGGTTCCGCATTGTAGCGTCATGGTCGACAGGCGGCAGCCGCCAGTGCGGTTGACAGACGCCAAGCCGCAAGCGGTCTCCAGAGGACGGTGCCAGGGGTGCACAACTGCCGCCGTGCGGCTGATAGCCGCTTGCGGCTTGGCGTCTTGCAACTTCACTAACGGCTAATGGCTGCGATGCACACGGTCAACCAAATGGTTATGGATGCGTCGGTCGATCGGATCTTTCAGATCGCGACCGACGTCGAGCGTTGGCCGGACATCCTGCCTCACTACCGCTGGGTTCGCTTTCTCGATCGCCGCGACGGCGGCGGCACCGTCGAGATGGCCGCCTGGCGCCCGTTCGGTCTGCTCCGCTACCCGGCCTGGTGGGTATCCGAGATGACGGTGGACCGCGAGGGGCGGGAGATCCGGTATCGCCACGTGCGGGGGATCACCCGAGGGATGGACGTCGCGTGGCGGCTCGCGCCCGTGCCCGGACGCGCCGCGGTCGCCGTGACGATCGTTCACGCGTGGCGGGGACCGGCGTGGCCGCTCGTCGGCGCGCTCGCGGCGGGCCTCGTGATCGGCCCCGTGTTCATCTGCGGCATCGCCTCGCGCACGCTCGCGGGGATCAAGACGTTCGCGGAGGGCTCATGAGAAACGGAGAGCGCCGGGTAGTGATCACGGGCGTCGGCGCCGTGACGCCCATCGGAACGGCCGCGTCCGGGCTGTGGGCGGGCCTCGCGGCCCGGCGCTCCGCCGTGCGGGAGGTCACCCGCTTCGACCCGACGCCGTTTCGCTCCCGGATCGCCGCCGAGATCCCCGACTTCCGTCCCCAGGACCACCTGGAGGCGAAGCGCGCCAGGCGCCTCGATCGCTTCTCGCAGCTGGCCGTGACGAGCGGCCGGCTGGCTCTGGCCGACGCCGAGCTCGACCCGGCGCGGGAGGACCCCGACCGGGCGGGCGCAATGATGGGCTCGGCGCTCGGCGGCGTCGCGTTCGCCGAGGCGCAGGTCGACTCCTTCCGCACCGACGGCCCGCGCGGGCTCGACCCGGCGCTCGCTCTGGCGGTCTTCCCGGGGGCGGCGAGCTGCAACATTGCCATGGAGTTCGGCTTCACCGGACCGAACTCGACGAACGCCATGAGCTGCGCTTCGGGGACGATCGCCATCGGAGACGCGTTCCACGCGATCCGCAGCGGGCGCGCCGACCTGATGCTCGGGGGCGGCGCGGAGGCGCCTCTCGCGCCCATGACTTACGCCGCCTTCAGCATCATCCGAGCGATGAGCACCCGCAACGACGACCCTGCCCGCGCGTCCCGCCCGTTCGACGAGGACCGGGACGGGTTCGTGATGGGCGAAGGGGCGGCGGTGCTGGTGCTCGAGGAGCGGCGGCACGCGCTCGCGCGCGGCGCCCGGATCTATGCCGAGATCGCGGGCTACGGCTGCACCAACGACGCCTATCACATGACGGCGCCGCGCCCCGATGGGCGCCAGGCGGCGCGCGCGATGCGGCTCGCGCTCGACGATGCCCGCGTCACCCCCGGTGAGGTCGGCTACATCAATGCTCACGGCTCCTCGACGCCGCTCAACGACACGACCGAGACCGCGGCTATCAAGCAGGTGTTCGGCGACCACGCCTATCGTCTGACGGTGAGTGGCACGAAGGGCTACTACGGCCATGCCCTCGGCGCGAGCGGCGCGATCGAGGCGGCGATCTGCGCCCTCGCGATGGAGCGTCGCTGGCTGCCGCCCACCATCAACCTCGAGCGCCCCGACCCGGCATGCGATCTCGACTGCCTCCCGGGCGACGGACGGGCGGCGGCCCCCGACGTAGTGCTCTCGAACTCCTTCGGATTTGGCGGGATCAACGCGTCCCTGGCGTTGCGCCGCGCGTAGGGCACAGCATTGCCGTGCCCGTACGCGCGCCCCTAGATTGCCGCGGCCCACCTTCCAAGGATGGATCCGTGCCGTCCCAAAGCCTGCGCGCGCTCACCGCCGAGTTCGTCGGCACGCTGTTATTCGTGTTCCTGGGCGGCGGGAGCGTCGTGGCGTTCGCCGCCGCCGGGCCGGCCGCCGCATCGATCGGCACGCTGGGCGTCGCCCTCGCGCACGGGGTCGCCCTGGCAATCGTGGTCTCGATGACCATGAACATCTCCGGCGGCCACATCAACCCCGCGGTCACGACGGGCCTGTGGATCGCCGACAAGATCGACGGCCGCATGGCGCTGCAGTACATCCTGGCGCAACTCCTCGGCGCGCTCGTCGGGGCGGCCTTGATCAAGGGCATCCTCCCCCAGCCGGCAGTGATCCTCGCCCGCGCAGGGACGCCCCAGCTCGCCGCCGACGTCACCTTCCTACGGGCGATCTGGATCGAGGCGATCCTCACGTTCTTCCTCGTCAGCGCGGTGTTCGGGACGGCGGTGTCGCCGGAGGCGCCGCGGATCGCCGGATGGGGGATCGGCCTCGCGGTCTTCGTGGATGCGCTCGTCGGCGGGGGCCTCACCGGGGCCGCGATGAACCCGGCGCGCGCCTTCGGCCCGGCGGTCATCAGCGCCACGTGGAGCGGCCAGGCCGTCTACTGGATCGGGCCGCTCCTCGGCGCCACCGTGGCGGCCGCGCTCTGGAAGGCAATACTACTGCCGCGATCGTGATCTGGCGCGCGGGTACCGGCACGGCACTGCCGTGCGGGGCACGGCAGAGCCGTGCCTCTACAGCAGCTCAGCGGCGCAGGGCGCGAAGTAGCTGAGGATGATGTCCGCGCCCGCGCGCCGGATGGCATGCAGGGTCTCCCACATGGCGCGCTGCTCGTCCAGCATCCCCCGCTCGGCCGCCACGCGGATCATCGCGTACTCACCGCTCACCTGGTACGCCGCGAGCGGGGAGCCGAATTCCTGCTTGGCGCGGCGGATGAGATCGAGGCATGGCAGGGCCGGCTTCACCATGACGATGTCCGCGCCTTCCTGGACATCGAGCCGGATCTCCCTCATCGCCTCATCGGCGTTCGTTCCCTGCATTTGGTAGGACTGGCGGTCACCGAACTGGGGCGTGGATCCCGCGGCCTCGCGAAACGGCCCGTAGAACGCCGACGCCATCTTCGCCGCATAGGACATGATCGGCACGCGCCCGAACCCCGCCGCGTCGAGCGCCTTCCGGATCCCGGCCACGCGGCCGTCCATCATGTCGCTCGGCGCCACGATGTCGACCCCGGCACGCGCCTGCGACACCGCCACCTTGCCGAGCAAATACACCGACGCGTCGTTGTCCACCTCGCCGTCCTGGATCGCGCCGCAGTGCCCGTGATCGGTATACTCGCACAGGCACACGTCCCCGATGAGCAGCAGGTCGGGCACGGCCCGCTTCACGGCCCGCGCCGCCTGCTGCACGATCCCCTGCTCGTCGTAGGCCTCGGAGCCGGTGCCATCCTTCATGGCGGGCAAGCCGAACAGGATGATCCCGCCGAGCCCTAGCCGCTGCGCGCGCTCCGCGTCCTTCACGAGCTCGTCGATCGACGTCTGGAACACACCGGGGAGCGCCCCCACCGCCCGCCGCACCCCCTCGCCGTGACACGCGAACAGCGGCCACACGAGCTGTGAGGGAACCAGGTGGGTCTCCTGGACGAGCCGGCGGAGCGCCGCGGTGCGGCGCAGCCGGCGCATGCGTCGAATCGGAAACTGACTCATCGTCCGAGCAAGGTCGACGCGCCCTGGGCTTCGAGCAAGGCGGCTACGGCGACGCCGGCCGCGCCCGGATCCCCCTCCACGATCTCGGCGGAGGCCGTGATCTGCACCGATCCGTCGCGCGCCGTCACCCGTCCGTACAGCACACGTTTCCCGTTTCCCGTGTCGCGTTTCCCGCAGTAAGCCGCGACCGGGGCCTGGCACCCGCCGCCGAGGGCGGCGAGGAGGCTTCGCTCGGCGGTCACCCCAAGCGCGCTCGCGGGATCGTCGAGCGGCGCCAGCGCGGCGCGGGCCCGCCGGTCGTCCCCCCGCACTTCGAGCCCCAGGGCTCCCTGCCCGGGCGCAGGCATGACCTCGAGCGGGTCGAGCCGGGCGGCGACCTGAGCCGCCAACTCGAGGCGCTCGAGCCCGGCGCACGCGAGCAGGGCGGCGTCGAGCCCCTCTTGTCCTTCCCTCACCTTTTGGACTCGGGTCGGCACGTTGCCGCGTAGCGGAACGATCTCGAAATCGGGCCGAAGGTAGCGGAGCTGGGCCACGCGTCTCAAACTCGACGTCCCGAGCTTGGCCGCGGGCGGGAGCCCCGCGATCGTGGAAGCACGCCCCTCTCGCACCACGAGGGCCTCGCCGGGATCGGCACGCGCCGGCACGGCGCCCAGCGCGAGCCCCTCGGGGAGGCGGGTCGGAAGATCTTTGAGGGAGTGGACGGCGACGTCGATGCGCCCGTCCAGCAGGGCCTCCTCGATCTCCTTCGTGAAGAAGCCCTTCCCCTCGAGCTGGTGCAGCGGCCGGTCGATATCGGCGTCTCCCCGTGTCTCGACGACCACGACCTCGGCCGCCACGCCGTGGCACGCCAGCGCGGCTCTCACCCACTCCGCCTGCCAGAGCGCGAGCTGGCTGCCCCGCGTGCCCAACCTCAAGGCTGCGCCCACGTTTCCCGTTTCTCGTGTCCCGTTTCCCGCTGGAAGTACCGCGCCAGCGCGTCCACGAGCCCGGGGACCGTGTACTCCTCGGCCTCCACGGCGACGGACAGTCCCAGCTCGCGGGCGGTGGCCGCCGTCACTGGCCCGATCACCGCGACCACGAACGTGCCGCACGCCGCCGCCTCCCGTCCCACGAGATCCACGAAGCTCTGCACCGTGGACGACGACATGAAGGTCACGGCGTCGATCCGCCCTGCGCGGAGTTCCGCCGCCAGCGCGCCACCGTCGCCCGGCTCCCGAACCGTGTCGTACACCGGAATCACATCCACCACGGCGCCGTGCGCGCGAAGCCCTTCGGGCAGCGCGTCCCGCGCCTCACGCGCCCGGGGAAGGAGGACGCGCTTGCCCCGCAGGTCGCCCCGCGTAGCCAACGCCTCCACGACCGCCTCGGCCACGTAGCGCGCCGGCACGACGTGCGGCGTCACGCCGCAACGGGCCAGCGCAGCCGCCGTGGCGGGCCCAATTGCCGCGACGGCGACTCGGGCGAGGTCGCGCGCGGCGAGTCCCCATTCAGCCAGGCTGCGGCATACGACCTGGACAGTGTTCTGGCTGGTGAACACGATCCAGTCGTAGCGGGAGAGGTCGGTCAGGGCCGCGCGCAGGGCCCCGAGGTCCGTGAGCGGCTCGATCCGGATGGTGGGGGCGGCGATGACCTGGGCACCGAGCCTGGTGAGCGCGTCAACCAGCTCGGCGGCCTGCTCGCGCGCGCGGGTGACTACGATGCGCCGCCCCGTAAGGGCCCGCAGAGAAAGAGGTTGCCGCGGCGGGTGTGACATGAGTCGTTGCAATCTCTCCGCGCCACATCCCATAATCAAGCAATGCTGCGCTCTTTGCGGTCAGCCCTGGTGCGCTTCACCGTGCGGCGGGCGGCCGCCTGCCGGCGCCACGCCCCGAGACGCGCGGATTGGTGGCTCGGGCTGGGGTGTATCATCACGCCCGTCTTCGCCCAGCCCTACCCAGCCCTGGTGCGCCTGCGACGCGCCATCGAGGATCGCTGGGGCGCCGTCGCCGCCGCGCAGGATGCGACCGAGCGCTTCCCCGAGAACTCCGACGCATGGATGCTCTTGGCCGAGGCGTATCAGATGGCATTCCGACAAAAGGAGGCGCTCGCGGCCTACGAGCAGGCGCTGGCACTCGAGGAGCGTCCCGACGCCGCCGTGGCAGCGGGCAGGCTCTATCGCCGCGCAGGTCGCCACGCCGAAGCCGCCTCGCGCTTCGCGCGGGCCTACGCCGCGGGCGGCGGCACCGAGGCGCTGTGGCTCAACGCCCAGGCATTGTTCCAGGCTGGCGATATCAAGGCGGCGGACGAGGCGCTGCACCTCTGGGCGACCCAGAAGCCGGGCGGGATGGAGCGCCTTTCGGAAGTGCGAGCCGAGTTGCTGGCGGGGAAGCGGGACGGCTCCTAGCGCCGCCTGCGGCGGTGCAGTGACAGTGCGTACCCCAGGAGGATGGCGGCCGTCACGATGTAGGCCGCTACAGCATAGCCGCCGTTCTGCGGCACCTCAGGCATCGTCTCCCCCCTCCCCCCGGCCCCTCGCCACCGCCGCTGCCCGCTCCCGTGCCGCCAGCTCCTCTTGCAGCAGCGACAACCCGTAAACCTGCATCACGAACCCGATATACAGAAGCGTGAACACGCCGAACGAGAAGAGCAGGGTGATGAGCATGCTTCCCGGCAAAGAAGGTGGGCTCGGCTTCAGCACGATCGGCGCAGGGTGGAGCGTACGGAACATCACGGTGCTCAGGTGGATGAAGGGCACCAGCACCAGGCCGCAGATTCCCAGCACTGCCGAGTACCTGGCGCGGAGCTCCGGATCGGGGGTCGCGCTACGGAGCAGCAAGTACCCCATATAAAGGAAAAAGAGGAGGAGGGTGAGGGTCAGCCGCGCATCCCAGGTCCACCAGGTCCCCCAGATCGGCTTCCCCCAGATCGGCCCAGTGGTGAGTACGATGGCGGCGAAGACGGTGCCGGCCTCGGCGGACGCGGCGGCGAACCGGTCCAGCCGCGGGTCCTTGAGAAACAGATAGAAGACTCCGGCAAGGCCGACGAGCCCCATCGCCAGCTCCGCCCAGACCGCCGCCGGCATGTGCAGGTAGAAGATCTTTTGCGCCGGCCCCTGCGACCGCTCGATGGGCGTGAAGGCGAGGGCCCGGAGGTACACGCCGGCCAGCAGTAGGAGCCCAACGAGGGTGACCCAACGGCCCGCGCGGGCAAGTCTCATTCGTCCACCGTGTGCGGGAAGAGCAGCGTCGCGAGCACGAGGAACGCGACGTCGTAGCCGGCGAGCAACCTAAGCCACCCCGCCGCCTCACTCAAGGGACGCCCGTCCAGCAACCGCGCCGTCGCCTGCACCGCGCCCGTGAGCGGTGGGATGAAGAACGGCAGCAGCAGCACGGGGAGCATCAGCTCGGCGAAGCGCGTGCGGATCACCATCGCGCTGAACAGGGTCCCCACGGCCACGAACCCCACGGTCGCGAGGGCGATCACCGCGATCAGCGGCGCCAGAGCCCGCCACACGGGAACGTCGAAGAACAGTACGAAGAGGGGCAGAGCGACGCACTCCACCACCCCCACGAACATCAGGTTGGCGACGAGCTTACCGAGGTACAGGCTGGTGCGGCTGATGGGCGACACGAGCAGCCCTTCCAAGGCCTCGTTCTCGAGCTCGAGCTGGAACGCGCGGTTCAGGGCCAGAATCGCGGCGAAGCTGAACGTCACCCATAGGATGCTCGGCGCCAGGTCGATCGTCGCCACGGCGGTCGGGTCGCGTCCGAAGTTGAACACCGTCAGTACCAGCGCCGTAAACACGACGGCAGACAGCACCGCCGTCCGCGTGCGAAACTCGAGGAGCAGGTCCTTGCGCGCGATCGTCCAAGCGTGGCGCAGGGTGTCACCCACCAGCCGTACCCCCCGCTCCTCCCGCCGCCCCCGCCCCAACGGCGCGCCGGTACGCTTCCGCGATCTCGGCCGACTCGTGCGCCCCGCGTGGCGCGAAATGCACGAAGCGCCCGCGCCGCTGGAACGCTACGTCGGTGGCCAGTTCGGCTCCTTCGTCCACGTTGTGAGTGGCGAGCACGACCACGCGGCCGGCGCCACGAAGCTGGGCGAGCAGGGCGCGAACCTCCCCTGCCGCCGCGAGGTCGAGCCCCGTGAACGGCTCGTCGAGGAGGAGCACCTGCGGGTCGTGCATTAGCGCCCTGGCGATCGCGGCCCGCTGCGCCAGCCCGCGGGAGAGGGCCCAGACCCGTCGGTCGGCCTGGTCCGCGATCGCGAGACGGCGCATCACCTCCGCGGCGCGGGCCCGCCGCCGTTCGGCGGGGACGTCGTACAGCGCCGCCCAGAACAGCAGATTCTCCGCCACCGTGAGGTGAGCGTAGAGATGACTCTGGTGCCCGATCCAGCCGATGGCCCGGCGCCCCCCGGCCACGGTGGCGCATCCCGCCTGCGGCCGGATCAGACCCGCAAGCACCTTCAGGAGCGTCGTCTTCCCCGCCCCATTGGGACCGAAGATGACGAGCGTTCGACCGGGCGCGAGGCTGAAGGAGATGTCATCCAGCGCGATCACGTGCCCAAAGGCGTGCCGGAGCCCGTCAGCTCGGAGCATCGCGCCGTGCTCTGGAGGCCCCATGGTGGGGCAATATCGTGCGAGAGAGACGTGAAAAGAAGACGTGAAAAGAAAACTCTTTCACGTCTCTTTTGAGTTTTCAGTTAGAGCAGTAGTCCGCGCGCGCCAGCCCCCACCAGGCCCACGGCGGCGGCACATGAAACGAATGAACCCGAACGGCTTGTCCGCTGACGGAAGTCAGGAGGGTGGAGAAGGTGGTGAGCGAACGGGGGTAGTCGCTCGACACCAGGGTCGGGGACCGGGTGAGCGAGCGATCGTAGTTGAACACGTCAGCGCCCTGGCGCCGTCCGGCTGCTACTGGTGAAGACAGTGCATGCCCGACATCTCCATATCGCCACCAGGCGCCAATGCGGC
>Ga0070708_100005235_pt1 | contig 10270 bp, 6 predicted proteins | sample KBSK5503metaG_FD_65469 | JGI IMG/M metagenome (GOLD analysis project Ga0070708, IMG submission 65469) | Corn, switchgrass and miscanthus rhizosphere microbial communities from Kellogg Biological Station, Michigan, USA - KBS K5-50-3 metaG | ecosystem: Host-associated > Plants > Roots >... | reverse complement strand
AAGATCCCAATGATCGCCCTGGCTGTGACGCATCCACAGCGGCAGCTCGTCGCCAGCATCCTTGTAGCCAGCCAGCGACGCTCTGTAGAGATCAATCACTTCCAGCAATTTTCCCGGCGCTGCTTGCACGAGTTTGGCTTGGTAAAGATATGTCGTTTCCGAAGCGGTCCCCGATGGCACAAGCAACGCCAGAATTGCTAACGTGAGTAGAAGACGCATCTTGATGGTTCCTTTCTTCCGTTGTGCGAGAGACACACTTACGGCGCCGGCGTCGAGAGCAGAAAAACAGCGAACGACGCCAACCAGTGCTCGCCTTCGTAGTTGCCACTCGCGACGTGAGCCAATGCATCCTTTGCATGTTCGGTTGCTGCCTGGGCCAGAATCTGCCGCGCTGGGTCTTTTTCTGGTAAGGCGGCCGCAATGCTGCGCATGCACCATGCGCGGCTCAAATTCAGACCGTCCAGATGGACCAGCTTGGGATCCGTCCGATCGGTTACGACCGCCGGATGAAGCAACGTCTTCGGCTCATCTTTAGTCAGGTCGGGAAGAAAGCGGTGGAACCATTGCTCGAATTCCGTGGGTTTCAGCACCCGGCGCATTAGATCGGCTTCGATCAAAGCAGGCGAAAAGAAGTCTTCGCCGCCAGGCTCCCACGCGGCGGGATAATTGGCATCTTTGCCAAAGTAAGTGCGGCTGCGTTCCTCGATCAAACTGGCCAGTTGTTTGTTGCCGCTCGCAACTGCATAGTCCAGAGCGAATGCCAGGCCGAACGCTGTGTTCGGGTGAACGCCGGTGCGGATCGGATAAGTTTGCTTGGGTAGAAAGCTGAGATATTTCTGCGCCAGCGCGTCTGCCAGTGGTTGCAGATTGCCGGCCCAGAGCTTGCCATCTTCGTCGTTCCAACCTTGCAGCACCTGGGCCAGTTTTAGCAGCCACGCCCAGCCGTAAGTGCGCTCGAACGATTGCCGGTTGGGTTGATTTAGATAAGCGACCTCTACGCGCAGATTTTCCGCGGAGAGATTTGCATTGAGCGCATTACGAATCTGGGAGCCTTCGGGCAAGTCCGGAAACAAACGCAGCAAGCGCACCAGCATCCAATGACCATGCACGGATGAATGCCAATCAAAGCAGCCATAGAACGCGGGATGCATCGCGCGCGGACTCTTCACGTCATTGCCGTCATTAATCGTGTGATCAGGCTTGTTCGGATACTCTTTGCTAACGCACTTCAAAGCAAGCTGCGCAAAGTGCGAGGCCTCGGATTTGGTTAGAGAAGGCTCATCTGTTTTTGGTGTGGCGATCTTGTTTTGTGACATCGTCCGGACCGGAGTTGCCAGTAAGAGCAATTGAACCAAAGTAAAGGCTATGGTGAGCATGGAGACGCTGTGGCGTTTCATAGATTCAGTACCTCGATTTGAAAGCCGTAGATTTGATTCGTCTTTTCCTTTGCGTCTTTGCGCCTTTGCGGGAAACGGTTGCTTGCGTCGTATCGAAATTGAGAGAAACGGAGTTTCCCGCAAAGGCGCAAAGACGCAAAGGAATTTTCAGGGGTCGGATCACGTTTTTGCCGGCGCGCGTCGTAGTAGCGAGTACACAGTCGGCGTGACGATCAGCGACAACAACAACGCGACTGTCAAACCACCGATGACGGCGATTGCCAGCGGCTGCAAAAGTTCGGCGCCCGCTCCGAGCGCCAGCGCCAAAGGAAGCATGCCAAGCATGGCGGCCAGGGAAGTCATCAACACCGGACGAAAGCGCCGCCGTCCGGATCGCAGCAACGCCTGACGCAAGGTGTCGCCTGCGGCGAGGTGATCCTCAACCGCATCGAGCATCAGGATGCCATTCTTTGCGACGATGCCGACAATCATAATCATTCCCATCAGCGAAACTACGTTGAGCGTCTTGCGCGTAATGAACAGTGCGAGCAGAACACCGCTGAGTGCGAGCACCGCGCCGGTAACAATCGCGAACGGATGTGCGAACGAACGGAACTCGATTAGGAGCGTTATGAATACGAGCAGCACCGCCAGCACCAGCGAGATTGCGAGCTCGCGAAAACTCGATTGCTGCTCCTGATAGATGCCACCGTATTCAACAGTCATACCTGGCGGAAGTTTGACTTCTTTTGCCAGGAGATTTTTGATTTCAGCGATCCCCGTGCCGAGGTCTTTGTCTTTCAACCGGCCGGTGACGGCAACTGTTTGGCGCAATCCGTCGCGCGCGATCTCTGTCTGGCCTTTGTCGTAATTGATGTCTGCAACCTGATCCAGCCGAAATAGAGCGCCGCTGGAAGAACGAACTTGCAACGCGCGTAGCTTGTCGAGCGAGGTTCGCAGCTCAGGAGGAAATATCACGCGGACTTTGATTAGTCGATCCTGTTGCAGGATCGATGAGGCGGCGTCGCCGGACATTGCAGTGGTTGCGGTATTGGCAATGTCGGTGGCACTTACTCCGAAGCGCGAAGCGCGCTGGGGATCGATATTGAATGTGATTGCCGGCCCGCTTACGATGACGCCACTCTTGGTGTCGACCACGTACTCCAACTTTTTGATTGTCTGCTCAATCTCCTCGGCCTTTTGGTGCAACGCGGCGGCATCTTCACTGAAGAGTTTGATTTCTACCGGTTCAGGCGAGCTGCTCAAATCGCCAATCAAATCGGGCAGAATACCGACAAACTCAATTTCAAGAGCGGGCTCGGACTCTTCAATCTTTTTTCGTAGTTCGGCAATTACTTCCTGGGTATCGCGCGAGTGACCTGGTTTCAATTTGACAGCAAAGTCGCCCCGATTCGGCTCGGTTACAAATAGTCCCAGCTCGAGCCCCGTGCGCCGCGAATAACCTTCAATTTCGGGGGTCGTCTGCAATAGCTCTTCCACGTGACGGAGTATGCGATCAGTTTCAGCGAGCGATGCGCCAGGAGGAGCCCAATAATCGAGGACGAATGCGCTCTCATCAAACTCAGGCAAGAATTCCGAGCCAAGCGAATGGTAGAGCAGATACGAGCCGGTCAGCACGACTACAACGACCATGAGAACGAGCCAGCGATTATCGAGCGCGTGGCCGAGCACCCACTCGTAGCGCCGAACAATCGCGCCGAGAATCGGACCCTGCTCTTCCGTTTCTTCGCGTTCATCGGCGATCAATTCACGATCGCGCCGGCCGGTCGCGGCGCCATCTTTGGCGCTGCGGCGTTTGGCCCTCACGAAGCGCTCGGCGAGCACGGGAGTGAACGATAGCGCCAAAAGCAGGGACGTAAGCAGCGCTACCGCCATAGTGAGCGCGAGCGAGCGAAAAAAAACACCGGTGTATCCGGTCAGGAGAGTAAGCGGTAGAAATACGACCACTGGCGTGATCGTCGAACCGACGATTGGCGCAGTGATCTCCGACATTGCACTCTGCACTGCTTCGCGGCGCGACTGGCCGCGCGCAAGGTGTGTGTAAATGTTTTCGACGACCACGATCGCGTCGTCGATCAACAGCCCGATGGCCGCGGCAACGCCCCCCAGCGTCATCAGGTCGAAGCTTAATCCGCCGAGCCACATTATGAGGAAAGTGACGAGCACAGTTACCGGAATCACGAGAATCGCAACGAAGGTCGTGCCCCAGTTGCGCAGGAACGCGTAAAGGATGACGACCGACAACAGCAAGCCAATGATGATTGCATCGCGCACGGACTTCATTGACTCGCGCACCAGCAGCGACTGATCGTAGTACGCAGCCAGGCGAACGTCCTTCGGAATCTGCCCACTCATCACAGCTAACTCGGCCTTCACTTCATCAACTACGGCGACCGTATTGGCATCAGGTTGACGGTTGATGTTCACCAACGCGGCGGGGCGGCCCGCGGCAGTGACCATGGTGTATTGCGGCTCAACGCCCGCGCCTACGGTCGCTACGTCGGCAAGCGTAACGGGCGCGTTGTTGACCGTGGCGACCACGATGCTGTTCAGCTCTTCAGGCTTCTTCGCCAGACCGCTAATCAGAGCAAGCTCGAGCTGATGGTTTTCATCGATCAGTCCGGGCGAGACGATGATATTCGAGTTGTGGACTGCATCGACGACTTGCTGCGCCGAGACGTTGTGAGCGACCAGACGTTCAGGGTCGAGCGTGACGTGAAACTCGCGCACTTTGCCGCCAGCCACGCCCACGGTGGCGACCCCGGGTAGTCGCGCCAGTTGCGGTCGTATGGTGTAGTTTGCAATGTCGCGAAGACTGGCCAGGTCGCGCTTGTCTGAGGTGAGACTGTAACCAGTCACGGGAAAAACAGCGAAGGTGAGACGCTCGACGTGCTCAATCTGCGCTGTTGCAGGCAACGTCGATGCGAGCTGCGAAAGGCGCGCCTGAACCAGTTGCAGCGACTGGCGAATGTCGACGTTCCAATTGAAGAAGAGACTTATCTCGGAAGAGCCGCGCGCGGTTTTTGACTTGATGCGCGCGATGCCGGGAACGCCGTTCATCGCCTCTTCGATCGGGCGCGTAACGGACACAAGCGTCTGCGGAGCCGGCGCGACGCCGTTATCAACGATGATCACGATCCGAGGAAAATCGGTTGAGGGAAAGATCGCGATGGGCAGTTGCCAAGCAGCATACAGGCCCGCCGCGCAAAGCAGCGCGACCATCACAAGTATTGCGCGCGATTGATCCGAGACAAGACGGGCGAGTCTCATGGCTGCTCCTCTTGGTTAACCATGGACACCTGATCGAAACGAGTTCCGTCCGTTAACAAGGCAATTTTCCATTTGTCATTGGTCATTTATCATTGCTCATTGACGGCGTTCGGCGATTCCAATGACAAATGCCAAATGAGAAATGACAAATGGAAAATGTATTGCTGACGATGGCTGTCACTTGTCACCTTCCTTTTGTTTGTCGCCTTCCTTCTTCTCTTCTTTTCCGTCCTTACTGATCTCGACCTTTGTGCCGTCGGCTAAAGAGAAGTTGCCCTCGATCACAATAGTCTCGCCGCCCTTCAAGCCATCGGTGATCTCCATTTTATCGCTCGTGCGAATACCAATTGTGACCTTCGTTTCATGAGCAACGGATTGGGCATCGACTACCATCACGGTACCGTCATTAGCATTGCTCACGTCAAGCGTCACGGCCGAGGCGGGAACAACAATCGCATCGTTCTTTGAATTTGCTGAGATCGTAATCTGCGCCGCACCATTCGCCCGCAGTCGTCCGCCTTCATTCGCCAGCGTAACCCAGACTTCGACTGTGCGATTGGCGGGATCACTCGAGCGGCTCAGAAGAGAGATTTTCCCCCTCAGCTCTTCACTCGACGTATCGGTCGGCAGCACGGTGGCCGGGTCACCGACTTTGAGCTGCGACGCAACGGTGTCCGCAAATGGAGCTTTGACGATCACCTGCCGGATATCGGCGATGTTTACAAGCTTCGCTCCGGCCGCAGCGAACTCGCCTTCGTATTGGAATTGATCCGTGACAATGCCGGTGATTGGCGAACGGATCGTGGCATAGCCAAGTTGCGCATCCAGGGTGGCGAGATGCTGTTGCGCTTGCGCCACCTTCGCGGCCGCAAGTGCGATGTCATTGGGATTGAGCGACTTTGCTCGAAGATTTATCGTTTGCTCGGCCAGGCGCAACTCATGTTCAGCGGTGGTTAGATCCAGTTGCGAAGCTTCGAGATCTTTTTTCGAGATGCCGCCGTTCTGATAGAGCGTTAGGCGTCGTTCATAGGTGGCGCGGGCAGTCTTAACCTTCGCCTGGGCATCAAGCAGTGCTTTCTGATCCTGAGCGTTTGTCTGCGGAATAGTACCGGTGGTGACACTGCGTTGATTGGCGAGTGCTTCGTTCAGTGCGGCAACGGCCTCGGCGCGCTGCGCTTGAAGGTCGCGCGATTCCAGCACGGCGATCACTTCGCCCGCCTGGACCACTTTGTTTTTCAAAAGCGCCATCTGTTTGATCTGCGCGCTGATTTTGGCTCCTACGGTAGCTTGCTCGCGCGGGAAAATAGTGCCGACTGCCGAGACCTGAGCGGCTATCGCTTCCTTCTCAGCTTTAGCAACACGAACGCTGACCACGGGCGTCGTTTTTTCCTCCGTCCCCGTGCCGGACTCTCGCCATTTCCAAACTGCGAGAACGATCACAACCAGAATCAGCACCATCACTGACGCGCCGATGATCAGATCGCGTCGCTTGCGCCGACGGTCAACGCGTCGAATTGATTCGTCAGAGATCTCCTGATCCCAATCTTCGTGTGACAGCCTGTCGGAGTCTTCCTGCTTCATTGTCCTGCCGCCTGTCGCAGGCGCGCGAGCGCCGTTTGATATTCGAAGGTTGCCTGGTAAAGAGCTGACTTTTGCGCCACGAGCGTCGTCTGCGCATCAGTCACCTCAATTATTTGCGCTTCACCGGCGCGATAACGCGCGATTGAAGCGTCTAGGTTGCTTTGCGCTTGAGCGACACCCGCAGCGGCCAGTCTGATGCGCGTGGCGGCCGAAATAACTTGCGCCTGGGCCGCATAAAACTGCTGAGAAAAACCGCGCAACGCCTGCGTGCGCTCGTTCTCGATGATCTGTGCGCGCAGACTGGCCTGCCGCTGCCTGCTGCGGCTTGCTCCCCAATCGAATATCGGTATTGAGAGACTAAACTGTGCCGACACTCCGGTGTGCTCCTTGAGACGAATGGGCTTGAACGAGTCAGTGTCGAAACCGCCATTGATTGAATAAGTGAGCTGCGGCAGCCGCTCAGCTCGCGCGATTCTTATCTCCTGTTCAGCAGAGCGCTGTCGGGCTTCGAGCTGTGCAAACTCGGGTCGTTGAGAGATGGTGGCGGCCGTGAATCGTTGGTACTCGGAACCTACAGGCATGGCCAGCGCCAGATCGGTGGTCGCAATGGGCCGCAGAAAATCATAGCCGACCAGCACGCGCAATGATCCCGCTGCGACGGCTTCGTTGGCGCGCGCACGCTCAAGCTCGTCGCGTCGCGTCGTCGTTTGTAATTGAGCGCGCGTGAGATCAACCGAAGCAACCTCGCCACCGCTCAACAGCAGGGAAGTAATACGTTCGAATTCTTCTGCCGCCGCCAGGTTTTGTTCAGCTGCGCTACGCTGCGCAGTCGCCAATGCCAGTCCGTAATACGCTTCAATCACCGCCTGGGCCAGCGCTCGGCGGGCCACTTCAGTTCCGGCGTGCGCCGCCGCAAGCAACGCGCGGTTCTTTGCCAGCGTCGCGCGCAAGCGACCGGCAATATCCACGTCACCCGCGACGTTCACCAGCGCTTCGTATTCATTGATCGCGTTGTTTGCGATAAAGCTTTGGGTTCGTGGTTCGCTCAGCGGCAGACCAAGCGCAGGCGAAGTGTAGATGTAACTCAACGGCGCGCTCACCCGCGGCAGAAACGCAGCTTGCGCCTGCTTGACGTCTTCGGCGGCGATGCGCTCGTTCAGCGCCGCTTGTTGATAGATCGAAGACTGGACATTCGCGAGTCGCAGGGCCTCATCGAGCGTAAGCGGATTCAAATTCTGATCATTCTGAGTCGCCAGTGAAACAGGCGAGGGAGATGCGCCAGGAGACGGCGCGGTAACAGGGGCCGGTGACGGCGCGGGCGAAATCGGCACGAGAAATGGAGTTGGTTGCGGAGGAGGCGTTGCCTGCGCCGATGGCTTTTGTTGTGGCGTTTGGGCGGAAACAGGCGCTTGCGCTGATTGGCCGCGCGCGCGCACTCCTGCGGCAAAGAGGAGCGATATCGCCAGTAAAACTTGTAACGAACGGTGGCACCCGAAGGCTTTGCTATCCACGCAAGCGACACGATTCATCAAGGCTCTACCCATTAGTAGCGTTCTTCAAAATCAGTCGATACGAAGGAGAGGCCGTAGTCTAACACGGGAGCATGCTGGAAGCGCCAGTCTAATCCGGACCGTTTTGGACAATCGAGAGCGAATCGTCTAAGTTAATCAGTTCTTAGTTGGTTCGCGTGAGGAATGATCTTAAGGGCGAGTTTTGCCCTGCACAACTGAGTGATGGCTTGTTAAAGCAACTCTGGAAAAAGTGGCGCGCCTTCGGCCAGCTGATGGGCGACTTTGTCGCGCGCATCTTCATGACCGTCTTTTATTTCACTGTAGCGATCCCATTTGGGATCGGCGTGCGAGTCTTTAAGGACCCTTTGCATTTGAAGTCGCCACGGACGAGATGGCTGAAGCGCAAAACCAAGGCGGATACAATCGAAGACGCTCGACGGCTGTATTGACGAGCGAAGGGCAAAGGGCAAAGGGCAAAGAGCGAAGAGCGAAGATCTGAGATCCGTGATCTGATATCTAGTATGAACATCCTGGGCATCTCCTGCTTCTATCATGACGCGGCGGCGGCGCTGATCCGCGATGGCGACCTGATTGCGGCGGCAGAAGAGGAACGCTTTAGTCGCAGGAAGCACGATTACAACTTCCCCGAGTTGGCCATCGATTTCTGCCTTGAGCAAGGCGGTATCAAAGGCGGCGATCTCGATTACGTCGTATTTCACGAGAAGCCGCTGGTAAAGTTCGAACGCATTCTGATGACTGTGCTCGGTGCTTACCCGAAAACGTCGCGTGTCTTTCGCGAAGCGATGGTCGCCTGGTTCAACGAAAAGCTTTGGATCAAGGGCCGCATTCTCAAGAAACTTAACCTGCCGCAGGATCGAATTCTTTTCAGCGAACATCACATGTCGCACGCGGCCAGCGCGCTCTTCTGCTCGTCGTTTGCAGAAGCCGCCATCATGACGGTCGATGGCGTCGGCGAGTGGACCACGACGACGCTGGGACGCGGGCGCGCCGACTGGAATGGCGGCGGTGAAAATAGGATCGAACTCTTCGAAGAGATTCAGTTTCCGAATTCGCTCGGACTGCTTTACTCCGCCTTTACGGCCTTTCTGGGTTTTGAAGTGAACGAAGGCGAGTACAAGGTGATGGGCATGGCGCCCTATGGCGAGCCTCGCTATCTCGACAGAGTCTATAAGCTGATCGACGTGAACGATGACGGCAGTTTCCGTCTGAACATGGATTATTTCGCGTTTCACAAGTCGACGGAACAGACCATCAACTCACGTTTCACCGATCTGTTTGGCACGCCGCGCCGCGGTGATGTTGATTTCTACACCCTAACCACACATCCCAGACGTGATCATCCGCATTGGGACGATCGGGTCGCGGAACAGAATCAAATGTATGCGGATGTTGCCGCCAGCATTCAACGGGCGACGGAAGAGATCCTCTTGAAGATGGCCAACCATCTTCACGAGAAGACGGGACTGAAAAAGTTATGCGTCGCCGGCGGCGTGATGCTGAACAGCGTCGCCAACGGACGAATCCTGCGCGAGACTGCGTTCGATGACATGTTCATTCAACCGGCGGCCGGTGATGCGGGGGCGGCTCTCGGCGCGGCCCTCTGGGCCTATCACGTGGTGCTGCAGCAGCCACGCAAGTTTGTGCTGGATCACTGTTACTGGGGCGAGAGTTTTTCCGACGGCGAGGTTGCTGACTTTTTGCGCGCCGCCAACATTCCGCATGAACGCATCGACAACGAAGACAGGATGCTGGATCAAGTCGTCGACTGCTTGATGCAAGGAAAAGTCTTTGGCTGGTTCAAAGGCAGATTCGAATGGGGACCGCGAGCGCTGGGCAACCGGAGCATCCTCGCCGATCCGCGCCGCGTCGAGATGAAGGGCATCGTCAACGAGAAGATAAAATTTCGCGAGCCGTTCAGGCCCTTCGCACCGGTGATTCTCGACGAACGCACGCGGGAGTATTTCGATCTGCCGGAGGAGAAGAACCATCACGCGGCGCGGTTCATGCAATTTGTCACACCGATCCGTGAAGACAAGCAGGCGCTGATCCCCGCAGTGAACCATCAGGGCACGGGGCGCTTGCAGACAATTCAGCGCGAGGTGAATCCGTCCTATTATGGGTTGGTGGAGAAATTTGGCGAGGCCACCGGTGTGCCCGTGCTGTTGAATACGTCTTACAACCTGCGCGGCGAGCCGATGGTCTGGAGTCCCGCGAATGCGTATCGCACGTTCAGCAACAGCGGGCTCGACATGCTGGTGATGGAAAACTTTTTGATCCGGAAGTAGGGAATGTCCGACAAACTTCAGGAAGCTCTGAACAAGTGTCTTCGACGCGTAGCGTCGTTATGGATTTAGCCCGGCCTCTCAAGGCCGGGAAAGTTCAAGCAAGGTGGCCGCGTCGCGTAGCGACGCCTGAAACCGGGGCGAATTCAATCGTCACTACGCGACGATTACCGGCAATTACCTGATCCCGGCGTTGAAACGCCGGGCT
>Ga0070708_100005234_pt1 | contig 10271 bp, 5 predicted proteins | sample KBSK5503metaG_FD_65469 | JGI IMG/M metagenome (GOLD analysis project Ga0070708, IMG submission 65469) | Corn, switchgrass and miscanthus rhizosphere microbial communities from Kellogg Biological Station, Michigan, USA - KBS K5-50-3 metaG | ecosystem: Host-associated > Plants > Roots >... | reverse complement strand
TCTGGCTCGGCAGGTTCTCGCCGGACGACTTGTCGTAGCGCAGGCCGACGTTGACCGTGAGGCGATCCGCCGTGATCGTGTCGCCCAGGAATACGCCGTAGTACTTCGCCTGCGCCGAGAACACGCCGTCGCGTGTGATGACCGCGCAGGGCACGTCGCAGTCGAAGAGGTCGCCGTAGGTCTTGGCCGCGAGGCCATTGGAGCCATCGCCCGGCCAGATCGAGGTCGAGGTAACACCGACTTTCAGGTAGTTGAACCCGGCCTTGAGCTCATGTCCGATCGAGCCCGTAGTGAAGAAGTAGGAGGCGTCTGCTTTCGCCTGCCGCTCCGGCCGCGGCGCCGAGTAGAACTCATAGGTGTTGTGCCAGACGCCGTCCGCGTCGAGGAAGGTCTGGGTGGTGAGCCCGCCTTCCGGCGTCAGGTTGAACTGGCCGTTCAGGCCGCTGTACTGGGCCGAGGCGAACAGGTTCGAGGAGAAGACCTGCGAGTCCTGGACCTTCCAGGTGTTCTGCGGAAGGATCTGGTCCCACGTCGTGGCCTGCGGGTGCGTGGCGCCCGCGTTGCGACCGAACTTGAGCTTGTCGCTCCGCATGTACCAGACCTCGACCGAGTTGGAGGGAACAAACTGCGCGTTTAACTTGGTGTTGAAGTCCCAGAGCGTCGTCTTGTCCGAGACGCCGCTGGCGGCGATCAGGTCGATCTGGTCCCGCCCATAGGAGCCCCACAGCCAGAGATGGTCGCGCCAGACCGGGCCGCCCGCCTCCGCGCCGTAGTCCTGAATCTGGTCGATGTGGTTGCCAGCAGCGAGCGGCGTGGATTGCGTTGTGGCCTCCGCCGGCACGTTATGGGACTGGAAGTGGTGATCGACTCCGAAGACGCGCGCGCTGCCGTGGATGTCGTTGGTCCCGCGCTTGGTGATCATGTTCAGGTGCGCCCCCGAGCCCTGGATGGAGGGGTCGCTGCCGCCCGTGATGACCTGCATCTCCTGGAAGGAATCGAAGTCGTAGTACCCGGCCGAGGAACCGAGCGCCGACATGTCGGTCATGTTGACGCCGTCCACCGTAAAGGTGCCGCCCGACGAGCCCTTCGAGGAGAAGAGCGACTGCGAGCCGCTTTCACTACCTGCCACGTTGACGCGGTCGATCTGCACGCCGGGAATCGTCTGGAGGATGACCCACGGGTCACGCGACGTCGGGATCGCCTTGAGCTCCTCCGGGGTGACCTGCGCGCCGAGCTGCACCTTGCGCGTCTCCAAGATCGGCGCTTCGCCCGAGACCGTGATCGTGGCGGCCACGGACGAAAGCTTCATCTGGATGGAAAGGTCCGTATTGCGTCCGACGTCCACGGTAACGTTCTCGCGGCTGACGGCCGAGAAACCCTGGAGAGCCAGGGACACCGTGTACCTGCCCGGGGAAAGGTTGACCGCACGGAACTCCCCCCGGGCATCCGTGAACATGGTCTGCGGCGCTGCCGGGCCCTTGATCGTCACCGTGACGCCCGGTAAGACGCCCCCCTGCTCGTCGGTGACCCGTCCATAGATGCCACCGGTGGCCGACCCGAACTGAGCGAGTGCGGGGGCAGCCACCAGGAGCATCAATACGAGTGGGATCGCCAGGCCAATGAGTGGGAACCGCTTCGGCATAGCTCCTCCTTACAGTATTGAACTAAGAATCGAAGAACTGAGTGCTGTGTCGCGATGCATACTGTCAGACGCGTCTGAACATAAGCAAACCGGAAGCCATGGAACCATAGAATCTGACGTGTCGGGATCGAACAATAAGTCATTCCAAACAAGTCACTTATAGCCAGACCACTGGCCAGGTCCTAAGTCCTGCGGTTCGTCTTTTTGGATTTTACTTCAGGAATCCGGATATGTGATCGTTCGCGGTTTAACTCCCCACCAGCCGTTGGGGGGCAAGCTGGCGCCACTTCCGCGCACAGGCCCGGTCCCCGACGATCTCGCACACACGAACGGCGGTCTCGAAGCTGCGCGATGTCGGCAGACGCCGGGTCATCTCCGAGAGCAGTTGCTGGAACTCGCCGCGTCGGCCTGAGCTCGCGTAAACGAGCGCGAGCCGCGACCACGCATCGAGGTTCTCGGGAAAGTCCCGGATCTCGGCGCGGAAGGCCTCCTCCGCCTCCTTCTCGCGCCCCAGGCGCGCGAGGATGTCGCCGCGCGTCGACTGCAGGTTCACCAGCGAGCCGTCGCCGCGGGTTCGACCGATCTCGAGCGCCCGGTCGCAGAAGGAGAGAGCGAGCGAAAAGTCGCCGCGGCGCTGGATGACGAGCGCGAGCAGCAGCAGCGGTCCCCGGGCGGAGGGCCGCTCGGCCAGAGCAGCCTCGGCCCGCTGGCGCGCGGTCGCGAGATCTCCTTGGGCGAGCGCGATCGACGCGAGCTCCTCTTCGACTCCCGTCGCGCCCGTTGCCTGCGCCGCGAGGACCAGCTGCCGTGCGCGCGCGTAATCGCCGAGCTCGCGTTGCATTTCGGCCAGGCCGATCAAGATCGGAGGTGTGTTAGGAGAGAGCCGGTCGGCCCTTTCCAATGCCGCCAGCGCCTCCCGCGTGCGGCCGGCGCGCCGCAGGATCCGCGCGAGCTCCTCCCACACGTCGAGCATCAGCGGGTTTTCCCGCGCGAGCGCCGCGAGCAGCGCGACCGCCTCGTCGTCCCGGTGCTCGGAGACTAAGCGGTTTGCCTCCTTCAACCGGTCGATCGCTCCGATCCGGTCCTTCGGGTCGGGCAGGTCCTTGCGGTCCGTGGCCGGCGCCGCCGCACCGATGTAGCCCAACGACGCGAGCTTCTTGACCGTCTCCGGGTCCGACGCGCCGGGCGGCTGGAGTGGGCGATTCATGGTCTGCAGCTCCACGCGCATCGAGCGGAGAGGCGGAGGCAATGGCGGCGCGAGGTTGCTCTTCTCTCCCGGGTCGGCGCGCCAGTCGTAGAGTTCCGGCCGCGGTGCCTCGATGTACTGATAGCGGTCGTCGGTCAGCGCGGCCAGATCGCTCCACCCGAAGTGGTAGCGCGGGTAGAGGGTCTCGCTGTAGATGCGGCGCGGCGCCCCCTTCGCCGCCTGGGGAGCGAGAAGCGACCGGCCGGGAAGGCCCTCCGGGGGACGCTTCCCGAGCGCCGAAGCGACGGTCGGGAAGACGTCCACGATTCCGGCGGGGTCGGCGAAGCGCCGGCCGGCGAAGCGCGAGCCGGGGAGCTTCACGAAGAGCGGGACGCGGATCTGTTCCCGATAGAGGAGCACGCCGTGCTCGTCCTCGCCGTGTTCGCCCAGGCCTTCCCCGTGGTCGGAGAGGAAGACGATGAGCGACGGGTCGTAGAGGTTTCGGTTTTTCAAGAACTCGAGGAAGCGACCGACGATCGCGTCGGCGGCCGCGATCTCCCCGTCGTAGGGGTGCGTCGCATAGCGTGTCCGGAACGGTTCGGGAGGCTCGTAGGGCGTGTGCGGCTCGTAGAGGTGCAGGAATGCGAAGAAGGGAGCGGCCGCGCTCCGTCCGGCGATCCACTCCTCCAGCAGCTTCTCCGTCTGGCTCCCCGAGCGCTGCACGCGGCCGAGCGGCTCGGCGACGTCGCGGCTCTCGATCGCGTCGTCGTAGAAGCCGAACCCCTCCGCGACCCCCGTCGAGCGCGCGAGCACGAAGGCCGACACCGCCCCGCCGGTCGCGTAGCCGCGCCCGCGCAGATACGTCGCGAGCGTCGCGTGCGCCTTCTCCAGCCGGTACCCGATGTTGTCCCGCACGCCGTGCTGGAAAGGAAGCAGTCCCGTGAAGAGCGAGACGTGGGAGGGGAGCGTCAAGGGAACGTGCGAGATGGCGTTGTCGAAGACGACCGCGTCGCGCGCGAGCGCGTCGAGCGCGGGCGTCTCGACGGCGTGGTAGCCGTAGACGGGCAGATGGTCAGCCCGCAGCGTGTCGATTGAGATGAGGACGACCGGGGCGCGCGGGAAGACGGAGGCCTTCCGGGCGCAGGAGACGAAAAGGAGAAGCGCCGAGACAGCCGCGAGAGAGACGCGTAACCGACGCATCAGAGCGTCGGAAACGGGAAGGTCGGCCGCGGCACCTTCGTTTACCGTTTTCCGTTCGTCAGAGCGTCTTCAAGATCTCGCGCACGTCCTTGGCGTCGGCCCCGTTGGGCGCAAGCTCGAGGTATTTCTGCAGGTCGGCCTTCGCTTCCGCCATCTTCTTCAACTGCAACCGCGCGAGCCCGCGCATGTAGTAGGCGTCGGCGAGATCCGGCTGAATCCCGATCGCCTTGGTCAGCGCCACCTCGGCCTCCTCCGACTTCTTCTTGTTGTAGAGCAGGATTCCCAGATTCAAGTACGGCTGGGGGTCCCTGACCTTCTCCGCGGGAACCTTCTCGAGCGCGGCCTTGCCCGCCCCGAGGTTGCCCCGCTGCAGCTCGATCTCGGCGACCATCCGCCAGGCGGCCGCGTTTTGTGGGTCCTTCTCAACGACCTTCTTCGCGTAGTTCACCGCCTCGTCCGAGTTCCCCTCGCCGTAGTAGGCGGCCGCCAACCGCATCAGGAGCGGCCCATTGTCGGGCGCTTCGGCGAGCGCCTTCGAATACTCGGCGCGCGCCTCGGCGTAGCTCCTCTTCGCCTCGTCGCCGCTTTTTCCGGCGGCGGCGGCGATCGCCGCGTTGCCCTTCTCGATGGCCTCGGCGGTCTCCTTGGAGATCTTCTTGCCGGCCAGCAGGACCTCCTCGTGCGCCGCGACGGCCTGCGCCGGCTGGAGCTGAACGTCGATGGGCGGATTGCGCTCTCCCTCCTTCAGCTGGGCCGAGATTTGCTTGGAGACGTAGCCGGACGCCTCGAAGTCGATCTTCCAGGTGCCGCCGACGAGGCCGAGGACCGCCCACTTCCCCTTCTTGTCGGTGGTTAAGTCCGGTCCGTCCGTGTGCGCCTTCCAGCGCAGGGACACCTTGGCGCCCGCGATCGGCTCCCCCTTCTCATTCTTGATCGAACCCTCCACGCGCGCCCGCCCGCCACGCCACTCCTGGGCGGTGAGCGCCGGAGCGGCGGCGAGCAGGAGCGGGAGAGCGAGAAACGAAATGCGCTTGATCATTTCCTCCTCCGGCAGAGAAACCTTCTGCCGAAGTATATTGTTTCCATTATCCCGATCACGACCCGGCCAGACGCAGCCGCGGCAACGGGAGGGCCTTGAGTTTCCCCTCCCCTTCGCGGATTTCATAAAAGCGGTTCGGCGCCACGTCCCGGAAGGTCTGCCGAATGCCGCTCGTGGGCCAGAACACCTCGACACGGGTAATCGCGTGCGCCTTCCCGAGGCCGATTTCCTGCCGGTACGGCGAGCCGCCGAAGGAGGAGACCGCACCGACTGTGCGGAAGATCGAGCGCGTCTGACCGTCTTCCTTCGGGACGACGACCTCGATGCGCGCGCCAATCGCGTTGCGGTTCGAGCGCGTGCCGACGAGTTTCAACTTGATCCAGGAGTTGCCATTGCCCGGGTTTTCGTAGAGGACCGACGGATACGCGTCGCCGGGGTAGGCCCCGCCCATCTGCTCGAAGACGTCCTGATCGCCGTCGTTGTCGACGTCGGCGAATGCGACCCCGTGTCCCTTTTGCAGGTGACCGAAGCCCCCGGAGAACGTGACGTCGGCGAAGCGCTTTCCGCCGACGTTTCGGTACATGCGGTTGGGCATCAGCGATTCGAAGGAGGGCAGCCCGGTACCGAGATAGATGTCGAGCCAGCCGTCGTTATCCAGGTCGCCGAAGTTCGACCCCATCGGCAGCAGAGGGTCGGTGAGCCCCGCTTCGACGCTCGCGTCGCGAAAGGTTCCATTTCCCTCATTGTGATAGAGGCGGGGATGTCCTCCGGCTGCCTGTCGGCCGAAATAGACGCCGACGACCTCCGCAACCGAAGAGCCGTAATCGGCCACGAAGAGGTCGAGGCGCCCATCGTTGTCGTAATCGAAGAACCAGGTCGCAAAGCTCCTTCCGATCGGCTCGACGACACCCGCCTGCGTAGCGACGTCGGTGAAGGTCCCGTCGCGGTTGTTGTGGTAGAGGCGATTCGGACCGATGTTGGAGACGTAGAGATCGGGGTATCCATCGCCGTCATAGTCCCCCCACGCGACCCCCTTGGCCATGCGGAAGTTTTCCACACCGGCCTTCTCGGCGACTTCCGTGAACGTTCCGTCGCCATTGTTGTGGAAGAGCCGCGACGGATACGCGACGCCGTCGTCGTCGGCCTCGCTGCCGACGAAAAGGTCGAGGTATCCGTCGTTGTCGTAGTCGGCCCATGCGGCCGTCTGGGTCGGATACGCCTTGCCGGCCAGGCCTGCCTGCCGCGTCACGTCGGTAAACGTGCCGTCCCCGTTGTTGTGGAGCAGCGACAGCCGCGTGCGGCCATCCGAACCGAACCAGCCGCCCCGCAGAATCAGCAGGTCGAGAAAGCCGTCGTTGTCGTAGTCGGCGTGGATCACGTTCAAGCCTCCCCACTGGCCATCGAGACCCGCGCGCGCGGTGCGCTCCTCGAACCGCCCCCTTCCGTCGTTGTGGAAGAAGTGCATCGGGGCGCAGGGGTTGATCGTCGTCGTCACGACGTCCAGCAGGCCGTCCCCGTCGAAGTCGTCGATGATCGCGCCGCCGGAAGAATCCATGATGTCGAGGCCGACGGCCATGGCGACGTCGCGGAAACGTCCGATGTCCTCCGGCGACACGAACGCCTACGGGTCGGCTCGCCGGGCCTCCGGCACACCTTCTGGATATTGGCCTGCGGTCATCGCAGCGACGTTCAACAGCCATCGCACCACGAGGTCGTCCGGCTTCTCCCCGAGGTACTCGGAAAAGATCCGCATCGCCGCGAGGGCCGGCTCCTTGTCGCGGTGGATTCCCGCCTCTCCGATCGGCAGGATGCACGCCGCCGGCCCGTGGTAACCGATGCAGTTCTTCTGCTCGCCGCGCCGCAGCTGCGCCAGCCCGAGGTCGCGCAGGACGTGAAGGCGAACTTCATCGGGAAGCTTCTCCGCCTGCGCGATGGCGCCTGCTTCGATCAAGACGCGCACAGCCTCCTCCGGCTGTCCCACGCGGAGCAGCTCCTGCGCAAGCCGTCCGCGAAGAGCCACACGCTCGGCCGGATCCCTCGGTTCGACGATCAGACGACGCTTCAAGTCCTCGATCTGGGAAAGGCCATAAAAGGAGTTACGTCCGGCGCGAAAGTTTTTGCAGATCGCTTCGAACTCGCGCCGCACTTGCGCCGCCGGCTCCCCAACGAGGCGCGGCGTCTTCCTCGGCGCGGCGGCCGTTGCGGCGAGGATCCCGCCCGCGAGCAGGAGGCTGGCGCGGGCAGACGGTCTCATTGCGACGGCTCTTCGATGGTCTGATAGCGCCCCGGCTGAACGTTTCGGACTTCCTGGACGATTCCGGAGGGCCAGCGGACCGAGACGCGGTTGATGGAAGTCGCCGTTCCGAGACCGAAGTGCACGCGCGGATCGCTCGAGGAGAGGTAACTGTCGCCGGCTTTGACTTCTCGCACCTGGCGCCCCTTCTCCGTCTCGAGCGTGACGCGCGCGCCAATTCCTTGCCGGTTGGATTTCACGCCGCGAAGCAGCAGTCCCACCCAGCTGCCATGCTTGCCGTCGTTTCTCAGCAGCTCCAGGGGTCCCCCCGAATTGGAGACCGCGATGTCGATGTCTCCGTCATTGTCGTAGTCGGCGGCGGCGGATCCGCGGCCGACGAGCTCGCGGCGAAACGGCTCACCGCATCCCCTCTCGATGAAATGCCCCCTGCCGTCATTCCACATGAGAAACGGGCGTTCGGCGTAGGTCACACCCTGCATCTTTGGAACCTCCAGCACGTGACCGTTGGCGATGAAGACGTCGAGATGGCCGGCGTTGGCGGCGTCGAGCAGATTGAGACCGAACCCGGAGAAGTTGAATGCGGGAGGTCCAAACCCGCTCGACGCGGAGGCATCCTCGAAGACGCCAGAGCCCAGGTTGCGGTAGAAGCTGTTGGGCTCCGCCTCGAAGTTCGCGACGACCAGGTCCATTCTTCCGTCGCCGGCAAGATCACCCGCGGAAACCCCCATGCCTCCCATCGCGCCCCCGGTGACGTTGACCCCGGCCCCGGAAATGAGCGACACATCTTCGAACTTCATTGCTCCCAGATTCCGAAAGAGAAAGTTCATCGTCGTGTCATTGGCGACATAGATGTCCGGGCGCCCATCGTCATCGACATCCGCCACGACAACGCCCAGTCCCTTGCCCAACGCCTGCCCGACTCCGGAGGAGGCCGTGACGTCCGTAAAAGTGCCGTCCCCATTGTTGTGAAAGAGGAGATTGCCGATCGGAGGATAGAGACTCGGATGGCAGTAGTCGCGCCGGCCCTTGACCGGATCTCCGCAGAAATAGTTTTTCTCGACCGAATAATCGAGGTATCGCACGACGAAGAGGTCGAGGTATCCGTCTCCGTCGAAATCGGCGAAGGCGGCCGAGGTCGACCAGCCGGAGCCCGCGACGCCCGCCCTTTCCGTCACATCGGTGAAGGTCCCGTCGCCGTTGTTGTGATACAAGATGTTCCGGCCGAAGTTGGTGACGTAGAGATCCACGTACCCGTCGTTGTCGTAATCGGCCGCGACGACCCCCATCCCGTAAGCCGCGTCCTTCAGTTTCGCCTTTTCCGTCACATCGGTGAACGTGCCGTTGCCGTTGTTGTGGAAGAGGCGGTCCTGCGCGCGCGCGCTGCCGTCGGGCGGAAAGGGACCAGACTGAACAACGTAGAGGTCCATCCAGCCGTCGTTGTCGTAGTCGAGCCAGGCGACACCGGAACCCATCGTCTCGGGAAGCTGATGAGCCGGCGTTGCGCCCCGCTCGTGCGTGAACTTCAAGCCTGCCCGCGCGGCCACGTCGGTGAAGACGACCGGACAGCCGGCATCCGGAGCCTTTGCGTGCGAGGCGGGCTTCGTCGGGTTCTTCGCCGGCACCAGAGCGAAGACCGACCAGCCGGCCAGGCAGGCGACTGCGGCTGGACCCCAGTATCGTTCCGGCCGTCCTATCACTTCGTCTTCTCGCGCTCCCGGTCGAGCGCATATCGGAGAGCCCGATTATCCGGATCGATCAGGAGGGCACGCTCGAGAGTCCGCACGGCCTCCGCGTGGCGCCCGAGCTTAGACAGCGCGGTCGCCGCGCCTTGGAGCGCCTCGGCGTCGTCAGGACGGCGCGAGAACTGCGCGAGCGCTTCCTCCACCCAGCCGGCGTCCAGCTGCGTCCAACCCAGGTTCAGCTCCGCCTGGCGCGAGCCTGCGCGAAAACGCCGCTCCTGCTCCTTCTGGAAGTAATCGCGATACAGGGCAATGTGCCCCTGCGCCTCCTCCCGACGCCCCGCCCGGGCGAGCAGAGTTCCCAGCGCGTAGTGCGTGACGGAGAGTCCGGGTTCCAGTTCGAGCGCCTTTCGGTAAGTGGCTTCCGCCTCGGTAGTTTGGCCGGTCGCCTCGAGCGCTCGGCCCAGGTCCAGCGCGACCTCCGCCGAGTCGGGCGCGCGCCTGGCCGCAAGCGACAGCTCCGCCGCCGCTTCGGCGGGCCTTCCGCGGAAGAGAAGCAACCGCCCGAGGCGATGACGCGCGGCCACTTTTTCGGGAGCGCGAAGGACGGCCTGGCGCAATTGCTCTTGCGCTTCCTCCAGACGTCCGACCTCCCAGAGGGCGCTTCCCAGATAGAACAGGACATCGGCGTTGTCCATACCCTGGCGCCGCGCCGCGTCGAGCTCAGCAACCGCCTGCGCGAAGCGCCCTTGCTCTGCGAGGTTGACGCCGTAGTGCGCCTTCAGCTTCGGGTTGCCCGGGGCCGCTCGGATGACCTTCTCCATTTCGGCGTTCCCCTTGTCGTAGCGGCGGGCCTGCCACAGGTACTCGGCGTAGCCGACGCGCAGCGGTAGGTTCTTCCGGTCGGCCGCGATCGCCCGCTCGTAGGTCTCCTCCGCATGCGGGTTTCCCGCCGCGGCGTAGGCAGCGGCAAGCCCCGCGAGAGCCGCCGGATTTCCCGGACGCGCCGCCACAACTAACTCAAAAGCGGGCACCGCCTGCTCGAGCTTACCCGCGGCGAGCAGCGCCTGCGCCCTCTCGAGCGTCGGATCCGACTGGGCAGCCGGCGCCGGCGGCGGCGCAGAGGCGAGTCCCGCCGAAAGAGAGGGGAGGAGCAGAAGGAAGGGGAAAACCAAGCGGCTACCGGGACTCCGAGATCGTCAGCGTTCGGGTGATGGCGATCCCGCGTGTCAGCTCGCTCTTGCGCCCCGAGGGCCAGAGCACCTCGACGC